>FWPV01002378.1_pt1 | contig 43930 bp, 49 predicted proteins | sample 2228371 | NCBI WGS metagenome assembly FWPV01 (sample SAMEA103939776, study PRJEB20133) | metagenome
GAAATCACCCACAAGCGGCGGCTCTCGGCCCTCGGCCCCGGCGGACTGACGCGCGAGCGGGCGGGGTTCGAAGTCCGCGACGTGCACAACACGCATTACGGCAGGATCTGCCCCGTGGAGACGCCCGAAGGTCCCAACATCGGGCTGATCGTTTCGCTCAGCACCTACGCCCGGGTCAACGAATTCGGTTTCATCGAGACCCCCTACCGGGTCGTGGAAAAGGGACGGGTCCTCGACGAGATCAAGTACCTGACGGCCATCGAGGAGGAAAAATTCATCATCGCCCAGGCCGATGCGGTGCTGGACAGCCGCGGCCGGTTCAAAGAGCCGATCATTTACGCCCGCAAGGGGGGCGAATTCGTGACGGTGGTGCCCGAGGAGGTCCAATTGATGGACGTCTCGCCCAACCAGCTCGTCAGCGTCGCCGCCGGGCTCATCCCCTTCCTCGAGCACGATGACGCCAACCGCGCCCTCATGGGCTCCAACATGCAGCGCCAGGCCGTTCCCCTCATGAGGCCGGAGACACCCCTCGTCGGGACGGGGATGGAATCCGTCGTGGCCCGGGACTCCGGCGCCGTGATCACGGCGAAGCGCTCCGGCATCGTCGAGAGTGTCGATGCCGCGCGGATCGTCATCAAGGCCGAAGACGGAGACAAGACCACCTTCGACACCGGCGTGGACATCTACAACATGATCAAGTATCAGCGGACCAATCAGGACACCTGCTTCAACCACAAACCCATCGTGAACAAGGGGGACCGGGTCAAGCGGGGCGACATCATCGCCGACGGGCCGGCCACGGACAACGGGGAGCTCGCCCTCGGCCGGAATGTCATGGTCGCCTTCATGTCCTGGGGGGGGTACAACTACGAGGACTCCATCCTCGTGAGCGAGCGGATCGTCAAGGAAGACATCTATACCTCCATCCATATCGAGGAATTCGAGACGATGGCCCGGGACACCAAGCTCGGGAAAGAGGAAATCACCCGGGACATCCCCAACGTGGGCGAGGAGGCCCTCCGGAATCTCGATGAAAGCGGCATCGTCCGCATGGGGGTTTCCGTCAAGCCCGGCGACATCCTCGTCGGAAAGATCACGCCCAAGGGCGAGACGACGCTTTCGCCGGAGGAGAAGCTGCTCCGGGCCATCTTCGGCGAGAAAGCCGGCGACGTCCGGGATACGTCGCTTCGCGTGCCCCCCGGCGTGGAAGGGACGGTCATCGACGCGAAGATCTTCACCCGGAAGGGGGCGGAGAAGGACCGCCGGTCCCAGACGATCGAGGAGGAGGAAACCGAGAGCATCTACAAGGATCGCGATGACGAGATCCGGATCATCACCGACAGCGTGCGGAGCAAGATCGTGAAGCTGCTCAAGGGCAAGGTCTCGGCCTCGCGCCTGATGGATTCGAAGAAAAAGAAGGTCCTGCTCAAGAAGAACGAGGTCATCACGGAGGAGGTCCTCTCGAAGATCCCCTTCAAGTACTGGAAGGAGATCTCGCTGCTCAAGGAGGAGACCCTCGAGCAGAACATCCGGATGATGATCGAGAACCTCGAGCGGAAGATCGAACTGGTGGAGGCCTTCTTCGACGAAAAGGTCGATAAACTGCGCGTGGGCGACGAGCTTCCTCCCGGCGTCATCAAGCTCGTCAAGGTCTACGTGGCCATCAAGCGGAAGCTCTCCGTGGGCGACAAGATGGCGGGTCGCCACGGCAACAAGGGCGTTCTGTCCCGGATCCTGCCCGAGGAGGACATGCCCTTCTTCGCCGACGGGACCCCCGTGGACATCATCCTCAACCCCCTGGGCGTCCCCTCCCGAATGAACGTCGGGCAGATCCTCGAGACGCACCTCGGGTGGGCCGCCCGCGGTCTGGGCGAGAAGATCAACGCCGTGATGGAGAAGAAATTCAGCCTCGAGAACCTCAAGAAGGAGCTCAAGAGCCTCTATGGTTCGCAGGAGTTCAGCAAGTTCGTCGACGGGGCCACCGAGCGGGACATCCGCCGGTTCATCGGCCGGTTGAAAAAGGGCATCCCCATGGCCACGCCCGTCTTCGACGGCGCCCACGAGGAACAGATCCGGGAGATGCTCAAGACCGCGGAGCTCCCCCTGTCGGGGCAGACGATCCTCTTCGACGGCCGCACGGGGGAGCCCTTCGACCAGGACGTGACGGTCGGCATGATCTACATGCTGAAGCTCCATCACCTCGTGGACAACAAGATCCACGCCCGCTCCATCGGGCCCTACTCCCTGGTGACGCAGCAGCCCCTGGGCGGGAAGGCCCAGTTCGGCGGTCAGCGTCTCGGAGAGATGGAGGTCTGGGCGATGGAAGCCTACGGCGCCGCTCACACGCTGCAGGAGTTCCTGACCGTCAAGTCCGATGACGTCGCCGGGCGGACGCGGATCTACGAGGCCATCGTCAAGGGCGAACACACCCTGGAGCCCGGGCTGCCGGAATCCTTCAGCGTTCTCGTCAAGGAGCTGCAGAGCCTCTGCCTGGACGTGGAACTGGTGGAAAAAGAATAGGGACTAGACACCGGGCACCGGGCGTCAGGTGAGGAGGAAGCCTTTCTGTGCTTCCGACCCCTAAAGCCTGAAGCCCAATGCCTCATGCCGGAAATCAAAGGAGTACCGACGTGGAAGACATCTACAGTTTTTTTGAAAAACCCAAGGACCCGATCCGCTTCAATGCGATCCGGATGTCCATCGCATCCCCGGAGAAGATCCTCTCCTGGTCGCACGGCGAGGTCAAGAAACCCGAGACGATCAACTACCGGACTTTCAAGCCGGAGAGGGACGGCCTCTTCTGCGCCAAGATCTTCGGGCCGGTGAAGGATTACGAATGCCTCTGCGGGCGCTACAAACGGATGAAGCACCGCGGGGTGGTCTGCGAGAAGTGCGGTGTGGAGGTCATTCAGTCCAAGGTCCGCCGCGAGCGGATGGGTCACATCGCGCTGGCGGCGCCGGTGGCGCACATCTGGTTTCTCAAGAGCCTGCCGAGCCGCATCGGCAACGTGCTGGATCTTTCGCTGAAGGAACTGGAGAAGGTCCTCTACTTCGAGTCGTGGATCGTGTTGGATCCCAAGAACACGCCGCTGCGCAAGAAGGAACTCCTGACGGAAGAGCGGCTGATCGAGGCCCGGGAACAATACGGTTCCGACGGGTTCGTCGCCGGCATCGGCGCCGAGGCGATCCGGAAGCTCCTCGAGGAAATGGACCTCGATTCGCTCAACGCCGAGCTCCGGGCGGAGCTGGCGGAGGCGACGTCCGACACGAAGCGCAAGAAACTCATCAAGCGGCTCCGCGTCATCGAGGCGCTCCAGAGATCGGAGAACAAGCCCGAGTGGATGATCCTCACCGTTCTGCCCGTCATCCCGCCGGACCTGAGGCCCCTCGTCCCCCTGGAGGGCGGCCGGTTCGCCACCTCCGACCTCAATGACCTCTACCGGCGCGTGATCAACCGCAACAACCGTCTCAAGCGTCTCATGGAGCTCAACGCCCCGGAGATCATCATCCGCAACGAGAAGCGCATGCTCCAGGAGGCCGTGGACGTCCTCTTCGACAACGGCCGGCGCGGCCGGGCCATCACGGGTTCCAACAAGCGGCCGCTGCGATCGCTCTCCGACATGCTCAAGGGGAAGCAGGGCCGCTTCCGCCAGAACCTCCTCGGCAAGCGGGTCGATTACTCCGGCCGGTCCGTCATCACCGTCGGTCCCGACCTTCGCCTCCATCAATGCGGCCTCCCCAAGAAGATGGCCCTCGAGCTCTTCAAACCGTTCATCTACAACCGCCTCGAGCAGAAGGGCTACGTCACCACCGTGAAGAGCGCCAAGAAGATGGTCGAGCGGGAAACGCCGGAGGTCTGGGACGCCCTGGACGAGGTGGTGCGCGAATACCCGGTGCTCCTCAACCGGGCGCCCACACTGCACCGGCTCGGGATTCAGGCCTTCGAACCCGTGCTCATCGAGGGCAAGGCCATTCAGCTCCACCCCCTGGTCTGCACGGCCTTCAACGCCGATTTCGACGGCGACCAGATGGCCGTTCACGTCCCGCTGTCCATCGAGTCCCAGGTGGAGTCCCGGGTGCTCATGATGTCCACCAACAACATCCTCTCGCCGGCCAACGGCAAGCCCATCATCGTGCCCAGCCAGGACATCGTCCTGGGGATCTATTACATGACGAGGTCCCGGACGGGCGCGAAGGGAGAGGGCATGGTCTTTTCGGATCCCGAAGAAGTCCGGCGGGCCTATGACGCCGGTGAGGCGGCCCTCCACGCGAGGGTCAAGGTCCGCATGAACGGGTCCCTGAAGGAGACGACGGTCGGCCGGGTGATCCTCTACGAGATCCTCCCGCCGGACATCCCCTTCGATGTCATCAACAAGGTGATGAACAAGAAGGAACTGGCCAATCTCATCGACTACTGCTACCGAAGCTGCGGCGACAAGGCGACGGTCATCCTGGCGGACCGGCTGAAGGACCTCGGTTTCCGGTACGCCACGAATTCCGGGGCCTCCATCGCCATCGAGAACATGGTGATCCCGGAGATCAAGAAGGACATCATCACGAAGGCGGACAAGGACGTCCTGGAGGTCCAGAAGCAGTACATGGAGGGCCTCATCACCGACGGGGAGCGGTACAACAAGGTCATCGACATCTGGGCCCAGGCGACGGAGAAGGTCGCCGACGCCATGCTCACCAGCATCGGCACCCAGGAGATCGCCACGCCGGAAGGCAAGAAGAAGGTCGAGAGCTTCAACCCCATCTACATGATGGCCGACTCCGGCGCGAGGGGCAGCGCGGCCCAGATCCGTCAGCTGGCCGGCATGAGGGGACTCATGGCGAAGCCCTCGGGGGAGATCATCGAGACCCCCATCACGGCCAACTTCCGGGAGGGTCTCACGGTGCTGCAGTACTTCATCTCCACCCACGGCGCCCGCAAGGGGCTCGCCGACACGGCCCTCAAGACGGCCAATTCCGGTTACCTGACCCGCCGGCTCGTCGACGTCGCCCAGGACTGCATCGTGACGGAAGAGGACTGCAAGACGCTGGACGGTCTCTATGTCCAGGCGCTCATGGAGGGCGGAGAGATCATCGAGACCGCCGGAGAGCGCGTCCTCGGCCGCGTGGCCCTCGAGGACATCAAAGACCCCTTCACGGGCGAGGTCATCGTCCGGGCCAACCAGGAGATCGATGAGACCCTGGCGGACCGGATCGACGGGGCCGGCATCGAAAGGGTTCAGATCCGGTCGGCGCTGACCTGCAAATCCCGCTACGGCGTCTGCGCCCGGTGCTACGGCCGTGACCTGGCGCACGGGCACCTGGTGAACATCGGTGAAGCCGTCGGGATCATCGCGGCACAGTCCATCGGGGAACCCGGGACGCAGCTCACCATGAGAACCTTCCACATCGGCGGCACAGCCAAGTTCGAAGAGCACTCCACGCTGGAGGCCCGGCATGACGGAACGATCAGGTTCGTCAATTTCACCCCCGTCAAGGGCCGGGACGGCACCCTCGTCGTCATGAGCCGCAACGGCGAAGTCCACGTCCTCGACGAGCAGGAAAGGAGCCGCGGCAAGTACCCCGTGCCCTACGGCGCCCACCTGAAGGTCCGGGAAGGCAAGCAGGTCAAACGCGGCGACCGGATTGCCGAGTGGGATCCCTTCTCCATCCCGATCCTCTCCGAGGTGGACGGGACCGTCAAGTTCGGGGATATCATCGAGGGCCGGACGGTTCAGGAGCAGGTGGACGAGGTGACGGGTCTGTCGAGGAAGGTGGTCATGGATTTCGCCGATCCCGATCTGCGCCCGAGGATCTCCATCAAGGACAAGGAGGGAAAGACCGCCCGGATCCCCTCCACGAACAGCTACGCCCGGTACCTCCTGTCCGTCGGCGTCAACATCGTCGTTTCCGAAGGGGACAAGGTCTGCGCCGGCGACATCATCGCCAAGATCCCGCGGGAGACGACGAAAACCAAGGACATCACCGGCGGTCTTCCCCGGGTGGCCGAGCTTTTCGAGGCCAGAAAACCGAAGGAGTTCGCCGTCATCTCCGAGATCGACGGGGTGGTGTCCTTCGGGAAGGACGTCAAGGGAAGGCGCCGCCTCATCGTGACGCCCGAGGTGGGGGAGAAAAAGGAATACCTCATCCCCAAGGGCAAACACATCACCGTGCAGGAAGGTGACCGTGTCCAGGCCGGCGACCCCCTCATGGACGGGGCGAGCAACCCCCACGACCTCCTGACGATCAAAGGGGAAAAGGAGCTTGCCCGTTACCTCGTCGACGAGGTACAGGAGGTCTACCGACTGCAGGGCGTCAAGATCAACGACAAGCACATCGAGATCATCGTGCGGCAGATGCTCCGGCGGGTCCGGGTCACCGATCCGGGGGACACCATTTTCCTGTCCGACGAACAGGTGGAAAAAGTGCGGTTCCAGGAGGAAAATGAACGGGTTCTCGCCAAGGGGGGACGGCCCGCCGTGGGAGAGCCGGTTCTCCTGGGGATCACCAAGGCCTCGCTCAGCACGCAGAGCTTCATCTCTGCGGCGTCATTCCAGGAGACGACGCGGGTGCTCACCGAGGCGGCCCTGGCCGGAAAGACCGACTATCTGCGCGGGATCAAAGAGAATGTCATCATGGGACGGCTCATCCCGGCGGGCACGGGGCTGCCCATTTACAAGAAGCTCGGCATCCAGGTCGAGGGTGAAGAAGAGGAACGAAAACTGATTCAGAAAAACCTTGACACGGAAGCTGCGAATTGATACTAAACTGAACTTTCGTCACCACCCTTTTGGATGGTGAATTCCAGATGTTGGAGGCGAAATGCCGACGATCAATCAGCTGGTCCGGAAGGGCAGAAAAAAGGTCACGAGAAAGACGACGGCGCCGGCCCTCGTTTCCTCCCCCCAGAGGCGCGGGGTCTGCGTGAGGGTGTACACCACCACTCCCAAGAAGCCCAATTCCGCTTTGCGTAAAGTGGCGAGGGTCCGCCTGACGAGCGGGTACGAAGTGACCTCCTATATTCCGGGTATCGGTCATAACCTGCAGGAACACTCCGTGGTCCTGGTCCGGGGCGGTCGCGTGAAGGACCTGCCGGGCGTTCGCTATCACATCGTCCGGGGGACGCTGGATGCCGTAGGCGTTCAGGACCGCAAGCAGAGCCGCTCGAAGTACGGGACGAAAAAGTCAAGTTAATCGGGGACTTGGAATGCCGAGAAGAAGAATTGTCGCCAAGCGCAGGATCACGCCGGATGCCAAGTACGGCAGTGAGCTGGTCGCCAAATTCATCAATTGTCTCATGAAGAAGGGCAAGAAGAGCACCGCCGAGGGGATTCTCTACGGTGCCTTCGGGGTCATCGAGAAGCGGGCGAAGGAACCACCCCTGGTGGTCTTCGAGAAGGCCGTGGAAAATGTCAAGCCCCTGATCGAGGTCCGATCGAGGAGGGTGGGCGGCGCGACCTATCAGGTCCCGACGGAAGTCGCTCCATCGCGGCGGCTCGCCCTGGCCATGCGCTGGCTGATCCTCCATGCCCGGGCCCGTTCCGAGAAGATGCTGAAGGAAAAACTCGCCGGCGAGTTCATCGATGCGGCCAACAACCGGGGCGCTTCGATCAAGAAGAAAGAAGACGTTCACAAGATGGCGGAGGCCAACAAGGCCTTTGCCCATTATCGATTCTAACGCTCTTTGAAAAACTGCGGGAATTTGAGACGTGGCTCGGGAGATCCCCCTATCGCACATCCGGAACATCGGCATCATGGCCCACATCGATGCCGGCAAGACGACCCTGACCGAGCGCATCCTGTACTACACGGGGATCTCTTACAAGATGGGCGAGGTCCATGACGGGACCGCCGTGATGGACTACATGGAGCAGGAACAGGAACGGGGGATCACCATCACCTCCGCGGCCACCACCTGCTCGTGGAAGGGCCACCGCATCAACATCATCGACACGCCGGGCCATGTGGACTTCACGATCGAGGTCGAACGGTCGCTGCGGGTCCTGGACAGCGCCGTCGCCCTCTTCAGCGCCGTGGAAGGCGTGGAGCCCCAGTCGGAAGCGGTCTGGCGCCAGGCCGACCGATACCGTGTGCCCCGCCTCGCTTTCGTCAACAAGATGGATCGCCTGGGCGCGGACTTCATGCGCGTCGTGGCGGCCATCCGGGACCGCCTGGGGGCCCATCCGGTGCCCATCCAGATCCCCCTCGGCGCCGAGGATCGTTTCCGGGGGGTCGTGGATCTCATTCGCATGGAGGCCGTCATCTACGACCGGGACGCCCAGGGGGTCGAGTATTCGGTAGGCCCCATCCCGCCGGAGTTTCAGGAAGAGGCCCGGCGGCAGCGTGAGAAGATGATCGAGTCCCTCGCCGACCTGGACGAGGACTTGATGAAGAAATATCTGAATGAAGAGGCTCTTTCACAGGAAGAAATCCGCGGAGCGATCCGGCAGCTGACCCGGTCCATGAAGGTCATCCCCGTGCTTTGCGGGTCGGCCTTCAAGAACAAGGGCATCCAGCTGCTCCTTGACGGAGTGGTGCACTACCTGCCGTCTCCGCTGGACATGCCGCCGGTGGTGGGGAGGGACATCCGGTCGGCGGACCGCCAGGTGGTGCGGGAGGCAAGTGACGAGGCGCCTTTTTCCGCCTTGGCTTTCAAGATCCTGACGGATCCCTTCGTCGGACAGCTGACGTTCTTCCGGGTCTACTCCGGTGTGCTGAAAGCGGGCTCCTACATCTACAACGCCTCCAAGGACCGGAGGGAGAGGGTCGGGCGCCTTCTCAAGATGCACGCCGACAAGCGTGAGGAGATCGACGAGGCCCGGACCGGCGACATCGTCGCCGCGGTGGGGCTGAATTTCACGACCACGGGGGACACGCTCTGCGATCAAGTCCGTCCCGTGAAGCTCGAAACCCTCGAGTTTCCGGAACCCGTCATCGCGATCGCCATCGAGCCCAAGACGAAGGCCGACGAGGAGAAGATGGACGTCGCGCTCCAGAAGATCGCCCGGGAAGACCCCTCGTTCAGGGTCCGGGTGGACCGGGAGACGGGCCAGACGCTCATCTCGGGCATGGGGGAACTCCACCTCGAGATCATCGTGGATCGGCTCTCCCGGGAATTCGGTCTCGGGGCCAACATCGGCAACCCCCAGGTCGCCTACAAGGAGACGATCCGCAAGCCCGTCCGTGCGGAGGGGAAATACGTCAAACAGTCCGGCGGCCGCGGGCAGTACGGCCATGTGTGGATCGAGGTGGAACCCAACGAACCGGGCCGGGGACTGACGTTCGAGAACAAGATCATCGGGGGCACCGTCCCCCGGGAATTCGTCCCGGCCGTGGAGAAGGGCATCCGGGAGGCCATGGAAGAGGGGGTGCTGGCGGGCTTCCCGATGGTGGATTTGAAGGTCCGGCTCGTGGACGGCTCCTTCCACGAGGTGGACTCTTCGGAGCTGGCCTTCAAGATCGCGGCGTCCCTGGCGCTCAAAAACGGCGCCAAGCGCGCCCACCCGGTGCTCCTGGAGCCGATCATGTCCGTGGAGGTCGTCGTGCCCAAGGAGTACCTGGGGGACGTGATCGGAAACCTGACCGCCCGGCGGGGCAAGATCGTCAGCATCGAGTCCCGGCCGGGATCGGAGGCGGTCATCGCGGAGGTGCCGCTGGCGGAGATGTTCGGATACGCCACCGACCTGAGATCCAAGACGCAGGGACGGGCCACCTATTCCATGCAGCTGCTGTGTTACAACGCCGTGTCCGGAGAGTTGGCCAGGCAGATCATCGAGACGAAAACGACCGACACAGGGGGAAAGAGGAAATAACAACCGATTCACCGACAGATGGTAAGGAGGTAGAGGGAGATGGCTAAGAAAAAATTTGAGAGGACGAAGCCGCACGTAAACATCGGAACGATCGGGCATGTCGATCATGGGAAAACCACGTTGACCGCTGCCATTACGAAGCACCTCTCCAAGAAAGGTCTCGCGCAGTTCTATTCCTTCGACATGATCGACAACGCGCCCGAGGAAAAGGAACGGGGTGTGACGATCAACGTCGCACACGTGGAGTATGAGACCGATAAAAGACACTATGCCCACGTGGATTGCCCCGGCCATGCCGACTACATCAAGAACATGATCTCCGGAGCCGCCCACATGGACGGAGCCATCCTGGTCGTCGCCGCATCGGAAGGCCCCATGCCGCAGACGAGAGAGCATATCCTCCTTGCAAGGCAGGTGCAGGTCCCCGCCATGGTTGTTTTCCTCAACAAGGTCGACCTCGTTGATGACCCCGAGCTGCTCGATCTCGTCGAGCTCGAACTCCGGGAGCTTCTGAGCAAGTACGAATTCCCCGGGGACAAGATCCCGATCATCCGGGGCTCCGCCCTGAAGGCCCTCGAGACGGACGACATCAATTCGCCCGACGCGAAGTGCGTCTTCGAGCTGATGGATGCCGTGGATTCCTTCATCCCGGAGCCGGTCCGTGATCTCGACAAGCCCTTCCTCATGCCGATCGGCGACGTGTTCAGCATCTCCGGCCGCGGCACCGTCGTGACGGGCCGGGTGGATCGCGGGGTGATCCGGGTCGGCGAGGAAGTGGAGGTCGTCGGCATCCGGCCGACCTTCAAGACCGTCTGCACCGGTGTGGAGATGTTCCGCAAGACCCTCGACGAGGGCCGCGCGGGCGACGACATCGGCATTCTCCTCCGGGGGACCAAGCGGGAGGAGGTGGAACGGGGCCAGGTGGTGGCCAAGCCCGGATCCATCACCCCGCATACGAAGTTCAAGGCCCAGGTGTACGTCCTGACGAAGGAAGAGGGAGGGCGGCACACGCCTTTCTTCAGCGGCTACCGGCCCCAGTTTTACTTCCGGACGACGGACGTGACGGGTGTGGTCACCCTTCCGGAGGGCGTCGAGATGGTGATGCCCGGCGACAACGTGCAGATGGAAGTCCATCTCATCACGCCCATCGCCATGGAGCAGGGGCTCCGTTTCGCCATCCGGGAAGGCGGCAAGACCGTCGGCGCCGGCGTGGTGGGCACGATTATCGAGTAAATTCATCTTCAGAGCAAGCGGGACATGGCTGATCAAAAGATACGAATTCGACTGAAGGCATACGATTACAAGTTGCTGGACCGGTCCGCGGAAGACATCGTGGACACCGCGAAGAGGACCGGTGCGCGCGTCGCGGGACCCATTCCGCTTCCGACGGTCATCAACAAGTACTGCGTGAACCGCTCGCCCCACGTGGACAAGAAGTCCCGGGAGCAGTTCGAGATTCGGACGCACAAGCGGCTCATCGACATCATCGAACCGACGCAGGCCACCGTTGATGCCCTGATGAAGCTGGACCTCTCCGCCGGCGTGGATGTCGAAATCAAGCTGTAAGTGAACCGCAGACATGGAGATGGATTGGACGTCCGAATCCGTCTCCTGTTTTTTTGATTTTCCTGAAATGGCAGGACCTATGGGAACAGGATTGATCGGCAGGAAACTGGGAATGACGCAGGTCTTCGGCGAGGACGGTCTGGCCGTGCCCGTCACGGTGATCGAGGCCGGGCCCTGCGTGGTGATGCAGAAGAAGACGCAGGCCACCGACGGGTACGACGCCGTCCAGCTCGCCTTCGGGCGGAAGAAGGCCAAGAACGTGACCAAGCCCCTGCAGGGGCACCAGGCCAAAGTCGACAAGGGCTTCTTCCGGGTGCTTCGCGAATTCAGGACGTCGGAGCCCGACGCCTTTCAACTGGGCCAGGAGCTGACGGCGGGCATGTTTCAGGTCGGTGACTTCGTGGACGTGACGGGGACCACGAAGGGCCGCGGTTTCGCCGGCGGCGTCAAGCGGCATGGGTTCCGGGGGGGCAAGGCTTCCCACGGATCCATGTTCCACCGCGCGCCCGGTTCCATCGGGGCCAGCGCCTTCCCCTCCCGGGTCTTCAAGGGAAAACGCCTGCCGGGTCACATGGGCGACGAGCGTAAGACGGTTCAGAACCTCCGGGTGATCGGTGTGAGGCCGGAAAGCAACGTGATCCTCGTCAAGGGCGCCGTGCCGGGCAGCAAAAACGGGATCGTCCTGATCCGCAAGGCGGTCAAGAAATCCTGAAGGACAAACAACCTGGAGCGTGTCGGACATGCCGGTTCTATCAGTATTCGATATCGATAAAAACAAGGTCTCCGAAGTGGAGCTCCGCGAGGACATCTTCGGGGCGGAAGTCAAGAAGGACCTCATCTACGAGGTGGTCCGGCGCCAGCTCGCCCTCCGCAGGGCGGGGACCCACTCCACGAAGCGACGGGGCGAGGTCAGGGGCGGCGGGCGCAAGCCCTGGCGTCAGAAGGGCACGGGCCGGGCCCGTGTGGGCACGATCCGCTCCCCCCTGTGGCGCGGCGGAGGCATTGTCTTCGGACCTCATCCGCGGGACTATGCCTACACGGTTCCGAAGAAAGTGAGAAGGGCGGCGCTCATCTCGGCGCTCAGCATGAAGGTCCGCGAGGAGAAGATCCTGATCCTCCGGGATTTCCCGATGGCGGGCATCAAGACGAAGGCGTTCAAGGAGGTCCTCGACCGTTTCGGTCTCGGGAAGACCCTCTTCGTGATCGACAAGTCCGACCCGGTGCTGGAGAAGTCATCGAGGAACCTGAAGGATGTCAAGATGATGAGATCGGAGGGGATCAACGTCTACGACCTTCTGAAGTACGATCACCTGGTTCTCCTGGAACCCTCCATCAAACGGATCGAAGGGGCTTTGTCGGCATAATGGAAATCTACCAGATCATCAAGAGACCGCTCGTGACGGAAAAGACCACCCTGGCCAAGGATGCGAACAAGTACCACTTCGAAGTCGACCGCCGGGCCAACAAGGTCGAGATCGGGAAGGCGGTGGAGAAGCTCTTCAAGGTCAAGGTGGTCCACGTTCGGACCATGAACATGCTCGGCAAGAAGAAACGGGTGGGCCGGGTCCTCGGCCGCAAGCGCGACTGGAAAAAGGCCATCGTCACCCTGGCGCCGGGAAACAGCATCGAGATCTTCGACAAAGTGTAAAAGGAACGGGAATCATGGCGATCAAGAGCTACAAACCCACGTCACCGGGCCGGCGGTTTCAGACCGGGTTCACCTTCGACGAACTGACCCGGTCCGAGCCGGAAAAGAGCCTGGTGCGCCCCTTGAAGAGAACGGGCGGTCGGAACAACTACGGCCGCGTGACCTGCTGGCACATGGGGGGCGGGCACAAGCGGATGTACCGGCTCATCGATTTCCGGCGGGACAAGAAGGACGTGGAGGCCGTTGTCAAGAGCATCGAGTACGATCCGAACCGGTCCTCCCGGATCGCCCTTCTCCATTACCGCGACGGGGAAAAACGCTACATCCTGGCGCCGGTGGACCTGGCGGTGGGTGACGTCGTCGTCAGCAGCGATTTCACCGATATCAAACCGGGCAACACGATGCCCCTTCGCAATATCCCCATGGGATCCCTCATTCACAACCTGGAACTCAAGATCGGCAAAGGGGCCCAGTTGATCCGCTCGGCGGGAACCTACGGACAGGTCATGGCCAAGGAAGGCGCCTACGCCCAGGTCCGCCTGCCGTCGGGGGAAGTGCGGAAGATCCTCCTGGACTGCAAGGCGACGGTCGGGCAGGTGGGCAACATCGAGCATGAGAACATCAGCATCGGGAAAGCCGGCCGGAACCGCTGGATGGGCAAGCGGCCCCACAACCGCGGCGTCTCCATGAACCCGGTCGACCACCCCATGGGCGGCGGTGAGGGGAAGTCCTCGGGCGGCCGTCATCCCTGCACCCCCTGGGGCATGCCCACCAAGGGATACAAGACGAGAAGAAACAAAACATCCGACAAATACATCATCAAGAAGAGGGGTTAAACGGTGGCGCGTTCGATTAAAAAGGGCCCATATGTGGATGCGAAGCTCCTGGAAAAAGTCAGGCGGGCGGAGGCCTCCGGCGATCGCAGTGTCATCAAGACGTGGTCCCGCCGGTCGACGATCGTTCCCGAACTGATCGGGTTCACCTTTGCCGTCCACAACGGGAAGAAGTTTATCCCCGTCTTCGTCACGGAAAACATGGTGGGACACAAAATGGGCGAGTTCGCCCCCACGAGGACGTTTTACAGTCACGCGGGGGACCGCAAGACCAAGGTGAAGAAGTAAAGGCGCATCTCGAGGAACCATGGAAACGAAAGCTGTGGCCAGATATGTACGCATTTCCCCGCAGAAGGCGAGGCTGGTGGTGGACCTCATCCGGGGGAAGAAGGTCGAGGAGGCGGATCGAACGCTCGCGTTCACGCGCAAGCGCGCCGCGGGATTGGTGCGGAAGGTCTTGAAGTCGGCGCTGGCCAACGCGGCGAACAACCCCAACATCGACGAAAAGATCCTTTACGTCAAAGCGGTCTATGTGGATCAGGGGACGTCCTGGAGGCGGTGGCGGGCGAGGGCCATGGGACGGGCGGCCCAGATCAAGAAGAGGACGAGCCACATCACGGTGGTTCTTGCAGAACAATAGCGACAGGGGAGGTACGGACTTGGGTCAGAAGGTCAATCCGATCGGTTTGAGACTGGGCATCGTCAAAACCTGGGGTTCCAAGTGGTTCTCGGAGAAGAACTTCCGTGAACTCCTGCATCAGGACATCCGGATCCGGCGGTACATCAAGGAGAAGCTCTACCACGCCGGTATCTCGAAGGTGGAGATCGAGAGGGCCGCTGACAAAGCGAAGATCAACATCCACGCCGCCCGGCCCGGCATCATCATCGGCAAAAAGGGCGCGGAGATCGAAAAGCTGAAGAAAGACATCGAAGCCATCACCAAGGGGGAGGCCATCATCAATATCCTCGAGGTCCGCAAACCCGAGATCGATGCACAGCTCGTGGCGGAGAATGTGGCCCTGCAGCTCGAGAGGCGTGTCGCCTTCCGGCGGGCCATGAAGAAGGGCGTGCAGTCCGCCCTGAAGTTCGGCGCCAAGGGCATCCGGATCACCTGTGCGGGCCGGCTCGGGGGCGCCGAGATGTCGAGGACGGAGTGGTACCGGGAAGGCAAGGTGCCCCTTCACACGCTGAGGGCGGACATCGATTACGGCCTGGCCGAGGCCCGGACGACCTACGGTGTGATCGGCGTCAAGGTGCTCATCTACCACGGAGACGTGTTGCCCGATAAGAAGAGCTCCGCGGCCTGAGGCGCGGAGCCGGTCGCGACGGAAGAGGAGTTCATGGAACCATGTTGACACCAAAGCGGGTGAAATACCGCAAGATGCAGAAGGGGCGGATGGGCGGCAAGGCCACCAAGGGATGCCATGTGGAGTTCGGCGCCTTCGGCCTGCAGGCCACGGAACCCGGACGGATCACGGCGCAGCAGATCGAGGCGGCCCGTATTGCCATGACCCGGCACATCAAGCGCGGCGGGCGGATCTGGATCCGGATTTTCCCACACAAGTCCTTCACGAAGAAACCGGCGGAAACCCGCATGGGAAAGGGAAAAGGTGCGCCGGAAGGGTGGATCGCCTATGTGAAGCCGGGAACGGTGATGTACGAGATGGAAGGCGTCACCCGGGAGGTGGCCCGCGAAGCCTTCCGGCTGGCCTCCCACAAACTGCCCGTGGGCACCAAATTCGTCTCGAGGAATTTGTTCGATGAAGATTAAAGAGATCCGGGATCTCAGCGTCGATGAGCTGAAGCAGAAGGAACGGGATCTGGTCGACGAGCTCTTCCGGCTGAAAGTCCGGCACGCGACGGGTCAACTGGATTCTCCGGCGGCGTTGAAGAACGTGAAAAAAGACATCGCTCGTATCAAGACCGTTCTGAAGGAAAGAGAGATTCGAGGTTCGGTATGACCAAGACGCGGGGCAACAAGAGGACCATTCAGGGTTGGGTCGTGAGCAACAAGATGGACAAGACGGTCGTGATCCGGACCGAGAGACAGGTCAAGCACGCGACCTTCCACAAGTACATCCGGAAGATCAAGAAGTACAAGGCCCATGACGAACAGAACGCCTGCGGCATCGGCGACAAGGTCCTGATCGAAGAATCCCGTCCCCTGAGCCGGGAGAAACGGTGGAGGGTCCGGGAAATCCTGGAGAAGGCGAAGTAAGGCCCGCCTCGACGGCAAGAACCGGCGGTGGGATCGGAGTGTTGGTTATGATACAGATGCGAACCATATTGAACGTGGCGGACAATTCCGGAGCGAAAAGGGTCAGCTGTATCGGCGTGCTCGGCGGTTCGCGCAAGCGCTATGCGACGGTGGGCGATGTCATCACGGTGTCGGTCAAGGAGGCCATCCCCAACTCGAAGGTCAAGAAGGGGGATGTCATGCGCGCCGTGGTGGTGAGGACCGTGAAGGAAGTGAGGCGACTCGACGGGTCTTTCCTCAAGTTTGACGATAATTCCGTTGTGTTGATCAATAACCAGATGGAGCCCGTCGGAACCCGTATCTTCGGCCCGGTGGCCCGGGAACTGCGCGCAAAGCAGTTCATGAAGATCATCTCCCTGGCCCCGGAAGTCATTTAGGGAGGCCCCCGAGGAGTTCCCATGCAGAAGATCAAGCTGAAAAAAGGCGATGTCGTGAAGGTTCTGGCCGGCAAGGAGCAGGGGAAGTCCGGCAAGATCTTGAAGTTCTCCAAAGACCGGACGCGCGCCTTCGTCGAGAAACTCGCCATGGTGAAGCGGCACAAGCGGCCCGATGCGAAGGGAAAGGGCGGGATCATGGAGAAGGAGGGGGCCATCCATGTTTCCAACCTGGCCCTGGTCTGCCGCAAGTGCGAGCGGGTGGCCCGCATCGGATACCGTTTGCTGGAAGACGGCAGGAAGGTCCGCGTCTGCAGGAAGTGCAATGAGATGCTCGATGAGTAGGCCGAGGTACAACCCATGGCAAGACTGAAAGAATACTACCAGAAAACCGTCATCCCCGAGATGATGAAGAAGTTCAAGTACCAGAACATCATGGAGGTCCCGAGGCTGGAGAAGATCGTCCTCAACATGGGCGTGGGCGAGGCCATCCAGAACATCAAGATCCTCGACGGCGCCGTCCAGGAGCTGGCCATGATATCGGGGCAGAAGCCGGTGATCACGAAGGCCAAGAAGTCGATCGCCACCTTCAAGCTCCGCAAGGGCATGCCGATCGGCTGCACCGTGACGCTCCGGAGGGAGCGGATGTATGAATTCTATGACCGGCTCGTGAACGTGGCCCTGCCGAGAATCCGGGACTTCCGCGGCATCCCCCCCAACTCGTTCGACGGTCGGGGGAATTTCGCCATGGGGATCCGGGAACAGTTCATCTTCCCCGAGATCGAGTATGACAAGATCGAGAAGGTCAAAGGTTTGAATATCGTCGTCGTGACGACGGCAAAAACGGACGATGAGGCGAGGTACCTGCTGGCCCTCATGGGCATGCCCTTCAGGAGCTGACCCTCAACGGTGTGGATGGAGGAACCGACTTGGCGAAGAAATCCCTCATTGCGAAGGCGAAGAGAAAGCCGAAATTCAAGGTCAGGCAGTACAACCGCTGTCCGCTCTGCGGAAGACCCAGGGCCTATTACCGGAAGTTCGACATGTGCAGGCTCTGCCTGAGAAAATACGCCTCCCAGGGGCACATCCCCGGGATGATCAAATCCAGCTGGTGAGGGCTTTCAGGAGAATCACTATGGGAATGACGGACCCAATCGCAGACATGTTGACGAGAATCCGGAACGCCAACCGGAGGAAGTTCAAGAGCGTCGACACCGGCTTTTCGAGGATGAACCTGGAGATCGCCAAGGTCCTGAAGAAGGCCGGATACATTCAGGGATTCGACGTCAAAAAAGACCAGCACAAGCGGGACGTCCTCCGGGTTTATCTCAAGTACTCGGATGCGAAGGAGAACATCCTCCGCGGAATCGAGCGGGTGAGCAAGCCGGGACGTCGGGTCTACGTGCCGTCGGACAGCATCCCCAAGGTTCTCAACGGTTACGGTGTCGCCATCCTGTCCACCTCCAAGGGCATCCTGACGGACCGGGAGGCCCGGGAACTCAACGTGGGCGGCGAGATTCTCTGCAACGTCTGGTGATCGGGGCGGCGCAGAATTCGTCTTCATCGGAGAACACGACATGTCAAGAATCGGCAAAAAACCCATTCCCCTGCCGGCCAATGTGAAGGTCGCCCGGAAGAACGGGGAGATCCTCGTGGAGGGACCGAAGGGAAACCTGTCGCTTCGGCTGCCCGCGGAAATCGACGTGACCCAGGAGGCCGGGAGCATCGTCCTCAAGAAACTCGTCGATAACCGGAGGGGACGGTCCCTCTTCGGGTTGACGCGGACATTGATCCAGAACATGGTCACGGGGGTCAGTGAGGGGTTTCAAAAGAACCTGGAGATCTCCGGCGTGGGATACCGCGCGGAGCTGGCCGGCAACGACCTCCTGAAACTGTATCTCGGGTATTCCACGCCCCTGGAGTACCGGCTCCCGAAAGGGGTCTCCGCCAAGATCGAGAAGCAGACCAACGTCACCCTGGCGGGGATCGACAAACAACTCGTCGGCCGCGTGGCCGCCGAGATCCGGAGCCTCAAGAAGCCGGAACCCTACAAGGGCAAGGGGATCAAATACGCCGGCGAGAAGGTCCGCAGGAAGGTCGGCAAGTCGGCCGGCGCCTAAAGCAATCCTGCGGCCGGCAGTGCATGACAAGGGAAGGCGAAGCCAGTGATCGGGAAAATCAAGAAGATCAAGAAGATCAGGGAAAAGAGGAAAAAGAGGGTACGGGGGAAGATCTCCGGCACGGCCGATCATCCCCGGATTTCGGTCTTCAGGAGCATCTCCCACATCTACGCCCAGGCCATCGACGACGACGCCGGACGGACGCTGGCGGAGGCCTCGACGCTCAGCAAGGAGATCCGGGGGAAGCTCGACGGCCTGAAGAAGACCCAGGCCGCCGCCGAGGTGGGGAAGCTTCTGGCGAAACGCCTCCTGGAGAAGAACATTCAAAGAGCCGTCTTCGACCGGGGGGCCTTCCTCTATCACGGGAGGATCAAGGCGCTCGCCGAGGCGGCGAAGGAAGAGGGCCTGAAGATTTGAGCGAGGGGCCTTCATTTCACTGAGGGGTAGGACCATTGGAGAGAAGAGAATTCGAAGGAACGGAACTTCTGGACAGGGTGGTGGCCATCAACCGGACGGCCAAGGTCGTCAAGGGCGGCCGGCGTTTTCGATTCAGCGCCATCGTCGTCGTCGGGGACGGCAAGGGGTCTGTCGGCATGGGGCTCGGGAAGGCGAACGAGGTCCCGGAGGCGATCCGTAAGGGCATGGAGAAGGCCCGCAAGTCCATGGTCCGCGTGTCGATCATCAACCGGACCATCCCCTACGAGATCATCGGTGAGTTCGGCGCGGGACGGGTTCTCCTGAAACCGGCCTCCGAGGGGACGGGGCTCATCGCCGGCGGCGCCGTGCGGGCCGTCCTGGAAGTGGCCGGTGTTCAGAACATCCTGACCAAATGCCTCGGTTCCCACAACCCCCACAACCTGGTGAAGGCGACGCTGGACGGGCTTTGCCGTCTGAAGAGCCCCGTCGAGGTGGCCATGCTGAGGGGCAAGGAGATATCGGAGATTTAGGCGGAGGAGCGGATCGTGGCCAAGAAGCTGAAAATCACGCTGGTGAAAAGTTACATCGGAAGGCCGGAAAAGCACCGGAAGATTCTGCGGGGGATGGGGCTGCAGAAGCTCAACCGGGCCGTTCTTCTCAAGGATACACCGGAGATCCGGGGGATGGTCGACAAGGTCTCCCACCTCGTGTCCGTGGAAGAGATAGAGGGAAGCGAGCGATGAAACTCAATGAGCTGAAACCGCCGCGGGGATCGAGGCGGAAGAGAAAGAGAATCGGCCGGGGCGATGGTTCGGGTCACGGCGGGACGGCGACGCGGGGCGCCAAGGGCCAGAAGGCGCGCTCCGGCGGGAACGTCAAGCCGGGATTTGAAGGCGGCCAGATGCCCCTCACGCGAAGACTGCCCAAGCGCGGCTTCAAGAACCCCTTCCGGAAGGAGTTGACCATCGTCAATCTGGGACAGCTCGGCAGGTTCCCCGGAGGCGCCACCGTCGATCCCGAGGCCCTGCTCGAAACGGGCGTCATCAAGAAGATCGGGGACGGCGTGAAGATCCTGGGAAAGGGGAGCCTCGATCGTCCCCTCAAGTTCCGGGTCCATGCCGTCAGCAGCGGGGCGCGGGAGAAGATCGAGGCCGCGGGCGGCGCCGTCGAGGTGATCTGATTTGTTAGGCGGATTCAAGAACATACCCAAGATACCGGAGCTGCAGAAGAGGATCTTCATGACCTTTCTGCTGCTCGGCGTCTACCGGATCGGCACCCACGTCCCGACCCCCGGTATCGATACCAAGGCCCTGGCCGCCTTTTTCGACATGGCGAAGGGGTCCCTCCTGGGGCTCTTCGACATGTTCGCCGGCGGCGCGCTGAGCAACCTGTCCGTCTTCGCGCTGGGGATCATGCCCTACATCAGCGCTTCGATCATCCTCCAGCTCCTCACCATCGCCATCCCCCACCTGGAGCGGCTGTCGAAGGAGGGGGAGGCCGGCCGGAGGAAGATCACCCAGTACACCCGGTACGGAACGGTGATCCTGAGCCTGATCCAGGGGTTCGGCATCGCCGTGGGGCTGGAGAACATGGCGGGGCCCACGGGGGCCTCCATCGTGCTGGATCCCGGCTGGGGATTCCGGCTGATGACGGTCATCACCCTCACCGCGGGGACGGCCTTCATCATGTGGCTGGGCGAGCAGATCACCGAGCGCGGCATCGGCAACGGCATTTCGCTGATCATCTTCGCGGGCATCGTCTGCCGGGGCCCGGCGGGTCTTTTGGGCACCTTCCGGCTCGTTTCGACGGGGGAGATGGGGATCATCTTCGTCGTCCTGCTCTTTCTCTTCATGGTGGCGGTGGTGGGGTTCATCGTCTTCGTGGAAAGCGGCCAGCGACGGATCCCCGTCCAGTATGCCAAGCGGATCGTCGGACGGAAGATGTACGGCGGCCAGACCACTCATCTTCCCCTGAAGGTGAACACGGCCGGCGTGATCCCGCCGATCTTCGCCTCGTCGATCATCATGTTCCCGGCGACGATCGCCAATTTCGTCCCCCACCCCTGGATGAAGGCGGTGGCGGATTACCTGCGGCCCGGCGCTTTTCTGTACGAAGCGACCTACGTCGGTTTCATCATCTTCTTCTGCTTTTTCTACACGGCCGTGGTGTTCAATCCCATCGACGTGGCCGACAACATGAAGAAGTACGGCGGATTCGTCCCCGGCATCCGTCCCGGCAAGAAGACGGCGGAATACATCGATCACGTCCTGAGCCGACTGACCTTCGGCGGGGCGATTTACGTGTCGCTGGTCTGCGTGCTGCCCAGCATCCTGATGGTCTATCTGAACGTGCCCTTTTATTTCGGGGGGACGGCGCTTCTCATCGTCGTCGGGGTGGCCCTCGATACGGCCGGGCAGATCGAAACCCATCTGCTGGCCCGCCAGTACGAGGGGTTTCTGAAGAAGGGGCGGCTGGCCAGGCGGCGGTAGGGCCTCGGGAGTCCCTCCGGAGGATCTCGGCATGGTTATCCTGAAATCCCCCGATGAGATCCGACAGCTGAGGGGAAACAACCTCCTGGTCGCACGGATCCTCGAGGCGCTGAAGAAGATGATCCGGCCCGGCGTGACCACCCTCGAGCTGGACCGGTACTGCGAGGAACTGACGCTTCAGGCGGGGGCGAAACCCGCTTTCAAGGGATACAGGGGCTACCCCTTCTCGCTCTGTACGTCGGTGAACGAGGAGGTCGTTCACGGGATGCCGTCGGCGCGGAAGCTCCGGGAGGGGGACATCGTCAGCCTCGATTTCGGCATCCACTACAAGGGTCTTTACGGGGATGCGGCCGTGACGGTGCCGGTCGGCGAGGTCTCCGAGGAGGCCCGGAGGCTGATGCGGATCACCGAGGAAGCTCTTTACAAGGCCATCGATCGGGCCAGGGCCGGGAACCGGCTCGGGGATATCTCGGCGGCCATCCAGAACCATGTGGAGGCGGCGGGGTACTCCGTCGTCCGCGACCTGGTGGGCCACGGCATCGGGCGCTCCCTCCACGAGGATCCCCAGGTGCCGAACTACGGCCGGGAGGGAAGGGGGATCGAGTTGAGACCCGGCATCGTTCTGGCGATTGAACCCATGGTCAACGCCGGGACCCACGCCGTGAAGGTGCTCCAGGACGGGTGGACCGTCGTGACCGCCGACGGGAAGCTGTCGGCCCATTTCGAGCATTCCGTGGCCATCCTGGACGACGGCCCCTTTATCCTGAGCCGGATCGACGGGAGCCCCGATTGAGGTGCCGCAGGCACATCGCCGGGATCGGTTGAACAGCGGTTGGAGACAGGATTCTATGCCGAAGGAAGAACCCATCCAGGTGGAAGGGACGGTCGTCGAGACCCTCCCCAACGCCATGTTCCGGGTGGAGCTCGAGAACGGGCACCGCGTGCTGGCCCACATCTCGGGCAAGATGCGGATGCATTTCATCAAGATTTTGCCCGGTGACAAGGTCACCGTGGAACTGTCGCCCTACGATCTGACGAGGGGCCGGATCATCTACCGTTCCAAGTAGGCGCCGGGCGGCGTGACAGGAGAAAGGGACATGAAGGTCAGATCTTCAGTGAAAAAGATATGTGACAAGTGCAAGATCGTCCGGCGGCACGGCGTCATCCGGGTGATCTGCGAAAACCCGAAGCACAAGCAGAGACAGGGCTGAGGAACGACCCAGACGGAAGGAGGCTCACCGGTGGCACGAATCGCGGGTGTGGATTTACCGAAGAACAAGAGGATGGAGATCGCGCTGACCTATATCTACGGCATCGGCCGGTCCGCGTCACAGGACATCCTGCGCAAAGCCGGGGTCGACCCGGACAAGAAGACCGATCACCTCACCGATTCGGAGGTGACGGCCATCCGCAACATCATCGACAAGGAGCACAAGGTCGAGGGGGATCTCCGGCGGGAGGTGTCCATGTCGATCAAGCGGCTGATGGACATCGGGACCTACCGGGGGCTGAGGCACCGCAAGGGGCTTCCGGTTCGGGGGCAGAGAACGCACACGAACGCCCGGACCCGCAAGGGTCCGAGGCGATCCATCGCCGGGAAGAAGAAGTAGAGCGGTTTGCCGCATTCGGGAGGAGAGATGGCAGGTCCACGGAAGACAGGAAAGCGAAGGGAGAAGAAAAGTGTACCGGAGGGCATCGCCCACATTCAGTCGACCTTCAACAACACCATTGTGACCATCACGGACCTCAGCGGGAATGTGCTGGCCTGGTCCTCGTCCGGCATGGAGGGTTTCAAGGGGTCGAGGAAGGGAACGCCCTTCGCGGCGCAGATGGCCGCGGAGAGCGCGGTCCGCAAGGCGAAGGAGCACGGCGTGCGGAGTGTCCGGGTGTACGTGAAGGGCCCCGGGTCGGGCCGGGAGTCGGCGCTGCGGGCCCTGCAGGCCGCGGGGCTCAATATCAGCCTGATCAGGGATGTCACGCCCATCCCTCACAACGGGTGCCGTCCGCCGAAGCGCCGGAGGGTTTAACAGCCGCGGGTACGGCTGCCCGCGGGCAGGACAAGCAAGAGGGAGGAATCATTTGGCAAGATATCGTGGTTCAGTGTGCAGGATGTGCCGCAGGGAAGGGCTGAAGCTTTTCTTCAAGGGGGACCGGTGCTACACGGAGAAATGCGCCTTCGAGCGCCGGGGATATGCCCCCGGGGAACACGGGCACGCCCGCAAGAAGTTTTCCGACTATGGCACCCAGCTGCGCGAGAAGCAGAAACTCAAACGGATGTTCGGCCTCCTCGAGAAACAGTTCAGGGGCTATTTCGTCAGGGCCGACAAGAAAAAGGGGATCACCGGTACGAATCTTCTCGTTCTCCTGGAGTCGAGGCTGGACAACATGGTCTACCGCATGGGGTTCGCGACATCGAGGGCGGAAGCGAGACAGTTCGTCCGGCACGGCCATTTCAAGGTGAACGGCCGGAAGGTCAACATTCCATCCTTCCTGGTCAAGAAAGGGGACGTGATCGAGCTGAGGGAGAAGAGCAAGAAAGTCCTCCCGATCCTGGAGTCTCTGGAAACCGTGGCCCGGCGGGGTGTGCCGGCCTGGCTGGAGCTGGACAAGGAGAATTTCAGGGGTGTCGTGAAGGCGCTGCCGACGCGGGAAGACATCACGATGCCGATCCAGGAGCAGCTGGTCGTCGAGCTGTACTCCAAGTAACAGCCAAACCATAGGAAAAGGCATATGCAGAGAAACTGGCGCAGTCTGATCAGACCCAAGCGGATCGAGGTCGACGAGAAAACCCACACCCGTTTTTACGGGGAGTTCACCTGCCAGCCGCTGGAGAGGGGTTTCGGGATCACCCTCGGGAACGCCCTGAGGAGAATCCTCCTGTCGTCCATCCACGGAGCCGCCATCGTTTCCGTGAAGATCGACAAGGTCCTGCACGAGTTCTCGACCGTTCCGGGGATGAAGGAGGATGTGACGGATCTCATCCTGAATCTGAAGGGGGTCCGTCTCAAGCTGAACCAGGACGGCCCGAGAACCCTCCGCCTGGACGTGGCCCGGGAGGGCGTCGTGACCGCCGGTGACCTCATCGTCGATTCGACGGTGGAGATCATGAACCCGGAGCATTATCTCTGCACGCTGCAGGGCAACGCCAGACTCAAGGCCGAGATGGTCGCAAGGATCGACAAGGGCTACGTCGCCGCCAAGCGGGAACGGGACCCCGACCAGCCCGAGGGGACGATCAACATCGACGCCTCCTTCTCGCCGATCAAGAAGGTGAGCTACACGGTGACCCACGCCCGGGTGGGCCAGATCACCGATTACGACCGGCTCATCCTGGAGGTCTGGACCGACGGCAGCGTGCTGCCCGAAGACGCCGTGGCCTACGCGGCCAAGATCCTGAAAGAGCAGCTCGACATCTTCATCAACTTCGAGGAGGTGGAGGAGGAGAGAAAGGCCGAGGAGCCCAGGGAGGGGGAGGCGGTCAACGAAAACCTCTTCAAGAGCGTCGACGAACTGGAGCTCTCCGTCCGGTCCGCCAACTGCCTGAAGAACGCGGGCATCCATCTCATCGGCGAACTGGTCCAGAAGACGGAGGCCGAGATGCTGAAGACCAGGAATTTCGGTCGAAAGTCCCTCAACGAGATCAAGGAGATCCTCTCCGAGATGGGGCTTTCCCTCGGCATGAAGATCGATTTCCCCGTCCGCAGGGAAGACAAGGAAAAAGCCAAAGAGAAGAGCTGATCCCACATCGCAGCGAAAGGGTATCCCCATGCGTCACCAGAAAGCAGGAAGGAAACTGGGCCGGACCACGAGCCACAAGGAAGCCATGCTCCGCAACATGGTCACCTCCCTCTTCAAGCACGAGAAGATCACGACCACGGACGCCAAGGCCAAGGAGCTCCGGGTCGTGGCGGAGAAGATGATCACCCTCGGGAAAGACGGCAGCCTCCATGCCCGGCGGCGGGCGGCGGGCGTGGTGCGTGAACGCGGGGTCGTGAAGAAACTCTTCGAGGACATCTCCCCCCGCTACAAGGACCGCGCCGGCGGTTACACGCGGATCGTCAAGGCGGGCTTCCGTGTGGGGGATAATGCCCCCCTCTCCGTGATCGAACTCATCCCCCCGGAGACCAAGAAAGAGGAAAAAACGAAGGCCAAGGGCCGCAAGAAGGCCGCGAAGAAATAGCCCCGGCTGCCTTCACCGGTTTCCATCAAAGGAGCAAGGTTTCGACCTTGCTTTTTTGTTTTCGGTTTCCCCTTGATTTTGAGGGAAAAGAATTGTAAGGAATACAGGACGATCCGTTGATCCCAGCAAAGGAGGGTGCGTTATGGCCGAGGAGAAAGTAGGCGAGATCGTAAAATTCTTCGCGAAACCGAGTGTCGCCGCCATCAAGATCACGGCCGGCGAGCTCAACGTCGGGGACAAGATCAAGCTCGTGGGGCACACGACGAACTTCGAGGAAGTCATCGAATCCATGGAGATCAACAACCAGAAGGTCGCCAAAGCCGTTGTCGGCGATTACATCGGCGTCAAGGTGTCCGACCGCGTCCGTCCCGGCGACGAGGTCTTCAAGGTCATCCCCGATTAGCCGGTCCGGGGCGGAAACCGGATGAGAAAACGGGTGAACGTCCGCCCGGCCCGTTTCAGCAGCGTTCTCGCGCTCCCGCCCCGGCGGGTGGGGTTTCACGTCAGCCGGTGCCATCGGATTTCGGCGCCCCGCCGTGAAGGATGATGATGGTCCGGGACTCAGAGGGATTTGCAGCCACGGGTGCTCCAACTTTCGACCCGTGGCTTTTTTTGTGCTCCCGCGGGGGGCACCCGATGGATAAATTGATTGCCACGATACCGGCGCTGTGTTAATCAGACCCTGCGCCGAGGCGGGCGGCGGCGCGAGCCGCGCCCGGAGGCGGACCCGGCCACGATGATCTCTCGAGACCCCCTCGCATACCTGTCATCGCTCCAGGGGATGGGCGTGCGTCTCGACCTGGGACCCACCCGCCGGCTGTTGGGCCGTCTCGGGAACCCCCAGGAAAGTTTCGATGCCGTGCTCGTGGCGGGGACGAACGGCAAGGGGTCGATTGCCGCCCTGATCGCCTCCGTACTCGGACGCGCCGGCTACCGCGTCGGTCTCTACACGTCCCCCCATCTCGTCGATGTCCGCGAGCGGATCCAGGTCGGCGGGAGGCTCATCTCCAGGGGGGATCTCCGGGAACGGGCCGGTGAAGTCCGGGAGGCCGTCCGGGAGGACGTCACCTATTTCGAGTTCACGACGGCCCTTGCCTTCCTCCACTTCCTTCGCGCCGGTGTCGACGTGGCCGTCCTGGAGGTCGGCCTGGGGGGGCGACTGGACGCGACGAATGTCGTTCGTCCGAAGGTCGGCGTCATCTCGAACATCTCCCTCGAGCACAGGGCCTACCTGGGCCGCCGGCTCGCGGACATCGCCCGTGAAAAGGCGGGGATTGTCAAGCCGGGCGGCCGGTTGGTGACGGCGGCGAGGCAGAAGGCCGTGCTGGAGACCCTCGAGGCCATCGCCCGGGAGCGCGGGGCGCGGATCTACCGGGTCGGCCGTGACATCCGGGTCCGCGTCCGGGGCGACGGCGTCTTCTCCTACTTCGGGCTCGAGCGGAACATACCGGAACTCCGTCTGGGGCTCCGGGGGAGGCACCAGGTCATCAATGCCGCCTGCGCCGTCGGGGCCGTCGAACTCCTCGAGGGCGGCGGTTTCCGCGTCGATGAAGAAAGCATCCGGGAAGGCATCGCGGCCTGCCGGTGGCCGGGAAGGCTGGAGGTGCTCCGGGAGAACCCCGCCGTGGTCATCGACGGCGCCCACAACCCCGCGGGGGCGTCGTCCCTGCGGAAGGCCCTCGAGGAGGATTTCCCCCGCCGAAGGCTCATCCTTGTCTTCGGGGTCCTCTCCGACAAGGACCATCGGGGGATGCTTCGGCGGCTCGTTCCCCTTGCAGATCATGTCATCGTGACGAGGCCCCGCGAAGACAGGGCCCTCCCGCCGGGGGTCGCCGCGCGCTTCGTTCGGGGGATGGGAAAGCGGGTGGAGGTCGTCGAGAAAAGCGAACAGGCCCTGGCACACGCCCTTGCGCTTGCGGGGAAGGACGACCTGGTCCTGGTCACCGGTTCACTCTACCTCGTCGGGGAGGCCCGGTCCCGGCTCGCGGCACCGGGGGATTCCGGCGTTGCGCCACCGGCGGATTGAACCATCCATGAAAAAAGACGCACTGCTGATTTCGGTCCTGGCGTTCCTCCTCTGCTCCGCGGTTCACGCCGCAGCATCCGCGGCGGCCGATCGGGGGAAACCCCGCGGTCCCGTGACCATCGAGGCGGATACCCTGATCTATGACCAGGCGGACGACACCTATCGGGCCGAGGGCGACGCGGTCGTTTTTTTCAGCGGTGGCCATCTCAAGGCGGATCGGCTTTTTCTCAACAACCGGACGAACGAGGCCTTCGCCGAGGGAAACGCCGTCCTGAAGAGCGACGGCGATCTCCTGGAAGGGCGGCGGATCGACGTCAACATCGAGACGAAGACGGGGACCGTCCAGTCCGGACGGATCTTCTTCGAGAAGTATCACTTCCACATCCGCGGCGGCGAGATTCGCAAGACGGGGGAGGCCGATTATTCCATGAGGGACGGAACGGCGACCACCTGCGACGGAGAATGCCCCGACTGGCGGTTTTCCGCCCGCGAGATGGACGTGACCATCGACGGCTACGGCACGATGAAGAACGGGACGTTCGACATCCGGGGGATGCCGGTTTTATATTTCCCCTACCTGCTCTTCCCCGTCAAGACCACCCGGCAATCGGGTGTGCTCCTCCCGCACCTGGGCTACTCGGAGGAAAAGCTCGGCTTTGATCTTGCGGTGCCCGTCTTCTGGGCCATATCCGATCAAACCGATGCGACCTTCTACCTGCGTTATATGGACAAGCGAGGGTACCAGCAGGGGGCGGAATACCGGTATTTCCTCTCTCCCGACACCTTCGGGACCCTCTATGCCGACTTCCTGAGCGATCAGTGGACGGGGAACCGGGCGATCGGGGGGAGTCCGCAGGTCCAGGCGGAGAAGGAGAATCGATGGTCCTATTACTGGAATCACCAGTCCGTCTTCGAACCGGGTTTCTATCTGAGGGCCGACGTCAACCGCGTTTCCGACAACACCTATTTCTACGATTTCGATTCGTACAACTATTACCAGACCCATTACGCGGGGACCGCGAACCGTCCGTTTCAGAGGATCAGCTATGTCGGGGACCAGAGACTCACGGCCCTGGAATCCAAGGGCCGTCTCGTGAAGAACTGGGGCCTTCTGAGCCTCTCGGGCCACGCCCGGTACACCGATGATCTGACGAGCCCCTCCAATGATTCGACCCTGCAGAAGTACCCCGAGATCCTCCTGACGGCCTTCCCGCAGCCCCTGTTCGGGTCGCCCCTGAATTTCGGGATGGGCGGGTCTTACAGTTACAACTACCGGTCGGTCGGCGAAAAGGGGAATCTCCTCGATCTCTTCCCCGTCCTCTCCCTGCCGTTGAACCTCGGGGACTATCTCCAGTTCACGCCGGAGGTGGGTTTCAGGGGGACCTACTGGGATGCGACGGGGGCCCTGACCGGCACGGAAGAAAAGACGGGCAGTCGCGAGGCTTTCACGGCGGGGGCCAGACTGTCGTCGGATCTCCACAGGATTTTCGACGTCGGGGGGGCGTCGGTGGAAAAGATCAGACATTCCGTCAAGCCGGAGCTGCTCTACAACTACATCACCGTCCGCGAGGATGAGCGTCCGGACTTCGTGGCGGGGATCAACACGCAGAACAGCCTCACCTGGTCCCTGCTCAACACCCTCACGACGCGGTCGAGGGAAAAGGACGGGAAATCGGCCTACAATGAGCTTCTGCGTTTCAAGCTCTATCAGACCTATGATTTCCGGGGGGATGTGTACAACGTGAACCCTCTCGTCACGACCACGTCCCTGACCGCGGCGGGCACGGTGACGGGCCCGAGGCCGGGACATCACTGGGGCCCGCTGAACGCGGAGCTTGATCTCTACCCGTACCGTTACGTGACCTACAAGTCGAACCTCTCCTACGATTTCAACTCCGGGGACCTGATGACGATGAACCACGAACTCGGGTTGACCGACAACCGGGGGGATTCCGCCAGCATCCAGTATACCTACACCCGCGATATCGTTGAGAATATCAACCTGTTGCTCAAGGCGAAGGTGACGAAGGCCGTCGAGTTCAAGTATCTCCTGAGGAACAACCTGCTCCAGGATGCCACCCTGGAGTCCAGCTACAGCGTCAGTTACAGCCGTCAGTGCTGGGGAGTGGAGTTCACCTATTCCGACCTGGTGAATGACCGGACGTTCATGGTGTACATCAACCTCCTGGGGCTGGGGAGGGTCGGCAGCGCCACGGTGAAGGCGGACGCGCTCTCGGGCGGCAAAAAGTAGAGGAAGGTGGTTTTTTCCTTGACAAAAGGCGCTGAATTTCCTAAGTTTGCTGTTCAATTTTTGACTGAAAACGGTGTTTTTATGAAGACCTATCAAGCCAGGAAAGAGTCCGTGGACCGCGAATGGTTTGTCATCGACGCCGAGGGCAAGATCCTCGGCAGACTCGCCAGCGAGATCGCAAGGCGCCTCCGGGGCAAACACAAGGCCGTTTACACCCCCCATGTGGATACCGGCGACTTCGTCGTCGTGATCAACGCCGAAAAGATCGTCCTCACCGGGAAGAAGCTGGATGACAAGATCTACCATCACCACTCCGGCTATCCGGGCGGGCTGAAGTCGATATCGGCCGGCAAGCTCCTGAAGAAAAAGCCCGAGAGCCTCGTGACCGAGGCGGTCAAGGGGAGATCGGAAAAGGGCACTTTAGGCCGGCAGATGCTCAAGAAACTGAAGGTCTACGCGGGGAAGGATCATCCCCACAGCGCCCAGAAGCCCGTTGTGCTGGAGATCTGAGGAAGACCTGCGGTCCTGCCGCTCTGAGGACCGGACCATTGTTTTCATTTTGGAGACGAAACATGACCGAAAAGAGTTACTATGCCACCGGAAAGAGAAAAAGGGCCATCGCCAGGGTGTGGATGAAGGAGGGCAGTGGGACCCTGACCGTCAACGAAAGGAATTTCGATGACTATTTCACCCGCGAGGTTCTCCGGAAGATCATCGAGCAGCCCCTGGAAGTCACGGGCCGGCGCGGCAAGTTCGACATCAAGATCACCGTCTGCGGCGGCGGCATATCGGGCCAGGCCGATGCCGCCAAGCACGGCATCTCGAGGGCCCTCTGTGAGTACGACGCGGAGCTGCGACCCCTGCTGAAGAAGGCGGGATTCCTGACGCGCGACCCCCGCATGAAGGAGAGGAAGAAATACGGTCAGCCCGGTGCGAGAAAGCGGTTCCAGTTCTCGAAACGGTGAGATCGATCCGAAGGGGGTTTCCGAGCCCCCTTTTTTTATGATTCGGGGAGCAAGGGACATGTTGAAAATCGGCATCTACGGCGGGAGCGGCTACACCGGGCAGGAGTTGATGCGGATCCTGCTCCGTCATCCCGATTGCGAGGTGGTGGCCCTGACATCGCGGAAGTTCAAGGGGATCCCCGTCTCGGACATCTTCCCGGTCTTCGAGGGGCTCACGGATCTGCGCTACATGGACGCCTCGCCGCAGGAGGTGGCGAGGATAGCGGACGTCGTGTTCCTGGCGCTCCCCCACGGGGAGGCCATGGCGGCGGCCCCGTCTTTCCTCGAGGCGGGGAAAAAGGTCGTCGACCTCAGCGCCGATTTCCGCCTGCGCAACGTGGCCGTCTTCGAGGCGTGGTATCACAAGCACAGCGCGCCGGAACTCCTGTCGGAGGCCGTTTTCGGCCTTCCCGAGCTCTACCGGGAGCGGATCCGGTCGGCCCGGCTGGTGGCCAATCCCGGCTGTTACCCCACCGGCGCCATCCTCGGTCTGGCGCCCGCCCTGAGGGAGCAGGTCATCGACCCCGACTCCATCATCGTCGATGCCAAGTCGGGCGTCAGCGGCGCCGGGCGGGAACCCCAGCTCGGCTCCCTCTTCTGCGAGGTGGAGGAGGGTTTCAAGGCCTACAAGGTCAGCGGGCACCGGCACGCGCCGGAGATCGAGCAGGAGCTGTCTGTCCTGGCCGGCCGGGAGGTCCGGATCTCCTTCACGCCGCATCTGCTTCCCATCAACCGCGGGATCCTGAGCACCATCTACGCGACCCTGAGGAGGGATGTGACCGCGGCGGAACTCCTCGACCTGTATCGGGGTTTCTACCGGGGCGAGAAGTTCGTCCGGGTCTACCGGGAGGGCGCCTTCCCGAATGTCTCCGCCGTCCGGGGCGCGAATTTCTGCGACATCGGGATTTCCGTCGAGAAGCGGACGAACCGCGTGATCATCATCACGGCCATCGACAACCTCGTCAAGGGCGCTTCCGGACAGGCCGTGCAGAACATGAACCTGATGTGCGGCCTCGACGAGACGAGAGGGCTCGACATCATCGCCCTTTACCCGTGAGGGGCCGGCGTCTTTTCTTCCAAGGAGGTTTCCCGTGGGCCTGCGAGTGTACAACACGATGACGAGGACGAAGGAAGACTTCAAGCCCCTGGTGGAGGGGAAGGTGGGGATCTACGCCTGCGGCGTGACCGTCTACGACCTCTGCCACATCGGCCACGCCCGTTCGGCCGTCGTCTTCGACATCATCACGAGGTATCTGCGGTTCCGGGGCTACGACGTGACGTTCGTGAAGAACTACACCGACATCGACGACAAGATCATCAACCGCGCGAACAGGGAAGGGGTGGGCGTCACCGACATCGCCGAGCGCTTCATCCGGGAACACGACGCGGACATGGGGAGCCTCGGGATCGAGCGGCCGACGGTCGCCCCGAAGGCGACGGAAAACATCGACGGCATGATCCGGCTCATACAGGCCCTCATGGACAAGGGGCTCGCCTACGAGGCGGACGGAGACGTCTATTTCGCCGTCGACCGATTCAAGGATTACGGGAAGCTCTCCGGGCGCAACCTCGACGAGATGATGGCCGGCGCCCGCGTGGAGGTCGGCGAGAAGAAGAGAAACCCGATGGACTTCGCCCTCTGGAAGGCGAGCAAGGAGGGGGAGCCCTGGTGGGAGAGCCCCTGGGGGAAGGGCCGCCCGGGGTGGCACATCGAGTGCTCGGTGATGAGTTCCCGTTACCTGGGGGAGACCTTCGACATCCACGGCGGCGGTGAGGACCTCATCTTCCCGCACCACGAAAACGAGATCGCCCAGTCCGAGGGGGCCACGGGAAAGCCCTTCGCCCGTTACTGGATCCACAACGGCTTCATCCGGATCGACAACGAGAAGATGTCCAAGTCCCTCGGGAACGTCTTCACGATCAAGGAGATTCTCCGGAGCTACCACCCCGAGGTGGTCCGTTTCTTCATGCTCCAGAGCCACTATCGAAGCCCCCTCGACTACTCCGACGACGCCCTCAAGGAGGCCCGGGCCGGGCTGGTGAGGCTCTACACCGCCCTGAAGGGGATCCGGGACCGGCTGTCAGGTGCGGCTCCGCCCGTCCTTTCACCGGAGGGGCTCTCGGGCGAGGCGAAAGATGTATTCGACCGGCTCGAGGATCTCCGCCGGCGGTTCATCGAGGCCATGGACGATGATTTCAACACCGCGAGGGCCCTCGGCGCCGTCTTCGAGACGGCGCGGCTCCTGAACGCGTTCGTCTCCGGGAAGCGGTTCGAGGCCGGCCCCGATGCGCTCTTCGTCCTGAAAACCGCCGAGGACCGGTTCCGCGAGCTGGGCGCCGTTTTCGGGATCCTGCAGGAGGACCCCGACGCCTTCTTCGAAAAGAACCGGGCCATCGAGGTGGCGAAGCGGGGACTCGATGTGTCGAAGATCGAGGGCCTGATCGCGGAGCGCAACGCGGCCCGGGCGACGAAGGACTGGAAAAAGGCCGACGAGAAGCGGGCGATCCTCTCCGGGATGGGGATCGTCCTCAGGGACACAGCCGCCGGAACGGAGTGGAGTTTCGAAACTTGATGACCCGCGGTCGACCGTGAGAAACCCCGTGGAAGAGATCTCCACGGGGTTTTTTTGTGCGAGCCCTGCGACGTCTTTGAGCACGGGCCGTGAAAGACGCCTCTTTCGAAGATCGCCTCTGCGGTGTGACCTCTCCGGCGTTCCGGCCTTACCGGAATGCGGGGGGGGACGCATGCAGATCGAGGGGCCGTTTGATCCGGAGACGCCCAACCCGACGATTCGAGCCGACACCTGTGACGGAAGCCGTTTCCGCCGACCGCAAATCACCGGCGGGCGCCCGGTGCGCGGCAACCGGCGGAAGACGAGACCCGGCCCCTGCCTGCGCTCGACCCGCGATCCATCAACCTGAACCGGCGGGTGAAGCACGCCGGCCTCTATGCGCGGCGCGACTCCGGCGGTAGATGCATAGGGGCGTGCAGGCGAAATGAACCGCCTCGGCCGCTCAAGTCCGGCCGCTTCCAGTCGATAATGTCTGGTAACGGGCAGCCGCCCGGGAAGGAGATCCGTCATGAAAGAAAAGAGTCCCATCGCAGTCATCGTCGCCCTCATTTTCACCCTGGCCCTCGCCTCTGCGGCGCTCGTCGCCGATGCGGCGGGCCCCGCCTCCAGGGACTATGACAAGATGCAGAAGCCCGTTGCGCCCGCCCCCATCAACCCGAACGTCAAGGCCTGGGTGGACAACCAGAAAAGCCCGAACCAGCCCGCGAAACCCGCCCAGCCGCAGGCGGTCAAACCGGCCGCCCCGTCGGGCCAGCCTTCGGCACCCGCGCAGCCTCCCCGGCCCTACGTGAAGAGCCCGGGCCCGCAGCCCCAGGATCCGAAGAAGAACGCAACCTTCGTCAACAAGGTCAACACCGCCCCAAGTACAACACCCGCCTCCAAGAGGCCCGAAACGGGCTACAGCGCGACGAAAGAACTCCTTGGACGATAGACCGTCCGGGTGTACCCGCAGCGCAGATCCGTCCACCCCCGGGGCCGACGGCCCCGGGGGTTTTATCACCCCGCTTTCCCGGAAGCCGCGGCCGCCCTCTCGCCCCGACTCCGCCCCTCCAGCCGCCTGATTCCCCCTTGACATGTTTGTGTCGTCTTTCTATAAAGAACCCCGGAGGGGAAAGCGGAGCGGTGAGGGGAAGACAGGCTGGGCCGGCGCTCTGTTTTTCCGGAGGGGGTCTTGAAAAACTCTGAGGGACCATAAGCCCGATTCGGGAGCGGAACGGCTCCGGGTCGGGCTTTTTTACGACAGAGATCCGGCTTTCGACGATGAAGAAACATTACGCACACAGTTTGCATGACAGACCGGTTCATGATTCGCAACTCTTTGTTAGCCATTCCTTGAATTGAGCAACACAAGCTTCTTTAGTTGCACTGTTTGCCACACTGGGACTTAAGCTTTCTAGCGGGGTCATTGTATGAGCAAAAGCAACCCAGAGTATGACTTGATTGCTCATTGGCGCAAAAGTGATGGAGAAGCGCAACCGCTTGCCAAACACCTTGAAGATGCGGCAGAAATCGCTGCAAAATTGTCTTCCAAAGTTCGTCTATTAGAGGTTGGCAGAGTGATGGGCTTGCTGCATGATTTTGGAAAAGCGAGCAAGGAGTTTCAAGGGTATTTGCGCTCTGCAGCAGGGAGAATAAACCCTGACGAGGATGAGTATGTAGATTACGAAGCAAAGAAAGGCAAGATTGACCACTCGACCGCAGGGGCGCAACTGATTTTCGAGAAACTCGCCAACCGAGGGCAGGAGGGCAAAATTCTGGCGCAGTTTTTGGCGCTGGCAATTGCTTCGCATCATTCGGGGCTGATAGACTGCCTGAAGCCCGATGGTTTCAATGACTTTGAGCGGCGCATTAACAGACATAATGACCTAACTCATCTCGCCGAAGCGCGGGGCAAACTGCCCGACATCGAAAAGCAACTGGATGAAATTCTCGCCCAACCGATTGAGAAGCGGTTCTTTGCAAAAATTTTCAGCGAATTGAGACAGGATACTGACGCAAAGGACTCAAAAGAAACATTGGTGTTCAAACAGGGTTTGCTGGCGCGTTTCCTGCTCAGTTGCCTGCTGGAAGCCGACCGCCTGAACACCTCCGATTTCGAGCATCCAGAAAATGAAGAGATTCGGAATTACGGAAATTACATTTCGTGGGAGACGCTCATCAAGCGTCTGGAAGCAAGGTATGCAGCGTACGCCCAAAAAACGGTGCAAATGGAGCCAGGGCGGGCGCGGAAGGTCAATGAACTGCGTGCGCAGGTGGCGCAAGCTTGCCTGGAGGCAGCGACAAACCCGAAGGGCATCTACCAGTTGACCGTCCCGACGGGAGGCGGAAAGACGGAAGCCAGTCTGCGCTTCGCCCTGCATCACGCGCGGGAGCACGGGATGGACAGGGTCTTCTACATCGTCCCCTACATCACCATTATTGACCAGAATGCCGATAAAGTGCGGAAGATTCTGGAAAAAGAGGATGAGCGCGGCAAAGTCGTTCTCGAACATCACTCCAATTTCGTGCCATCCGATGACACCCGCAAACGTCACAACCTGCTGGCGGAAAACTGGGACGCGCCGATTGTGTTCACCACGCAGGTTCAATTTCTGGAGGCGTTGTTTAGCGACGGCACGCGTGACGCCCGCCGAATGCACCAACTGGCGAACTCGGTCATCATCTTCGATGAAGTGCAGACTATTCCCATTAGAATTACGCACATGTTCACCACCGCCCTGCGCTACCTGACCCATGACTGCGGTTCGAGCGTTGTGCTCTGCACGGCAACCCAGCCGCCGTTCGACAAGACTGGCAATCCCTATCGTGAGCTGAGCATCCCCAAAGAAAACCATATTATCCAAAACGAACCCGAACTGTTCCAGCGGCTGAAGCGCGTCGAAGTCCATGACGAGCGCAAGCCAGGCGGTTTGAGCAACGATGAAATTGCGGATATGGCAGAAAAAGCCTTGCAGGAAAAAGGCAGCGTCTTGATTGTGGTCAACACGCGCCCTTCGGCGCTGGCATTGTATCAGGCAATCAAGGGGCGCAATTTAGGAGCGGCGCTGTATCATTTGAGTACCAATATGTGCCCCGCTCACCGTATGGACGTATTGGAAAATGAAATCAAGCCAAAACTGAAAGCCAAAGAACCTGTGATTTGCGTCAGCACGCAACTCATCGAAGCGGGCGTGGATGTTGACTTTGGCGCGGTCATCCGAGCATTGGCAGGGCTGGATTCGATTGCCCAAGCCGCAGGCCGCTGTAACCGTCACGGTGAGCGCGTGGATGGTGGGAGCGTGTGGGTAGTGAATGTGCAAGAGGAAGATCTCGACCGCTTGAAAGACATCCAGAGCGGGCAAGAACGCGCCCAGTGGGTTCTGGATGATTTCAGAGAAAATCCCGAAACCTTTGGAGACGACCGTATTGGCTTGGATACAATTGCCCGATACTATGAGTTGTATTATGCGGCAAATGCGGGCGAATTAGATTATCCAGTAGGCAAAAATTCTTCGATTGGGCGCGAAGATACGTTATTCAGACTGCTGTCGGTGAATGAACTTTCAACGAGGAATTATCAAGGCGCTCATCCAGGAAAATCGCCCGATATGCTCTTGAAGCAATCGTTTCGTTCTGCGAATGGCGAATTTCGGGTGATTGACGCACCCACGCGCGGCGTCATTGTGCCATACGCGAAGGGCGAGCAAATCATCACAGAGTTGTGCGGCGCGTTTGGTCTGGAGAAACAGGGTAAATTGCTCAAACAAGCACAACGGTACTCGGTCAACTTGTTTGACCATCAATTTAGCGACCTGCTAAAGGCAGGAGCCATCAAGGAGGTGCAGGAAGACGCAGGAATTTACCATCTCAACGAGCAATATTACAGCGAAGAATTTGGTTGGAGTGATAAGCCAGTCAGCGACATGAAAACACTCATCCAATAATGTCATTGCGAGACCTGCGGAGCAAGTCGAAGCAATCTCCCAATGATGCTGAGGGGATTGCCTCGCTCTCTTGGTCTCGATACACCGCCTCGCGGCACTCGACCAGCGGTCGCTCGCAATGACACAAAAAACAGGAGGTCTCGATGCAATATCAAAACAGCGTGACATTCAAGGTGTGGGGCAGGTATGCCTTGTTCACCGACCCGCTGACCCGCATCGGCGGAGAAAAATACTCCTATCAGGTCCCCACGTATGAAGCGCTGAAGGGAATTTTGAGTTCGGTGTATTGGAAGCCGACCATCGTGTGGGTCATAGACAAAGTGCGGGTGATGAACCGCATCCGCACACAACCGCGCGGCGCAAAGCCCATCAAGTACCAATCAGGCGGGAATGACCTGGCGATTTACACATATCTCGCTGATGTCGAGTATCAGGTGCAGGCACATTTCGAATGGAATTACAATCGCCGGGATTTAGAACACGATCGCAATGAACACAAACACTATTGCGTCGCCAAACGCATGATCGAACGCGGCGGCAGGCGGGATGCGTTTCTCGGCACGCGCGAATGTCAGGGATACGTCGAGCCGTGCGCATTCGGCGAAGGCAAGGGCTTTTATGATAACTACGACAGAATCGATTTTGGGCTGATGTTCCACGGTTTCGATTACCCCGATGAAAATAAACCTGGCGAGTTTTGGGCGCGCTTCTGGCGGGCAAAGATGATTGATGGCGTCATTGAATTTCCCAAGCCAGATGACCCGAAAGAAATCATCCGCAAATTCGTGCGCACGATGAAAGCCAACCCACCCGACAGCGTTGGGCTGGCAGAGGAAGGCTTGCTCGAAGGCTGCGCGGAAGGGGGGGCGTGAGATGAACTGGATTCAAAACCTGTATGAGACGTATGAGAATTGCAAGAACAGCATTGGCTATTCCGCAGAAGCTCAGCGCCCGTTATTACCCATCTGCCACATTACAACACAAACCAACATTGAAGTTGTCATAGATGGCAAGGGAAATTTCCGCCGAGCGCGGATTGTCGATAAGGACGACTCGACGACGATCATTCCTGCCACAGAAAGTTCTGCGGGAAAAACAGGGATAAAGCCAGATTGCCATCCACTAACAGACAAACTTCAGTACCTTGCAGGCGATTTTGTTGACTACGGCGGCGAAGTCACTTCTGGCTTTGCCAGTGACCCAACAGAGCCTTACAGAAAGTTTGTAGAACTGCTGAAAGACTGGTGCAATTCGCAATATAGCCATCCTAAAGCCCGCGCTGTTCTTGCTTATGTTCAAAAGAAAAGCCTGATGCGAGACTTGGCGGCTCAGAAAATTTTGTTGCTAGACAGCAATGGCAAACTCCAAGACAAGGAAGACGCAAAGCGAGATAAAAATGTCAAGGATATTTTTTCGGTCGTCGGCTCCCAAGACAAAGCGTTTGTTCGGTGGGTCATTGAATCTCCAGAAGGCGGTGAATCTAGAGCATGGCTTGATAAAACGCTGTGGGAAAGTTGGAGTAATTACTACTTGAATAGTAGAAAAGAGACAGGTTTGTGCATGGTCACTGGGCAAGAGCGACTTCTCACCAACAACCATCCCAAGTATATCCGCCGTGAGGGCGATAATGCCAAAATAATCTCAGCCAACGATAAAAGAGGCTTTACCTTTCGCGGACGCTTTACAGACGAAGACGGCGCTCAAGCCTGTGGGGTTGGGATGGAAACGTCTCAAAAAGCCCATTTTGCTCTTGCTTGGCTTATCAGCCGACAAGGATATCAGGCAGGAGATTTAGCAGTCGTAGCATGGGCAACTTCAGGTGCAAAAGTGCCGCAACCCACTGATGATACCTACGATGCGCTCTACACAGATATGGAGACCGAAAAAGACCAACTCCCTGCCGATACCGCGCAGGATGTTGGCGTTCGTCTGAAAAAGAAAATTGCGGGCTATCGTCAGGAAATTGGCGAACGCAAAGATATTGTCGTCATGGCAGTTGACACCGCCACAGAGTCTACTGCGCGCTTGTCCATCGTCTATTACCGCGCCCTGAAAAGCTCCGAGTTTCTGGAGCGCATCGAATCCTGGCACGAGACCTGCGCCTGGCGGCACACTTACAGAACGAAGGAAGTGCAGGACAAACAAACTGGCAAAGTAAAAAAAGTATCTGCTCCCTTCATCGGCGCGCCAGCCCCTGCGGATGTTGCCGAAGCCGCCTATGGCAGCCGCTTGGACGAAAAACTCAAAAAAGCCACCATCAAACGCCTGCTCCCCTGCATTGTGGACGGTCAGCCCATCCCGCGCGATTTGGTTGAGTCGGCGGTCAGGCGGGCGTCCAACCGTGCTGGATTAAGTGGTAACGACTGGAGCAAGGCGCTCACGATTGCCTGCGCTCTCTATCGAAAATACAAACATGGAAAGGAGAACTTCGATATGTCGCTCGATGAAACTCGAAAGACAAGAGATTACCTCTTTGGCAGATTGCTTGCGATTGCCGACGTGCTGGAAGAACGCACACTATCGGAAGCCGAGAAAAAACGTCCGACCAATGCCACCCGCTATATGCAACAGTTTTCTCAACGCCCCTCCAGCACATGGAAGCAGATCCACGAACTTCTTACGCCCTATTTCATGCGACAAGGGGACAAAGCGTTTTACTACAAGCGTCTGATTGAGCAAGTTAACGACTTGTTCATATCTCCTGAAGAATTCATCAGCAACAAGCCGCTGACGGGCGAGTATTTGCTCGGCTATTACTGCCAGCGGCAGAAAATGTGGGAGAAGAAAGAGAAACCCGTATCTGACGCAAATGACAATGCCAACTCAAACGAATAATCCACCCATTTCATCATTAGAAGGAGATTTTGCCATGACTACCCTCTCGAAGAAGATTGATTTTGCCGTCATCCTGACCGTCCAGAACGCTAACCCCAACGGCGACCCGCTCAACGGCAACCGTCCGCGCGTTACTTATGAAGGATACGGCGAAATGTCGGACGTGTCCATCAAGCGCAAGATACGCAACCGCCTGATGGAGATGGGTAAGCCGATTTTTGTTCAATCCGACGATAACCGCGTAGACGATTATGGCAGTCTGCGCGAACGAGCGGAAGGAATGCTCAAAGACGTCAATATGAGCGACAAAAAGAAGTTTCAAGAAGCCGCATGCAGGAAATGGCTGGACGTGCGCGCCTTTGGTCAGGTGTTCGCTTTCAAAGCTAAGAAAGGTAAAAAGAGCAAAGGCGAAGAGGACAGCGAAGGCGTATCCATTCCCGTGCGCGGACCTGTTTCCGTTCATCCTGCCTTCTCTGTTGCTCCCGTCCTTGACCGTTCCTCGAGCATCCAGATCACTAAAAGTGTGAGCGGCGAACCTGGTGAAAAACGCGGATCTGACACGATGGGCATGAAACACCGCGTGGACCACGGCGTGTATGTCTTTTACGGCAGCATGAATCCTCAGTTGGCGAGCAAGACGGGGTTCTCTGACGAAGATGCCGCCGCCATCAAAGAAGCCTTGCGCACGCTGTTCGTCAATGACGCTTCGTCCGCCCGACCCGAAGGAAGCATGGCGGTTTACAAGGTCTGTTGGTGGGAACACAATTGTCCTAACGGCCAGTATTCCTCTGCTAAAGTTCACCGCTTGCTGAAAGTTAAGGTCAAGGATGGCGTGGATGAGCCGAAAGATATCAGCGATTATGACATCAAACGTGATGACCTGAGCGGATTGAAATGTGAAGAACTGGATGGTGAGTGATTCTTCGACTCAAAGGCGTAACGCTGCTGGAGATGCTTAGGTTGTTATATGCGAGAAATCTACTTACATGACACCGAGTATTTTATGTCATCGATAACTTTACAGAGTTGAAGATGACAATGCCCCCGCCCACAAGCTGTTCGAGCTTGTCAAGGTCAGAAGACTCACGGGGGACAAACAACCGCCACGCTCGTTCGCCGATTACGAGATCACCATCGACAGAACCACGGTGCCTGCGGGGGTGACGCTGGACGAGAAGCTTTGAGGCAGCCCCATGTTCGACGAAGACGATCTCATCCCGATCTCGGCTTTACAGCACTATCTGTTCTGTGCGAGGCAGTGCGCCTTGATCCATCTCGAGCAGGCCTGGGCCGAAAACCGGCTGACGGCCGAGGGACGAATCATGCACGAGCGGGCCCATGAGACGCAGACAGTGTCGCGTGGGGCGGTCAGAATCGAGCGGGGCGTTGCCCTTCGTTCCCTGGAATTGGGCCTCGTCGGGAAGGCCGATGTCGTGGAGTTCCATAAAACGGGAAAAGGCTCCTGGCAGCCCTTTCCCGTGGAGTACAAGCGAGGCCGGCCGAAGATAGAGGACTGGGACAGGGTTCAGCTCTGCGCGCAGGCTCTGTGCCTGGAGGAGATGCTGGGGGTGGAGGTCCTGCGTGGGGCGATTTTCTATGGCATGCCTCGCCGCAGGCAGGAGGTCGCTTTCGACTCGACTCTCCGATCAAGCACGGCACGGACAGCGCAAGAGGTCCGGAGGCTGCTCGAACATGGCATCACCCCCGCGCCGGAATACCGCAAACGTTGCGATCACTGTTCCATGATCGACCTTTGTCTTCCCAGGGTAATAGGACGAGGACGATCCGTTGTGAGTTATCTACACAAGGGAACGAGATCGGAATGAGGAAGCATTTGAACACTCTTTTCGTGTCCACGCAGGGAGCCTACCTTGCCAAGGAAGGCGAAACCGTGGTGGTCAAATTGGATGGCGAGGTCCGATTGCAGCTCCCGGTGCACACGCTGGGCGGCATCGTTTGCTTTGGCAATGTGGGTGTCAGTCCTTACCTGATGGCCTTCTGCGCCGAGCGGGATGTCACCATCAGCCTCCTTTCTGAGCACGGCCGGTTCCTGGCGAAGGTCCAGGGCCCCGTATCCGGCAACGTCCTTCTCAGGCGGGAGCAGTACCGCAAGGCCGATGACCGGGATTTTTCCGCCCGCATGGCGAAGTCGATTCTCGCGGGCAAGATCGCGAACTCGAGAACGGTCCTTCAGCGCGCCCTGCGGGACCATGTGGAAAAGATCGCGGCCGAGGACGTGAGAAAGGCCGTTGACCGCCTCAGCGGATGCATCGACGCGCTGGAACGGGCACCGGACTTCGACACCATCCGGGGCATCGAGGGCGACGCATCGAGATCCTATTTCAGCGTCTTCGACAACCTGATCGTTGCACAAAAGGAGTCCTTTACATTTCGGGAAAGGAGCAGGCGGCCGCCACTTGACAATGTGAACTGTTTGCTTTCGTTCAACTATACCCTGCTGATGCACGATGTGCGCTCCGCCCTGGAAACGGTCGGGATCGACCCCGCCGTGGGCTTTCTGCATCGGGACAGGCCCGGGAGACCGGGCTGTGCATTGGACCTGATGGAAGAGTTCAGGCCTTTCATTGCGGATCGTCTCGCTTTGTCGCTGATCAACCTGCGGAAGATCGACGGTGGCGACTTTCGTAAGTCGGAGGCGGGGGCCGTGACCCTCTCTGATGAGGCCAGAAAGACATTGCTGGTTTCATATCAGGAAAGAAAGCGCGAGGAGGTCATTCATCCCTTCACGGGGGAAAAGATGACGATTGGAACCCTCTTCTTCATGCAGGCGCTTCTGCTTGCCCGTCACCTGAGGGGTGAGATCGACGGATACCCGCCTTTCATCTGGAAATGAGACATGGAATGGAGTTGCGAGTATGTTTGTTCTGGTGACCTACGACGTGGCGCTCGATGATGAGACGGGGGCTAGGCGACTCAGGAGGGTCGCGAGGGCATGCAAGGACTTCGGCCAGAGGGTTCAGTATTCCGTGTTCGAGTGTATCGTCGATCCGGCACAATGGACCCTTCTGAAGCAGCGGCTGATAAAGGAAATCGATGAGGAAAAAGACAGTTTGAGATTTTACTATCTGGGCACGAACTGGAAAAGACGGGTGGAGCATGTCGGTGCAAAAACAACAATCGACCAAGAAGGTCCTTTGATCGTTTGATGCCGTCCGCGAACCGGAAGCGGCCATAATATGACCGGAAGCTTCGCGGAGCTCACAACCGGTTGATTTCTTATCAACATTGGTTCTGACTTGCGCCTGAATCTGGCAGTAAGGAATATGAAAAGGAGTCGGTGCGCGGATTTCGTTGGATTTCATCAATATCTGCAATGATTTGTATTATAACGGTCGCCCCTCGCGCGGGGGCGTGGATTGAAACTCTTCCTCGGCCGCCGGGGATCCCTCCGCGCTTGGTCGCCCCTCGCGCGGGGGCGTGGATTGAAACGGCCCCCTGATCGAGAACAACCCGGATCATATCGGGTCGCCCCTCGCGCGGGGGCGTGGATTGAAACTGCGTTTCGCTTGCCGGCGCTTTGCGGATCCAGCAGTCGCCCCTCGCGCGGGGGCGTGGATTGAAACAGGAACAGATCGGTATCGCCTTTCGCAGGGTACGGTCGCCCCTCGCG
>FWPV01002586.1_pt1 | contig 43917 bp, 39 predicted proteins | sample 2228371 | NCBI WGS metagenome assembly FWPV01 (sample SAMEA103939776, study PRJEB20133) | metagenome
CTCGCCAAGGATGGTCCCTACTTCTGGGTAGCGTTCAATCACCTCTTTGATGGGAAGGTCAAGAAAGGCCGAGGCAGTCCCTGACCCGGGGACCGGTTGCCCCACCGCTTGCGGCTCTTGTACTGGCTTGCGCCCTACCGGGGATTCCGCTGTCGCGGGTTCTACTGCCGCCTGCTCCACTACCGATGACTCCACTGCCGCTCCTTCGCCTCTCCCTCCGCTCGCCTATATTATACTAAGTTTATTGACTTGCTAAACATTCCGCGCAAAACTGCCAAATCGCTCTGCGAACCCAGGGCTCGTCGCACCGAACGGTTTGTCTCCCCGTCCTCGATTTGTGCCGGGAGCTACCTCTTCTCCAGGCGTAGCAGCAGTTCGAGCAGCTCCCCGTGATGGCCGATGACGAAATCGGCCGCAGGCGGTTCCTGGTCGTCGTTTGCCCCTGCGTAGCGGATGGCGATCATTCCCACGGCCTGGGCTCCGGCGATGTCGGTGCGGGGAGTATCGCCTATGTGCGCAGCTTGGCCAAGGGGCGCGGCGTCGCCCTCGTCCCAGCCGAGGCGGGCAAGGGTGAGCCGGAACATCCGTGGGTCGGGTTTGGGGAAACCGGTCTCATCCGAGAAGGTGAGCACCGTGAAATGCTCGGCTAGACCGTCTTTCTCCAGAAACTGCCTAAGCACGCGTCCCGGAGTGATACTGGTGTCGGAGATCAGGCCTAAGCGATAACCGGCGGCCGCAAGCGTCGGAATCACCTCCCGTATGCCGGGTAGGGGGGTGGGCGGGGAGAGCCAGGCTGTCTCCTCGATAGCTCGCGCGGTCTCCTCTATCACTTCGTGGTCGTGGGCCGCCTCGGGCAGGTGGAAGTAGCTCAGCATGTGAAGCACCCGTTCGCGAGCGCCGAAGTGGCGGCCGCTGGTCCAGGCTGCTACATAAGCGTGGTGGCCATCGTGATAGGCGGCCTTCAGCTCGCGCTCGCCCGGGTGCACACCGTGCTCAGCTAGAGCCTGCTGCAGCAGTCTCATCCGGGCCGAACGCACCACCGCCCCTGAAGGTCCATCGGCGGAGTAGATGGTGTTCCAGAGGTCGAAAGTCAGGGCGACCAGCCGGCGCGGTCGCGCTTCGGCCCGAAAACGGTGCGGGAGGTCAAGCGGAGGACCCATGGAGTCTCTCCTTCATCCCCGCGTGGTCCGCCCGTCGCCATCGATAGGAAGGGGCGGGCCCAAGTAGGTGGGTTCGGGCTTGGTGAGGTGTAGCTCAAGGAACGCTTTCATCCGAGCAGGCCACTCCCTGAGAGAGAAGCGGGTCTCGTCGAAGTAGGGACGGAGGTCGGCTTCCACTCCCGTGGCCTCCAGTCCCAGGGAGCGGGCCGTGTACACGGCCCGAGCAAGATGGAAGCGTTGGGTCACCACCAGGGCCTGAGTGACCTGGAACACGTCCCGCGCCCGGTACATCGTCTCGTAGGTGCTGAACCCGGCGTGGTCGGTGAACACGTCGGGGGAGGGCACTCCGCGCGCCAGGACGTACTGGAGCATGGCGTTCACTTCGTCGTAGGTGGTCTGGCCATGGTCACCCGAGAGGAGAAGCTTGCGCACTTTGCCCTCCTTATACAAGGCGATTGCGGTTTCGAGCCGGTCGGCCAACATGGGCGAGGGAGAGCCGTCGGGGTAGACCTTGGCCCCCAGCACGATGGCGGCCTGGGCTGATGGGGCCGCCTGGGGGTCGGGCACCACGTGGGAGGCCGCCGCTCCCATGATGACCAGGTTGGGGACCAGCACCGCGATCACGATGGCGAGGAGGATGACTCCCGCGAACTGAGCCACGATCCGTCCTCGTCTTGGGGAGGTGAGTCGGTTCATGGCGGTAGGGTAGCATGCGGGTCGGACAGGTCGGGGAGGAGACGCTGCTTGGCGCTGGGTAGGGAGGGGGCAGCTCCTGCTCGTTGGGTCGTGCCGGAAAGGCCAGGCCTCGCCTGCTGTTTCGCGCCGGAAACGCAGGCCCTCGTCGAGTCGACGGCCGGGGCGAGTATACTTTCATAGATGTCACGCTCTTGCTCGGCATCACGGCGTTCACAGGCCATAGTGCTGGCGCCAGTGCTTCTTGCGGCCCTACTTGTGGTCGGGTGGTGGATCATGGCCTGCCGTGAGTCTCCAGCCGAGTCCTCCAGAGGAGTGGAGACCTCCGACAGCGAATCAGCGGGCGCTGACCCTTATCTCAAGGCGCGGCGGGCCATGGTCAAGTACCAGATTGCGATCAGGGGCATCGAAGACCCTGACGTCTTGGCGGCCATGGAGCAAGTGCCTCGCCACGAGTTCGTCCCTCCCGAAGAGGTCGAGCAGGCCTATGACGACCACCCCTTGCCTATCGGCTACGGCCAGACCATCAGTCAACCCTACATCGTGGCGCTCATGACAGAGCTGCTGGCCGTCAAGCCGGGGGACAAGGTGCTCGAGATCGGGACCGGCTCCGGCTACCAGGCGGCAGTGCTTGCCGAGTTGACCGACGAGGTGTACACGGTGGAGATCATCCCTGAGCTGGCGGCAAGCGCAGCAGAGCGTCTCCGGCGCTTAGGATATACCCAGGTCCACACCAAGACCGCCGACGGCTACCACGGCTGGCCGGAACAGGCACCGTTCGATGCCATCATCGTCACCGCAGCTCCCGACCACGTCCCGCCTCCGCTGATCGAGCAGCTGAAGGACGGCGGACGCCTGGTTATCCCAGTAGGGCCCCCGGGCGGCTATCAGACTCTGTGGCGGATCACCAAGCGCGATGGGGAGGTGGTCTCGGAGAACATCACCGGCGTCATTTTCGTGCCGCTGGTGCGGGGCGGGGGGTGAGCCCTTCGACGCTGATGGGCTGAGCAAAGCGGACCAGGCTCGACGCCCCAAGATAGGCGAGAGCGCCGGCCAACAACACCCACCGGAACCCAAATGAGAGTGCGATCAGGGTGGCCAGAATGGCAGAGAGGGTGGAGGTGAACCCGTTCACCCCCCAGGCCAGGGGGATGTAGGCGTGAGCTCTGTGGTGCAGAAGAGCGATGCCGCGGGGGAAGGGGATGCCGAGCAACAGACCGAGCGGGGCAAGGAGGACCGGGGCCACGCCCACACGGAGGGCCAAAGGATAGGGCAGTAGCCACGTGACCGCCCGGTCGAGCAGGAAGGCATAGGCCACGATGAGGGCGGAGAGCAGGAGAAGGGCCGCGCGCCACGAGACCCGCTCGGCCAGCAGACTACCTATCCCCGAGAAGACGAGCAGCCCGAACAGCACCACCGTGAAGGCGTACACGGGGAAGTCGAGCAACAGCACGAAGCGCTGGATAAGGGGGATCTCTACCAGCATGAACCCCAACCCGAGGGCAGAGAAGTAAGCCACCAGACGCCAACGGGACAGGCGGGCGGCGGGGGAGGGGCCCTCCCCTTGGCTGGCCGCGGTGGTCAGTCGGTCCCTTCGGGAAAGGACCAAGACCGGCAACAAGATCAAGACGAGGGCCATCACCGCCACCGCTCCCAGCAGCCCCAGGAGCAGGAGGTAGCCCGTCCCCCCAAAGGGCTGCCAGGTCTTGCCCAGGAGGGCTATGACTGTGGGTAGCTGCCGCCACTTGAAGAAGTGGAAGAAGAACGGGCGGTCGTCACGCGGCGGTCTGACCTCATAGTCATAGTCGGCGAAGAGCTGCGCAGGCGAGTCGAGCAACCTGCGGAAGGACTCGTAGTACACGTCGGACTGGAGTCGCTGGAAGCGGTTGGTCTCCTCGGGCTTGAGGCCGGGCAAGTGGACCAGGTCGAACTGCCGGCTCGTCGCGAACTTCCTGATCTGCGCAATCTCCTGAGTGGTCCACGGCTCGGCTTTCGCCAACAGGAGCATGGTGTTGAAGGACCGCAGCGCCACCAGGTGCTGGTCTGGCCGGCTCACGCCCGTTTGGCGGAGCGCCTCGACGAGAAGAGCTCCGGCCCGCAGTTCTTCTGTAGGCGGGAGCTGCAGCCAGCGCTGCACGACCAGGATGCCTTCAGGGGTCAGGCGGCCCAGGTAGGCGCGGAAAGCCTCGAGTGTATACGTATAGTCTTCGGAAAGGGTGAACGCTCCTGCGGTCACCGAGCGGAAGTTGGCGCTCAAGGCAAGGTCGATCAGGTCGTAGCGGGTGGAGTCGCGGGCCAAGAAACCGCGAGGCTCCCCAGTCACGACCCGCACGGCCGGCTCCTTGTACGGATTACCCGCTTGGCCACGGATGGCCTCCGCCAAGGCCGGGTTCTTGTCGACTACGGTGATAGAGCGAGCCCTTCCGGCGAGGGCTGCCCAGACGTCCAGACCACCCCCCGGCTGGATGATCAGCACCTGGCTCTCAGGACGTAGGGCGAAGGGCAAGGCTATCGGAAGGGCCTCGAGCAGTTGCTGAGAGACCTGACCCCGAGGCGTCAGGGCGTAGAGGTTGTCACCATCGACCACCAGCCCAGTCTGCTCTGGAAACGCGCCCTGAAAACTGAGGCTGAGGCCGGGCGCCGAGCGCAGACTCGTGCTTTTGATCACATCTATGCGGGCGAAGGCGCTGGAACGCCGGCCGACCACTTGCGCGTCCGGGTGGCGCAGGATCTGGGCGAGGGTCTTGTAGGGGGACAGACGCAGGTCGAACCAGGCAGGAGCCTGCCAGAGGGCGAGGCCCGCCGCTATCACCAGGCCGCCCGCGATCGCCACGGTCAACCCTCCCCGCCAGGTACGGAGCGGGCAAAGCAGTGGTCTTGCCAGAAGGAAGGTCAGCGTGGCGCCGGTGCCAAGCAGAGCGATGAGCAGCAGGGACCGTTCGGCGGTGATTTTGCTCAAAACCACGAGGGCCACCCCACAACCCAGGGCTGAGCCGGCAAGGTTGGCCGCGTAGACCTGGGCCGCGCTTCCGCTCCACAGCGACAACGCCAGACCTTGAACGCTGCCGGCCAAGAAAAACGGGACGACAAGCGCAAGGAGATACCCGGCCAACCAGAAGGACTGTCCCACGTTCCAAGCCAGACGGTAGGGGTCCACCGGCAGGTAGTTGGCCACCAGATAGGAGAGGGGGAAGGAAAGGGCGAGAAGGGCGGAAAGAAGCGGCAGGCTGCGAGGCGAAAGCGGTCGGGTGCTTCGGCTCAGCAGGGCGAGAGCAGTCCCACTAGCCCCGAAGCCCAGGAGGGCGAGGCTCACCGCCAGGAAAGCGAAGTGGTAGCCCTGGGCGATGGCGAAAAGGCGGGTGAGGACGATCTCATAAGCCAGGGCGGAGCCGGAAGCCAGACCCACCCCGAGGCACAGGAGCTTCGTGGCCGCAGGCGGGTCGGGTCTGGGCGGCAGACCTTCGGGAGTGGCTGCAGGGCGGACAATTCTCATGCGACTGAGTGCATGGCGGACAACTCTGCTGCTGCCGGGCCTGGCCTGATGCGCCAGGTCTCGAGCCGGCGGGCCCCGACTTCTCAGCCGTGACATGAGCCGGTCGTCGTTGACTATACCACCAGGTCCGCGCACCACCGCTGTCCGCGCACGTCTGAGGTCCGCGCACGTTGGCTGGTCGGTGCTGCGGGTGGAGGGGCGGGGCCCCGGAAAACCCGGTTGCCGGGCCATGTGCGCGTGGACTACAATGACTGGCCCGCTTGCCCTGTCTGGCGCGCTCTCGGTTAGGCACGGGCGGCTTCTAATCGCTTCTAGGGTGTCGAGGATCGGAGGTATGGCGCATGGGCATGACCATGACGGAGAAGATACTGGCCCGAGCGGCTGGCAAGGAGACGGTGGCTCCGGGAGACCTGGTCATGGCTAAAGTGGACCTCTGCCTCGGCAACGACGTGACCGCGCCGGTCGCCATCGATGAATTCGAGAAAGCTGGATTCGAACGGGTTTTCGACCCCGAGAAGATCGCCCTCATCCCCGATCATTTCACTCCTAACAAGGACATCAAGTCGGCCGGTCTGGTCAAGCAGATGCGGGAATTCGCCGCCAGGCACGGCATCACCCACTTCTACGATGTGGGTCGGGTCGGCATCGAGCACGCCTTCTTGCCCGAGCAGGGTTTGGTGGGCCCGGGGGACGTGGTGGTGGGGGCCGATTCGCACACTTGCACCTACGGCGCCCTGGGAGCCTTCGCCACCGGGGTGGGCTCCACCGATCTGGCCGGGGCCATGGCTACGGGTGAAGCTTGGTTTCGGGTCCCGGAGACGCATTGCTATACCATCGAGGGCGCTCTGGGGCCTTTCGTGACCGGCAAGGACGTCATCCTTTTCATCATCGGACAGATAGGGGTGGACGGCGCCCTCTACAAAGCCATGGAGTTCACGGGATCGGCCATCCGCAGCCTGTCCATGGACTCCCGCTTCACTATCTGCAACATGGCTATCGAGGCCGGCGGGAAGAGCGGGATCATCGCCCCCGACGAGGTGACCAAAGCTTACGTGGAGGGTCGATTCCGCAGGGAACCCCGTTATTACACCTCTGACCCGGACTGCTGGTACGAGAAGACTTATTTCTGGAGGGCTGAAGAGATACCGCTCATGGTGGCCAAACCGCATCTGCCCTCCAACACCGAGCCAGCGGCGGAACTCAACTCCATCAAGATCGACCAGGTGGTCATCGGCAGCTGTACTAACGGGCGGATCGAAGACTTGCGACAGGCGGCAGAAGTGCTGCGCGGCCGCAAGGTTCACAAGAATGTACGTCTGATAGTCATCCCTGCCACGCAGGCCATCTGGAAGCAGGCCAACGACGAAGGTCTGCTCGACGTCTTCGTGGAAGCGGAAGGCGTGGTGTCGGCTCCCACCTGCGGGCCCTGCCTAGGCGGTCACATGGGTATCCTGGCGGAAGGCGAGCGGGCAGTGGCTACTACCAACCGCAATTTCGTGGGACGCATGGGTCACCCTGGCTCGGAGGTCTACTTGGCCGGCCCCTACGTGGCGGCGGCAAGTGCGGTGGCGGGACACATCGCCACTCCGGAGCAGATCGGGGTGGCGGCGCCGGCGACCGCCACCGGCGGTCCCGGCGCCGCGACGGACGCGGCCGCGGGCGCTCAGCCCGCGCCGGTAGAAAGGGGGCAGGCATGACAGCACTACGGGGCAAGGCCTGGACCTTTGGGCGGGATATCGACACCGACCTCATCATCCCCGCCCGTTACCTCAACATGAAGACGGCCGAGGAGCTGGCTGCTCATGTCATGGAAGACGCCGACCCGACCTTCGCTAGTAAGGTCGAACCCGGCGACATCGTGGTGGCCCAAGAGAACTTCGGCTGCGGTTCCAGCCGCGAACACGCGCCCCTGGCCCTCAAAGGGGCGGGTGTCTCGGTGGTGATCGCCAAGAGTTTCGCCCGGATCTTCTACCGCAACGCCTTCAACACTGGGCTGCCCATCCTGGTGGCTCCCGAGGCCGTAGAAGGGATCAGCCAGGGCGACGAGCTTTCTGTGGACCTCGCCAGCGGGGAGATCATCAACCTGACCACTGGCAAGACCTACCAAGCCCAGCCGCTTCCGCCTTTCATGCGGGAGTTGGTGGAGGCGGGCGGATTGCTTCCCTATCTCAAGAAACGAGCCGCGGCCGGCTGAGCCGGCGCGGCGCCTCCCAACGACGAAAGGACGCGACGTGGACTATCGGATCGCAGTGATACCGGGTGACGGCACCGGCCCGGAAGTGGTGGCGGAAGGTCTCAAGGTTCTGGCGGCAGCCGCGGCTCGCGGTGGGTTCAGCTACCAACTCACCCACTATGATTTCGGCGGCGCCCGCTACTTACGGACCGGCGAGACCCTACCCGACTCGGCGGTCGCCGAACTGGCCGACCACGATGCCATCTTCTTGGGGGCCATCGGTCACCCCGAGGTCAAGCCCGGCATTTTGGAGCAAGGCATTCTGCTCAAAGCACGGTTCGCCCTCGACCTGTACGTCAACCTGCGTCCGGTCAAGCTGCTTCCCGGGGTGGAGACGCCCATCAAGGACAAAGGGCCTGAGGACATCGACTTCGTAGTGGTGCGCGAGAACACCGAGGGTCTCTATGCCAACACGGGAGGTTTCCTTAAGAAGGGCACGCCGGACGAGATCTCCACCCAGGTCAGTGTCAACACTCGGCTGGGGGTAGAGCGTTGTCTGCGCTACGCCTTCGACTACGCTCGGCGACCCGACCGGCGGCGGCAGCTCACCCTGGTGGGCAAGACCAACGTACTCACCTACGCCTGGGACCTCTGGTGGCGGGCCTTCAACGAGATCGGTGACGCCGACTATCCCGACATCAAGCGCGAGTACGCCCACGTCGACGCCACCTGCATGTGGTTCGTCAAGAACCCGGAATGGTTTGACGTCATCGTGACTGACAACATGTTCGGTGACATCATCACCGACCTGGGGGCCATGATCCAGGGCGGGATGGGAGTGGCTGCCGGCGGCAACATCCATCCGGGCAAGATCGGCATGTTCGAGCCCATCGGCGGTTCGGCGCCCAAGTACACGGGCAAGAATGTCATCAACCCCTTGGCGGCCATCGGGGCGGTGCAGATGATGCTCGACTTCTTGGGGCAGTCGGAAGCGGCCGGCTGGATTGAGCAGGGCATCATTCACGCCATCAGCAAGATGGAGTCGCTCAACGCCGGGCAGATGGGCATGGGCACCACCGACGTGGGTGACCTGGTGGCCCGGTTCGTGGCCGCGGGCTGAGCTGCTGGTGCGCCGGGCTGGTCCGCGTCGCTGACCCGCGGGGGGCGGTACGACGGCCCCGGGGCACGGCGCCGACTGTCGCACGGCGCCAACCGTAACCGGGCGCTGTTCGTCGCACGGCGCCAAGGACTGACGACCTCGGGTGCGGGGTACCTGAAGGACTACAGGGAGGGCTGGTTTGACGGTGCCGGTGCACAGCGCAAGGAGGTGCTTCCCATGAGGACCATAGTGGTGGGGACAGACGGCTCTGCAGGAGCCAAGGCGGCCGTGGAGTTCGCAGCCCGGGAGGCTGCCGCTCACGGAGCGAGACTGCGGGTGGTGGCGAGCTGGCAGGTGCCGCCTGTAGTAATGGTGAGTCCGGAAATGGCGGCCGACCTTTTCGCGGCCATTCAAGAGGAAGCCCAGGCCATCGCCGCGGAGAGTGTGGGGGTGGCCAAAGCGGTGTCCCCCGGTCTAGCGGTCGAAGAGGTAGTGAGCGAGGGGCACGCGGGCCAAGTCCTGGTGGACGAGTCTCGGCGGGCTGACCTGGTGGTGGTGGGCCGACGGGGCCGGGGTGGATTCGCCGGACTGTTGCTTGGCTCTGTCAGCCAACACGTGATGCATCACGCGGTTTGCCCGGTAGTCATCGTGCCTCCGGTCAAGAAGGACTGAACCCTCCCGGTTCGCCAGCTCTCCGGGCCGGCCAGTTTTCGCTTCGGCTTTCGGCCGCTATAGTGAAGGTGTCGCTGGAGGCTGGTCTGACAAGGGGGATCGATGGAGACTGTCGCCGTCTTTATCAACGGCACCGAAGAGGCGGCGGCCTCGCTTGAGTTCGGGGCGCATGAGGCAGCCCCTCGCCAGGCCACACTTCGCCTGATCGCGGCTTGGGACGTGCCGGCTTCTATCTTGAGCGGGGGGGTGGCGGGACAAGAGGTGTACGACGAGTTTCGCGAAACCGCCGAAGCCTTACTGGCCGAGGCCGTGGCCAAGGTGGCCGAGTTGGAACCGGAGGTGGTATGTGAGACCCGGTTGGTGCGCGGACAGCCGGGGCCTGTGTTCTTGGAGGAGTCCCGCGACGCCACTTTGATCGTAGCTGCTCGTAAGAGGCAGGCGGGCATCAAAGAGCTGGTCTTGGGCTCGATAAGTCGCCACATCCTCAACCACGCCGAACGGCCGGTCGTGGTGATCCCCATCCTGCCGCGCTAGCGCCCTCCTGCTTCACTTCCATTTCTGGCGACCCTGCTCCAGCCGCCGGCTGGCTCAGGGCATGCTCGTCCGCTGACCTTGTCGCTGCTTCCGGCGGCCGTGGCGGGCAGGCCCGGGTCTTGCGCCGAGGTGTCGGCGGGGGACCTCCCTCAAAGACGGCTAAAGTGCAGTCCTATCTCTTGCCGATATTTCCAACGACAGGTCTCTTGTCCGAATTTGTCAAGGGAGAGCAGTTGAAGGATGCAGCAGAGAGTGGTCGCACGTGGGGAGGAAGCGCTGGCTGACGCCCTTCTACCGAGTCTGCCTCTGGGTCTGGCCGTCTTTTCACCTGACGGCCGCTGCCTGTGGGTCAACGCCAGGGCGGCCGAGCTGGCAGGAGCCGGCCGGGAGGAGCTGGAAGGCCGTCCTCTCGCCGAGTGCACCGCCTGGGGGCCGTGGCTTGCCGACGATGCTCGCCGGGCCCTCGAGGAGGGGCAGCCTGTCCGTCGGGAGATGAAGGTGGAGGCCTCGCCTTCTCCCGACTTCTGGTTGGAGCGCGTGGTCTTCGGGGTGGAGTTCGAGGGCAGACTTTGCCCTGCCCTTGCCCTGGAGGACATCTCTGCCCGCAAACAGGCCGAGGAATCTCTGCGACTCACGCAGTTCTCGGTCGACCGCTCTGGCGAGGGCATCTTCTGGCTCACCCCGGAGCGTCGCTTCGTCTATGTGAACGACGCCGCCTGCCAGCAGACGGGCTACTCGCGGGAAGAGCTTCTCTCCATGGCCATCTGGGACATCGATCCCCATGTCTCGCGCTCTCCAGCTTTCTGGGACGAGATACGCAAGCGCAAGTCGTTTCGGTTCGAAACCGTCCATCGGCGCAAAGACGGGACCACCTACCCGGTGGAGGTGTCGGTCAACTACATGACCTACGGGGGCAAGGAGTACAACTGCACCTATGTCCGGGACATCTCGGAGCGTAAGGAGCTGGAGGATAAGCTCAAGCTGGTGCAGTTTTCGCTGGACCGGGGTAACGACAACGTGTTCTGGATAGGTCCCGATGCCCGCTTTCTTTATGCCAGTGACTCCACCTGCAGGCGGCTGGGCTACACCCTGGAGGAGCTCCTCCAACTTACCGTCTACGACATCGATCCTACCGCCCCCGTGCCCTGGGAGGACCACTGGGAAGAGATCCGGACTAGAGGTTCGTTCACCTTCGAGACTCACCACCGCACCAAGTCCGGAGAGATATTCCCGGTAGAGGTCAATGTCAACTATGTGGACTATAACGGCAAGGAATACAACTTCGTGTTCGCTCGGGACATAACCGAGCGCAAGAAGGCCGAAGAAGAGCTTCGGCGGGCCAAAGAAGCGGCTGAGACTATGAACAGGCAACTCGACCATGCCATGAGGGTGGCCAATCAGCTCGCCCTGGAGGCGCATCGCGCCAACCGGGCCAAAAGCATGTTCCTTGCCAACATGAGCCACGAGATCCGCACCCCCATGAACGGCGTCATCGGGATGCTCGACCTACTCCTGGAGACAGACCTCACGCCCGAGCAGCGGGATTTCGCCGAGACCGCCCGGACGAGCGCAGAGGCTTTGCTCGGAGTGATCGGCGACATCCTCGATTTCTCAAAGATCGAAGCCCAAGCCATCACCCTGGAGTCGGTAGACTTCAACTTGCGGGAGCTGGTGGAGGATGTCCTCATGTTGGCGGCGGTCAAGGCCGCGGAGAAGGGTGTGGAGCTGGCGGCTCTGGTGGAGCCGGAGGTGCCCACGGCGCTCAAGGGGGATCCCAGCCGTCTGCGGCAGATACTGGTCAACTTGGTGGGCAATGCCGTCAAGTTCACCGAGCGCGGGGAGGTGAGCGTTAGGGTTGCCCGCGAGAGTGAGAGCGGCCAGCAGGTGACTCTGCGTATCGAAGTAGTCGACACCGGAGTGGGGATCAGTCCGGAAGCCTTGAGCGAACTCTTCAAGCCTTTCGTGCAGGCCGACGCCTCCACTACGCGCAAGCACGGGGGTACCGGTCTCGGTCTATCCATAGCCAAAGGCTTGGTAGAAGCCATGGGTGGCCGCATCGGCGCGCTGAGTACACCGGGCCAGGGCTCTACCTTCTGGTTCACCGTGCCGCTTACCAAGGGTGAGGTTTCCGCTCTGCCCGTGTCCGCCTCCCTGCCCGCTACACCGGCTGACGTGCGGGTCCTGGGGGTGGATGACAGTGACATCAATCGTAAGGTTCTGGCAGGAATGTTGAACTCCTGGGGTTGTCGCCATACTGAGGTGGCGAGCGCGGCGGAGGCTCTCTTAGAGCTGCGGAGAGCAGCCGAGGGGGGCGACCCGTATCAAGTGGCCGTTCTGGACATGTGCATGCCGGAGAAGGATGGAGCCGACCTGGCTCGGGAGATCAAGGCTGACCCGCTCATCGCCAAGACCCGCCTGGTGCTGATGACTTCGGTGGGCGACCAAGGTACTGCTGCCAAGCTCAGAGAGATCGGTTTCGAGTGTTGCCTGATCAAGCCTGTAAGACAGTCGCAGTTCTTTGACTGCCTGGCCACGGTGGTGGCCAGCGAGCGAGCGGGGGTTGGAGAACAGGCAGGAAGCGCCCGTGGGGCCGCGGCAGACCAGGGGGCCGAAGGGAGTGGCGTGCGCCAGGATGTGCGGGTCCTCCTGGCCGAGGACAATCCGGTCAACCAACAGGTGGCGGTGAAAGCCTTGGCAAAACTGGGCCTGCATGCCGACGTGGTCGCTACGGGCGCCGAGGCTCTCGCGGCCATGAGGCAGACCCCTTATGATCTGGTGCTGATGGATGTGCAGATGCCTGAACTGGACGGGATCGAAGCTACCAAACAGATACGCTCGCTGGGATCGGGGGTGCTCAATCCTTTAGTGCCGATCGTGGCTCTGACCGCTCACGCCTTGGCCGATGACAGAGAAAAGTGCCTCCGCGCGGGCATGAACGACTATCTGTCCAAGCCGGTAAGACTCCAGGCGCTGAAAGAGGTGGTTGAGCGCTGGCTGCCTGCTCCTGCGAAGCAACAGCCGGCCGGGCAACAGGCCCAGAAGCCACGTCTGGCGAAGCAAGAGGGCGCTGTTATCTCTGAACCCGCGGTCTTCGATCCCAGCCTGCTCTTGGGACTCCTGGAGGGGGACAGAGAGGCAGCCACGGAGATACTCGGCCAATTTTTGGCCGACGTGCCTCTCCAGGTGGAAGAGCTTTGCCGCGTCCTTGAAGCGGGCGATGCCAGTATGGCCGAGCGACAAGCGCACCGGGTCAAAGGAGCGGCCGCCAGTGTAGGCGCGGAAGCTCTACGGGCCCTGGCGGCTGAGATAGAGTTCCAGGCGCGTGACGGCGGCTTACGGGAGCCCTCCCGATCGATAGCAGCGCTACGCGCCCAGCTCGCCCGCCTGCTCCAGGTGACCGGGCAGCCAGGCGGTCCTTTCGCGGGGGGAGGAGAGGCCGGGGCATGAGCGCCGCCATGAAAGTGCTGATCGCCGAAGACGACACCTCCTCTCGGCTCCTCTTGCAGAAGGTCCTGGAGAGATGGGGCTACCAGGTAGTGGCCGTGACGGACGGAGATCAGGCCTGGCAAGTCCTCACTCAGGACCAGGCACCCGCGCTCGCCATACTCGACTGGATGATGCCGGGGCTGGACGGAGTGGAGGTGTGTCGTCGTCTGCGGGCGCTGGGTCTAGACGATCCGCCGTACCTCATTCTGTTGACCTCCCGGGCCGATAAGCATGACGTAGCCACGGCCCTGGAAGCCGGTGCTGACGACTACGTCCTTAAGCCCTTTGACCGGGATGAGCTGCGGGCGCGACTGCTGGTAGGCAAACGCTTTGTGGAGCTGAACCGCAAACTGTTGGAGGCCAAGGCCGCTCTGGAGCGGCTTGCCGTGACCGACCCCCTCACCGGGGTCCTTAACCGCAGAGGGATTCTGGCCGGGTTGGAGGAAGAGCTGGCCCGCGCGGAGCGGGAGGGACATGCGCTCAGCGTGGGCCTGCTGGACATCGACCACTTCAAACGCATCAACGACCTCCACGGCCATGCCGTGGGTGACATCGTCCTCCGGGTGGTGGTGGAGCGAGCCCAAGCAGCTTTGCGCTCGTACGACTCTCTGGGTCGCTTCGGAGGGGAAGAGTTCCTGATCGTGCTGCCCGGCCTGCCTCTAGAGCGGACGTTCTCGGTGTTAGAGAGGATCCGGACCCGAGTAGGTCAGACCCCGGTCTCAGCAGGCGTAGAGCAGGTGCCGGTGACCGTCAGCCTCGGGGGTGCCACTTACCGCGGGGGCAGCGTGGACGCTCTGATCCAAGCCGCCGACGAGGCGCTTTACCGAGCCAAGGCCCAAGGCCGTAACCAGACGGTCGTGGAAGGGCTTGCCCTCGAGCGCTCGCCCGCGGCCGTGTAGCGCTCTTGCCCGTCCGCCACGAAGGTCGTTCATCCGGCACAAAAAGGTCTTTCGCGTCAATTCTTGTCCTTTGGCCCTTGTCTAGTTAGGCGTCACACACTAAAATAGCCACACCTAACTAGCGAACGACAGGGTCACCGAGGGAAGGGGCTCACATGCCGGGCGACGCACAGGCGCTGTCACCATCTCCAGCCGAGCCGCTCAGCGCGAGCTTGGAGGACTACCTGGAGGCCATTCTCCAGCTCGAACGCTCTTCGCGGGTCGCGCGGGTGAGCGAGATCGCCGACCAGTTGGGGGTGTCCCGCCCTTCAGTGACGGGTGCACTCAAACTGCTGGCCGGGCGGGGTCTGGTGACTCATGCCCGCTATGGACACGTGACCCTGACCGAGGAGGGCGTCCGTATTGCCCTGGAAGTGGAGCGCAGGCATCTTGCCATCAAAGATTTCCTGACCGGCGTGCTGGGCATTCCCGAAGAACGAGCGGAGAGCACTGCCTGCAAGCTTGAGCACGTACTCGAGCCTGACACCCTGGCCTACTTCGTCTCTTACGCCGAAGGCAGGAGACCATGAGCACCCTGGCCCATCTTCCGGAGAAGACGTTCGCCAAAGTGGTGGCCCTCCCGTGCGGGCGGGGTCTGGCTGCCCGGCTGATCGCGTTGGGTCTCACGCCCGGTTGCGAGGTCTGCGTGCTTCAGAACCGGGGCCGGGGCCCGGTCATCGTGGAGGTCCACGGGGCCCGGGTGGCGCTCGGACGAGGGCAAGCCGAGAAGGTCTTGGTGGAGCCGGAGCCCGCGCCCAGAGACTCGGCTTCCGGCCGCACTGAGAGCGGGAATGGCAGAGAGTAGAAACCCCAGCCCGGCCAGGTCGGCCCAGCCTCTGCGCATCGCCCTCGCCGGCCAACCGAATGTGGGCAAGAGCACGGTCTTCAACGCCCTGACCGGGCTCAATCAGCATGTCGGCAATTGGCCGGGGAAGACGGTGGAGCGCAAGGTCGGGTATTTCGAGTACCGGCCCAAGGCCCCAAGGTTTTGGAGCGTGGGCGGCGGTCCAGGAGCTTTGCGGTCCTTCCCCGGGCCGGCTCGCCCGGGTGAGGTGCGACCGGGTGGCCCCCATCGGTTTGTCGGCCTGCACCATCCTCATCGCCTGGCCGAAGCGCAAGCGGTCCGGATCGAGCTGGTCGACCTCCCTGGCACCTACACTCTCACCTCCGGCTCGGAGGAAGAGCGCATCGCTCGGGACTATCTTCTCAAGGAGCGGCCCGATGTGGTCATCGCCATCGTCAACGCGGCTTCCCTGGAACGGAACCTGTATCTGGTGGCGGAGCTCCTGATGCTTCCCGTCCCGGTGGTAGTAGGGGTCAACATGATCGATGTGGCAGAGGCCCACGGCGTGCGGGTGGAGGTACCGGTGCTGGCTGCCGCCCTTGGTCTGCCGGTGGTGGAGTTGGTGGCGAGCAAGCGCAAGGGTCTCGACGACCTTGTCGAAGCGGCGGTCAGAGTGGCGGAGGATCCTCGGCGCTTCCGGCCCAATCGGCCAAGCATCCGAGCCAAACACCGGCCGGTCCTGGTTGAGCTCGAAAGGTTGTTGGAGGGGCGGCTACCACCCGAGTATCCCGTCCCGTACGTGGCTCTCAAACTGCTCGAGGGGGACGTCGATGCCGCCAACCTGGTCCGAGAACGGTCTCCGGAGGTGTGGGAGGCCGCACATCCCTTGTTGGCTCAGCATGAGGACGCTTATCTGGACATCGCTGGCGGTCGCTACGACTGGGTGGCCAGGATGGTGCGCGCGGCCGTGGTACGGCCGCGCCGCGGGGTGGCTGGGATCACCGATCGGGTGGACCGCGTGGCCACTCACCCCTTGTGGGGGCTGGGGCTGTTACTGGCGGCGCTGGCCATACTTTTTTGGATCACCTACCAGGTGGCCGGACCGGCCTCGCGGGGGCTGGGCGGACTCATCTCGGGGCCGTTCGCGGACCTGCTGCGCCAAGCCCTGGGCTGGGGCCCCGAGTGGCTGCAGGGGCTGATCGTCGATGGGGCCCTCGCTGGAGCCGGCACTGTGGTCTCATTCATTCCCATCCTAATCGTCTTTTTTGCCGCGCTGGGCCTACTGGAAGATGTGGGCTACATGGCCCGCATCGCCTACGTCATGGACCGCTACATGCACTGGATGGGTCTGCATGGCAAGTCCTGCATGCCCTTGCTGCTCGGTTTCGGCTGCAACGTGCCGGCCATTCTGGGCACCCGTATCATCGAGGAGAAACGGGCCCGAATGCTCACTATGATGCTTACTCCGTTTGTGCCCTGCACCGGTCGTCTGGCCGTGCTCGCCTTTCTGACCCCGGCTTTCTTCGGGGCAGCCGCCCCTTGGGCTTTGGTGGGTCTAGTGGGAGGGAACCTGGTGGTGTTGGCCGTCGTGGGGGTAGCGGTCAACCGGCTGGTCTTCAAGGGGGAGCGCAGTGCGTTCATCATGGAGATGCCGCTCTACCATCTTCCCAACGCGCGCACCATCGGCCTGTACGTGTGGCGGAACACTCTCGCCTTCTTGAAGAAAGCGGGCACGGTCATCGTGTTGGTGTCGGCTGCAGTATGGGTGCTATCCAACTTCCCTGGAGCGACTCCCGAGCAGAGTGTTCTAGGCATGATCGGGCGGGGGCTCGCGCCCTTCTTCGCGCTGATGGGGATGGGAGACTGGCGTCTGATCGTGGCCCTTCTTTCCAGTTTCGTGGCCAAAGAGAACAGCGTGGCCACGCTGGGCGTCCTCTTTGGAAGCGAGGGCGGGGTGGCGGGGCCGGGGTTGGCAGAGGCTCTGGCTGGGCTCCTGGTGCCGGCCGCAGCGGTCGCCTTCCTAGTGGTCCAGATGACCTTCGTGCCCTGTGTGGCTACGGTGGCGGCCATCCGGCAGGAGTCGCACTCCTGGCGCTGGACCGGCGTCCAGCTGGGGCTGATGCTGGTATTGGCTCTCCTTCTCGGCGTCATCGTTTTCCAAGTGGGCAGGCTGGTGAGCTGAGCAGGGACGGGGCGCGGAACGGGCCCTTCTAGGGCGGGAATCCTTGCGGTAATCCGGCCGCAGGCGCAGTCAGCCCGGAAAAGGGGCAGATTTTGTATACTGCGTTATCCGGGTCGACAACTCCGGGATTCTACGAAAGCTTGAGTGAGCGGGCGGAGAGGTGAAAGCGGCGCAGGGAGGGCCAGATGCAGATCTACATCGACGGCGAGTTCTACGGCAGGGAGGACGCCAAGATCAGCGTCTTCGACCACGGTCTACTGTACGGTGACGGCGTCTTCGAGGGCATCCGCACCTATGGAGGACGGGTCTTCGAACTCGACGCTCATATCGACCGGCTGTACGCATCGGCCCAGATCATCGCCCTCGAGATCCCGCTCTCTCGCGACGAACTGATAGCAGCCATGATGGAGACCATCCGGCGCAATGACGCCATGGATGGCTACATTCGGCTGGTGGTCACCAGGGGAGTGGGAGATCTCGGTCTCAATCCTGCCAAGTGCCCCAAACCGACCGTGTTCTGTATCGCCGGGGGTATCACCCTCTATCCCCCCGAGGTCTATGAGCGTGGCTTCAAGGTCGTGACCCTCTCGACACGTCGTAACGATCCTCAAGCTCTCAACCCGGCGGTCAAGAGCCTCAACTACCTCAACAACGTCATGGGCGCCCTGGAGCTACGAGGGTGCGACGTGAACGAGGGTCTGTTTCTCACTACCGCGGGCTACGTGTGCGAGTGCACGGCCGACAACTTCTTCATGGTCAAAGGACGCAAGTTGCTCACCCCCCATCCCGCGACCGGTGCTCTCAAAGGGATAACCCGGGCGGTGGTCATGCGCTTGGCAGCGGGCATGGGACTCGAGGTGGAGGAAGGTTTCTACACCCTCTACGACGTCTACACGGCCGACGAGGCTTTTCTCACCGGTACCGCCGCTGAGGTGGGTCCGGTGGTGGAGGTGGACAAGCGGCCGATCGGGGCCGGGGTGCCGGGAGGTGTCACCAAAGAGATCATCGCCCGCTTCCATGAGTACACCCGTAACACCGGGACCCCGGTGAACGCCGCCTAGCCGGCCAGGGAAGTCCAATGCAGAGGCCGCGTCCAGTCCTTCTCTACGACACCACTCTCCGCGATGGCATGCAGCGGGAGGGCCTGAGCGTGTCCGTCGACGAGAAGGTGCGCATCGCCGTAAGGTTGGCGGAGCTGGGAATCCACCTCCTCGAAGGAGGTTTTCCCAGCTCCAATCCCAAGGACGCCGAGTTCTTCCGTCGTCTTGAGCAGGTGGACTTGGGGGACACGGTGGTGGCGGCATTCGGCATGACCAGGCCGGCCAAGGTCAGGGCTGACGAGGACGCTGGACTGGTCGCGCTGGCCGAGGGTTGGACACCCGTGGTGACCGTGGTGGGGAAGACCTGGGACCTGCACGTCAAGAAGGTATTGCGCGTCGGCCGGGAGGAGAACCTCCAGATGATCTACGAGTCGGTGGACTTCCTGCGCCGGCAGGGCAAGCGCGTCTTTTACGACGCTGAGCACTTCTTCGACGCCTACCTGCACCACCCGGAGTACGCGATGGAGTGCTTGCGAGCGGCAGTGGAGGCCGGGGCCGAGGCAGTGTGTCTCTGCGACACCAATGGCGCGGCGTTGCCCTTCCAAGTAAGTGAGGTGGTCGCCGAGGTGGTCAAGGCCTTGGGGGAAGTGTGTCGGGTGGGCATCCACACCCACAACGACGCCGGCTGTGCAGTGGCCAATTCGCTGGTGGCGGTGGCGCAAGGGGCGGATGTGGTGCAGGGGACCATCAACGGTTATGGCGAACGCTGCGGAAACGCCGACCTCTGCTCCATCATCCCAGCCTTGAAGCTGAAGATGGGCATCGATTGTATTTCCTCGGAGAATCTTGAGCGGCTGACCGACACCGCTCGGTTCGTGGCTGAGCTTTGCAACGTGGCTCCGGATCCCCACCAGCCCTACGTAGGGCGTAACGCGTTCGCTCACAAGGGGGGGATGCACGTGGCCGCAGTGGAGCGGGATCCGACCACTTTCGAGCACATCGATCCTCGCCTGGTGGGCAACACTCCCCATGTGCTGGTGTCCGAACTCTCGGGGCGGGCCACCATCAAGCAGCGTATCCGTGAGCTCGGCTATCCCGGGCACGACGAGAAGGAGCTCATCGAGCGGATCCTGGCCCGGGTCAAGGAGAAGGAGTACGAGGGCTACCACTACGAAGCGGCCGATGCTTCTTTCGAGCTGTTGCTGCGGGCGGAGATGGGACTGGAGGTCGAACTCTTCCGCCTGGAGAGCTTCCGCATCATCGTGGAGAAACGGGCGGACGGCGAGACCACCAGTGAAGCCACGGTCAAGGTCCACGTCGGCGGGGAGCGTCTTATCGAGACAGCGGAGGGCAATGGACCGGTGAACGCGCTGGACAGAGCCCTGCGTCTTGCCATCCAACGCAAGTATCCACGGGTGCACGACATACACCTGGTCAACTACAGCGTCCGCATTCTGGATGAAGACAAGGGCACGGCGGCCAAGACCCGCGTTCTGCTCGATTCCTCGGACGGCCATGAGAACTGGGGGAGCGTGGGCGTGAGTGTCAACGTGGTGGAGGCTTCCTGGCAGGCCTTGGTCGACTCCATCTGCTACGGTCTGTTGAAAGCAGGCGAGGACGCGCAGAAGGCGGGACCGGCGGCGGCAGGTGCTGAGGGATGTGGCGACGACTCGCCCCGCGACGGCGGCCAAGGCGGTGCGGGAGCGGAGGGAACGTGAGGCTGTGAAGATCGCGCGCATCAGGTGGCAGGGCGTGGAGTGCCGGGCACAGGTCACCTGTGCCGGGTATCTGGTCGAGGCTCCCGAACCTTTGGCCGGCCGAGCCCTGCGGGAAGAGGAAGTGGAGCTGCTGCCGCCGGTGGCGCCAGGCAAGATCTTAGCCGTGGGCTGGAATTTCCCGGAACACATCAAAGAGATGGCCGAGCGCACGGCCAGAGGTCAGCAGGTGACGGTTCCGCCCGCAGAAGAGGTGCCGCCGCCACTGCTTTTCCTCAAGCCTCCTTCGAGTCTCATCGGGCACGGAGAGGCCATCATCTACCCGCGGGACGCCACCCGGGTGGAGTACGAAGGGGAACTGGCAGTGGTCATAAGCCGCGACATCCGTCGAGGCACTCCCGAGGAAGCGAGAGGTGCAGTCTGGGGCTGGACTTGCGCCAACGACGTCACCGAGCGTGACCTGCAGGCCAAAGACAAGCAGTGGTGGCGGGCCAAAGGTTACGACACTTTCGCCGTGGCGGGACCCTTCCTGGAGACCGAGGAACCCTCGCCCGAGGCCTGGATACGCACCCGGGTCAACGGCCGTCTGCGGCAAGAAGGTCAAGTCAAGGACATGATCCGCGACCCCTACACCATCATCTCGTTGATCAGCCAGGCCATGACCTTGAAACGCGGCGACCTCATCATGCTGGGGACCCCGCCCGGCGTCGGAGAACTGCGGCCGGGCGACGAGGTCGAGGTGGAGATCGATGGAGTGGGATATCTGCGCAACCCCGTCAAGGCCGAAGAATGAAGCGCCTGGGGGCGCTGGGCTGGCGAGCAGCGCCCCTAAGAGCGGAGGGGTGATGGGCGCCATACCGAAGGACGGCGAGGAAGTCGCGGCGGCCCTGGGGTTGCAGCCGCATCAGGAGGGAGGCTATTTCCGCGAGACCTACCGTTCGCCGGTGCTGGTACCCACTCCGTTCGGTCCCCGGTCTCTGGCCACTTCCATCCTCTATCTGCTCAGCAGCGAGTCGCCCAGCCGTTTCCATCGGCTGCGCTTTGACGAGATATGGTTCTACCACGCCGGGCTTGCAACCGAGATCTTCCTGTTGGGCTCGAAGGGCAGGTCGAGCGAAGCCGGACAGGGGTCCTATGAGCGTCTGCTGCTCAGCCCGGACTCGCCCCAGGCGGTGGTTCCCGGAGGGAGCTGGACGGCGGCGAGAGTGGCCCCGGCGGAGCCCGGGGCCGAACACGGTTGGTCGCTGGTGGGCTGCGTGGTGAGTCCCGGCTTCGAGTACGAGGACTTTCAGTTGGGGGTCCGGGAGGAGCTGTCCTCCTTGTTCCCGGCGGCAGCGGAGCTGATCGCAGCCCTCACCTAAAAGCCGCTCCTAGCGGATTTTGTCCGCTGAGAGTCGTCCTAGTTCCTTGAGGGGGGATGGGCCTTTGGGTAGAATCAGGTCTAAGCGAAGCGTTTGTCCAAGTCCGTGTTCCTAGGGAAGTCTCGTGCAATCACCGGTATCTATCGACGCAAGGTCTGTGGACGCAAGTGAGGCCGTCAGCACCAGCGAGCGGGAGCGATCTGTAGGTCGGTTCTCTGAAGGGGCCGACTTCTGCCACCTGCATGTGCATACCCACTACTCCGCTCTGGATGGCGCCTGTAAGGTTGAGGACCTTGTCGCTCGGGCGGCCGAACTGGGCATGACGGCGCTAGCCATCACTGATCATGGGGTGCTTTCGGGCGTCATCCAATTCTATCTGGCCTGTCGCAAGGTCGGCGTCAAGCCGATCATCGGGTTGGAAGCCTACGTGGTGGAGGATCGCTTCCGCAAAGAGGCCCAGAATGAGCAGCGCTGGCACCTCACCCTTCTCGCCCGCGATCAGGTCGGCTATCGCAATCTGCTCCGTTTGGGCAGCCTGGCTTTTCTTGAGGGCTACTACTACAAACCGCGCGTGGACTACCAGGTCCTCCGAGCGCACGCCGAGGGACTGATCTGTCTCTCCGGTTGTCCGAGCGGACGTCTCTCCAAGGCGCTGGAGAACGGGCAGCTGGGGGCGGCTAAGGCCGAAGTAGAACGACTGGTGGACATCTTTGGCGAAGACAACGTCTATCTCGAGATGCAGTGCACCGGTATACCCGAGCTGGCGGAGGTCAACCCACGCTTGGCCGACCTAGCTGCGGAGAGCGGTCTCAAGCTGGCGGCCACCAACGACGTCCATTATCTGCGGGCAGAGGACGCGCCGGCGCACGATGTGCTGCTCTGCATCCAGACCGGCGCCCGCTTGGCCGAACAAGACCGTTTGCGTCTGAGTTCCGAGGAGTTCTACCTCAAGAGTCCGGAGGAGATGCGCCGAGCCTTCCGCGACTTTCCCCAGGCTCTTCCTGCCACCCTCGAGATCGCGCGGCGCTGCAACGTGGAGATCGAGCTGGGAGGGATGCTCCTCCCCAACTTCCCGGTCCCGGCGGGGTACGACGAGGCCTCATACCTGCGGGAGCTCTGCGAGCAAGGTCTCAGGCGCCGCTACGGAGAAGCCGTCAGCCCTGAGATCAGGGAAAGGCTTGAGAACGAACTCGCCGTGATCGAGAAGATGGGTTTCCCGCCCTACTTCCTGATCGTGTGGGACTTCGTGAGCTACGCGAAGCGAGCGGGCATCCCGGTCGGGCCTGGACGAGGTTCGGCAGCAGGCTCGCTGGTCTCCTACCTGCTGGGCATAACCGACTTAGACCCCATCCGCTACAACCTGCTCTTCGAGCGGTTTCTCAATCCCGACCGCATCAGCATGCCCGACATCGACATCGACTTCTCGGTCAACGGGCGCGACAGGGTCATCGAGTATGTGGCCAACAAGTACGGGCGCGACCGCGTGGCCCAGATCGCTACTTTCGGCACCATCAAGGCGCGCCAGGCCATTCGCGATGCCGCCCGGGTGATGGATGTCCCCTACAGCCAGGCCGACCGTATCGCCAAGCTGGTGCCGGAAGTGCTCAACATCACCTTGGCAGACTGTCTGGCCGATTCTCGGGGGGAGCTGCGCCAGGCGTACGACAACGACGAGCTGGTCCGTAAGGTGGTCGACATCGCCCGTCCCCTGGAAGGACTCATCCGCCAGGATTCCATCCATGCCGCCGGCGTGGTCATCTCCAAGGGGCCACTGACCGAGCATCTGCCCCTCATGCAGAAAGGGGATGCCGAGGTGGTCACCCAGGTCTCCATGACCGACGTGGAACGCCTCGGGTTGCTCAAGATGGACTTCCTTGGTCTCCGTAACCTCGATGTGATCGACAGCGCGGTCAAGATAATCCGCTCTGGGGTCGATCCCGAGTTTGACATCGAGGCCATCCCGCTCGATGACGCGGCCACCTTCCGCATGTTGGCTCGGGGCGATTCGGAGGGAGTGTTCCAGTTCGAATCGAGTGGGATGAGGGAAGCTCTGCGCGAGATCCAGCCCACTAAGCTGGACGACCTTATCGCCCTGGTCGCTCTCTACCGGCCCGGACCCATGGATTTCATCCCGCAGTACGCACGCAACAAGCGGGATCCCCAGAGCATCGTCTACCCCGACGAGCGGTTGCGACCCATACTGAGTCCCACCTACGGGGTGGCCATCTATCAAGAGCAGTTGATGGAGATCTCCAAAGTCATCGGTGGTTTCACCCCGGCTCAGGCCGACGACCTCCGCAAAGCCATCGGCAAGAAGATCAAGTCCAAGCTTGACGAGCTCGAACCCAAGTTCCGCGCCGGGGCCGCCGCGACCGGCACGGCGCCGGAGGTCATCGACTACTTGTGGTCGCTCATGGAACGCGCGGGGGACTACTCGTTCAACAAGTCCCATGCCGCCTGTTACGCGCTCATCTCCTACCGCACCGCCTATCTCAAGGCCAACTACCCTGTCCAATACATGGCGGCCCTCATCTCTAGCGTCATGGACACCAAAGACAAGGTGCCCTTCTACGTCAACGTGGCCAACGAAATGGGCATCGAAGTCCTACCACCCGACATCAACGAGTCGGTGCTCGACTTCCGCGACGTGGAGGGCCGCATCCGCTTCGGACTGAACGCGGTGAAGAACGTGGGCGAGACGGCCATCCGCAACATCCTGGAAGCGCGCGAAAAGGGCGGTCCTTTCACCGACCTGTTCGATTTCTGTGAGCGGGTGGACCTCACCATCGTGAACCAGCGGGCCATTGAGAGTCTGATCAAATCCGGGGCTATGGATTCTATCGGCCCCTCCCGCCGGGGCATGCTCACCGTCTTGCCCCAGGCCATGGCCTTCGGCAAGAAGACCAAAGCCGACGCCGATCGGGGCCAGGCTTCCATTTTCGATGTGCTCGTCGACGAGGAAGCCAGCGGGAACGGAGCCAGGGTCCGGCCCAAGAAGAACGGCAACGGGGTGCTGCCCGTACCTATCCCCACCGCGGATTTCAGCCGAGAAGAGCTACTCGCCCTGGAGAAAGAGACCCTGGGTCTCTACGTGACCGCCCATCCCTTGCATGACCTGCGCAACCACGTCCGCCGTGAAGCCGGGCATAGCATCGCCCAACTGGCCGACCTGCCCGACGGTACCGTCACCACCGTCATCGGCATGGTGAGCCAAGTCAAGCGCATCACCACCAAGAAGACTGGAGAGACCATGGCCTTCGTGACCCTGGAAGGCCTGGAGGGCACGGTGGAGGTGCTCTGCTTCCCCAGTGTGTACCAAGAGAGCAAGGACCTGTTGGTGGAAGACAAGGTGGTCAAGGTCAAGGGCCGCGTCGATCACAAAGATGAGGCTGAGACCAAGTTCATCCCGCTTGCCATCGAAGCCTTCTCTCCCAAGACCGGGCTGGAGCCGGTCGCGCTCACTGTGGACGGCGAGGCCTTCCCCCACACGGTGATAGAGGACCTCAAGCACATCCTGTCTCGTTTCCCCGGTCCCTGCTGGGTCGACATGTACGTGCGACATCGGAACGGGGTGCATCGGCTGCGGTTCGGTGACGGTTTTCGGGTCGAGCCTGAGGCGGGACTCTTCGCTGAGCTCAAGGCTTTGCTCGGTGATGACTGCGTGTGCCAAGGGCGTCCCGTCCCGACCCAGCGCAACCGGGGGGTCTGATGCAGATACACGCCCTTCGGGGAGACCAGGTACAGGCAGAGGTCGCCGCTCTGCGTCCGACCGAAACCGGAGACCGCCAGGTGGCCACGGTCGTGGCGGGCATCCTGGCCGAAGTGCGGGTTGGCGGCGACAAGGCTTTGGTAGAGATCACTGCTCGCTTGGACTGGCCGGGAGTGACTGCTGGGAGCCTGGAAGTGCCCCCGGCTGAGCTGGAGGCGGCCCGGAGTGAGGTTGACCCCTCTCTGCTCTCTGCTCTCCAGACGGCCAGGGACAATCTGGTCTTCTTCCACACTCACGAGCGTCGGGCTGAATGGGAGGCGGTGGGTCCGCAGGGACAGGTCCTGGGTCTGCGCTACCGCCCGGTCAGGCGGGCCGGGCTTTACGTGCCCGGCGGCCGGGGGGCTTATGCCTCTACGGTCCTGATGAACGCGGTGCCGGCCCAGGTAGCAGGGGTGGAAGAACTCATCATTTGCACCCCACCCGGTAGAGACGGCAGTGTCGACCGGGGCGTGCTGGCCGCTGCTTCGCTGGTGGGAGTGACCAGGGTGTTCCGGGTGGGGGGAGCACAGGCGGTCGCCGCCATGGCCTACGGCACCGAGACTGTGCCCCGGGTGGACGTGATATGCGGTCCTGGCAACGCCTTCGTCATGGAGGCCAAGCGGCAGGTGTACGGTGCGGTGGGCATCGACAGCCTGGCCGGGCCGAGTGAGGTACTCGTGATCGCCGACCACACCGCCCGCCCGGACTGGGTGGCGGTGGACCTGCTTGCTCAGGAGGAGCACGGCAGCGGCGCGCAGGCCGTGCTGCTGGCGGACAGCGAGGAACTGTGCCTGGCGGTGGCTCAAGCAGTGGAAACCCTTCGGCAGATGGAGAGCACGGCCGCGAAAACGCCTGGGGTGGGCGCCGAGGTGACGCCCCGATCTGCGGGGCTCTGTGGTGACCACCTTCATGCCTTCTTTCCGGCCCCTGGGGAGGACTTCGAGGCTTTGGCCGAGGCTCTGGTGGCGGCCTACGCTCCCGAGCATCTTGAACTCCAGGTGGCCGAGCCGCGCCGACTCTTCGCGCGGGTCGGCCCGGCGGGGGCGGTGTTCCTGGGCCACTACGCCCCGACAGCCTTTGGGGACTACGTCGCCGGCAGCAACCATGTCCTTCCCACCGGTGGCTCCGCTCGCTTCTCCGGGCCGCTCTCGGTAGACGTTTTCCTGCGTCGGTCCTCCTATGTGGAGCTCAACAAGGGGTCGGCGACCAAACTGAGCGGACCTCTCAGCACCATCGCCGAGTCGGAGGGTTTTGTGTTTCACCGGCGATCGGCAGAGATGCGCTCCGAGGGCGAAGAGTGATGGGAAGCAGGTGGGCGGTGGGGCGAGAGTCCGGGGTGATTCGGGCCGGGCGGGGAGCGTCACTGCTGTGCTATTCTCCACTGGTTGAGTCGACGTCTCGCATGCCAGGGTGAGCGGTGGTGCAACCAGCAGATCCTTCTTCCCAGGTTTCTTGTTCCCGGGGACAGTCCCGGGTGGCTACGATTGAACGCAAGACCCGGGAGACGGCCGTGGCCGTGCGTCTCGACTTGGATGGCGGCGGCCATGCCGTCGTCTCTACTGGTCTGGGCTTCTTCGACCATATGCTGGAGCTGTTGGCAGGGCACGGGCTCTTCGACCTACAGGTGGAGGCCCACGGCGACCTGCACACGGGGGGGCATCACACAGTAGAGGATGTCGGTATCTGTTTGGGCCAGGCGCTGGCCCAGGCCGTAGGCGACAAGAGCGGACTGACCCGCTACGGCCACTCCCTCGTACCCATGGACGAGGCCTTGGTATTAGTCGCTTTGGACCTGAGCGGGCGGCCTTACTTCGCTTACGAGGGGGGCCCGGTGGGGGAAAACATAGCTGGTTTTGACTCGGCTTTGGTGGCCGAGTTCTTTCGGGCGGTGGTGAACAACGCCAAGCTGACCCTGCACGTGCGGATAATGGCCAGGGGTGACGTCCACCACTCCATCGAGGCGGTGTTCAAGGCTTTTGCTCGGGCATTGCGACAGGCGGTCACCCCTGACCTGCGGCTTTCCGGGATACCCTCCACCAAGGGAGTCCTGTGAGTCCTGCTCCTCGGGCTGCTTCCCCCTGCGCTAAGGAGCAGTGAACAGTGGGCGATCGTTTCCTCTACATCGTGGATTACGGATCGGGCAACCTGCGCTCAGTACAGAAAGCCTTTGAGCACGTGGGCGTGGAGGCCTTGGTGGGCGCCGATCCGGAGCTCATGGCCGAAGCTGCGGGATTGGTTCTACCCGGCGTGGGTGCCTTCGGTGCCGCCATGGCTCAGCTGGCTGCCAAGGGTTTGGTGGAACCGCTGCGAGAGCGGATCGAGGCTGGGGTGCCTTTCTTGGGGGTGTGTCTGGGCCTGCAGCTTCTATTCGAAGGGAGCGAAGAGGCCCCCGGCGTCCCAGGCTTGGGGCTCCTGCCGGGGGACGTCCGGGCTCTACCACCTCGGGTCAAAGTGCCTCACATCGGTTGGAACCAGGTGGAGCTGTGCGCGGATTCCGACCTGTTCGAAGGCATACCTGACGGCTCGGCCTTCTACTTCGTGCATAGCTATGCGGTGGTACCGCGCTCGCCGGCCCATGTGCTCGCCATGACCGACTACGACGGGGTGCGTTTCGTCTCTGCGGTGGTGAGCGGTAACCTAGCCGCCGTGCAGTTCCATCCCGAGAAGTCGAGCAGCTTGGGGCTGCGCTTCTACCTCAACTTCGCGAGGCGGGCCGGGTTGGGGGCGGAGGACCGTCCGGCGGAGTCAGCAAGATGAGGTCGGTACGGAGGTCTTTGGGGTGAGGTTGATTCCAGCCATCGATATCCAGGGTGGCCGGTGCGTGCGCCTGCGACGCGGCGATTTTGCCGACGAGACTGTGTTCGGGGACGACCCGGTGGCCATGGCGCGCCACTGGGTGGCCGAGGGTGCCCGCTATCTCCACGTGGTCGACCTCGATGGGGCGAGAGAGGGCTTACCGCGTAACCTCGCTCTCGTCGAGGCCATCGCCGAGGCCGTGCCTGTGCCGGTCCAGACCGGAGGCGGTCTACGTACCGAGGAGGTCTTGGTGCGCCTGCGGGGCAGTCGGGTGGCCAAAGTAGTGCTCGGCACCCAGGCAGTGGAGAGCGAAGGATTTGTCGAGCGGGCCCTGGAGCTTCTAGGGTCGTCCCGGCTGGTGGTGGCTGTAGACGCCGAGGATGGCTATGTGAAGACCCGTGGCTGGGTCTCCCGCAGCGCTGTCCGGGCGGTCGACCTCGTTCTGCGGCTGGCCGACCTGGGGGTAGGGGAGATCCTTTTCACCGATATCAGTCGCGACGGCATGCTGCAGAGTGTGAACCTCGCCGGAATCCGCGGCCTGGCCGAGGCTCTCAGGGAAGCGGGCAAAGGAGGGGTGGAACTGATCGCTTCGGGAGGAGTGACCAGCCTGGAGGATCTGCGCCTGTTGCGCGAGCTGGAATCTCTCGGAGTGACCGGGGTGATCGTGGGCCGGGCTCTCTACGAGCGGAAGTTCACGGTGGCGCAGGCAGAGGCTATCCTAGCCGGCCAGGCGGCGTCAGCGGGGGAGACTGCCAGCCGAGACAAGAGCGCAACCACCTCCAGCGCGAGCTGACGGGCGGGTCCAGATGTTGCTCAAGCGGATCATTCCCTGTCTTGACGTCGACCGGGGGCGGGTCGTCAAAGGCACCAACTTTGTGGACATCCGCGACGCCGGTGATCCGGTCGAGCTGGCTGCCCGTTATGACCGCGAGGGAGCCGACGAGGTGGTCTTCCTCGATATAACGGCCTCCCACGAGAAGCGCGACACCATGGTGGAGTTGGCGCGCCACTGCGCGGAGGAGCTCTTCATCCCCTTCACCATCGGGGGAGGCATCCGTAGCGAAGAAGATGTGCGGGCCTTACTCAGCGCCGGGGCTGACAAGGTCTCACTCAACTCCGCGGCCATCCGCGACCCCGACTTGATCAGCAGGTGTGCCCGCCGCTTCGGCTCTCAGTGCGTGGTCATAGCCATCGACGCAAAGCGAGTGGAGGTCCGGGGCGAAGGACGGGAGGCGACCGGGGCAGGCGGTACTCGCTGGGAGGCCTATGTGAACGGAGGGCGAGTCCCCACCGGCTTGGACGCTGTGGAATGGGCCCAGCGGGCGGTGGAACTGGGGGCGGGCGAGATCCTGCTCACCTCCATGGACCGCGACGGTACCAAGGACGGCTACGACCTGGAGCTCACTCGGGCGGTCGCTGAGGCAGTGAACGTCCCCGTGATCGCCAGCGGCGGAGCGGGGACCCTCGAGCATTTGGTCGAAGTCATTCGGGACGCCGGGGCCGATGCGGTGTTGGCGGCTTCCATCTTTCATTACGGGGAGTACACCATCCGGGAGGCCAAGCTGTATCTGGCTGCGGCCGGGATTCCGGTCAGGCTGTGAGAGGTCCCCGAAACTGTTCTTGATACGCCGACTGGGTCGCGAAACCGCCGACTGGGCCGCTAATCGCTGACTAAGTGGCGATGACTGCGAGCAAGCCCGCTGCCGGTCACTCGGGGCTTCTAAGTCTGGGCTGGGTCTGCGCCTCTGCCTTGTCGTGCTAGGTTCGCGCCTCTGCCTTGTCGCGCTAGGTCCGTTGCTCTGCCTTCCTGGGTTTGAGAATCACTCCTTGTTGCCGGCGGCCGTCGATGCTCACCAGTAGCGGCTGGTCGAACCGCAGGTGGCGCACGTAGCTGAAGGCTTTCCGCGCCGGCTGCCCGGCCAACCACTCCCAGTCGACGTGGCCTTGCCCGCCCTCGGGGTTCACCGTGAAATAGCCGACGCGGAACGAAGTGAGGTTCTGGAAGAAGTGGCTGCCCTGGGAAGGCGTGACCTTGATGTCTTTCAGTCCCGATTCCACGATCACGCGGGCACCCGAGATCTGCTCCCAAGTGACCGGGATGCCCAGCCACGGGTCAGCTGAGCCCCAACGTCCCAGTCCGAGCAGCAGATACCGCCGCCCCTCCTCGACCAGCTCAGCGTTGAGCCTGGCTACTTGCGCGGCCATCTCCCTGGTCTGGGCTCGGTCGAAGCGCTCGTAATCCACGGCCACCACATCATGAAGGTCGGAGAGGCGCCCGTTGCCGAGCACGCTGGTCGAGTAGACGAGCACCTCTTCGGGGGCGAATTGTTCCAGCTCGAATTCCCCGCTTTCTCGGCCGAGAGCCAGTGGCCGCATCTGCAGGAAGGCGAACTCGGCTTTCTTGGCCGCGGGGCTGGGTGGTCGGCCTCTGCGTTGTCTAGGCTCCTGGTCTCCTCGCTGCCCGAAGGCCTGTTCCTCTCTCCCGCGGGAGGCCCCCAGCTGGACGGCGAACTCTATCTCCACCTCGGTGTTCATGCCCCAGCGGCCCAGCTCGAGGAGACGCAAGAGCAGGGCTGGGAAGGGCAGGGACCTGTCTTTGAGGAGCGGAGAGAAGGTCACCAGGCGCACGCCGCGACGAGAGAGGCCGTCGTAGACCGCGTCGTTACCAGGGTCATACGTCGAGGCCAGAGGGCCCAAAGTGCCGTCGGCTTCGGCCACAGAGAGCGGGTGGCGGTGCTCGCTCACTTCGGCCTCATTTGCCTCCAGCTCCAGGGCCACGAACTCTCGTTGGGAGTTGGCGAGCAACTCGGCCGGGGTCGCAGGTTGGAAAGGATGACGGGGGTAGCGCGGGCAGAAGTGGTAGGAGAGCCCCCCTTCCACGACCGTGCGCCCGAGCCCCAGGGCCACGGCCACCACTCCGTCCTCGGGTCGACCGGGAGGAACCGGGTAGAAGTTATAGGAACGGGCGACACCGGCGAAGCTGGGGTAGAACCTGCTACCGTGGGCGGTTCCCACCAGTTTTTGGATGATGACGGCCATCTTCTCTTCCTCGAGCCGATAAGGCGTCACCTTGAAGTAGTTCTTGGCCGAGCTCAGGAAGGTGGAGGCATACACGCGCTTGATGGCACGCAGTAGTTGTTCCTCGCGCACTGCCGGGTCCGGATGGTTGTTGGGCAGCATGTAGGTGCGGTAGACGCCGGCCAGGGGTTGGTACTGCGAGTCCTCCAAGAGGCTGGAGGAGCGGACGGCCAATGGGTAGCGGGCCAGGTCCAGGTAGGAAGCCAGGCGCTGCTCTATCTCCACAGGGAGGTGGGCCGCCAGAAAGCGGGCTTCTATCTCTTTATCGGCAGTCGAACTGAGGGCGAACTGGCGCAGGTCGTTGTCGTCGAGGAAACGGTCGAAGGTGTCGGTGCCCAGGACCGCGCACGCCGGCACCAGTATGTCCAGCGAAGGGAATTCTTCCTCTAGCTCCGCGTCATGCAGCAGATGACGCGCAAAGGCCAGAGCTCTCGCTTTGCCGCCCAGGGAACCCTCGCTTAGACGGGCGAAGCTGTTCTCGGGGTCGAAGGTGGTGGGGTCGAAGTCGCTGACCGAGGCTTGGGCTTGCTCGCGACGGTAGTTGTGGATCTGCTCGATTAGGTAGCCCCGACGGTCCTCCACAGTAGGGTAGTCGGCGGCGGTGCGGGGCCGCAGCAGGTGGGCGAGGCGGAACTCGGTACGGGCTTTCAGCCAGCGGGAGAAGTGGTTGCGCTCCGCGTGGTAAGCGATTGACTCGGCGGGTACGGTGCGCAGCATCTCAAGCAGGGTCTTGAGATCGCGGGCGCGTCCCACCGGGGTGCCGTCGGGCAAGCGGAAGATGAAATCGCCGAAGAAGAAGTTCTCCACTATGAATCGCCGCAGGTCTTGCAGCAGAGTGGGGGAGCCCTTCAGGAGGAAGGCTGCGTTTACTTCGCGGGCTTGGGCCTCGCTTTCGGGGCGGCTCGACTGCAGGAGCACAGGGATGTCGGAATAGGCCTCATTCACTTTCTGAGCCAACTTGGTGCCGGCCTGGGGGTCCAGTTGACCCTCCACCGGGAATTCGACGTCCGAGATGACTCCGAGCACCTCCTCCTTGTAAAGAGAGAAGTACTCCCAAGCTTCTTCGAAACTGGTGCAGAGCAAGATCTTGGGTCGCGCCCGCATGCGGAGGATCTTGTGGGGCAGGTTGACCCCTTCACTGATCAAGCGCTGGGAGTGTTTGATGATCTCGGTATAGATCAGGGGAAGGAAGGAGGAGTAGTAGCGGATGTTGTCCTCGATCAGGAGGATCACCTGCACTCCGGCTACTCCCACGTCGTAGGCGACGTTCAGCTTGTCCTCCATGTACTTGGTGATGGCGAGGAGGATGCGGGGGTCGCCTTGCCATAGGAAGATGCGTTCCAAGGCGGAGGTGTCGCGGTGGGCCAGGAAGTCCGCCAATTCTCCTCCGTCGAAGGCTAACAGGATGACCGGGACTGCCAGTCCTGCCTCCTTCGCCCGCACTGCCAACTCGGCCGCGTCCATGTCGGCGAGCGTGCAGGCGGTGACGATGAGATTGAAGCGGCTCTCGCAGGTGGCCAGCGACAGGGCTTCGGCCCCGCTGGTGACATGGCGGACCCCGGTAGTGTGGTGCAGGTTGAGGTCCAGGAACTCGCTGAGCAGCAGCTCGTTGAGGCGGCCGGCTTCTTCGAGGATGAAAGTGTCATAGACGCTGGAGGCCAGGATGATGTTCTCCACCCTTCTCGCCATGAGGTGCTGAAAATCATAGGGGGGCCCGCAGGCCGTCTGCGGTCCCATAGTAGTGGCGGGTAGGGGGACGCTCATGGTCTACACCACGCCTTGGTCGAGCATGGCATCGGCCACCTTGATAAAGGCGGCGATGTTGGCCCCATTCACGTAGTTACCCGGCGTTCCGTACGCAGCGGCCGCGTCCACACAGGCGGCGTGGATGCTTCTCATGATGGTGCGCAGGCGGTCGTCTACCTCTTCGGGAAGCCAGCAGACCCGCATCGCGTTCTGGCTCATCTCCAGGCCAGAAGTAGCCACTCCTCCGGCGTTGGCGGCCTTTCCCGGGGCAAAAAGGATTCCCGCGTCAAGGAAGGTCTTGATGGCCTCGTTGGTACAGGGCATGTTGGCGCCCTCCACCACACAGGTCACCCCGTTTGCAAGCAGATGACGGGCGTCTTCTTCGTTGATCTCGTTCTGAGTCGCACAGGGGAAGGCGCACTGGGCAGGGACATCCCATTGCGGGGAAGAGGCTGCGCCGGGGGCAAAGGCGGTGTAGGAAGCGTGGGGAAAACGCTCCAGGTACTCTTGGACTCGCCCCCGCCTAACGTTCTTGATCTCCTTAAGCCAGGCCAACTTCTGGGCGTCGATCCCTTCCTCATCGTAGATGAAACCGGCGGAGTCCGAGCAGGTCAGGGGCTTAGCGCCCAGCTGGATCAGTTTCTCCAGAGTGTGCAGAGCCACGTTCCCTGCTCCGGAGACCAGACAGGTCTTGCCTTCCAGTGTCTCGCCCCGGGTGGCGAGCATCTCGGCGGCGAAGTACACGCAGCCGTAGCCGGTGGCTTCGGGGCGGACGTGTGAGCCGCCCCAGTTGACGCCTTTCCCGGTGATCACGCCTGAGAACTCGTTGCGCAGACGTTTGTAAGCGCCAAAAAGGAAGCCGATCTCTCTGCCCCCTACTCCGATGTCCCCGGCAGGCACGTCGGTATGAGGTCCGATATGGCGGTACAGCTCGCTCATGAAGCTGTGGCAGAAGCGCATCACCTCGCCTTCGCTCTTGCCCTTGGGGTCGAAGTCGGCCCCTCCTTTTCCCGCCCCTAGAGGAAGGGTGGTCAAAGCGTTCTTGAACACCTGCTCGAACGCCAGGAACTTGAGGATGCCCAGATTGACTGAGGGGTGGAAGCGCAGGCCACCTTTGTAGGGCCCGATAGCCGAGTTCATCTGCACGCGAAAGCCGCGGTTCACCTGGATCTCGCCTTGGTCGTCGATCCACGGTACCCGGAAAATGATCACTCTTTCCGGCTCTACCATCCGTTCCAGTATCTTGGCCGCGCGGTACTCCGGGTGACGTTCGATGACGAGCTCCACCGACTCCACCACTTCCCTTACGGCTTGGTGAAACTCCGGCTCGGCGGGGTTCTTAGCCTTGACCAAGGCTAGAACCTCCTCGGCGTAATCGTGCATAGTCGCCCCTCTCTGTTGGCTGATGCCTGCCCGGCCCGACCGGTCGCTCTGACCGGGCTTGAGCGTTCCTGCAGATGGCGAGCGGGAACCTGCTCGCTTCCATCTTAGGCTCGTGGCCCTGGCCCTACAACGAGGCCGCCGATGGTCCTAGCCGGCGCCTGCCGGGGGAGACCCGCCCGGTCGGCGGCGCTCCTTCCCGGTCGGTGGCGCTCCTTTCCGACCCGCGGCGCTCCTTCCCGGCCGGTGGCGCTCCCAATAGTAAGACCGTCAGCGAGCGGAGAGGAAAATGGCGGCGAGTGAGCCCAGTACGACAACTACCTGCACCGCGATGCCGGGCCCGGGACCGGCCTGCCCGTGGGGGAACCGCTCCCAGTGGCTGGGGAAGAGGCGACGGCGAGCGGGTCGGCGGCGCGCGGTTCCGCGGCGCGCAGGCGCGCTGCCAGCAGGCCCGTGGTGACCAGCCCTAGTCAGCAGGGAGTCCAACACGTCGAGATCGGGCAGGGCCGAGACCACCGCGGCAAGGACGGCGGGCAACCCCAAGTCGAAAAGGAGGGCCAGAGCGACCACACTCGCGATGGAAAGGACGAGGTCGCTGAGCGCCCAAAGATGCCGCCAGCGGTGGCGGGTGTAATCCCAATGGGGCACAAGGTCGAGCAGGACATGAAGGAGGAGGGAGGTAAGCAAAAGGGGCGCCAAACCCAGCGGCGCCCAAGCGCCCCAGGCCAGACCAGAAAAGGCGTGCGCGATGATCCACATGGAGGCATTGTAGTGGACCCCAGGGGAACTGGATTGTGGATACGCCGGATTGGGAAATCTAGACGGCACAGGGCAGGCGAGAGCGGGTCGCAGGCGAGAGGAAGGTGCCGGCGGAGAGAAAGAGGTCGCGCCTGGGGAACGGCCTCGCGTCGCTCCACGGGCCTGGGACTAGCGGCCGGCAGAGGGGAAGAGGATGGGTTTGAGACTGGTCAGAGCTGGAACTGATGAGATCGAGACTCTACGGGCTGGGCGCAAGAGGGCCGCGGGCAAGGGTTTCGAGCCCGGCTTCTACCAACGGCTGGTGAAAGAAGCTCAGCCGTTCTTAGTCTTGAGCGGGGGTGGGAGCGGGCTTGGTCATGTCCTGCTGGTGGAGCACAGCCACGGTAGACATTCCCACCGCACGGTGGTCGAGCTCTACCTCCAGCCTGGTCTAGCCCAGCGGTACGAAGACCTGCTCGACCTGGTGCGAAATGAACTGGCTCCGACCGCCTACCTGACGACTACCGATGAATGTGCATTGAACGCGGCTCTCTTGGCGCGTGGCCTGCAAGTGGAGCCAGTAGCGCTGGTGATGACTCCGGAACTAGGCGGAGAGGGGGCAAGGCAAGGGGGCGCTGGGTTGCCTGTCGGCCTGGAACTCACCCCCTTCTCACCGGCGCAGTTGGCTCAAGCCAACGAGCTGGTAAGCCAGGTACGGGACGGGGAAACGGCGACCGGCTCGGCTCCCAAGTCCGGCCGAGCGGCGGAGGAGGTCTTTTCCCAGCTCAAGGAGCTGGCCGAGTCGGGCAGGAGCTGGTTGCTGGTCAAGGACGGTCAACCGGTAGCCGTACTGGCCCGCTCGGATTCCCCGGATGACGTCCACGCCTTGTTGGACTACGCGGTGGCCACGGCTGCCGAGAAGGAGCTGGTTGCGGGTCTGCGTGAGGCCACCATTCGTCTCCAGAGCGAAGGCCGGCGTCCGCTTGCCGTGATCGACGCTTCCGAGCCCGGCCGCAGACGGATCTTCCGGGGTGCCGGCTATCGCACTGACTCGGCGTACGTGGTCTACTATGACCCCGAGGCCGGCCGACCGAGCGTGGGAGTGATCGACCTTGCCGAGTTGCAGGCTATGAGAGAAAGGGGAGAGCAGTTCCGCCTGGTCGACGTCCTCGGAGAGGAACACTGGAAACAAGGCCACCTGCCGGGGGCGGAGTGGATCGACTTCCGAGCGCTGGCCCGCGAGGCGCGCAGACGCTTTCGGCCCGAGGAGACCATTGTGGTCTACTGTAATGGGTTCAGCTGTGAGGCCGGCGGCGTCGCGGCCGACAAACTGAGGCAGCTGGGTTTCGGCAAGGTCCTGGATTTCGCCGGGGGCCTGGAGGAGTGGGTAGCGGCGGGCCTGCCGCTAGAAAAAGGGTGAAGCCGGTCGGCGCCGACCAGTGTGAGTATCCACGACGAGGATAGGGACATGACGATCGAGAAATCTCTGATCGACAGGGTGCAGATCGAGCGGTTCCTGCTCCTGGCGGGAGCTCTGGCCGCCGGGCTTATCGATGCTCTCGCCCGCGAAGAGCCCGCCTCGGCGGCCGCAGTGGCTGCGGCCGCCGAGGCCGATCCCCGTGCTACCTACCTTGTGCTGGAAGCTCTGGCGGCCGAAGGGCTGGTGGAGCGGATGGGGGGCGAAGAAGCGGGCGGGCTGCCGGATCCGGCGGGCTCTGGGCTCTACCGGCTGACCACCACGGCCAAAGACCATCTTCTCCCGCAGGGAACGCGGGTAGAGCGGTATAGCCTCCTCCACCAGGCGCGCAAGGTGAGGAGCTGGCTCGAACTCCCCGCAGTCATAAAGAGTGGGCGACCCGCTCCCCGGGATCCGGTGCACAGGGACCGCACGGTCATGGTCAAGGCCATGGGGGAGCGCGCTCCTGAGATCGTGAGCGAGATCGTCGAGCGCTGCCTGGCGTACGCCGGTCCCATACATACTATGGTAGATATCGGAGGCGCCGTAGGGCATGTGGCCCGTGAGTTCGCGCGGCGCGGGGTGCAGGCGACGCTTTTCGACCGCGAGGAAGTCCTGCCGCACGCCCGAGAGTTTCTGGGCTCTGATGCTGAGCGCATGACACTGATCGGCGGCGACTTCACCGAGGCACTTCCCGAAGGCGTCTTTGACCTGGTCTATTTCGGCAACGTCCATCACATCTACAGCCCGCTGGTGGCGGCGCGCATCACGCGCGAAGCCTTCGCCATCACCGCGCCCAAAGGCACCATCGCCATCCAGGAGTACGTGTGGGGGCGTAGCCCGCGGGCGGCGGTTTTCGCGGTCAACATGCTCCAGTCCACTGAAGAGGGCGGAGTGTGGACGGAGGAACAGTTTCGGACCTGGCTGACTGAGGCTGGCTTCAAGGAGGTGGTGGTGCTCGACCTGGAGACCAATCAGACCCAAGTCATCCTAGGCCGCAAACCCTGACCGGTCCTGGGCCTCGAAGCCCCCATGGGATCCTGGACCGCGAGGCAGGGGGCGGGGGAAGTCATCTCTAGTCGACCAACCCGAAGGAGGGGGAGGAGGCGGACATGGGAAAGGTAGCTGATACTCCGGAGAACATGGCCAAGTGCATCTGTGGAGAGTGTCCCTCCAAGAACCACGACGATATGGGTTTCTACTGTGCCAAGGGCAAGAGTCCGCTCACAGTGCGTCGCCGGGGGTGTGTGTGCGACGACTGTGCCCTGTGGCGTGAGTACCACCTGACCACGGGTTACTACTGCGCTGAAGGCGTGGCGGAGTAGCTGAGCGCTCAAGGGGTGACGGAGTACCTGGTGGCTGAAGGTGTGAGGGAAAGCCCGGCTGGCGGACAAGAAGGCACGGGCGAGAAAGGAAAACGGGTGGGCCAGGGAGTCGACCGAGATCGCGAAAGGGACGTAACATCATCCATCACCGTCCTGGGCCTGGCCGGTAGCGCCCGTCGAGGAGGCAACACCGAGACTCTCCTCGACTGGTGTCTGACCGCGGCAGCGGATAGCGGGGCTCAGGTGACCAAGTTGCGCCTATACGATCTTGACCTACGGGGTTGCCAAGCCTGCGACGCCTGTCTGAAGGATGGCCGCTGCATCCAGCAGGACGATATGCAGAGGTTGTATCCACTACTGCGCTCGGTCGACTCCATCGTCTTGGCCGCGCCCGTCTATGCCATGGGAATGCCGGGGGTGCCGAAGATCATGATCGACCGCTGTCAGCCGTTCTGGGGCCTCAAGTATGTCCTGCGGCAGCCCCTGCTGGAGCCCGGTCGGAGGCAGCGGCGCGGGGCCTTTTTGAGCTGCGCCGGCACCGACCTGCCCCAGGTTTTCGAAGGTAGCCGTCGCACAGTGCGCTACCTATGGCACGTGCTCGAGGTAAGCCCGGTGGGGGAAGCTCTCTATCCGTTGACTGATGCCAAGGGTGACATCTTGAACCATCCGGGGGCCCAGGACTCGGCAGTGGAGCTGGGAAGACGCCTGGCAGAACCGCGGTGAACAAGGGGGAGGGCTGAACTCCGGTACGTCAAGGAGGGCCAAGATGAGCGACCAGGTGAAGACTTGCATCAATTGCGGGAAGCCGCTGCACGACCGCGTAGAAGAGGAGGAGCGCACGGGGACGGGTGTTAGTCTCTCGACCGGGAAATGTGACACCTACCGGGTGTGGTTCTGCAACAACCCCGAATGCGTGATGTATAAGACTGACATCTATAGAGAGCAGATCGCCGACCAACCCAAGCGCTGAAATGCTCCTCGAAGGGTACAGTGCGCCCGAACGCTTCTGCGGGCTCAATGGATCGATCTTGCGCGTCTGAGGCCTGTGTCTATCGGAAGCGGCCGCTCGCCTGGCAACTGCGGGAGGGAGGCGGAGCAAACCGATAGGGCAGCTCCAGGTCATGCGCGGCCAGAAGCTGTTCGTCCAGGAGGATCTGCTCGGTGGGGCCGTCAGCTACGATGCGCCCCCCATCCAGTATCACCGTGCGCTCGCAGAGCTCGAAGGCGAGGGGGAGGTCGTGGGTAACCACGATCTTGGTGACGGGGAGGGCGGCGAGGATCTGAACGAGGCGCCGGCGAGACTTCGGGTCGAGGTTGGAGGTGGGCTCGTCCAAAGCGAGCAGGTCCGGTCGCATGGAAAGAACGGTGGCTACGGCTACCCTCTTCTTCTGCCCGAAGCTGAGGTGGTGGCTGGACTTCTCCTCGCTTCCCAGCATGCCCACTGCTGCGAGTGCTTCCTGTACTCGAAGAGCGATCTCTTGTTCGCCCAACCCCAGGTTGGCCGGTCCGAAAGCCACGTCCTGGGCCACGGTGCCCAAGAAGAGCTGGTCTTCGGGGTCTTGAAACACCAGGCCCACGCGCCGGCGGACCTCGCGCAGGTTCTTGGTCTCCACGGGAAGCCCGAAGATGGCGAGGCGACCGGTGCCTTGCAGTATCCCGTTGAGGTGCAGTAGAAAAGTGCTCTTGCCGGCTCCGTTGGGGCCGACCAGGGCGACCGCTTCCCCTTGACGCACGACCAGGTCGATGCCGCGCAGGACTGGCGTACCGTCGGGATAGGCGAAGGTCAAGCCCTCCACCAGGACCGCGGGGACATCCGTGGGGGCGGACACGGCGTGAAGGGCGGCCATAGGACCCGGAGAGACTGCTGGTGACATCAGAAGTCCCCCGTCGCGACGACTATCCTGATGGCGACCGCCGCTCCCAGTAGAAAGACCAAGAAGGCGAGGTCCGTAGCCTGGAGCCGCCGCCTGCCTTTGAGGGCAACGGTGCCCTCGAAGCCGCGGCTCACCATGGCCACGTAGACTCTTTCGCCCCGGCTGTAACTACGCAAGAAAAGGGCGCCCAACATCTTCCCCAGGGCCGGTACCTGCCCCAGCCAGCGGGGATTGTAGTTGCGGGAGGCCATGGCTCGGCGCATGCGCTGGGACTCTTCCAGGAACAAGCGGCTATACCGATGCATGAAGCTGAGCGTGAGCACAAGAACCCGCGGCACCCGTAGATCGCTCAGACCGTTCACGAGCTCGGTGAAGCTGGTGGTGAGGCCCAGGATTATCATCCCCCAGGTGGCGAGCACAGCCTTGGCTGCAGCATTCCAGAAGACCAGGGCCCCTCGGTCGGTCACGCGGAGCGGCCCCCACTCCAGAAGGGTGCGGCCTTCTTGGTGGAAAAAGGGAAGAAAGATGGCCACCACGAGCACGAAAGGCACGATGACCAGCAGCCGCTTGCCGACGGCCAGCGGAGACAGGTGGGCCAAAGCCACCAGGAAGGCGAGGGTAAGGGCGTAAAGAACGAAGGCCCAAGCAGCCTGGGGGGGTGTGGTCACCACCACTATGGCGAACCCGATGAGACTCACGATCTTGACGCGAGCGTCAAGCCCGTGCAAGAGGGGCGGGCGAGCGGCTGAAGAGCCTGGAATCGTCATCCCGCCCTATCCAGCCTGCTGCCCGGCGCGACGACGGCCCAAGGCGCGACCGGCCAGCACGACCACGACGAACAGGGCGGCCGTGCCGATCAATCCGGCCAAGGCCGTGGACCAAGCCTCGCTCTCTATGCCGGGCAGCTGGTAATCAGGTAAAGGAGAGAACCGCCAGACCGGGGTCTCCGCCGCCATCTCTTCGGCCCCGTGCTTGATCGCCACACTTTCCAGACCGTCAGGGGCGCTCGAAGCGAAGGGCGAGACGAAGACGGCAAGCGCCAAAGCCACCACAAACAGGCTTACCACGAACGACCAGAAGCGGACTCGGCGCTGGGTGCGAGGGGCGCCTGTGCGAGCGAGACTTTCCCGGGGCAGGTCGTAGCTCCGGACCAGGTCAGGCCGTGCCGCCAGCACGGCCGAGGCGACTGCGACAGTGATCAGAGCCTCACCCAGGCCGATGACCATGTGGACCGAGACCATGGCGGGAAGGGCGTTACGCAGCGGAATAGTGCCCGACACGGCGAGCTCCACTGCACAGGCAGCCGCAGCCAGCACGATGGAGAACCAGGAGCCCACAGCCAAGGCTGCGAGATAGCTGATGAGATTGCGGGGCAGGGCCCTCTTGAGCAATACGAAAAGCCCGTAGCCCGCCCAAACGCCGATGACGGCCATGTTGAGCACATTGGCTCCCAGAGCGGTTATGCCCCCGTCGGCCATGGCCAGGGCCTGCACCGCCACTACTATGGTGAGGGCTAAGCTTCCTATCCAGGGCCCCAGAAGGGCGGCGGCCAGCACCGCTCCCAAGAAGTGACCGCTCGTACCCGCAGCGATGGGGAAGTTGAGCATCTGCGCTGCGAATATGAAAGCCGCCGTGACGCCCAGGAGAGGGATGGTACGGTCGCCCAACTCCTTGCCGCTTTTACGGACCGCCCAGGCCACGGCTCCCAAAGAGACCGCTCCTGTCACGGCGGCAGTGGGGATGTCGACGAACCCATCAGGAATGTGCATGTTCACCCCCGCACTCGATACAGTGGCCAAAAACGGTGAGTTCCTTAGCGACGAAACCCTGCTCTGTCTGCAGCAGTTGAGGCAGTGTCCCCAGGTCTTCATGATGGATGTGGACGATCTTCCCGCAGCGTTCACACACCAGGTGGTGATGGGGGACCTCTTCTTCTACCTCGTAGTAGCGGCGGGAAGGCCCCAGGCAGGTTTCTTTGACCAGGTTGAGCTCCACCAAGAGCTCTAACGTCCGGTAAACCGTGGACATATTGACATGGGGGAACTGCTCCTGGACCCGGGCGCAAACCTGCTCGGCTGTGAGATGCTCCCCGCTTTGGCGAAGGACATCCCAGACCAGCGTGCGCTGGGGGGTCAACCGGTACCCCAGTTCGAGCAGGGTCTGAGTGGCATGGTGAGTCATTGCAATTGCAACAATATTGCAATAGCCAAGAGAAATCAATAGCGGGGGACGTCGGCTCAACAGGCTCTCCGGGCTCACTCCGAGACCGGCAGAGGTCCGTTCGGAAGCCGGCAGAGGTCCGTCCGGAAGCCGGCATCTGCTACTGTAGTCGCAGCGCAAGGAAGGAGGTGAGACTCGATGAGCGACTTTCCTCGACTGACCACTTTGTCGCACGGCTCCGGTTGAGCGTGCAAGCTCAGCCCCAAGGTCTTGGGGCAGGTGATGGAATGTCTCCCTCGGGTCGAAGATCCTCGGCTTCTGGTTAGCTCTGACACCTGGGATGACGCCGCGGTCTACCAGCTCACAGAGGAGCTTGCGCTGGTGCAGACGGTGGACTTTTTCACGCCGGTGGTGGATGACCCCTACGATTTCGGCCGCATAGCCGCAGCCAATGCCTTATCGGACCTTTATGCCATGGGGGCCACCCCACTCACCGCCCTCAACATCGTGTGCTTTCCGTCGGCCGTCCTTCCCCTTGAGTACCTGGCCGAAATCCTGCGCGGAGGAGCCGACACGGCAGCCCGGGCGGGCGCTCTCATAGTCGGGGGTCACACCATTGATGACCCCGAGCCCAAGTACGGGCTGGCGGTGACGGGTCTCTTGCGGCCGGGTGAGGAGATGACGAACGCCGCCGCTCGTCCTGGCGACCACCTAGTGCTGACCAAGCCGCTAGGCACGGGAATCATCGCTACCGCCATCAAGCAGGGCAAGGCGACTCCGGAGGTCATAGCGGCAGCTACCGCCTCCATGGCTGAGCTCAACCGGACGGCAGCCGAGCTCGCTCGCGAGTTTGGCCTCAAGGCGGTGACCGACATCACCGGCTTTGGTCTGCTCGGGCATCTGAGCGAGCTATGTCGGGCCAGCCGGGTGGGGATCGATCTGTGGTTCGATCAGTTGCCGTTCTTGCCCGGGGCCCGCGAGTTGGCTCAAGCCGGAATCGTCCCCGGTGGCACCAGGCGCAATCTGGACTTCGTCGCCGGCTGGACGACCTTCGCTACGGGCCTGAGTGACTGGGAGCGTCTACTCTGCGCCGACGCCCAGACCTCGGGCGGGCTTGTTCTTGCCGTCCCTCCGGAAAGGACATCAGCCCTGGTGGAGGCCTTACAGTCTCGCGGCACCCCGGCGGCTGCCGTCATCGGTCGCGTGCGGGTCTGGGAAGAGGGCCGCTCGGACGAATCGGGGGTCATGATGCGGGTCTTGGCCAGTCGTGATCCAACCAGACAGTCAGACTGACCTGGGTGCCTCCTCCAGGGGCCCGGGCAAAACTGACCTCGTCCATCAGCGCGACCATCAGGGGTAGGCCCATGCCGCGGTTCAGGCATTCGCGGCGTTCTGCGGAGGGCGGCTTGAACAGGCCCCTGTCGGTGATGACGAACGTGAGCCGGCGGCCCTCACAGCGGGCACAGACCTCCAGCCAACCCGAGTCGCATCCAGCGTGTTCAAGAGCGTTCGCGCAGGCCTCCGAGACGGCGACTTTCAAATCGAAGATGCGCTCCACATCCAAGGCGGCCTCCCGGGCGACCTGCTCCACGAACTTGCGGATGGCGGCGAGTTCGGAGGTGTCGGCTCTGGCCCGGAAGACCTTCTCGAAGTCGCGGTAGGCCGCAGAAGCTATCATCACCCGGCCGCCTTGGCGAGATAGGTCTTGGCCTCGTCACGATCGGCAAACAGTCGGAAGTCGGGGTCTACCAACAGCCCCACGATTTCCAGTAGGCGTGTGACATTGCCGTTTGGGGCGATCGCGCCCAGCCAGCCTCTCCCGCGCAACTGGCGAAGGGTAGCCAGGATGACGGACAAGCCGCCACTGTCGATGTAGTCCACGCTCTCGAGGTCAAGGAGAACCGCCTGCGTCTGGGGGCCTATCACCGCCTCAAGGGCCTTCTCCAGAGTGCCACAGTTGCTGTGGTCTACATCGCCGTCCAGCTTGAGAAGAGGTGTCCCCTCCAAGTTGCTGATTCCCACCTTCATGGCCACCCCGCCGCTTCCTGCCAGCTCTTGCCGTTGGTCTACCTGGTCATATCGTCAGGTCACCCGCTAGTAATACCCGACAACCCGGGGAGTAAACCTTGAGGAGCGATGTTGCTGAGCGGGCCACCCTTGACAACGCCTCCCCCGAGGTATAGGCTACGCCCTGTGGCCCTTTACCGCGCCTGGAAGCAAAGGGGGAAGGCCGGGTGGAGAAAGGCAAAATAGGGGCCTGCGCCCCACCGGCTCAGGGAGGCAAGT
>FWPV01002590.1_pt1 | contig 43878 bp, 32 predicted proteins | sample 2228371 | NCBI WGS metagenome assembly FWPV01 (sample SAMEA103939776, study PRJEB20133) | metagenome
ACGCCTTCACCGTCGCCGGCCTCCTGAACGGCCTCGACTACACCTTCGGCGTCCGCGTCGCCGACCAGTCCGGTAACGAAGACGCCAACACCGCTGTTTCCATGACAACGCCGGACTACGCCGAGGATTTCTCCGACGGGAACCTGAGTGGATGGATGGTCACAGATAACGCAACGACGCTCGGAAACTGGTATTCGTTGGATGGCGTCTTGGTACAGGACGTTTACATACCGGCTCAGACCGACGACGGATATGACATCGGCACCTATATTGTCGATCCCGCATCGCAATTCCTCGACGGCGAAATCAACGTTAGCCTGAGATCTCTGGGAATCGATTGCATCGGCATCATGTTTCGATATCAGGATGACCACAACTACTATAGGTTTTCGATGAGTAAGCGGCAAAGCTACCGGAAAATCGAGAAGCGGGTCAACGGGGTTTTCACGGAACTGGCTTCAGACACAGTGGGTTACGATCAGAATGTCTGGTATGAAATTCGAATCGCCAATGTCTCGGACAAGATTCTAGTTTATGTCAACGGTGAGCCGATCCTCGCGGCCGTTGATTCCGATCTGGATCATGGCGCGGTGGGGCTTTACAACAACCGCAATGATTTCTCAGAATACGACAACCTGACTGTATCATCACCCTCCGAAAACCCAGTCGTAGTCTTTTTGAACCCCACTTCTTATTCGGTGGATACGGATAATACACTGGAAATCTCGGTTTTGACCCATAACATGCCGATCGATGCCGGCATAGAACTGGTGTTGGATGAGGGAACCGCTTCGGCATCGAGTTTCGCGGCAACGCGGGATTTCGACAACCCTGCGGTATTCCGCGCCTCTCGAACGGATGTTCCCACCGGAAACCACACATTGGACGCGTACATCGTCGACCACGAGGGTCTGAGGTTACCCCAGACCGAGGCCCGTGACCGGAACCTGCAGGTCGGGACAGGAGGCATGGTTTACGTTGCATTCGGCGACAGCATCACGAACGGTATCGGTGATGATGACCCTGACGACGACTCTTCCGGCGACGGCAGGAACAATGGAGGGGGCTACGAACCGCTGCTGAACGACCGGATCACGGGCCTCTTGACCGGTGTTCCGGTTTCGGTCATCGACGAGGGCACGCCACGGGATCAGTCCATTCACGGAGTCAACAAGATAGCCACTGTGTTGTCCCGTAACCCACAGGCTCAGTATGTCCTGCTGCTGTTCGGGACGAATGATTCCGGTGGAACACTTCCTGTGGACAAAATGACGTTCAAGACCAATCTGCAGCAAATGATCAACGCCGTCCTAACTGCTGGAAAAACTCCTTTGCTCGCCAAAGTCCCCATAGCCTTGGGGCCGTGCAGTGCCTGTGAACCTTATGACGACCCGGAGTCTGAGCTCCAGAATGAATACATTAGAAGTTACAACGAAGCCATTGACGAACTCTGCTTCGAAAATGCTCTATCTCATCTCCCTCCTGATTTTTATTCATATTTCGCCATGAATCCCGGTGAATATTCCGACAACCTCCATCCTGGCGGAGAAGGCTACCGGTCCATGGCCCGACTCTGGTTTGAAGCCATTTATCCGTGACTTCTTGGAGTTGCCCATGACAAGCAAACACGGTGTACTCTTTGTCGCTTTCCTGCTGCTGCTCTGCGGCCGGAACGCACACACGGCTTCCAGCAGCCCAAGGCAATTCGAAGACCCTCATGCCCTTCTAACGGCATACTTCGATTGCTTGAAGAAGGGAGACGTCCACAGCATCCAGCGCATGGCACAGGGAAGGCTTCTGAAGGAAAAGCGGCGATTGCTTTTCAATAAGAATTATCCGGATGTTCTGCGAAGACATTACAGGGATTCGGAGCTGCTTTCCACCCAGGTCACGTTTATTGCTGAAGATCTCGCGGAAGGCCGCATGACGGTGCTGCGAGGCTCCCGGGAATTTCACTACAGACTCATTCTGTTTCGATCCGCCGATCATTGGTACGTGGCTGAAGATGTGAGCCAGTGACGGCATCATTCGCGGCACCCCGGCAGGCGGGCCGTTCAGTCCATTTCGCGCTTCCAAACGTACGGATGGGGCTTTCCACTCTGACGGCGCGCATTCACGCTTCCAAACAGAGTTGCCCTTTTCATCTTGAGGCGAAAAATGGCAGAGTACGCCTACACGAAATACAAAACGAGAAATCCTCTCACGCTCCTGCTGATCGATCGATTTTACAAGAAGATACGCTCGATACTCTCAGGGCTGGGCTACCGTAGTGTATTGGATGCCGGTTGCGGGGACGGCGAGTCATTGGTCCGCCTGTCGACCGTGATGCCGTTGGACACCATCGGCGTCGACATCGACGCGATCCAGGTGGACCGAGCCAAACAGCGCCTTCCCGAGATCGATTTGAGGATAGAGGACATTTTTCGTCTTCCCTTCAACGACGATCGTTTCGAACTCGTCCTAGCGCTCGAAGTCCTTGAACACTTGGAAAATCCGTTGGGAGCCCTGAGAGAACTCATGCGAGTATCATCCAGGTACCTGCTGCTATCGGTCCCCCACGAACCGTTTTTCAGGCTGGGCAATCTCATGCGGGCCAAGAACATCTCGCGTTTGGGGAACGACCCCATGCATGTCCAGCACTGGGGACCCAAATCCTTCACGAAGTTCTTGTCCCACAGCGTGGATTCCGTGTCACTCACCCGGGCCTTCCCCTGGCTGATCGCACTCTGCACGAAGAAGTATCCTTAGGTTGTGCCCTCCGCACTTTGGCCGGCAAAAGGGAGCCGGCCGTCGAAGATTTCAACAATATTGCGTCGACCGCGGCCTGGGGGGGCCCGATGCCACTTTCCAACACCATTGTTCTCTCGGGGTGCACCACATGAAATATGTCGAAAACACAAACCCTTTGCTTACACGCGATGAAGATTCCCAAAGGCGCCGGGATGTGGAAAGCGAATCCGCCACAGCTCATGACTTTTCGGTCGTCGTCCCCGCGTTCAATGAAGAAGACAATGTGGATATCTTGTTGAGGGAGATCGTTACCGCATTCGACGAATTCGAACTGGATGGCGAAATCATTCTGGTGGATGACGGAAGCACAGACAGCACTTTTGAGAAAGCCTTGCCTTACAAGGGACGATACCCCTTTCTCAAGGTCGTGCGTCATCCGTTGAATCTGGGAAAAACGGAGGCCATCCTGACGGCGGCTGATCTATCGGAAAGCCCCATACTGGTTGTCCTGGACGCGGACTTGCAGTATTCGCCGCGAGAAATTCCGCGCTTCCTTGAAAAGATCCGCGAAGGCTATGACATCGTGACCGGCAGAAAAGTCGGAAACTACGAGAAGAGGGGGATTTCCTACATCTACAACGCGTTGTGTCGTAAGCTTTTCAACGTGCCCATCAGGGACATGAACTCCATGAAGTCGTTTCGGAAGGAGATTCTGGACGAGCTGACCCTGAGACATGATGGGCACCGATTTTTCGTCGCCTTGGCGTGCCAACTTGGGTACTCGGTCACGGAAATCGACGTCACCCTTTATCCGCGGGAACGCGGGCAAGCGAAGTACAGCGGCTATGGAAGAATCCTGGTGGGCATCATGGATCTTCTGGCGGTCAAGTTCAAGGTTACCTTCGCGCAGAAACCTCTTTTGTTTTTCGGAAGCATCGGTTTCGCCATGATGGCCTTGGGCGCTCTTGTCGGCCTGGTCGCCATCTACCTGCGTTTCGCCCTGCAACAGGGGTTTCGCCCGCTGCTGTACCTGGTCATGCTTTTCGTTTTGATGGGGATCACCTTTCTTATCGGAGGGTTCCTGGGAGAACTCATTGGCGATCTTTCGGATCGACTTGAAAAATCCAGCAGAATCGAAAAAAAGCACGCGCGCTGCGGCCGGCTTTTGAAATGAACTCATCCATCGGCGGCATCCTCTTTTCCCGCAATCCCCCAGGCCGTGAACCCTGCGGCACCACCGAAAACGACCATGTGTTTTCCGAACGAACAGGTTGGAGCATGGCCTTAGCGAGACCGGGTTGGTTGAAACTTTTCTTGCCCCTTATGGTCACGGTGCTGGCGGCCGCTCTGGTCCTAAGGCATTCCAGCCGGCAGAGCCCGCTCGCGATTTACCCTTTGTTGGCCGATGTGAGCATCCGGTTCCTGTTGGTAGCGTCCATGATCTATCTTCTCCTCACCTGGCTGAGGTCATGGCGGATCAAGCTTCTTTTGAACGATCAGTTGGGACTTCGGCGAATCATGCCCATCGTTCTATCGTACAACCTGCTCAATTTTATTGTCCCGTTGCGACTGGGCGAACTCAGCTACATCTCTCTTGTCAGGAGAACCGGAAAGATCTCCACGCCGCAGGCCGTGGCAAGCCTCACCTATTTTCGTTTCCTGGATGTCTTGTTCCTGTGCGTCCTGATCGCTTTTGGGATCCTCCTGTTTGGGGAACAAATGGAGGGAGTCGTTCGGTTGCGGGAGGCCATCGCGATTTTCGCAGCATTCCTGGTCGCGGTCCTGCTTTGTTGTTTCAGCCTGACCGCCATACGTTCCGCTCTGCTGCGAACGTCTCGACACGCACGACCGGGTAAGCGGATTCTCCACAGACTCCTACCCTCCCTGATCCAGGTTGTGGAGACGCTGATTTCCTACAATTCCGCCAGGTTGGTCATGGCAGCGAGTCTGTTGACGTTGGCCATATGGGTTCTCGTTTTCACGTTTCTGTACACTCTGGCATTGTCTCTCGGCATTGAAATATCTTTCTACCACTTCTCCTTGAGCGTGCTGCTTATCAACATCTTCACATTGTTTCCCATTCAAGGTCTTGCCGGTTTCGGCAACTTCGAAGGCGCTGTGATCCTCGGGCTGGGTGCCTATGGTTTTTCCTTGGACCAGTCCCTGCCTGTGGGTATTGCTCTGCACCTTCTTTATATTATCTTTTTCGTTGTTTTCGGTCTCGTCGGGTTCGGCTTTTCTCTGGCGCGATTCAAAGGCGGCGCCGGCGGGGAGACCTCACCGCAAGAAGGCATAACGTTGTAGGCCGCACTTAAGATGGATGGCGCCGGAGCAGATAGGACAACCGAAGGCTCGATGAAGAGAACCGAGACGACCCAGGCAGACTGCGCGTCCATCCTCGCATTCGTCTTGATCGCCTTCGGCGCCAGGGTTTTCCTGGTCAGGTACCGCCACCTTTTCTCGGATCACGACGCCATCGGTTACATCAACATGGCGCGCGCCATCCGCTTCGGCATTCCGGCGTTTTGGGAGACCATCCCGATCAGAGTGGGACCGCTGTTTCCTCTCTTTATAAGGATCTGCCATGAGACGGGTCCGGCGGATTGGGCGTATTGCGGCCGCTTGGTTTCCATCCTGTTCGGCAGTATGCTCTGGATCCCTTTCTTTTTGCTCGCACGATTGTGCTACGGTCGAAAGAGCGCCATCATGGGATCCATCCTTCTATTGACGTCTCCTTTTTTGATTGACATCTCTCTTAACGTGCTCACCGAATCCACTTTCGTTTGCTTTTTTTTATTCGCCGTATACTTCATTTTCGCCTCGTACGAATCGTGGGCGACGCTTTACTTCTTCCTTGCCGGGGTGACCCTTTCGCTCAGCTACCTCGTAAGGCCTGAGGCCTTCCTATATTTTCCTTTGTTTCTGCTTGGAACCGCCGGTTATGGGAGAGTCGCCGGCCTGAGCTTTCCAAAGCTGGTCAAAGTGAGCATGGCCTTTATGGCTGGTTTTGCCGTGTTATCGTTACCCTTTGTCTTTACGATCCACCACAGAATCGGGATATGGACCTTCAGCGGCAAGACCAAAAACATCCTATTGCAACATGGCGTCGACAAAAACGACGCATTGTGGTATGAAAAGCAATTCTATGCTTTGGATCATGACGACGAATTGATCATCAAGAAGGCCAGGCTTTCGGATGACCATGAGCCCATATTGATATCGCCCCACGATATTATCAACGAAATCAAAGCACTCTTACGAAACGTATACACAACCTATCGACGCGTTCTATCGGACTTGTTCGGGCCCGCGTGGTTTTTTCTTATGGGCGCGGGTTTTTACTTCAAGGCAAGAAGGGCCGTTGAAAGCCGCCACGTCTGGATCCTGAAGCGTGATTTCAATCTGTTGGTGATCATATTGGGCTATATGGTTATCGTGTCTTTTCATAACTTGACCTTGCGTCATTTTGCGGCCATCGTTCCGCTCTTGGTGGTTATCGGCGCTTACGGTCTGAAGGAGGCGTCGGAGTTCCTCCAGCCTTCGGGTCAAGGCCGAAGTAAGCCATCCCTCATCTTCATTTCGTTGCTGCTAGGATTCATTTTCGTGAGTGAAATCCCCACGATCCGGCATGCTATCCGAAACCCGGGATCCAACGCCGGCGAAGACTCTTTCATGTACCTGAAGGCGGGGCGATGGATGAGAGAGAACCTTCCACCGAATCTAAAGGTCATGTCTCGCAAGGGGTTCTTGTCGTATTATGCAGGATCGACCTTCGTGGCGATGCCCTTCGGCGGCATGGATGAGATCTTGGATTATGCACGAAGCATGGGCGTGGAATATTTGGAGGTCAATTCAAAGATCATTAGGCTCAGGCCGCAACTCGAACCCCTTCTGTCGGGCGAGCGGGTTCCCGCGTGCCTGGAGCTAACAAGGCGGTTCGATCACGGCAAGGATGTATTGAAGCTTTACCGGTTGCGATCGGAAGCGCCCTGCGGGGGATCTCCTTGAATCTCATGGAAACCCTCTTTCATACGGGGCGTGATTCGAGACTTTGCCGGGAGAAAGGGCCGTCACCGGCCGCATTCAAAGGAAACAAGTCATGCCGTCGCCGATAGCCCATGCGGCAATGGGCTACACGATCTATCGACTGATCAGATCAAGACAGCCACGGTCATGGGTCGAAACGACCGGGGGATCGCCTCCTCTCTTCCTGCTGACCATGGGGCTGTCCTTGGTGCCCGATGTGGACGCCGTCCCGGGCCTCGTGGCGGGCGATATCAGGTTCTTTCACAATGCAGCCATGAGCAGCCTGGCTGCGGCGTTGATCGTTTCCTTGATTGCGGCGGGAGTCTTTTCCTGGAAGTATCGCTTCAGTCTGCTTTTCGGGTTCGCTGTAGCCTTCGTGTCCTACGCCACCCATCTTCTGATGGACTTTTTCACCGCCGGCCGCGGAGTGATGCTGTTGTGGCCCTTCGTGACCGAGCGGTTCGTTTCCCCTGTGAAGCTGTTCTATGGGTTGCATTACTCGGACGGCCTCTTGAGCCCGCGTCACCTGTGGACGGTCCTCACAGAGATGATGTTCGTGATCGGCCTGCTCCTCGCCCTTCGCCTTGTCATGCCGGACCGAAGGAATGCCCGCGGACGACTCGCCGTGACCGCTGGCTTTGCGAATCGTCACAAGCCTTGATCCGATGTACCAGCGAATTGGCTTCTCTTGAAGAAGCCGACGCTGTGGCCGTTTCGTTCCTTCCAATGAATTGAAACCTCTCTCCGAAAGGTGCTCGCCGTGATCACCTCCGGATTCAACTGCCTCGCCAGCAGGACCAGGGGCTCCGCGGTGCTCCTGGCCTTTATCCTTGTAATGGGAGCTTATTTCCGTGTGGTGGATTCGGCCGATGTGGGATTGGGTTTCAATGAAACGATGCATGTTTATGCGGCCAAGGCTGTAATGGAAAGCAAGGGTCCCGTGCTCCCTTCGGGCAAAGTCTATGATCGAGGGGCGCTGTTCACCTACACGGTGGCCGGTTCTTTCAAGGTCTTCGGAGTGAGCCTTTTGTCGGCGCGCCTGCCCAGCATCGTTTTCGGTATGTTTTCGGTGTTGCTGGTATTCATCATCGGAAAAGGTTTTTTCGGTACTGCAGCGGGCATCATCGCCGCCTTACTGATGGCGGCCATGCCTTTTCAAATCGCGTGGGCCAGGGCTTGCCGGATGTATGCGATGTACCAGTTCTTCTTTCTTCTGAGCTTCTACGTCTTTTACCGGGGTTTTGAACCTGTTGCCTCCAGCGGGGGGAATCCCGGTCGCCCTTCCGCCGAGAAGTCGCTGCAATGGGGTTGGCTCGTTCTCTCCGCCGTTTCCATACTGGTGGCCTTTCATCTGCAACCTCTGGCGGTGGCACTCGGCGCCGCTATCCTGGTCTACCTCTTTCTCATGCTGGTCATTACCTTCTCCACCTACGGTTTCGGAAGTGCGATCCGGTCCAGGTACTTCTGGTTTTCCTTGCTCATGGCGGTCCCACTGTTGGCGACCATCGCACTGCCGCAACTTTCCGCAAAGCTGGAAAGCGCTTATCGCTTCGCCCCGGCATGGGCCGTGAGGAAAGGGGTCTCCCCTCTCTACTACGCCCGCTTCCTCACCGGTCCCTCGTTGTTTCCCGTGGCCGTGCTTGCAGCGCTGGGAACCCTCCAGGTTTTGTCGCGCTTGAACCGCCCAGGCTTTTATACCTTGATCGCCTTCGGCCTGCCGTTCGCGTTCCACTCCGTCCTGGCCAATGCGCAATCTTACAGATACATTTACGACATTTTTCCCCTCTTGCTTCTGCTGGCTGCCTATGCCATGACCAACATTCTCGCCGCCGAGGTCCGGATGCTTCAGGATCACCTGAGCGCGAATCCGCGTTGGATTAATGTCGTCAAAACGCGTCGTCTCATGCTCGCGATTCCTCTTCTCGGTGTAGTGTTCATCCCCTTTGCTTTCGCCTTCAACGATGCCGTCCACATAGCCAAAGGTCGAATGGCCCCACTCGGTGGTGAATTCAACGCCCAGTGGGAGGATGCCTGTCGTTTTGTGAACGAACATTGGGAAAATGGAGACATCCTGGTGGCCAGCATTCCCCTTGCTGCGGAATTTCATGGCTGCAAACCTGTGGACTACAGTCTGGACAACGGAGAAATCGACCAGTTCCGAAAGATCAAGGGGGACCGCTTTCAACGCCATCCTTTCGCTGATGCTAAGACAATCATTGATTTACAAGATTTGCAGTCGGTCTTGTCATCCCACCCCCGCGGGTGGATGGTCTTGGACAAGGGGCGGTTTCATTCGGGCAATACACCTTCAGACATTAGGGAATACATCGTGATGCATCTCCAGGAGCAAAAGACCGAAGCGAATGACACCATTCGAGTATTCCGTTGGGATGCGGATTGGGCAAGCACACCGCAAACTGCGCAGGAGTCTGGCCGTCATCATGCCTGCACCGACTGAGAGCCTATCCGCCATCTTGGATGCCGGGACAAGGGCCACCGCTGGGAAGAAGGTCATTTCCACGGAACCGCCCATCACCCGAAAAATCATCCACGGGGCCTCCTGGCTTTTCGGGCTTAAGCTGTCCGCTCGGGGGATCGGCTTCCTGTCGACCCTGGCCCTGGCAAGGCTTCTCACCCCTGCGGATTTCGGGGTTCTTGGGATCGCCATGTTAAGCATCTCACTTCTGCAGACTTTTTCCCAAACGGGCTTCGAAGGGTCTCTGATCCAGAAGAAGGGGGATATCTCGAAGTTTCTGGATTCAGCGTGGGTCGTTTCCGTCGCCAGGGGCGCAGCCCTGACCGCCATTTTGTTCTTTTCGGCTCCTTTGGTGGCGGCCTTTTTCGACAGCCCGAACGCTGGGGCCATACTGAAGCTTCTGGCCTTTGTGCCTCTGTTGAACGGCCTGAACAACATCGGCCTGGTTTTTTTCAAGAGAGATCTGGACTTCAAGAGACTGTTCGTCTTCGAACTCTGCGGTCAAGCAATGTACGTTCTGGTGGCCATCCCCTTAGCCTTCGTCTACCGAAACGTCTGGTCCTTGGTTTTCGGCATGTTGGCGAGCCAAGCCTTTTCGATGGTTTTATCGTATATGTTGCACTCTTATAGGCCCGCCTTCAGAGTCGACTGGAACATGGCGAAAGAACTGTTCAATTTCGGGAAATGGCTTCTGGGCACTCAAATCGTCCTTTACTTCATCAACCAGGGCGACAACCTGTTTGTCGGGAGGATCTTGGGGACGGTGGCCCTGGGCTTCTACGCCATGGCCTACAAGATTTCTTTTCTAGCGGTTACCGAAGTGACCTTCGTGATCTCCAAGGTCATGTTTCCCGCTTATTCCCGACTCCAGGACGATCGAGACACCCTTCGACGGGCCTATCTGGGGATGCTCACGGTCCTGGCCTACGTTTCCATGCCCTTGAGCGGTATGATCTTTCTGTTTGCCGAGGACTTCGTGAGAATTGTCCTCGGTGCGAAGTGGCTTCCCAGTTTCCCCATCATCCAAGTCTTTGCGTTCTCAGCCATGCTGCGTTCCGTCAGTTCCACCACGGGGCCGCTTTTCCAGGGGATCGGGCGGCCCGACATCGTGACGAAGCTCGTCGCCGTCCGGCTGGCGATCATCGTCCTTCTGATCCATCCGCTGACCATGCTTTGGGGAATGGTGGGAACCGCCCTGGCTGTTCTGGTCAGCAGTGCGGTCGTCGACCCCGTGGCATTGATTCTCGGAGGCCGCATGATCGGCACCGACATGAAGGTCTTTGCGGCGGCCTTGCTCCTTCCCCTGGGCAACACCTTGATTTGTCTGGCTCTGTCGCTGGCAGCCAAGGCCCTCTTTGCCGAAGCCCAAGGGGTCTGGCTTTTGGCGGCAGTGGCATTGATCTTTGTGTGTTGCTACCTGGCTGTATCCTACCTGCTTGAAATTGCCTGTGCTTATCAGGCGCCCGGTTTTGTGAGGAAAATGGTTTCGCACGTCGCCGCCGCCAAACCCTGAGCTACTTGAACGCCGGGCCCGGTGCCGGCATTGAGGCCGACCTCATGAGAAATATCCTTTTCGTGTCCACTTACCCTTTTCCCCTGGACAAGGGGGCGTTCCAGCACGCCTACCTCTATCTGAAAACCCTGGCGGCATACTTCAACGTTTACGGCATCTTCTTTCTGCCGGTGAACGCCCCGGAACCATCGCGGGATGAAGCGGACCACCTGATGCATGAACTGAGAGTCAAGGCGTACGAGTTTTGCCGATACAGAGACGATATACACAGGAATCGGTTCATTTATGCCATGCAACAGTTGGCCGCCTTCCCCTACCTTCACATGCAAATGGCGACTCACCCGGAAGGATCCAAACGCATCAACGACTACATTCAGCGGTTTTCCATCGACCTGGTCCACTTCGAACTCTTTCATTACACCCGGTATGCCTTTCACACGCCGCGCCATGTCAAGAAAGTCGTCGTTTATCACGATTTGTATCATCGCATCGATTTTCATCATGTTCGTTATGAAAAGAGTTACCTCAATAAGTTCATTTTGCTGCCCACTACGGCTTTAAAGAAGTATATATTCGAACGCATGCTTGAAGAACGGGTGGATTTGAAGATTTTCTTGAACACCACGGAGATGGCCCATCTTCCGAACAAGTCCGTTCACGTGCCGCACGTGGTCAACCCGGAAATCATGTACAAGGAGCCCCGCAACAAGAGTCCAATCAACATCCTGTTTCTGGGTGGATACAACCACCCACCCAACAGAGTCTCCTTCCAGTTCCTGATCGAAGAAATGCTCCCACGGCTGGTCAAGACGACGCGCCATTTCACACTCTCGGTGGTCGGCAACGGGACGGAAAAATTCACCCCCAGCATTCTCAGAAGCAACATGAACGGCTTCGTGCGCATAAAGGGTTTCGTGCCGGACATCAACGATGTTTTCGGCGAAGCGGACATCGCCTTTTTTCCCATTGTGTACGGCGGGGGCATCAAAACCAAGGTCATCGAAGCCATGGCGGCCGGCGTCCCGGTGGTGACCACGCCCCCAGGTGTATACGGCCTCGAAGGCCTACCCCGCAACGCCTTGGGGGTCGGAAGAACCCCAGAGGAACTCATGGTGGAGCTGACCGCACTCATGAAGGACCATTCCCTCCGCGTGGAACGGTCTAGGAACGCGAAGCAGTACATTGACAGTTACCATTCGCTGGAACAACTCTCGGCAAGGCTTCTTCCATTGTATGCTGGACTATGACAGCAGATGCTCTGCCTCTCCTTCATCCGCCTTCATGGTCCATGGCAAAAGGCACAACAGAACTCCAAATGAGCGAGATCGCATGAACATTGTCGTGTTTTCCATGAATTCCCATTATCTGAAGCGCCCGGTCGGGGGAGCCGAAACGTCCCTGAGACTCGTTGCGGAAAAGCTCGCCGGTGTCGGAGAAAACATCGTTTATGTGACGGGCTCCGATTCCAAGCTTCCAAGCATTCGTGTGAAAGAAATCAACGGCGTGAAAGTTTATTTTATTTCGGCGCTTAAGTGGCCTTCCTCAAAAAAGGGACACGTCTCGCCGCTCAAGATGCGCTTCATCCGGTTTCAGGTGCGCCTAGCTTTGGGTCACATCCTGAAAAGAGAAAAGGCGGAGATCGTCCATACCTACAGTGAATCGGACACGTTCGAGGTCTTGAAGGTGAGGGATCGGCATCGCCTTCCCGTGAAGGTGGTGATTCGCCTGGCAGGATTGTGGTTTCGCTACGGATGCGCCACGGACCCCGCCATCAGGAAACGGACTGAAGATGTTTACAACGAGGTGGACCGGATCGCCTTTATTTCTTCCGGCTTGAAGGATCTGTTTTTCGCCGAAATCACAGGGTTGGGCATGAAGGTCCAAAACGGGAACAGCGCGATCCTTGACATTGGTTACAACAAGGACGTTTTCCATCGCAAATGGTCCTTCCCCGAGGACCTGCCCCGCAAGCTCGTGATGGTGGCCAGGATGACCTTTCATCAGAAACGTCAGGACGTGCTGATCAGGGCGTTGAGCCTGCTGGCTGACCGAAGCGTTGAGCTGCATCTGGTAGGGGACGGCCCGAACCGGGATCGCTTGCGAGGGTTGGCTGAAGAACTCAACGTGGCCGATCGCGTCGTTTTTCATGGATTCGTCAGCCAGGAGAGCCTTCTTGAAATTCTGTTGGGTTCGCACCTTTTTTGCATGTCCACCGAACACGAGGGGCTCTGCAAGAGCATCATCGAAGCCATGGCCATCGGAATGCCGGTAGTCGCTTCTGACGTTGGCCCGCTGAACAGTTACATCAAAGACGGGACAAACGGGTTCCTCGCAGCCAACTCTCCCGAATCCTGGGCGGAAACCATCGAAGCCGCTCTCCGGGACAAGGGCCACTTGAGGTTCGTATCGAAAAACGAGATCGACTTCGTGGAAAAATTTTTCGATCCGGACACAAACGTCCTCAAATACAGGGAGATATTCAGATCCGTTTTGTCCGGGAACAGATGAACGCCACGGTCGACCTTCGGCCTGCACCGATCCTGCCGGCAAGAGGCACGGAATTCATGCCGAACATGCCGATACACAACTGGAAGCAATTCGCACGCAGAGTCCGATCGAAGGGTTGCGGTCTCCTGGCCCGGCTGGACGACTTCCCCCGATCCGTGCTGGTCACCGGCTGCCAGCGTTCCGGGACGACCATGCTCTCGCGGATCATCACGCAAAGCGACGGCATGGTGAACTACTGGTTCGGGACGGACGACGAACTGGATGCCGCCCTCATCCTTTCGGGCGCGGCCCCCCACGAACCCCGCGGCCGCTACTGCTTCCAGACCACCTACCTCAATGAGTGCTACCGCGAATACTTTCAGCACCAGAATGGCCATAAGGTAATATGGGTACTCCGGAACCCTTATTCAGTGGTGTATTCGCTTCTGCACAACTGGACGCGGTTCGCTCTGAACGAACTCTTTCAAGCCTGTGGAACGCCTTACCTCGACGAAAGACAGAGGCGACTGTACGGGTGGTTCGGCACCTGGGGCGTGAGCCGCCTGCACCGCGCCGTATCGGCTTACAACGGCAAAGTCTGCCAGCTTTTCGAACTGTACGAAGGGCTGGGGCCCGATCGGGTTCTCGTGGTTGACTACGACGAACTGGTGCGATCCAGTGAGACCGTACTCCCGGCGATTTACAGCTTCATCGAACTCGCCTACCGGACAGACTATGCCCGCGCCATCCACGCGAAAAGTCTCCGAAAGGCGGACCGCCTCAGCAGTCGTGAGCGCCGTCTCATCGAGGCGCACTGCGTGCCCGTTTACGAACGAGCCCGAAAACTCGTCGCCTTGTTCTCCAGACCCGGGCCGAAAATCCGAAGTGAATCCTTGAACCCTGATCCGGCATTCAGCCGGTGCCTGTCCGGACCCGACCGATGACCCATTCCGACCGAGCCTTGAAAATCCTGTTCCTTTGCGAAGACAAATTCCCGCCGTTTCGAGTCGACCTATCGGTACTTTTCGCGGAGGAAATGGTTCGCCGCGGCCACCGGATCGATTGGATCCTCCAATCGGAAGCACCTTGCAGGACATCCTATCGCACACGGTGGTCGGGTTGCTGGGTGTGGGTGGGCAGAACGGACAACGGCGCTTCCCGTTCGGCCCGCCTCAGGAAAAACCTTTTCGACGTCCTGCATGCTTTCCTTGTGTTTCCTTTGATCCGCCGGGTCGATTACGATTTCGTTCAGGTCAAGGATCTCTTCCTCGTTGCGCTCATCGCCCTGGTCGCCGCCAAGATGTCCCGGAAGAAGTATTTCTACTGGATGTCGTACCCCATCGCCGAAAACTACCTTCACGCCGCACGGGAAGGATCCGCCCGCTATCCACTGATCTACCGCCTGCGGGGCGCGGCTTCACGCCAGCTTCTCTATCGGCTGATCCTGCCTCGGGCGGACCATGTCTTTGTGCAAAGCAAGCAAATGAAGCGGGACGTGATGGAAGAGGGCATTCCCGAGCACAAGCTCACGCCGGTTCCCATGGGGATTTCCAAGGACATGTTCTCCGAGGTCCCGAAAATCACGACCCGGGAGGGGCCGTCTCCCGTAGAGCCCCGGGTGGTCTACTTGGGAACCTTGGTGCGGGTTAGGAAGCTCGACTTCTTGCTCCGGGCGTTTTCAAAGGTTCTTCCGGAATTCCCGCGGGCCCGCCTATACCTTGTCGGCGGCGGGGAAGACCCTGAGGACACCCGGTTCCTCGAACGGGAAGCTCGTAAGCTCGGCATTTCCGATTCCGTGGTCTTCACCGGGTTTCTTCCCCGCCGGGAAGCCATCCGCATGGTGCAGCAGGCGGACGTGGGGGTTTCTCCCTTTTACCCCACGCCCATCCTAAACTCCACGTCGCCGACGAAACTCATCGAATACATGGTCCTGGGAATCCCGGTTGTGGCCAATGAACATCCGGAACAGCGCTTGGTGATCGAAGAAAGCGGCGGCGGAATCTGCGTGCCCTACGAGGAAGACGCCTTCGCCCGGGCCGTCCTCGAGCTGCTTCGGGACCCGGCAAAGGCGGCCGAGATGGGAAAGAAAGGCCGAGCCTACGTACTCGAACACCGAATCTACCCGAAAATCGCGGAAGCCCTGGAACGGGAGTACTTCCGCCTGTGCGGCGACGGGCGCGGAATGCCTGCGGCCTTGACGACTCAGGGGGAGTGAGTCGCCCGTCGAGAGGTCCATGCGGTACGCCTACATCAAAAACGGCAACGTGATCCAACAGGTGCGAAGGCTCGCCGATGCCGGGGGCAAAATCCCCACCAGCGGACCGGACGCTTTCATTGCGGATTTCCTGCGTTCCATCGGAGATCAGGCGGTTCTTTTGCTCTCGTGCGATGAAGACGCCTCCGAGTTCCGTGACCGCAACATCCTCGCCCGGGTGTTGAGGTTTTCCCGCAGGGGCGGGTGGACCTTTTCCAAGTTGAGAAGCCTGTTCCTTGTTTTTTTCAGGGTCTTTTGCCTGCTGCGGGGCTTCAAGCCCGACCGCGTCCTCTGCGGAACCCACGGCGTCACCCTTTGGGCCGGCCTTATGTACTGTCGGCTGTCCGGTGTTCCGATGGTTCACTCGTCTCACAACTCCCTGCAAAGACCCGCCCACCGATTTCACAGAAAGATCTTCACCGTTCTGGACCGGTGGTGCGTTCGTCGAGCTGGAGCAACCATCTGCCATGGACCCTATATCCGTGAACAGCTGCTGGCTCTTGGAGTGCCTCCGGATCGGGTGTTCGAATTCGACATCGGTTTCACCGATATGCTTTCCCTTCGGCAACGGCACCCCTCCTTGGGCGACGGAGCGACGCACACGCATGCCTCGATCTGTTACGTGGGGAGAATTGAGGCCGACAAGGGGGTCTTCGACCTTCTGAATGCCTGCACGGACATCTTGGCACGGAACCGCCGGGCCAAACTTGTCTACGCGGGCAACGGTTCGGACCTGGAACGTCTCCGAGACTGGGCCCGGCATCCGCCTCTTGATGGCCAGGTTGAGCTTCTAGGCGAGGTGAGCCACGCCCGCGTAGCGGAAGTCATGGGAGAAGCCAGAGTCGTCGTCACTCCCACGCGCAGCGTCTTCCCAGAAGCGCGATGCATGGCCGCCATGGAAGGCCTCTTCATGGGCGTCCCGGTCATCGCCCCCGACTCGGGGCCGTTTCCTTACCTGGTCGAAAACGGTGTGAACGGGCTCCTTTATCGGACGGATTCGGTAAAGGACCTCAAACGTTGCCTGGAAAGCGTCTTTGAAGACGAGCCGCTTTACGCCGAACTCCGGCGCGGCGCGCGGAACACCGCGGAGCGCCTGCTGCATCCGTCCATGACCTTCTCACAAGCCGTGGAGAAAGCGTTCGCGCTTTGCCCAGCCGCTCGGCGCGGAAGACATTGAAGAGGTCGTGAACGTGCGTGTTCTGGTCATCGGACTGCGGGGTTTTCCGGAAATTCAGGGTGGGGTGGAGACCCACGCCGAGCAGCTCTACCCCCGCATGAAAGATTACGGGTGCGAGATCGAAGTGCTGGTGCGCTCCCCTTACTTCGCCAAGGAGCGCAAACGCGAGTGGCGCGGCATACGCTTCAAGCGGCTGTGGGCGCCAGGGGGGCACATCAAGGGACTGGAATCCTTGGTGCACACGTTGTTGAGCGTTATCTACGCTGGCTTTCGCAGAGCGGACGTGGTGCACATCCACGCTGTGGGGCCGGCTCTGATGACGCCACTGGCCAGACTCTTCCGACTCAACGTGGTGGTGACCCACCATGGGCCCGACTACGACCGCGAAAAATGGGGCGGGCTGGCTCGACGCGTCCTGAAGAGCGGTGAACGGCTGGGCATGCGGTTCGCCAACGAGCGGATCGTCATTTCAAAGACCATCCGGGACTTGATCGCCGAAGAGTACGGGCGCGATTCCGTGCTGATCCCGAACGGCGTGACCCTTCCCGAGATACCGGCAACCACGGACGCCCTGAAACGTTTCGGGCTGCAAAGGGGCAAATATTTCCTGCAAGTGAGCCGTCTTGTGCCGGAAAAACGCCAATTGGACCTGATCCAGGCCTTCCGGAGCGCCAAAACGCCTGGATGGAAACTCGTCCTGGTGGGCGGGTTGGAACCGGTCGACGGCTATGTGAGAAGAGTCCGGTGCGCCGCAAAAAGCGACGGAGGCATCGTGCTCACCGGATTTCAGACGGGCATCGCTTTGAGGGAACTCTACGCCAACGCTGCAGCCTTCATCCTGCCCTCATCCCACGAAGGACTGCCCATCGTGCTGCTGGAAGCCCTGAGCTACGGACTTTCCGTCATCGCCAGCGACATCCCCGCCAACCTGGAATTAGGGCTCCCGCGGGAAAGCTACTTCCCGCTCGGGAATGTGTCGGAACTTGCCGAAAAGCTGAAAGCGGCGGCCGCGGCGGTGTGCGATGAACAGACCCGAAGGGAACGACGCCGGTGGGTACGCCGGCGTTACGACTGGCAGGAGATCGCCGGCAAGACCTTCCAGGTGTACACACGGGTTTTGAACGGCCGCTGAACGGGCGGGAACGTCATGAAAGTTTTGCTCATCAACAAGTTTTTCTTCCTCAACGGGGGATCGGAGACGGTCTTCTTCCAGGAGCGGAACTTCCTCCGGTCGCAGGGGCACCCGGTCGTGGATTTTTCCATGGATCACCCGAGAAACCTGGCTTCCCGCTACGCCGACTATTTCGTCCCCAACGTCGAATACCGGCATAACGGGGGGCACGGCGGGACTCCGAGGCTATGGGAAAAGCTGCGAACCGCGGCGCGCCTCGTTCACAACTCCGACGCGGTCCGAAACCTCGACGCTCTGATTCGAAAGGAAAAGCCGGACATCGCTCATCTTCACAACATCTACCATCAGCTGACTCCGGCCATCATCCCGGTGTTGAAAAAGGCGAACGTCAAAACCGTCATGACACTTCACGATTACAAGCTCATCTGCCCCACCTACCTCATGATCCACCATGACAGAGTCTGTGAAAGCTGTGCTGAAGGCCGCTTCGCATCGGCCTGCTTCCGGAGGTGCCGGGGCGGGTCGCTGGCGCAAAGCGCGCTCCTTTCCCTCGAAGCGTACTGGCACAAGTGGCGGCGGAGCTACGAGGCGGTGGATCTTTTTCTCTCCCCCAGCCGTTTTCTGGCGGATCGGGTCGGAGCCTGCCGCATCGAACGGTCGAAGATCCGCGTGCTTCGAAACGGCATCGATACGAAGGACTATCAGCCGCTCGATGAAGATCGGGCTTACATCCTGTATTTCGGGCGAATTTCAAGGGAAAAGGGCGTCGAAGTCCTTCTCGACGCCTACCGGCGTCTGCTGGCCGAACACAAGCGAACAACCGCGACACCTCCCGCTCTGAAGATTCTCGGCGACGGGCCGCTTGCCGAACGCTTGGCCGCCGGATACCCTGAAGCACACTTCCTGGGCTATCGATCGGGCGAAGCGTTGAAGCACATCATTCGCCGATGCTCCTTTGTCGTGGTGCCGTCCCAATGGTATGAGAACTGTTCCATGACGGTCTTGGAGTCCATGGCCTTCGGAAAACCGGTCATCGCTTCCCGGATCGGCGGCATTCCGGAACAGGTGGACCACGGAAAGACGGGATTTCTTTTCGGTTCGGGCTGCGTCCAGGAACTGAAAAAATACATGGAGACTCTTGCCGCATCTCCCGATTTGAGATTTACGATGGGCAAGGCGGCGAGAGCCAAGGTTGAGCGCGAGTATTCCATGGACTCCCATTGCGCCGAACTGCTAAGGATCTACACCCGCCTGCTCGCCGGAGCGTGAACGTTCGTGCGGAGCACCTTTCGAGCATTCATACAACCCAAAGCGTGAGGCCGCCGTGGAAGCCTGCCTGATCGTCACCTACCGATGCAACGCGCGCTGCTACATGTGCAACACCTGGCGGAACCCGACCCGAAAGGACGAAGAGTTCACCGCAACCCTGGTGCGGAAACTTCCCGATAAGCTGTCGTTCGTCAATATCACGGGCGGGGAACCTTTCTTAAGGGACGACTTGGACGCGATCGTCGAAGCGGCCCTCGGCAAAACCCGGCGGTTGGTCATCAGCACCAACGGGTATTTCACACGGCGCATGGTGAGAACAGCGGAAAGGTTCGGCAACCGGATTGGATTCCGGATCTCCATCGAAGGACTTCCGGCGGCAAACGATCAGTTGCGGGGGATCAAGGACGGCTTCGATCACGGGCTGAGATCGCTTCTGCAGCTGCATCAAATGGGCATCAAAGACTTGGGGTTCGGTATCACGGTATCGGATCGAAACGCCAAGGACATGATGGAACTCTGGCATCTCGCCAAGGCCGTCGGCGTGGAGTTCGCCACCGCCACCACCCACAATTCGTACTATTTTCACAAGCACGACAATGCCTACGAGAACCGGGAACTGGTGGCCGCGGAATTCGAAAGAATCGCTGCGGAGCTGCTGCGGACCCACAGACCCAAAAACTGGTTCCGGGCCTATTTCAATATGGGATTGGCCAACAAGGTCCGGGGCGGCAAGCGGCCCCTTCCCTGCGAGGTCGGAACGGACGTCTTTTTTGTGGATCCCATGGGAAATGTCATGCCGTGCAATGGCTCCGACGAACCCATGGTCATGGGCAACCTCCATGAATCCGACTTCCAGAAAATCTGGCGTGGTGAACGGGCGGACAATGTCCGCAAGCAAGTGAAACAGTGCACCAAGGAATGCTGGATGATCGGTTCCGCCTCTCCGGCCATGAAAAAGAGGATCTGGGTGCCGTTGAGGTGGGTCGCCCGAAACAAGCTGGCCATGATGGTGACCAAAAGGGAAGCAACGCACCCGGCCCCCGTGGCTTGCCCAAGCGGGCATTAGCGAGCGCCGTTCCGGCCGCAGATCGGCGAGAAGAGCGGTTCGCTGACCGAAAGGCCGCCGGTGCATCTGAGCCCCCATCGCAAGACGGGCCGTTCAGTGCCCAGCATCTGGCCGCCCTCACCCGTGCGAAAGGACGAGAGAGTCCGTGTTGCCGGCTCAACAGCCCAAGACGGATCCAGGAAACTGGACTGGAAACATGCACAACGTGACGTTGCAGGGCGAGGGATCGCCGAGAATCAACCGCCTCATTCGCCTTTTGCTTCTCTCGGTATTCTTTCTTTATTTCCTCCATCACAACCTTGGCGTCATTCCCCGGTTCCTCACTTGGATCCCGGAGCTGTTGGCCATGGCGGCCCTGTTCCTTTTTGTCCTGCATGCCGCCATCAACCGCCAGTATTTTATCGCTCCGAAGTATTTCGGGCTCATCGTTTTGTACCTCCTGGTGATCTTCACCGGCATGATACTCCACGGCACCTCCATGGTCTCCGCTGTTGCCGGGCTTCGCTTTTACTTGAAACATCTGCCCTTTTTCCTGCTGCCCGCCGTGTGGGCGTTTTCGGATAAGGCACTGGTCAAACAGCTGTCCTTTCTGCTTCCCGTTTTACTTTTTCAATTTCCCATCGCCGTCTTCCAGAGACTCTATCATCTCAAAAAATGGCATACCGGGGACGTGGTGACGGGAACCCTTGCCACATCTTCAGAACTTTCCATCGTGATGATCTGTACAATGGCCATCGTTTTTGCCTTTTACTTGAAAGGTAGGCTCAGCCTGAAACGATTCTGCCTCATGGCCATTTGCCTGTTCATTCCGACAACTATTAATGAAACCAAAGCAACACTCATCCTACTTCCACTGGCATTCCTCATACCTATATTCCTGTTCAAATACTCTTCGGTTCATTCATCAAAGAAACGAAATCTTATGGCCATGGCTATGATCAGCGTTTTGTTTCTGACAGCCTTCATACCGATATACAATGCCTTCTACGGCGGGGAGCAGGGCGGCATCACAGGTTTTTTTTTGGATAGGAAGCAGTTGAAGCAGTATCTCTACCGTGAGCGCACGGAAGCGGATCTTGAGGCGGGCAGGTATCTGCCGCGAGGCGACGCCTTGGTTCTCGGCTTCAAAAAGTTGGCTGAAGACCCGGTCGATTTTGCTTTTGGCCTGGGGGCCGGGAATTTGATTCGTTCCTACTTGCGAGAAGCGTCTGAGGAGACCCATCTCGCCAAGCTATACGGAGTCCAACACCTTGCGGCGACCAACCTGCTGTGGGAGCTGGGTCTGGCGGGCGTAATCATTTACTATTCATTTCTTTTCACCCTGCTGCGTGATGCTCTTGCCCTCCGAAGACATCCCGGAGCCACAGGCGCCTTCGCCTTGGGTTGGAGCGCGGTTGTCGTCATCATGTGCCTGTGTGTTTTTTACAAGAATATCCTCTATCTTCATGTCACGAATTTCGTATTCTGGTATTTTTCCGGATTGGTTGCCTCGGCGACATTCAGGTATCGAACCGCCTTAAATCTGCATGGGGTGGGATCTTCGGCAAGATCGGGTCCTGGGTTGAAATCGTATTGAGGATCATGCTCTTGGGTTCTTATGCAACGGAATGGGCACGTTGGCGTGACCGGGCGGTCCGCATCTATGGGAGACTGAAACGACAAGCTCACCTCACCCAAAAGGACGTTTCATGGCATATGGGCGGGGGGAAGAGGTTTTTCGAGCGCTACGCCCATGACATTCTGGCGGCACACAAGTGGTGCTTTGTCGTCGGTTGCAACAATTCGGGGACAAGCCTTCTGCAAAGCATCTTCGAACGCTCCGGCTTGGTAAGCACCATGGCTCACGAAGGACAGCGCTACACGAGGGCCTTGCCGAACGCCGCGCGGAGAGGCCACGAGCGGGTATGGTCCGAATTCCTCGCCGATTTGCGTATGACCGACAGCCACAGCGGCTCAATGGTTCCCCGTTTGCTGCACGACTGGATGGGAGAATACCCCGCACCTCTGAGGGAAATCCTGGTGGAAAAGACGACGGCGAACGCCGTTCGCATGCTCTGGCTCGAGAAGGTCTTCCCCCAGAGCTATTTCATCGGACTGGTACGGAATGGCTATGTCGTCACCGAAGGGATCCGCCGCAAAGGCAAGAAGTCCGTTCGGCGAGGAGCGCGCCACTGGAATCTGGTGAACCGAATCATGATGGAGGACGCACAGTCCATCAATCGGTTCTTGGTGGTGCGCTACGAAGACCTCGCAGGGAGAACCGAGGGCACGCTCAGAGAACTGGAGCAATTTCTCAGGCTCGAACCCGGAGGCTTGAGCGCGGCTTCGCACCAAACGTTCTCGTTTGAAACCGTATTGGGATCCACGGAACAACCCATCAGGGACATGAACAAGGAATCTCTGAAACGGCTGACCCAAGAGGACATTGGGCAGATATACGATGTAGCTTCCGAAATGCTTGATTTCTTTGGTTACACCGCTGATGCGTGATCACGCCACTGCATCATTGGAGGCAAAGTCGGTGAATGTAAGGAAGACAAGGGTATGCATCATGACGGTGGGACACTGGTCGGCGATCATGGGCGGTGTCCAGTACCAAGTGAAATGCTTGGTAGAGCAAATGGTCAGGGAAGGAGCTTTCGATATCTTTTACCTGGCGAGAATCGTCGACCCCTTCTATGAACCGCAGGGGTACACTATGGTTCCCCTTGCCGGCAACGGCCGTTCTCGGAGCCGGTTCTTCTTTCTTGACGCCCGCAAGCTCTTGACTCATCTCAAAGCAATTCAACCGGACGTTATCTACCAGCAAGGCCTCAAATCCTACACGGGGATCGGCGCCTACTATGCGCGCCATCACCCATGCAGATTTATTTTCCACATCGCCTCCGACCACGACGTCACGCCGCTCGCCAATCAACGGGACTCATGGCACAGGGGGGCGGCGTGGTTCGAGAAGAAGATCGGCGAGTACGGATTGAAGCATGCGGATGTGATCGTCGCCCAAACCGAGCGGCAGCGGCAGTTGCTTCAACGCTATTACCAATTGAACGCATCCTTGTTGGTGCCCAACTTTCATCCTTTCCCGAAGGAACCGATACAGAAGCCGTCCTCACCCGTCAAGGTCGTTTGGGTGGCCAATTTCAAACCCGTCAAGCGCCCGGAGATGTTTGTTCGGTTGGCCGAGGACTTAAGGGACCAAAAGGAAGCGCACTTCATCATGATTGGCAGGAAAGGAGACGCCGGCCGTTATCGAGAATTGCTCAAACGTATCGGAAAAATGGAAAATCTGTCTTACTTGGGGGAGCTTCCCATGGGTCGCGTCAACGCGATCCTGAGCGGCGCCCACATCTTCGTCAATACCAGCATCGTCGAAGGCTTTCCCAACACGTTCATCCAGGCGTGGATGCGGAAAATGCCCGTGGTCAGCGCTGAGGTCAACCCGGATGGGATCTTGGAAAGCGAAGGGCTGGGCTTTTCGGATGGGACGTACGAGTACCTCAAGGAGTCGGTGGTCAAGTTGATTCACGACGAACGACTTCGAAAAACCATGGGAGAGGCGGCCCAGAGCTATGCATTCAGGCAATACTCGTTGGCCAACGCGGCACCGCTTCTTGGTTCGATGAAAGTGACTTGACTCATGGGATGGAGCACCAACGACATCCTCTTCTAGGAGCGTAGCCCTTGGAAGTCTTCCTGCACATCGGACTGCACAAGACGGGAACCGGCACCTTGCAAAGGCAGTATTTTCCTGCCTCCGAGGACTTGAATTTGCTCACGACCCTGCTGCCGGAAATGAAAACGTTCGTGGATTTGGTCACGCGTAAGGATCCCCTGTATTTTGATCCAGAGGCGGCACGATCCGTCATAGCGCCGCTCCTTTCCGAGCATAAGCCGAATATGCTTTCCAACGAGTCCTTCTCGGGCCCACCTTATGCCGGGATCGCCGAAAACGGACTCGATCATCGATCTCCAATACTGACTAATTTAAAGATGGTCTTCCCCGATGCCAAAGTCATCCTTGTGCTCAGGCGACAGGATTCGCTGGCGCGTTCCATGTATCGCCAATATCTGAAGTCAGGAGGCACGAGAAGCATCTATCAATTTTATGGCATGCATAAGAACGGGCGCCCCCCGCTGCTTTCATTGGACCGGTTCGTTTATTCTCCTTACGTCAGAGCCTTGAAGGCATCATTCTCTTCGGGGGTATTGCTCCTGACGTTTGAGCAGTTCGTTTCGGACCAACCCGGCTTTCTGAGAACACTAAATGAATTTCTGGGGATACGGCGCCCCAAAGTCTCCTTGACGAAAGAAAACGCTACCAAGTTGGGAAGTTTCGGAATGGAGGCGACTCGTGTGTTCAACCACCTCTTCAGATCGCACTTGAATCCCGCCGGGCTCTTGCCTGGAATTCCCGTGATTCGTTTCGCAGAAAGGCGCCGGGCCAGCCCCATCGAGATCCTGCACGATTTTTGGCCCGGAACAGGAACCCTAAGTGAAACAAGTGCCATCTACCGCATATCCAAAACCATATTAGACATCGCCAGGGAAGACAACGAAGCCCTTGACAAGGCCCATAATCTGGGCCTTCGTGCTTTTGGATATTATTGATTCCTCACATGACATGAGAGGGGACGTCCGCCTTCTTTTATGGAATCGCCTTAAACTCAGTCATTGATCACGCGCACATTCGCAGGGGGCTCCAAGGCGATACCCATCATCTCTATAACATAGACCGCCGCACCAATCTCCCATCCAAGACCTTGCTCACGTTGATCTCCCAACACTGCGACCGAGTTGATCGGATTGGCGTAGTCAAACCATGATTTCTGCGGATCCAAAAGTTGGCTCCACGCATCCCCCAAATCAGTTCCGCTGTCAATCAGCGGGGAACCGTCTACTGGAGCGAAATCCGCATAATTAAGGGAAAGGTCAAGACTCTGCCAACCGCTCGTTTTCTTGATCTTGGGCGCCCCATTTTCGTAACTTGGATATCCAATGTCAGTAACGGCCTGCATGTCGGAATCCGGAGCGCTTGAATAGTAGTTGCTTCCGAAAACGATCCCGCCGCCGTGGGTCACCGAATTGCCAACCGAACAGATATAGCTATCCCCAGGGGTTCCACACCATACAATATTGTTCTTCACGATATTATTTTCGTAAGGTCCAACAGGAAAATCAAGCCCTATGTCTCGACACGCGACAATGGTATTATTATACACTTCACAGTTTTGGGTCGTGCTACCCGCTCTTCCGCCAGTCAAAACGATACCGCGTTGGGTATAGGCAACAAAATTATTATGGATCTTGTTTCGGTTACAAGGCAGGACACCTTGGGGAAAATCACTGACTCTACCTTCATCGCTCAAAGTGATTCCAGCTGCTTTGTTGCTACGGGTGTTGTATACCATATTGCGCCTGATGACTATACCTTGCCCGGCATCCACGTATATGTTGGCACCCACATTATCCACGGTTACGTTGTCCTGGATGACACAATCATGAGTCGCCTTGTATAGCCCTATACCCTCTCCATAGTTGTTATACACATAGTTTTTCTGTATGGTGACATCACGAGATGCGTTGTTGACCGCTATTAGTGCGGGCCTGTCCGATCCATCCTCAATCTGTTTCCGCCCTGAATTGGTGATCGTGCACCCCTCGATAACACCACCGGTTGCATTGGAATATTTGATTGCTCCGTTGTAAGTATTGTATGTTTCTATGTTCTTAACATTTACGTAGTTTGGATAATTACCCGCAACGACCCCGTGCCCTTCTGAATTTATGAGGCGTAAATTTTCGATAGTCACATATTCACGATGATCAGCCAAGTTGATCAAACCAAGGCTTTGGGAACTTGGCAACGTATCCTTCCCGTCAAACACCGGCTTGTTCCCGGAGACGCCGATTTTCTCCATACCGTCTTGCACATAATAAGCGCCGATGACAGCCCGGTTGTTTTCATCCACACCGTTCCAATTGATGCGTAGAACCGCGCCGGTCCATGTACCGCCGCATTTGAAGTAGACGTCGTCTCCGGGCTGGAACGGGAAGTTGTTGACCTTGCCGATGGTCTTCCAGGCCGTGGCGTCGCTCTTGCCGTCGGCACTGTCGCTACCATTGGGTTTGACGTAATAGGTCGCCGCCAGGGCGTTCCCGGCCAACAGCACGCATAACGCATAGAAAAAAGCAACTCGTGACATGGTTTTCCGCATTTCAATACCTCTCAGGTTCTCAAGTGACCAGTGGAAAAGGCTTCCTTCCCGAAACCGATGCGACCCACGACCCGCGCGGTCTCCAACGCGACACATTCTCCGTGGATGCCACCATGGTCGTTTTCCCCAAACGGGAAGGCGATTCCCAACCGCGGCCGCTGAGAGGCCCTGACACCTCATAGCACACAGCGGCCGTACTGGAAAATCCTAACTCAACGGTGATCCGGACCCTCTCTTCGGGACCGGCGCTTTCAATTGATCCCCGGGTGCTCCGGGCCGGCGGATCGAAACATCTTTGGCCGCAAATCGGCATCACCGCGCCGAACCTTCAACTGTTCTGACCCCCGGACCGTGAACGCCCGGAACAGCGGGCGGCCCTCAACGTGTGTCGAAACCGCCAGACCGTGCCATTCCCGCCTCGAAAAGCTCCTCGCATCCATCCGCCTCCTTTCTTTGCCTTGAACGTCTTCCGTGAACCCCGCGATCTTCCGCAAGCAATCGCCATGCCAGCCTTTTGGGCGACGGCCGAAGGCTCGCCGCCGCCGCGGGTCAAAGGGGCCGTCGACGCGCGGCGTCATGATTCCGGCGCCTCCGTCTCACTGCCGCGCCGAACCCGGCGGGGTCGTCCCCGTTGCGCCCCATGGTGTTGCTTTCGACCTTCACGGCGGGGGCGTCAGAAGTCCGAACGCCCTCTGGTCGCTCCCCCGGCCCTCTCTCCTCCAGGAGAGGGGACTTGTCGTTGTCGGTTTCCGCGCGCAAGGGGAGAGGGGATGAAATGCCGCGGGAGGGGGAAATCGGAAATCCCCCTCCCGATCGTTGCTTTCGCCCGGAGGAAGTGATACCAAAACAGAGCATCGGAGATCTTCGGTCGTCCGCCTTGGAGGCTGCATGTACAGCGCCTATTTCGGTTTTTCCGAATCGCCTTTCGAAAACAACTTGGACCAGAGATTTTTCTACTTGAGCGAAGGTCACAAGGAAGTCCTTGCGGCGCTCCTTTACTTCGTGCGCGAAGGCAAAGGATTCGCCCTGGTGTGCGGCGACGTGGGAACGGGAAAGACCATGCTGATCAACTCCCTTCTCGACAGACTCCCCCCCACGGTGACTGCCATCCTGATTTCCAACGCCGACGTCAGCTATGCGAGTCTGCTGCGCTACATCGCGGCGAAACTGCGCATCCCGACCGGCCAGGGGACGTCTCTGGAACTCTTCGACGAGGTCAAGGAAACGCTCACCGAAGCCCGGAAACGGGGACGACGGCTCCTTCTCATCATCGACGAGGCCCACCTTCTCACCAACGAAGCTTTGGAAGGGATCCGCGTTCTTTCCAACATGGAAACGCGGCGCGAGAAGCTCTTGCAGATCCTCCTGGTCGGCCAGTACGAGCTCAGCCACAAGCTGGATCGATTCGACATGCGCCAGCTCCGGGAACGCATCAACATCAACCGTTTTCTCTCCCCCATGGATCCTTGGGAATCCATCGAATACGTCGACCACCGCTTGAACCGCGTGGGGGGAAGCTTCGACGCCTGCTTCGAACCTGAGTGCGCCCGGTTGATCCACAAGATGACCGAGGGGGTTCCCCGGCGGATCAACCTGCTCTGCGACCACGCCCTGCTCATCTGCCAGGCCGAACAGGTTCCGAAGGTCACCCGCGAAACCCTTAAGCAGGCCCAGGAGGCGCTGCGAAGCGACCGGGTTTGGGCCCCGAGGGACCGGGTAGACCGGAAAGGGCGAGCCGACCGTCTTTTGAGAGGTGTCCTCAAGGCCTTCGCCGGTTTCGCCGTCTTGGCCCTTGTGGCGACCTTGGCTTACAGGGCCGCTCCCGACGCCAGGATTCAACGCATCATCGCAAGGATCGTTCCACCTCAAACCGCCGCCCTCGCTCCGGATGAAGCCGCCTCCAGCGCATCCCCAGCGCCTCGTCCGGCCGCCCCAAAACCCGCTTTTGACCCCGCCGCTTCGGGCCGGGAATCTCGGGGTTTCGATGTCGCCCCCTCGCCGCCTGCCGACCCCGCCCCATCGCGGCCGAAGTCCGCGCCGGTTTCCCACCCGGCCGCCGAACAGCAGGACCGCCTCCGCGCAACGGATGGAGCGGGTTCCGCCACTCCGCTCGTGGTGAGGCCGCCCGAAATCGTCGAACGGGACGCCGTGGACGTCCGGCCTCCCGCTACGGAGTCGGATGGTTTCACACCGGTTCCGCCTCTCTCGGGCGATAAGCGGCCCGCGGAAAAGGCCTCCGGTTCGGACAATCGGCAAGCGTCGCCGGTTCGGGCGGACACCCCGGCGCCTTCGCCGTCATCGTTTCCTCAGCACCGTTTCCCGGCGCACGATGCTGTGACAGCCTTCACGGCCGATGGAAGCGCGCCCCAGACCCTCGCCGACCCGCGCACCCTTGAAACCCCACCGCCCGACGGACCATCCGATCCACCGGAGCCTGGTCCGGAAAATCGCCAGGTTCCGTCCGGACTCTCGGACTTTGAGCCCGAACCGCCCCTTATCTCACCTCCACCCCAGGCATCCGACCTGATCTCCCGGAACGTCGAGATGCAAAACGTCCGAAAGGTGCGGCGCGGCGACACGCTGATGCGGATCGCCACGGAACTGGCACCGGAAGACGCCAGAGCCACCTTGCAGGCCATTCTGAGGCTGAATCCGGAAATCACGGACATGGACCGCATCTATGAGGGCCAGGTCCTGCGGCTACCTTCGCCCGGCGCCTCGAAACGGGGCGCCGCGTCCGCCGACCATGGCCCTCACTACGCCGTTTACGGGACTTACCAGTCCCTGCAGGCCCTTGAACCGGTCATGAACCGGCTCGCTCGGAAAGGCGTCCGCTACCTGGTGGTGAACGCTCCCAGTGCTTCCGGGGCGTTTATCCACGAAGTGATCGTGGGAGGTTACGAGACCTCCCGGGACCTTCGCCGAGCCCTTGACGGATTGAACGACTAGAGTCGGCGCAGCCATGGGAGGAGCAACCTCTTGAAGTTCAAGAAACGCAAGCAGCAACCCATCTTTTCCAGGCTCACGGATCCGAACGGCGACCCCCGCGCGGATGAGCCGACACATCCTCGGCCTTCCGAAAAAAGAGCCGGCCGAAAGCCCCAGGCGGCCTGCCGCCCCGACTCTTTGGAACCGGGCGGGGCTTTCGCGGCGCCGGCAGGAGACCTCCGCGACGATCCCCTTGCCGACGCCGATTTCGTCTTCGTTGCACCGGGAACCTTCCTTATGGGAAGCCCCGAAGAGGAGTTCGGGAGGTACGGGGACGAAACGCTGCACGAGGTGACGCTTTCCGCCGGCTTCACCCTTCAGGCTACGCTGGTTACTCAGAGACAATGGAAAGCCGTCATGGGCACCAACCCGTCCTCCTTCGCGGACCGTTTGCCCGACCGTCCCGTGGACGGCGTGAGCTGGGAAGACTGCCAGGCCTTCATCCGGAGGCTCAACGCCGCCGGAAAACACCGCTACCGCCTTCCCACCGAAGCCGAGTGGGAATACGCGTGCCGCGCGGGGTCGTCCACGGCCTTCTGCAACGGGGACATCACCCCCTCGGACACCGAACTCGATACGGCCTTGGATGCGGTGGGTTGGTATCATCTCAACGCTGGCGGCGCTCCCCAACCGGTGGCCCGGAAGCAACCCAATGCGTGGGGACTCTACGACATGCACGGGAACCTCTGCGAGTGGTGCGAAGACTGGTACGGCAAGTACCCGGAAGGCCCCGTCATGGACCCGGTGAACACCCACCCCGACGAGGGCCGGGTCTGCCGTGGAGGCTCTTGGGCCAGTGACGCGGCCAACTGCCGGTCGGCCGCCCGGTTCTCTTTCCCTCCAAAATGCCGGAGCGATTTCGTGGGGTTCCGGCTGGTCCGGAGCGCCTGAGCCGCCCGCCGCGGCTCCGCCTTCCCGCGCCGGCGGCTCCCTTTACGGCACGTACGCGTCGTAGACCGCATGGGTCCCGGGCATGGCGAAGGGGGGCAGATCGTCGGGGTAGCCGTGGATGTTGCTGCCTTGCACCAGGGCGCGGCTTGAAGCCGACCATCCCGAGGGCGCCGCGATGGATCCCTCGTCCACCACCAGCCAGTCGTTCACGAGGCGGGACTGGAAGCCCTCCTCCAGGAGCACGTAGCCGCTGGCGAGGCTTTCCACCACCACGTCGTCGAAGGTGCTCCCCGCGTTGGCCCAGCAGTAGAACCCGATGGTGCCGCTGCGGTGGTCCGGGTCCGAAACGGAAAAGATCGGCGTCTCATCGACCCGCACTTCCAGCCTGGTACCCAGCGCCAGGACCTCCACCCGGTAGGTGCGCCCGGTTTCGTAGGGCACGGCCTCCTCGGCCAGCAAACGGTACTCACCTCGCACCTTCTTCACGAGCCGCAGGGCGGGCCGTTCCCGGTCCCAGGAAAAGCGGTAGTAGTTGTCGTTGTCCTTGTACCGGAACACGACTCCGAAGGCGTCGTTGTCGTCGGAACGCAGATTCGCCGAAAACCGGTAGTCGGTCCATTCCACCACGGGCGGCGTGGAATGGGCGTTCAGCGGATCCGTCCCCCGGGATACTTCGTAGCCGTCCAGCGCTCCGTCCCCGTCGCTGTCGGCAAGCCACGGGCTGGTGCCCTGCACCTCCATTTCTACCAGGTCGCTCAGGCCGTCCCCGTCGCTGTCATGACCGGGGACCGTGAACACCAATTCCTCGGAATACGGGCTTTGGCCGCCATAGCCGTCGTAGGCCGTCACCGCCACGTAGTAGGTGCGTCCCTCGTCCAAATCGACGAGGGTGCACCGGTCGGCGGCCCCCATGTCCTCGATCCTCGTGTAGTCCCGGCTGGCGTTTCCCACGTGCACCCGGTAGCCGGACGTCTGAGGGTTGTCATTGGGGTCCCAGGCGATGGTCACCTGGGCGGACCAACCGTCCGCGGCCGACAGCAACATCAGGCACGGCAGAACGATTGAAACAAACGGAAAACGCGGCAGCCGGCGTGGAACAAGCCTGAAAACCGGTACAGCCATGGTGAAACCTCCCGCAGCGTGAATGAGGTTTGGGTATGGGTTTTTCATACATTCCCCGGTCTCGTTGAGCCCCTGCGGCGAGCTTTCGCCACGGAGCCCCCGGCGCGTGGCTTAGCAACTGTCGGGCCATTCGTTCCACGGCCTTCGCCGCCGCTTCCACTCAAGGATCTGATTTCACGGCAACTTTCTCGCACTCGGTGACCCCGAACCCCCTTTGGTTCGCGCAACATTTCCCTCTCTCGGTCCACCCAAGGCGTGTTGGAATGGTCACGGCCTGCGACAGGTCCCGGCCTGTCGAGCCCGCTGCCCGCCTTAGAAACGGCTCGGTCCATGGAGGCAGTTTTTTCCCTTGGAGAGGGAAGGATTTTCCCGGCGGCGGGCCCCAAGGGAGGGTCCGCCCGGGGCGCCGCCGTCGCGGACCGACGTGACGGAGGCGGGGGCGGTTCGCCGTTTCGGGAGGGTTATCGGCCCGCGCACGGGGCGCGAGGCGCCGGACAGGCTGAATGGCACTTCAAAAGGAGGTTGTAAGGGATGGCCAGGTTCATCTTCTCCACACTGTGTGCTTTTCTGCTCTTGTTCTCAGCGGGTCCCCCCGCCGGGGCGGAGGCTCTTCCGGGGCCTTCCATGCTGAATGCGGGGATTCCATCGGAAGGCTTCGCGTGCGATCACCGCGCGGACGTCCGGGTTCGAGCGGTGCCGCTCGCGCCGGAGCCCGGGCTTCAGGGCGCCCAGAGTCCGGTTCCGGAACATAAGCCCAGGGAAGTTCTCGTGAAGTTCCAGCCCGCTGCAGGCGAAGAAGAAAAGGAAGACCTCCGCCAAAGGCTGGGGGCTGAAAGAGCGCGGGCCATCCGGAGCCTCGGGGTGGAACACTGGCGGCTCCCTGAAGAGCTCACCACGGAACAGGCCCTTGCAATCCTCGGCGGGGAGCCCGCCGTGGACTATGCCGAACCCAACTACCTGCGCCGACCCGAGGCCGTGCCCGACGATCCCTTCTTCGACCGACTCTGGCACCTTTTCAATACGGGCCAGGAAGTGAACACCCGGACGGGAACCGCTGGTGCGGACATCGCCGCGCCGGAAGCATGGGACATGGAAACCGGCGCGCCCAACGTGGTCATCGCGGTCCTCGATACCGGCGCGGCCTACGATCATCCCGACTTGGCGCCCAACGTTTGGACGAACGCGGGAGAAGTCCCCGCCAACGGCCTGGACGATGACGGCAACGGCTACGTGGACGACGTCCATGGGTGGGATTTCGTAAACGCTGACAACGACCCTTCGGACTATTCCCGGGGGGCGGCTCCCGACGGCCACGGCACCCATGTCGCCGGGATCATCGGCGCCGTGGGAAACAACGCGGCGGGCATCACCGGCGTGATGTGGAACACCCGGATCATGCCGCTCCAGGTGAGCCATTTTCCGCTCACGAGCCTGGAAGCGGCGGCCATCCTCGAAGCGCTGGCCTACGCGGTGGATAATGGAGCCCGGGTCATCAACTGCAGTTTCAGCGGCACGTCCTACAGCCAATTGGAATACGACGCGTTGAGCTACGCCGACCAACAGGGGGTCCTGGTGGTTGCAGCCGCCGGCAACAGCTCCCCCCCCCAAAACAACGACGTGGTTCCCGCCTATCCCGCTTCCTACGACCTTCCCAATATCATCGCGGTGGCCGCAACCGACGAAAACGACGCCTTGGCCCCCTATTCCAACTTCGGCCCGACCTCCGTGGACCTCGCGGCTCCCGGGGGGGCCGATGCGGCCCCCAACGTCTACAGCGCGCTCCCTCCCGACCGCGCCGTGCTCTTTGCCGACGACTTCACCGACGCCGGTCAGTGGGACCTGAGCCAGTGGACGGGCCAGCCGTGGGCGGTGGGCTGGGACCCGGCCTTTGGGTCCAACGTGCTCGCAGACTCCTTCGGCGGCCCTTACCTGGACAACGAAATGTCGCGGGCCCGCACCAAGACCCCCATCGACATCACCGACCACCGCGGGATCCTGGCGGAATACTTTTATGAGCATTACCTGGAATACCGCCACGATTACGTCCACGTGGAGCTGTCCGAAGACGGGTCCACCTTCGCCCCCATCATCAGCTACACGGGCAACACCGACGGCATCTATTATTTCCAGATCTGGTCCACCACGGATTTCGAAAACGTGTCCTTCTACCTGGGCTTCAGCCTGGAATCGGACGGTTCCGTCACGGACGACGGGATCTACATCAGCGACGTCATGGTGACCGGCATCCCCTGGCACTACGACGGCGACGAATACGGCTACAAGTCCGGTACTTCCATGGCGACGGCCCTGGTCTCCGGCGCCGCGGGCCTGGTGTGGTCCCGGAACCGCTTCCTGACCCATTACCAAGTGAAAGACATCCTGCTCAACTCGGTGGACCCGCTCGGGGCACTCGCCGGCAAGGTCGGCTCCGGGGGCCGACTGAACGCCTACGGGGCGCTTCTCGCGACCCCGGCCGCCTCGTCTTTCGACGACGTGTCCCCAAGCCACTGGGCGTGGGATCGGATCGAGACCTTGTATCGCGCGGGGATCACCAAGGGGTGCGCGGAAAGCCTCTATTGCCCGGAAGATGTGGTGACCCGGGCCCAGATGGCCGTCTTCCTGGAACGTGGTCGCCAGGGGCGCGGATTCGAACCGCCGCCGGCCTCCGGCCTCTTCGGCGATGTTCCCACGGCGCATTGGGCCGCGGCTTGGATCGAACAGCTCTACGCCGACGGCATCACCAAGGGATGTTCGGCCGCGCCGCTGCTTTACTGCCCCGAATCGCCCGTGACCCGGGCGGAAATGGCGGTCTTTCTCATGCGCGCCGTGAAGGGGCCCGCCTACAGCCCGCCGCCGGCCGCGGGGATCTTCGCTGATGTTCCGGTCGATCACTGGGCCGCCGACTGGATCGAAGCCCTCTACGCCGAAGGCATCACCACGGGCTGCGCCGTCTCGCCCCTCGCCTATTGCCCGGAAGACCCGGTGACCCGCGCCCAAATGGCCGTCTTTTTGGTCCGCGCCTTCGGCCTCTGACGTCCCCGGGATTCCCATGAGGCGAGTCCCTCGAAGGAAATCCATGGCCCTCGAGGGACCCCCTCCCCCTTTCCCTTGAGAGGGCCGGGGGAGGGTGTCCCTCCCATGGCCCGGTCAATCCCTTCGATCCCTCCCTGCGTCACACGCTAAAGTGACGTAATCATATCAATTTCACCTATTCTAGGTATTTTCCTAACCCCTTGATTGCGATACATTTCCTACTACAGTTCCCCTGACGATGTGCCGAAAAGATTGCAGGCCGTGATGTAATCGGCTACGTTACCGGCGGTGCGTGTCCCAAATCGGGACAACCGAGTCGAGCAGGGTAAGCGTTCAGCAAACCCCATCTTTTTGCGGGCCAGCGACTGTGGGAAACTGACCTTCTGAAGAAAGGAGGTCAGCGATGCAGCATTCAGCCCTTGGAGCGCGAGAGCAAAAGCGAAGGTTTTGGTTAGAGCATCTCGGCCGCTGGGAGGCGAGCGGGCTCACTCAGAGAAAGTATTGCCGTCAGCACGATCTCAAACCCCATTGCTTCATGTACTGGAGAAAGAAGCAACGATCCCGGGCGGAGTCCACCACCTGCCTGGTAGAATGGCTGGTGCCGAAACCAGAAAGGGCCACGTTTTATGACGGACCGGCCCTCAGCCTGGTGGTCGATGACCGGCATCGAATCGAGATCCACCAAGACTTCGATCCTTGCGTGCTGGACCGCCTCATCCGCGTGTTGATGCAGCTATGATGGCTTTGCCCATGACCACGCGAGTGTTCCTCGCTCCTGGTAGCACCGACATGCGAAAAGCCATCAATGGCTTGTCGCTGTTGGTCGAGGGACAGCTGGAGTTGGACCCGTTTTCCGGGCATTTGTTCGTTTTCTGCAATCGAGCCCGCACCATCATCAAGATTCTGTACTGGGGCGGCAACGGATTTTGTCTTTGGCAGAAGCGTTTGGAGAAGCACCGCTTTCACTGGCCGAGAAATCGGGCCGAGGCTCAGGAGGTCCAGGCGCGGGAACTGGGGTTTCTTCTGGAGGGCTTGGAGCTGGGATCGCTTCGGGCTCACAAGAGTCTTCATTATGCCAGTTTGCTGTGATAGTTTATTGATTTTATGGGTCAAATCCATATACAAGAAGGGCTTTTTGTGGTAATGTTCGTGCATGATTTTGAACGCGACCACACTTCCCGATACCCCCGAGGAACTCAAGGAGTTGGTTCTCGATTTGGATGCCCGCTACCGGGCTCGAATCGAGTTTTTGGAGGAGCGGATTCGCTTTTTCCAAAAAGAGCTGTTCGGCCGTAAGACGGAAAAGCGCCCGGTGCACTCGCACGGCGTGCAGCTTCACCTTTTCAACGAAGCCGAAGCGTTGGTGCAGGAACAAGAGGTTGGCGAGAAGCCGCTGAAGGTTCCGGCGCACACTCGGCGACGCCCCAAACGCAAGCCGCTGCCCGCGGATCTGCCGCGCCTCGACGTGGTCCATGATATCGCTGAGGATCAAAAGAGATGCTCCTGTGGCGCCGAGCTGTCACGCATCGGCGAAGAGGTGAGCGAGAAGCTCGACATCGTTCCGGCCAAGATCCAGGTCATTCGCCACATCCGCTACAAATATGCGTGCAAAAGCTGTGAGGGAGTCGAAAGCGAAGAGCCGGCAGTCAAGTTGGCTCCGGTCCAATTCATCCCCAAGGGACTGGCCACGGCCGGGCTGGTAGCTTACATCGCCGTGGCCAAATACGCGGACGCTTTGCCGCTCTACCGGCAGGAGAAGATCTTCTCCCGGCTCGGCATCGATCTGAGCCGCTCCACCATGGCCGGCTGGATGGTGATGGCGGCGAGGATATGCGAGCCTTTGCTGACCCTGCTTCGAAGGGAGTTGATCTCCGGCCCCTTGATCAATGCCGATGAGACCCCGCTACAAGTCTTGGATGAACCAGGGCGGGCCAACACATCCAAGTCCTACATGTGGGTGTTCCGTGGAGGGCGCCCCGGAAAACAGGTGGTCTATTACCGCTACTGTCCCACTCGTTCGGGCGACGTTCCTCGCGAGATGCTCCAAGGCTACAGCGGTTATTTGCAAACCGATGCCTATTCGGCTTACGAGGGCCTTGAGGCCCAGGTGCGTCTGGTGGGCTGCTTTGCCCACGTGCGGCGCCATTTTGTGAGAGTGACTGAGGCCCGGGGCAAAAAATCCAAGAAGACCGGAAGCGCCGAGGTCGCTCTTGGCTACATCCGCAAGCTCTATGCTCTCGAGAAGGCTGCCGACCGGCAGGGGTTATCAGCGTCGCAGCGTCACAAGTTCCGCAAAGACAAGGCCGAGCAAATCCTCGCCGAATTCAAAGCCTGGATGGATAAGCGCATCCATCGGACGCCGCCCAAGGGCTTGTTGGGAAAGGCCCTCGGCTATGCGTGCAACCACTGGCGGAAACTGATCCGCTATGTGGAGCACGGGCAGATCACGCCCGACAACAATGCCGCGGAAAATGCCATTCGCCCCTTCGTCGTTGGCCGGAAAAACTGGCTCTTCGCGGGCCACCCCAATGGGGCTCACGCCAGCGCCACCCTCTTTAGTTTGATCGAGACGGCCAAGGCTTGCAGGCTTGAGCCCTACGCATATTTGCGCTTTCTGTTTACGAAGATCCCTTATGCCCAAACCGATGAGGACTACGCAGCGCTGCTCCCGCAGAGACTTGCCCCCGAGCAGTTGGCGCTCGCCGATCTTTCCCTGTAGTTCGCCAGACGCTTACCGTGATGGTGCTGCAGTCCCTTCTGAAGCAGGATGTGGTGCAGGTGGTTCCGGTCCGCGCGGAAGGGCGAACGGCCTTCAAGGATCCTCTGGGTCATGACCGAAAGGGTGTCCAGAATGGGGACGCCCAGCAGAAAGAGCATGAAGCCCGGGTTGGGGGAGGGGAGCCCTCTGTGGTGGGCGAGGAGGGTGCAGCCGACGATGAATCCCAGGATCTGGCTTCCCGTGTCGCCCATGAACACCACCGCCGGGTGCGTGTTGTAGCGGAGAAAGCCTACCAGGGCGCCGGCCGTGCATACCGCCAGGCCGATGGCGGTCCGGTTTCCTTCGGCCAGGCCCAGCACCACGACGGCCGCAAGCACCAGCAGGCAGATGCCGGCGGCCAAGCCGTCCAGCCCGTCGGCAAGGTTGATCGAGTTGATGACGGCCAGCAGAAAGAAGGCGGTGAGGGGAATCTCCACAATGCCGCAGCTCAGGCGGCAACCGGGAATCACCTCGCCCAAGTTCCGAAGGTTAAGGTCGGAAAGCACGAGGGTCGTCAGGACGGCGGCAACCTGCGCCGCGAACTTGATCCGGTAGTCCAGGTTGAAACGGTCGTCCAGCATCCCGGCCACGAAGAAGACGGCGACTCCGGGGAAGAGTCCCCGAAGGAGCATCCCGTCCGTCATGAAGGAGGCCAGCGGCACAACGATCCCCACCGCCATGGCGATCCCGCCCGTTCGCGGGACGGGCGCCTGGTGCACGCGGCGTCCTCCCGGCAGGTCCACCACACCCCAGGTTCTTCCCAGCCTGATGAAGACCGGCATGAGCACCGTGGTGAGGAGTGCGGCGGCTATGAGCTGGTAGAGAAACTGCATGCCGAATCCGTGGACGTGCTTTGCCTCGCAGCGGTTCCTTCAAACAGCGTGAAAGAAGCTACGGATTCCTCTTCCCGTTGACGGGGATGTCGTCCCGGTGGCCGCAAGGCCGCGACGAAGCCTTCACCCCCGCCCCAGGTAGTCTTCCAGCACCGGCACCGCGTGATCCAAGAAGCGGCGGAGGCGCCGTTCGGCGGCTTCCTCGCTTTCGGAGAGCGCCACAGGCGTCATGACCCGCACCAGGGCTCCATCCGTCCGCTGCCGGGTGAGGGCGTTCCAGAAGTTGAAGAGCTTCACCTGGTAGGCGTTGGTGGCGGTCCGCCCCGCCAGGTCGAACCAGAAATAGGCGATCATCGTTTCGTCGAATTTCCTGAGCACCACCCGTTTCGCCTGAAAGGTCCCGGCGGAACCGCTGCGGGTACTTACTCGAACGGGGCGGGCGTCTTCCACCACCCAGCCGGCGCCGGGAAGGCAGGTTTCCGGCGAATAGATCGATTCCCCTTTCCTCTGGCTCGCGTAGTAGGCCACGTAGAAATCCACGGGGGGAGCCGGCCCGTTCCGGTAGGTCATGGCTGTATAGTCGCTGAGGTCCAGGGCGTCCAAGATACGGGGGTCCATCAAGGATCGTTCGCCCCGCCACGGCCCCAAAACGGCGGGAAACGCGGCAAGGTCCCGGGCCGGGGGAACTTCCTTTCGGAAATCGACGCTGGAGGAAATGCCCGCGGTGGCCCCGAGAACCACCAGCCCCGCGTAGAGAGGCATCCACGCACGAGCGCCCCGCCTCGCCCGAGCGTTACGCTGCCGCGGATCGTCGGAAATCGGTGAACCGTCGGCCGTCCCTTGGGCGCGGCCGGGTGAAAGGGTGTCGCCGTCGCCCCTTGCCAACCCCCTTCGCCCCATTTTCGCCAAGATCGCCATCTCGGCCAGCAAAATCCCGAGCGCCGCCATGAACACCAACCAGCCCGAGAAATCATGAAAAAACCCTTCCGCCACCTGCGGCCCCAGCCAGTGATGCAACAGCCCGGTCGCGGCGATCCTCAACCCGTTGAGAAACACCGCCAGGGGCAGGGCGCTCACCGCCAGCACCGCCCGCTTCCAGAGCGGGCCGCGAAGGAACGATGCGAGAAGAACGGAAAGAATCACCAGGGGAAAAACAAACCGCAGCCCGCTGCAGGCTTCCACCACTTGGAGCTGTGTGAAGCCGAGGTCGATGACGTTTCCTTCCCGCAGCGCCGGGATGCCGAGAAGCTGGAGGGTCTTGACGCCGAGCGCGCTGGAAAGGAGTTGCAGCTTGAAGGTGAGCTGCGTCTTGAAGAAATTGGGGAGCGGAAACAGGGTGGGGACGAGCAGCAGGGGAAAGAGGAGCACGCGGAGCTTCTCCCGGCCCAGCTGAAGCCAAAGGAGTCCCGTGAGCACCAAGAAGAAGCCGATGTACAGCGTGAAGTATTCCCCCCCCAGTTCTCCCAGCCAATAGAAACCCACGCCGGCGGCAAGGGGCGCCAGGCCCCCCCAGGAAGGGGCGGCTCGGTGAAGCGCCAGTGCGCGCCGCCGTTCCCACACCAGGTAGCCGATCACCGCCGGCATGATGAAGCAGTGGGTGTAGTCCGGGCTGCGCCACCCGGCCAGCATGTGAGCCTGGCTTTCCCGAAAGACGGCGCCGGCGAGCCCGAAGGAGGCGAGGCAACCGGCAAGAAAGGCCGGGGACACCGTTACGGCGTCGGTTGACGTGCGGCTCATCGTTTCCCCGATTCCGTCGTCCACGTCAACCCGTTCCGCAGCATACCGCGAACCCTTGTCGTCACCCTGAACCGTTCTCGTCACCCCGATCTTTCTCCTGTAAGAGCGGGCTTGCATGCGACCTTGCCCGTGACCGTGAAACGGGGTCCACATCACAACCCGAAAGCCCTCACCAGGAACGCGGCCATCTGGGCGCGGGTCACCGAGTCTTCCGGGCAGTACCGGAGCGGCGACGTCCCGCAGCCCGTGGTGATGCCTTCGTGGTAGAGGGCCTCGATCCAGCCGGCGGCCCAGTAGCCCGCGGGAACATCCGCAAAGAGTCCCGTCGGCGCGGGCGGCGTGTAATCGGCTCCCTTGATGGTCCGCATGAGAAAGACCGCCATTTCGGCCCGGGTCACCGGGGATTCGGGGCAGTAAAGGAGCGGCGTGGTCGAGCAGCCTTTGGTGATCCCGTCGGCATAGAGCTGTTCGATCCAGCCGGAAGCCCAGTGGCTTGGGGGGACGTCCCCGAAAAGGCCGGAAGCCGGGGGCGGCTCGTAGGTCGGCCCCCGAATTCCCCGTTCCAGGAAGGCGGCCATCTGAGCGCGGGTCACCAGGTCTTCGGGGCAGAAAAGGCCCTCCGCACAGCCCTTGGTGATCCCAGCGGCGAAGAGGGCTTCGATGTAGTCGCGGGCCCAGTGGGAGGGCGGCACGTCGTTGAAGGGCCCGCCGCCGAGGGTGGCGAGCAGCGCCTGGTAGGCGTTCACGCGCCCGCCGGTCGCCACCTTTCCGGCGAGCGACGAAAGCGGGTCCACGGTGTTCAGCAGAATCTCCTTCACCTCCAGGTGGGTGAGGGAAGGGTTCGCGGACCACACCAGGCCTGCGACGCCAGCCGTCACGGGAGCCGCCATGGAGGTCCCGGACTTGAACCCGTATTCGCTCCCGTCGAAGACCCAGGGGATCCCCGAAACCACCAAGTCATCAACGTAAATGCCATCGTAGGTGACTGTCCCATCAGAAACCAGGCCGAATCCGAGGTGAAAGGGAGCTTGGTCGAAGTCCTTCGTAGACCAGACTCGAGAGGTATAAATGCCGTTGGTGTCTCCTGTGTGGAGCACGATGGGTTCATAGCTCGCTCCACCGTCCTCCGACAGTTCGAGGAAAGCGAAGTCGTAATAGTATTGCAGGGAATGATCGTAGCGGTACTCTATGAGTATCCCGCGGTGATTCCGGACGTCGACGGCGGAATCGGTCCGCGCCCAGGAGAATTCGTTATCGGCGTAGTTGGTTCCGTAGGAGTCGGTCAGCACACTGGATTGGTAGAGGGGATCCCATCCGATGGCCCACGGATTGTGGAGGAATCCGATATGCCATCGGCTGCCAATGGAAAAGTCTTCGGCGAAAAGCACGGTCCGTTCGGGCGGCAAGGTGCTGTAGAGGTTGGCGACCGTCCCCGAACCTCCGGGTGCCGCCAGGTCCACGGACGTCGGACCGTAGTTGGAGTAAGACGCCAGGTTGTCGTTCTGGTCGGTCGCCGCCACCGCGATGATGTTGGGAAGGTCGTAAGAGGCGGGGTAGCCGGGAGTGATGTCGTTGTTGAGGCTTTCGTTACCTGCCGCTGCGATGACGAGCACACCCTGCTGGTCGGCGTAGGCGAGAAGATCGTATTCGGACTGGCTGAACATGGACCCGGAGAAGCTGCAGTTGAGGATGCGCGCTCCGTTGGATACCGCGTAGTCGAAGGCACCGAGGACCGCCGCCGCATCCAGGGTTCTCAAGGGAAAGTGTCCCACCTGGAGCGGCATGATTTGAGCCCGCCACATCACGCCGCTCACCCCCAGTCCGTTGTTTCCCACGGCGGCGATGGTTCCCGCCACATGAGTGCCGTGGCCGTTTCCGCCCACGCCCGAGGAGTAGTCCGAGGGGTCGCTGTCGTCGTTGGCGAAATCCCAGCCGTGTACGTCGTCGGTGTAGCCGTTTTCGTCGTCGTCCAGGCCGTTTCCGGGAATTTCGTCATCGTTCGTCCAAATGTTCGCGTTGAGGTCGGGGTGATCCATGGCCACCCCGCTGTCGATCACGGCGATGACGATGTCCGGGCTCCCGGTTTGGAGGTCCCAGGCGTCCACGGCGGAGATGTCGGCTCCCGGGGTGCCGGAGGAGTTGTTGACCTGCTGGCCCAGGTTCTGGAGATGCCATTGCTGGCCGAAGAGAGAATCGTTGGGCACGGCCTGAGGTTGGCGCAGGTAGTTGGGTTCCGCGTAGTCCACGGCGGGCTCGCCTTCCAGGAGGCCCAGGGCCTCCTCGGTGGTGAGTTCTTCCGGCAGTCGCCAGTGCTCCACCCCGATGCTTCGGATGGCCTTGACCTTTTCCGCGCCCAGGGATTCCCGGATCGCGGCCTTTTCTTCCTCGGTCGTCCCGGGCAGGAACTTCACGAGGATTTCCCGGGGCTTGTGCTGGGGTGTCGAGTCCGCTGAACCCTGCAGCCCGGGGGCCATGGGAACGGTTTCCACGTGGATTCCCGGGCCGGGCTGAACGACGGGGCCTTCGGAGGGAGCCTCTCCCGTGGCGACGGGTCCCGGGGGGACGTCCTGCGACCGGGCGACGCCACCGGCCGAAAAAAGAAACACGAAAGCTATCCAGATGGAAAAGACGACGGAGCGCATGTTATCGTTCATCATTCTGTCGTTCCTCCTTTGGATGTGTGACGTGTGCGACAGTCTTTCGTTCCTGTCACGTTCCCGGGGCATCTCCACGGCCGCCCCGATTCTCTTAGCCCGACGCCCGTTCCCGTGGACCTTGGCGGTTATTCAAGGAAGGATCTCCCCGTTCGTCAACTTTTTCCCGGCCTCTGCGCGGTCTGCGACAGAACGTCCAGATAACGGACCGCCAGCAGATCCCGGTCGTACAAGGATGCCACGCAGCGTCGTCCCAGCCTCCCCATCCGCCGCACCGCGTCCGGTTCGCCGGCAAGCTTGCGCAGGCACTCGCTCAGTTCCACCGCGTTTTCCGGTTCGATGCACACGCCGCATCCGGCCCGGGAGACGATTTCTCGGCTTTCGCCTTCCACCCCGAGCACCACGGGGCGTTCCATGGCCATGGCTTCGAAGATCTTCGAAGGGATGACAGACTTGAATAGGTCTCTTTTTTTCAGAAGAACCAGGCACACGTCGGATGCGGCGAGAAACTGGGGGATGCTCTCCTTGGGCTGCTGCGGCAGCATGAGGAGGTTGTTGAGCCCCCGCCGTGCCTTCTCGGCCAGCAGCCGCTCCCGTTCGGCGCCGTCTCCCACCAGGAGAAAGACGATCCGCTCGTTGTCCTTCAAGTGCCGGGCGGCGTCCAGGACCACGTCCAGCCCGTGGGCCATGCCATGGGTACCGATGTAAGAGGCCACGAATTTATCCTGGAGTCCGAAAGATCGGCGGATACCGTTTTCTTTCGCCATGGGCCGATACCGCTCCAGGTCGGCCCCGTTGGTGATCACGGTGATGCGATCAGGATGCGCTCCCCGTTCTTCCAGGTGGGCTCGGAAGGATCGGGTCACCGACACGATGTGATCCGCTTTGCGGTAAAGGAAAGACTCCACGGTTTCCAGCAGCCGGATGATCCGCTTGTTGGTGAGGGCCCCCACGGCGATGATGGATTCCGGCCAAAGATCCCGGATCTCCAGCACCCACGAACATCGCTTCATCCTCGCCACGAAATAGCCGGCCATCCCGCAGAAGAACTGGGGCGACGTGGACACCACCAGGTCCACCTCCCGGACGAGAGGCGCCCAGGTCACGGCCGCCAGGAGGTAGGAGATGTAATTCGCCGTCCGCTTCAAAAAACCTTTGTTGGGCCCCAGGTACGTCCCCACGCGCAGGATGCGGATGCCGTCCCGTTCGTCCCATTGCCAGACCCGATTGGTGTAACCGGGGTAGACGATCCCGATGGGATGGTTGGGGACGCACGTGAGCACGGTCACTCGGTGGCCGGCCCGCACCCAGCGCCGGGCGTTTTCGTAGGTGCGGGATGCCGCCGCGTTCACTTCGGGCGGAAAGTAGTGTGTAAGGAAAATAATGTGCATGAGTTTGAACCACCAAGGCACAAAGACACCAAGAAAGAACCTTAATCCGTGAGATTGCGTCTATACATAAAAATATCATGCCGCAGGTATCATGTTGAATTTCATCCGCTTTTGTGCTATAGGGTC
>FWPV01002591.1_pt1 | contig 43844 bp, 32 predicted proteins | sample 2228371 | NCBI WGS metagenome assembly FWPV01 (sample SAMEA103939776, study PRJEB20133) | metagenome
TGTTGATATTCAATTCTCGGAGGCGCAGGAGGACCGGGTGTTCCGATTGAGTTGAGTTTAATAGATTTCGGTCTGAGGCGATTGGGATTTTTAGATTTTCTTCTTCCCGGGTGGTAAGCAACTTTATACCGCCGGTGCTGAATTGTGCCAGGAGTTGCTTTGCCCGGGTTAAGACCTCGTCAGGAAGTCCAGCCAGTTTTGCTACCGCAATGCCGTAACTTTTGTCCGCTGGTCCGGGTCGGAGTTTGCGTAAGAAAAGGACCTCATCACCTTTTTCTCGGACCAGGAAACTGTAGTTTTTTACCCGGGAAAGAAAGGAGGCGGTTTCAGCGAGTTCGTGATAATGGGTGGCAAATAGGGTTCGGGGACGGAACTTTTCGTCGCCGTGCAGGTGTTCAACTGTTGCCCAGGCGATTGCCAAACCATCATTGGTGGATGTCCCCCGCCCAACTTCATCCAGAATCACTAAACTCCGAGAGGTGGCGTTGTTTAATATGTTGGCGGTTTCAATCATTTCAGCCAGAAAGGTTGAGACACCACGGGCAACATCGTCTGAGGCACCAATTCGGGTGAATATTTTGTCAACAACGCCAATCCGAGCGGATTCCGCGGGAACAAACGAGCCCAGCTGAGCCATAATGACAATCAGGGCAACCTGACGGAGGTAGGTAGATTTACCGGCCATATTGGGACCGGTGATAATGAGGATTTGCTCGTGAGAGGTGTCAATGAGCGTGTCGTTGGCAATAAATGGCTCTGGACTCATCGCCTCAACCACCGGGTGGCGTCCGGCTTTGATTTCAATCACTAATGAGTCGTCAATTATCGGGCGGGTGTAGTTTCGTTCTCTTGCCACCTGAGCAAGGCTACAAATGACATCCAACTCGGCAATGGCACGGGCGAATTCAAGGATTTCATTGGTGTGATTGGCAATTTTGGTGCGGAGTTGGAGGAAGATTTCGTATTCTAAGGCGTTGATTTTTTCTTCGGCATTTAAGATTTTACTTTCATAATCTTTCAGTTCAGGGGTGACAAACCGCTCGCCTTGGGCGATGGTCTGTTTGCGAATGTAATCTCGGGGGACGAGCCCGAGATAGGATTTGGTAACTTCAATATAGTAGCCAAATACCGAGTTGTAACCAACCCGCAGGTTCGGGATACCGGTGCGCTGCCGTTCCTTTTCTTGAAGTTGAGCGATGAAATGTTTGGCGTTTTGGGCGATAGCGCGCAGTTCATCCAGTTCGGAATTATAGCCCTCACGAATCAGTCCACCTTCAGTAATTCCCGGAGGCGGGTCGTCCACCAATGTTTGGGAGATTTCTGCTACTAATGGGGTGAAGTCGGCGATAGCATTATAAAGTTCCTTAATTCTTTCTGCGGTAAGGGTTTTTAGAATGGCTTTGATTTCCGGCGCTAACGCCAGCCAGTTGCGCAGGGCAATGAGGTCACGGGCGTTAGCCCTTGCTAAGGCGACTCTTGAGGCGACCCGTTCAATATCGCCAATGTTCATCAGGCATTCCTGTGTTTCTTTTAGTGGCGCTCCGGTTCTGGTTAACTCCGTCACCGCATTTAGCCGGCGGTTGATTTCGGGGATGGAAATTAAAGGGGCAAGAAGCCAGCGCCGAAGAAGTCTGGTGCCCTGAGGGGTCTTGGTTTTATTTAATACCCAGAAAAGGGTGCCTACTTCCCGGGACCGGGCATCAGGCGGGTGGAGGTTTTCGGTTAACTCTAAGTTTCGTCGGGAGATGCGGTCAATTAAAAGGTATTCTTTTGTATGATAGGGGCTCAGTCGGCGGAGGTGGGGGAGAGCGCTACATTGGGTCTCTTCAAGATATTGTAACACCGCACCGGCGGCACAGATTCCTTCAGTCAGATGGTCAACGCCAAATCCGGCAAGGTTGACTACGCCGAAATGGGTGGTTAATTTATCAAAGGCAAACTCTTGGGTAAAGTAATAGTCATCTAAGCGAGTTATTAACATCCCACCGCTGGTTTCCGGCAATGGTAACTCTCCCTGGTAGCTCTGGGGAAGGAGGAGTTCCGCCGGTGAGATTTTCACGATTTCCTCGGTGATGTTTCTGGATTCAATTTCCGCAACCGCAAACTCGCCGGTGGAAAGGTCGGCAAACGCCATACCCCAGATATTTCCCGCTGGTGAAAGTGCCATCAGATAGTTGTTACGATGCTCATCTAAGAGGGTGGTGCGGGTAAGGGTTCCGGGAGTGATAACTTCAATTACATCCCGGGCCACTACCGGTTTGTTCCGACCGGGCGGTTCTAACTGCTCGCACACCGCAACCCGAAACCCTTGGGCGACAAGCCGGGCAACATAGCTGTCAAGCGATTTTACCGGAATGCCCGCTAATGGCACCCGGTTGTCGGTTCCGTGGGGTCTTGAAGTTAAAGTGAGATTAAGTGCCCGGGCACCAATCTCAGCATCCTCATAAAACATTTCGTAAAAGTCGCCAACGCGAAAGAGTAAAAGGGTCCCGGGGTAGCGCTCTTTAATTCGGCGGTACTGGATGAGCAGGGGTGTGAGTTTCTCCACGAAACTATCTACTCTTCATTCCTCCTGCCAAGCCCGGCATTCCGGGCAACGGATTTCAGATTCATTTATCGGTTTTGCACAATTCCTGCAGTTTCGGGCTTTTTTTTCTAACTTAGCGGTGGCATCCTCAAGGAGTTTTTGGGCACGAGCGGGCTGTTCCATCTTTAATAGTAAACCGGCTAAGACCACGACCGCATTAATATCGCCGTCTTTCTCAAATGGCTTTAACAGGTTGATCGCCTCTTCCCAGTTCTCCTTTTTGGCGTAGATTTTTGCCAGCGCGACCGCTAAACCGCTGTCTTGAGGAACTTTTTGCAGAAGTCGCCGGTAAAGTTGGGCGACATCCTCATACCGTCCCAATTCGTAATATGCCCGTTCCAGCCGGGAACGGATTAAGTAGTTTTTATCCGGGTATTTTTCTAAAAGGTTCTGCCAGATTTTAATCGCCCCTTCAATTTCTCCTTGCTGGAGGAGTAAGTCACCCAAGAGGACCGGGGCAATGACCGAGTTAGGGTTAATTCGGAGCGCCTCCTCAAGCCAGTGCTGTCCCTGTTTCGGGTTGACCTTACCATAAGCGTATCCAAAAACTGCGAGGAGGCGGCTGAAACGAGCTGGTGGGTGGCGACCGAGGTCTTTTAAGAGCGTCTCGCATTTTTCCCAGGACCCGGCATCAATGGATAATTCCAAAAGCAGTTCTCGGTTCTCAATATCATTAGGGTCGGAGCGAGTTAACTCTTCTAAGAGGGGAATCGCCTTAACCGGACGACCGGCTTTAATATAATCCCGAACCAGTGCCTGATAGACTCGTTTTTCCTCATAAGGTTTTAGGTTGCGCCGGAGTGTCAGGTTTTCATGAATTCGCAATGCCCGTTCAATGTCGCCCTGTTTTAAGAAGATATCACCTAATCGGATATAGGCGTCAACATTACTGGTATCTTCTTCAACAGCCAGTTTCAGTTTGGTCATTGCCTCTTTAATTTTGCCATCAAGAAGAAGTTGCAGACCTTCAACATACGCAGGCAGTGTCGCCCGGCGCTGGCGAAGGAAATCCCGGACCACCGGATATAGCGCCACAATTAAAAGGGCGATTATGACAAGAATTAAAGGATACATATTCACAACCTTTCTGATGTAAGGGGGGTGTCTTCCTTTTTTTCTTCTTTCGGGCTCGGGATTACTTCCAAGGGGGCATTGCGGAGAAGGCGTAACTCTTCCGTTAAGGCTTCAATCTCCTTCCGCTGATTCCGGAGCCGGGTTCTTAACCGAATTTCCGAGATAATCGTAAATATTCCCACACAAAGGGCACCGAAGGCAAATGAGTAAAGCATTACGAAGGCGATTGGCACATCGTAAAAAGTGCGGAAAAATACATTAACCGTGGCGGTCTCCTGATTCTGCCAGCCTAAGATGAAGAGGATAACAAACGCAATCAGTATTAAAATTATCCGGAAGGTAACCATATAACCTCCTTAGCTAATTTCTTACATCCTCTAACTGGCGTCCAACTGCTGAAGTTTCTGGTTGCACTTGAATGATTTCTCCAATTGGCGTCCAGCCTTTAATACCAATGATTTTGACTTGAATAAGGCTACCCGGTGGAAGTTTTTTGTCAAGAACAACCACTTTCCCCTGGGGTGTTCTGGCGATGGTTCCTTCACCCCGGGGGCTACTTTTTTCAACTAATACTTCATAAACCCTACCAACCATCTTTTGACTTTGTTCCCGGGTAATCTGGTTTTGAACCTTTATCAATTGAGAGAGACGCCGGCTTGCCACACTAACCGGAACCTTTGGTTCCAGTTCGGCCGCTTTGGTCTGATGACGGGGTGAAAACCGGAACATGTAGGCAAAGTCAAAACAGATAGACTTAACCGCATCTAAGGTGAGAGCAAAGTCGGCTTCGGTTTCAGTAGGAAACCCGACGATTATGTCGGTAGTCAAAGAGATATCGGGGATATTGGAGCGGAGCAGGTCAATCTTTTTTAGATACTCCTCCCGGGTGTAACCCCGGTTCATCAGTTCAAGAATTCGGTTAGAGCCAGATTGAAGCGGAAGGTGGATTTGGGGGCAGACTTTAGGCAATTCCTTCATTGTCCTAATTACCTCTTCGTTTAAGTCTCGCGGATGGGAGGTGAGGAACCGGACTCTTTTGATACCATTTATCTCGCCCACCCGGACCAGGAGGTCAACGAACCTTTTGTCCTGATAATGGTAAGCGAGGACATTTTGTCCAAGTAGGGTTACCTCCTTGACACCAGTTTGGGCTAAATGCCGGACCTCCTCCATAATGGTATCTATCGGTCGGGAGCGTTCGGGTCCGCGGACATAAGGGACGATGCAATAAGAGCAGAAGTTGTTACAGCCGCGCATTATTGGAACAAAGGCGGTTGCCGGATTTTCTGGACGGGGATAGATATGGTAATAACACTCCTCGCCCAAATTTAACGCCAAGAGTGGAGTCTTTTCACTTTCTACTCCTTTAATTAATTCCGGGAGTCTTCGGTATTCATCTGGTCCAGCCACTATGTCAACTCCATAGTCAGTAATTAGTCTTCTTTGCTCCTTTTGGGCGATACAGCCTAATACGCCGATGATTTTATCTGGGTCTTTCTTCTTTAAAGCACGAAGGGATTGGACTCTCCCCAAGGCGCGCTCTTCCGCATGTTCTCGGACCGCGCAGGTTACCAGTAAGAGAACATCCGCATCTTTCTCGTTCTTGGTTTCTGCATAATTAGCGGAATTCAGGATGGTTCGGATTACACCCGCCTCATACTGATTCATCTGACAGCCATATACCTGGAGGAAAAATCTCTTTCTCATTCTTTATCATTCTACTTATCCCGGGGGTTTGTCAATAAATATCCACAACAAATCCCCTAATTACTTCTTTGTTATTTTAACCAGGCAAAGCGGAGGAGGGCGACATCTTTTGTTTTGTTTGCTACCTCGGCGGCGACGAAAATATCCCGGTCAAACACCACCGCGGTGCCAATAGCCTCTTTGCCAATATAATGCTGGCGCTCCCAGACTGAAAGGGCATTAGGGGCATACTCAAAAAGCAGGATGCCCTGCCTTTTTGGCGAACGGAGTCCACCACAAATAAAAATTTCCCCTTTGTCATTTATCCATAACCCTTTTCCTTCGGCTTGGGCATTTTCTCCGTAAGCTACTTTACGCACGACACTGCCATCAGAGGTGTATTCTAAGATAATACAGCGGAGCGAGTCCTTAAGGTAAGCGGTGCCAACCGCGATAATGTTGCCAAACTGGTCAACTATAAGGTCACCAGGAGCGTCTTTTCCTTTAGAATCGTAAACCCGGCTCCAAACGGTATCGCCGTTTAGTTTGAGGCAGAAAAGGAGAATATCCTCATTTTCACCCGACCTTTTTTTACCTAAGATGACGAGGTTGCCATTAGGCGCCTTCGCAATTTTAAACCCTTCTGCCCATTCTCCTTGTTGATAGGTTCTACTCCATAAGGTTCTTCCGGTGGGATTAAGAACTGCCACAAAAACTTCCCTTCCTTTTGACACTTGCACCCCACCACAGATAGCGATGTTTGTATCGGTCAGGCAAATCCCATTTGCCCAACTCCCTTGTCCCAACGCCAACCCTTTTTTCCAGTAGGTCCTTCCACCGATACTGGTTTTAACCACCATTGCGACCGTGGTGTCGTAAGGGCGGGTGCTTCCGCAGAGAAAGATGTTTCCCAGAGAGTCAAGGTGGGCATCTTGAAGGTTATTCATTTTGCCTTCGGAGAAGGTCTGGCGTCTAAGAAAACGACCTTCGTGGTCAAGAATTTGAACCACCCCCAAGCACCTGCCTGAATCCGGTTTCCCTTGGTTTGCCACTAATATTAAATTTTCGCCAAAAGAGAAAAGGGCTACCGGGGTTTCGTCTTCACCGCTGTCAATTATCCTTTGCCAGACAATAGCCTTTTTACCACAAGCGAGCAGGGAAATAAAAGCAAAAAGGAAGATAAGGAGTTTCCGCCAGACTCTCATAAGATTATTTTAATTTTTCATAACCAAATGTCAAAGGAAAGTAGGATTAAGAGTACCGATGGGAAGGGATAAATTTGACAGGATTTTATTAGGAGTAGAATGTAAATAAAGGGGTTGAAGGGAAAGGCAAATCCCTTCGTGATTATCCCTTGCTCGGGTGAAAGGGAATTACCGCTCTTCCTTTCACCAGATTGAGTAAAAGCGAGCGGAAAATTGGAAGGAGTGAAGGTATGAACGTCAAAGTAATATTCAGCGCACTGGTTTGCTTAGTCGGCTGGTCGTTTGGCGTCTGGCAGTTTCACAGCGAGATGCCGGGTAGAATGATGGACAATGCCGCGGTTACCGATGGGAATTATGTTTATGTCTTGGCTGGGCGGGGAACTTCTAATGTGGTTTATCGGCATGCGGTTGGCTCTAACAGCTGGGATTCGGTAGCATCCTGTCCATTGGACATCTATGGCGGTGGTGCGGCACTTATTGGTGATACGATTTACTACTGTAGCGGTTTCTCCACTTCACTGAACCGAACCGTGGACACACTCTTTAAGTATTGTATCAGCACCAATACCTGGACGAGCGAAGCCGGACCTTTTTCTGATACCACTTACAACTGGAAGCCATTGGTTTTTGCCTGTCAAGGGAAACTGTATCACATCAGCGGTTGCACCCAACGCAACACGACCAATCCCACGCGCCAGGTTTGGTGCTACACCCCCGGGGTAGGCTGGGAAAGGGTAGCAGATATGAATCAGGGTAGAGTTTATGCCCACGGTTGTGTTTATCACGACACTATTTGGGTTACCGGAGGTAATGCCAATAATGCCGCATTAAACCATTCCGAGTTTTATGACCCGGTTTCTAACACCTGGACGGTGGATAGCACAATTTTTCCGTCTATGCCGGTTGCGACCTGGGGAGGAGCGAGTGGCAATGTTGGTCCGACGATGTTTGTTTTTTCGGGCGCAAGTGCAATGGGCACACTAATGGATACCACCCAGTATTTTAATTTCAATACCAAAACCTGGACAGTTGCGCCTTCGGTTCTCCTTCGGGTATATCGGGGTTGTGGTGTTGGCAATGCTGATGGTAAGGCGGTTGTTTATGGTGGGTCACCCGGTGGCTATCCCCCTGCCCAGACCGATACCTGTCAGTATGAGCAGATTTCCACCGGACTGGAAAAGGATGTCGGGGTAGTTCAGATTGTTACTCCAGGAAGCATTGCACCTTCTGGAGAACCAGTTACACCCCGCGCCAGAATAAAAAACTTTGGTACCGACCCACAGTCGGATATTCCGGTCTATTGCTGGATTGAGTCTTTAGGAGTTAGGGTTTACGAGGAGAGTCTGACCTATCCTGGACCGCTTGAACCCGGTGCGACCGCTGATGTTGACTTCTCACCCGATTGGTATCCGGTTGACGGCACTTATGAGGTGACGATGTTTACTAACCTAAATGGCGACCAGGAAGCTGGAAATGATACCCTACGAAGCACGACGATGGTTGTTCACTATACGGTTAACTGGTCTCAGTCGGACACTATTGTGCCTCACGGCTTGAGAAGAACCGCAGTTTGTGCCGATGCGGAAGGTAAAATTCATATCCTGTGTGGCTACTGTTTCCAGGATACCACCCACCCTTATGAAGAGATTTACGACCCGGTTACCAGCAGTTGGACGCGAGGTTTGGCGCATCCTGGTGGCGGTGTTTACGGTCACGATGCGGTGCGGATTGGGAGTTTCATCTGGTGTGGCGGTGGCGCTTCTAAGACCGCGTTCTTTGATTCACTAACCAAACTTGACCTTAATGCTAATACCTGGACGGTAGCAACGGGGATGCCCGACTCAAATTTGATTTATTATGCCTTTGAAAAGTATCCGGATTCAGGCTGGATTTACTGCTTTGGGGGAGTTCGGGGCGGAACCGGGACACCTTTGAACACGACCTATCGCTACAGTATCGCTACAAACTCCTGGACCAGAATGGCGGATATGCCGGCGGGGAGAAGAACACCGATGGCGACCAGAGTTGGTGATACCATCTATCTCATTGGTGGGATGTCGTCCAACAATAATAGTAGCACTCGGGGGACAGTTTGGAAGTATTCGGTTTTGACTGATACCTGGGTGATAGAATCGGATACAATGCCCGATGCCTTAGGTGCGAGTAAGGCGCTTACCCACGAGTTTCCTGGGGGCACATTTATCTATGTAGTGGGTGGTTATCGCCGTGGTTCAATGACCGATGTCTGCTGGCGTTATGAGGTTGATAATCAGACCTGGAATTTAGACCGCCCCCTTATTTTCCCAACCGGTGCTCACAGTGCGGACATCAGTAAAAACTATATTTGGGTAGTCGGTGGTGGCTCTGGTCTTAATATGCTTAATAATGTGCAGAAGGGCGCGCTCTTATTTACCGGGGTGGCTGAAGGCAAACCAACTGTGAGTTGGGGAAGTATTGAGAAGGTAGCACCATCTTTGGTGCGGAATTACTGCCGGATTAGTTACTATGTTCCTACCTCAGGAAGGGTGAATCTAAGCATCTACGATGTTACGGGCGTACTGGTGAGGAGTTTAGTGAGTACCATATCTGAACCTGGAAATAAGAGTGTTACCTGGGATTGCCGTGATGCGCAAGGTAAGAGGGTTGCCAGTGGAACCTACTTCTATCGCTTAACAGTTAATGGTAACTCGGTAACCGCGAAGGCGATTTTACTACAATAGGAGAAGTTAAACTTTATGGGGCTGCCTTTGGCAGCCCCATTTTAGTTATGGAGATTGGCAAAATTGTTAGCCAACTTCTTAAATTGAAGCATTAATTCAGAATTAATCCGGGATATCTCATTTTCCACCTCCTCCTTTGTGCTTGGCGGTTCGCTTGGTGGTGAAATTGGCTCGCCCACAACTACTACAATATTACGATTGAGTAAATTCCCCACCACAGAAAAAAATCCTTCCCAGGCTTCGTTGAGCCAGGGACGGGAGTAAGGTTGGGGACCAAGTTTCAGTCCGGTAACATAGACCGGCAATACCGGCACACCCGCCTTTATTGCCAGCCAGGCGGCGCCAGCGTGAAGATGGTCAACCCGACCTTCTCGGTTCAACTCACCCTCAGGATACACACCAATGGTCGCGCCCATCTTAAGCATCTCCAGGCTCCGACGCAGGGTGCCAACATTTTCAAACCCTTTCTCATTTTCCACGGGCATCGTATCACAGAGATTTTGCATCCAGAAACCAACAAATTTAGAGTGAAACCAGCGTGCCCAGGCAAGGAAGAATATTCTTGTCTTCAGGGCGATTTGTATTACCACTGAGTCGGCACCGGTTAAATGGTTGGCAACAATGACAAAACTGGTACGCAGGGGGATAGTAATTTTCTCCCGTCCTACTACCCTTATTCTTACTAATAGTCCATAAAGATAAAGAAGGAGGTTTTTGAGCTTTATCCAGAACGGTTTCTCCTTTAACTTATAACCCATCTCTATTCTCCAAAATAAATTTTAAAAACTCATTATTTGTCTGTCAAATATTGGGTGAATCTTGACTTTGCTTTGACTCTTGGTAGAAATGATAATAATGAGAGAATCTTCTGAAGGACAAACTGGTTTTTCTGGGCGATTTTCCCGGCTTAATAGGATTCCGCCTTACCTCTTTTCTTCTTTGGATACGCTGAAGGGAACGGTCAAAAGAGGTCTTATTGATTTAAGCGAAGGTAATCCGGACCTGCCTCCACCAAAGGAATTGTTAACCGTTTTTCGTAAAGCTTTGAAAAAGACGGAAAATCACCGCTATCCAACCTATGCCGGTAAACTCACTTTGCGGGCGGCAGTTGCTCGTTACTATCAGCGCCGATTTGGTGTTACCCTTGCCCCGGAAACCGAAGTGGTAGTGCTATTGGGTTCTAAGGAGGGCGCGGCGCATCTCATCTGGGCGATTTGTGACTCTCAAGACCGAGTTGGTGTTTGTGACCCTGGTTATCCGCTATATTTTAACCAGATTAGACTTTGTGGCGCGACCCCGGTGGTTTTGCCTTTAGAGGAAAAAAAACAATTTCTTTTTGACCTTGACCTGCTCACCCGTCATGCTCCCAATTTAAAACTGCTCTGCCTCAATTATCCGAATAATCCAACTACCGCGGTTGCACCAATGGCGTTTTACCAGAAGGTGGTGGATTTAGCGCTGAAATACGGGTTTTATATTGTTAACGACAATGTCTATTCTGAAATTTACTTTAATTCTCCGCCAATCAGTATTCTTCAAATCCCCAATGCCCGCCAGTGTTGTGTGGAACTCAACTCCCTTTCTAAAACCTTTTCGGTGCCAGGTTGGCGGATTGGAATGGCGGTAGGTAACCCCATGGTCTTAAGAGCGCTTTTGAAAATAAAGCAAAACATTGACTCCGGTCCTTTTGGTGCCATTCAGGATGTTGCGGTTTTCGCCTTAAATAACTACCAACGCTTCAGTGAAAAAATTCGGGCGGTTTATCAAAAAAGGCGCGATGTGTTCACTACCGCGCTCAACTCCCAAGGTTGGGAGATTAAACCACCACCGGCTACCTTCTATATTTGGGCAAAACTTCCAAAGAAGTGGCAAAAAGGTGAGGGTAGTTCTTATACTTTTGTCACTGAGATGTTAAAGAAATGTCGGGTGCTTTCCGCACCTGGAGAGGGTTTTGGCAGTGGAGGAGAGGGGTTTGTCCGCTTTGCCCTTATCGCACCAGAAAGGAGGCTCCTTTTGGCGGCGAAACGAATTGGGCGTTGGCTTAAGAGGAATAGTAAGGGATAGATTATGGCGCTGATCGTTCAGAAGTATGGAGGCACTTCCTTAGCAACGCTGGCGCGGATTAAAAGCGTAGCCCAAAGAATCACTAAAGTCCGCCAGTCCGGCGACAAGGTGGTGGTAGTTGTATCGGCAATGGGTAATACTACCGACCGGCTCTATGCGCTTGCCCGGAAATTAGCTCCCGACCCCGACCCGCGAGAGATTGATATGCTCCTTTCCGCCGGAGAAAGACAAACGATGGCGCTCCTTTCTATTGCGATAATGAGTTACGGAGAAAGGGCACAATCCTTCACCGGTTCGCAGGTTGGAATTATCACCGACCCTTATCATACCGATGCCCGAATTGAGGAGATTCGCCTCTCCCGGCTTATTCAGGCGCTAAGTGACGGGAAGATACCGATTGTTGCCGGGTTTCAAGGGATGAGCACCGAACGGGAAATAACAACTTTAGGACGTGGTGGTTCGGATGTAACCGCGGTGGCACTTTCCGCAGTTTTGAGGGCGGACCGGTGTGAACTATATAAAGATGTTGATGGTATATTTACTGAAAATCCATTAGAGTTTCCCCAGGCAAAGTTAGTTCAAGAGATAACCTTTGCCGAACTGGCGGAATTGGCGCAGGCAGGCGCGGAGGTTATTCATCCCCGTGCCTGTGCTTTAGCGGAAAAGTATCGGGTCCCACTCGTCATCCGTTCAGCATTTAACCATAAGCGAGGAACAATGGTTATAGAAAAGACCGCAGGTTTAGAAAAGGCTTTTGTTCGGGCAATCACTCATGAGCACAAACTTGCCCGAGTTGCCCTAATGGATGTGAAGAAAAAGCAACGTTGTTTGCATCAGGTGATAACAAAACTGGCGGCGGCAAGAGTGCCGATTTTGCTCTTTAACCATGGCATCGTCCACGACGAAACGTTTGACCTGGTGTTTATTATTCCTCAACAGGCATTGAAATTGGCGCGTCCGTTTTTAGAAAGACTCGCTACAGAAACCGAGGCAAAAAAGTTGGTTATTACCGAGAGCCTCTGCTCTGTTTCCCTAATCGGACCAGGGGTAGGAACAGATTCTGAAATCATTGCTGATACCTTTGATACTCTCCATCGGGCAAAAATCCACTTAGAGGCTTTTGCCCTTTCGGCAACTCGGCTCACTTGTTTCATCAACTCAAACGACCTTCGGCTCGCTACTACCGCCCTGCTTACCCGTTTTCGGCTCAGTCGTCAAAACCGATGACCTTGGACTGGGAACGCGGGAAGGGAGAAGAGAAAAAGACCCCTTCACTACCTGGTATCATTGAGGCCCTTTTATTTGCTGCTGACCAACCAATCTCAGCGGAACGGATCAAAGAAATTACCGGGGCGTCCGAAGACGAGGTTAGGGATGTAATAAATTACCTTAACCAGAGTTATACCGAGACGGCCCGGACCTTTCGGATAACCCGAGTTGCCCATGGTTATCAACTTTATACCCTACCCGAATATGCGGAGTGGATAAGAAAACTTTACCAGCACAACCGGCGACAACGGCTGTCAAGCGCAGCATTAGAGGTTTTGGCGATAATCGCTTATAAACAGCCTATCACCAAACCGGAAATAGAGAATTTACGGGGCGTTGACTCCTCAGCACCATTGCTTACCCTCTTAGAACGGGGGTTAATCATCACCGCTGGGAGAGCGCATCGTCCTGGTAACCCTTTTCTCTATCGGACAACAAAAGAGTTTCTCCGCTACTTTGGGCTGGAGTCCATTGACGAACTTCCCAGTCTGGAAGAGTTAGGTGCCTTCCTCGCAGCAAGAGAGCCTGGTGAATTGGAGCAATAATGAAGCCAGCTCTGTTGATTATCGGCATCCTTGCCCGCAACCCAGACTTTATTGCGCAAGGAGAACGCCTTCTCACTCAGGAGTTCGGTCCAATCCTGCTCAGAAGTCCACAGTTTTCTTGGAACTTCTCCCGCTATTACGAAAAGGAAATGGGGAAAGACCTGTTTCGTTGCTGGGTTTGCCATCAACCAATTATTGATCCCGGCGATTTAATCCGAGTCAAAAAGTGCACGGTCGCCATTGAAGGCAAATTAAGAGACCGAGCAGGAAAGCGTCCTTTAAACCTTGACCCAGGTATTTTAACCTTGCACAATTTTGTTCTTACTACCCATAAAGACTACGCCCATCGCATTTATCTTGGACAAGGTGTTTATGCAGAAGTTACCCTTATCTACCACCAGGGGAAGTTTCAACCGTTACCCTGGACCTATCCCGATTATAAAACCGAAATTGCTCTTCATTTCCTAACCGAATGTCGCAACTTCCTGCTTAACACTCGCCAGGGGTAACTCAAAAGTGAAGATGTTTTTCCCTAATCCAAACTTAACCAATTCTTCTTGTCCTGCGACCCGTCTGGCAGGATAAAGAGAGGGTTATGATTTGTAGAGTTTTTCATATTACCCGGGCTAACTTTTGCTGGTTATTATATGACGCCTCAAACTCTTCTGGACTGATAGCCCAATTCACTATGCCCATAGAGCCGGTTGTAATCAACCTCAATCCAGTCCGCCGATTGTCTGAATCGCTTTCTCAAGCGTCCCAAGCTCATTACACAAAATAACCTCCTCTTCGATGGTCCGCATCACCCGTTCGGTATCCGCATTCTCCTTGGGTTGTCGTAATCAGTAAAAGGGAAAAGTTCATATAAAAGCCTTCTCAAAAACCTCCTTACAAGCCCACCTTCAAACTACCTGGGGGAGGGGTTAGGGGAGGAGGGAAATTTTCAAATTTTTGTCACCTTTTAGGTGCTTTTTGCGGATGAAAACGAGAGAAAACGGGCAAAAATGGAAAAATAAAGGGAAAAACCAGGAAAAGAGCAGATTAAGGATTACCAACCGGTGCGACTACTCCTGGAGATAATAATTGTGTCTCCCTCCGCTAAGGTTGGAATGAAATATTGACTATCCCTTTTTTTGAAATAATATTAATTAAAGTAAATTTGGCAAAGTAGGGTTGCAGTGAGAGGGTTTAGGAGACCCTACTTGCTTATTTTTGTGATATTAAAGCGATTTGTAATTGTTGACAGAAAATAAATTTATTTTATAATTTTAAAATAAACGCCCATGTAGCTCAGTCGGAAGAGCACTTCCTTGGTAAGGAAGAGGTCGCCGGTTCAATTCCGGCCGTGGGCTGAGTTTTAACTTTATGAGAATTGAAACTTTGATACTTAAGGAGGAATAGAAAATGGCGAAAGCAAAGTTTGAACGAACAAAACCCCATGTTAATGTGGGAACCATCGGCCATGTTGACCATGGTAAGACGTGTCTTACTTCAGCCATTACGAAAGTTTTGGCAACAAAAGGTCTCGCAACTTATATGACCTATGACCAAGTGGCGAAGGCGAGTGAAGCCCATGGTCGACGTGATGAAACCAAAATTTTGACAATCGCAGTATCCCATGTGGAATACCAGAGTGAAAAACGGCATTATGCCCATATTGATTGTCCCGGACATGCTGATTACATCAAAAATATGATTACCGGGGCGGCCCAAATGGATGGTGCTATTTTAGTGGTTTCTGCGGCCGATGGACCAATGCCACAAACGACCGAACATGTGCTTTTAGCACGACAGGTGAATGTACCGGCAATTGTTGTTTATCTTAATAAGATTGACCTAGTTGAAGACCCTGACCTGATTGAGTTGGTGGAAGAAGAGATTAGGGATATTCTTAAAAAATATGGTTTTCCTGGAGACAAAGTGCCAATTATCAGGGGAAGTGCACTGAAGGCTTTGCAGGAAGATTCGGGTCCGAATGTAGATTCAATTTGGCAGTTGATTAATGCCCTGGACGAGTTTATTCCCGAGCCGGTGCGCGATATTGATAAACCATTTCTTATGCCAATAGAGGATATTTTCTCCATTACTGGGCGGGGAACAGTTGTAACCGGGAGAGTTGAACGGGGTATCCTTAAACCAGGAAGTGAAGTTGAAATCATCGGGTTTGGAAAGCATGATAAAGTGGTAGTAACAAGTATCGAGATGTTTCGGAAGGTTTTGGACGATGCCCGTGCCGGAGATAATGTCGGTCTTTTGTTGCGGGGTGTGGCCAAAGACGAAGTGGAACGGGGTATGGTAATTGCGGCACCTGGCTCTATTAAACCCTATAAGAAGTTTAAGGCGGAGGTCTATGTTCTTACAAAAGAAGAGGGAGGGCGGCATACACCGTTTTTCCCGGGCTATCGTCCTCAGTTCTATATTCGGACTACGGATGTTACCGGCACCGTGCAGTTGCCGGCTGGTGTGGAAATGGTAATGCCTGGAGACCATGTAACGATGGAAATTGAGCTAATCACACCGGTGGCGTTAGAGCAGAATTCAAAGTTTGCAATTCGCGAGGGGGGAAGAACTGTTGGCGCCGGGACAGTAGTGGAAATAATAGAGTGAGTAGAGGTTAAAGAATGCGGGTGTTGGTGACGCTGTCCTGCGGTGAGTGTAAGGGTAGAAATTATCATACTACTAAGAACAAGAAGAAAACCCAGCGGCTGGAAATTAAAAAGTTTTGCCCAAGTTGTCGGAAACATACGATTCATAAGGAGGTTAAATAGGCCAGTAGCTCTAACGGTAGAGCGGCGGACTCCAAATCCGTAGGGTGGGGGTTCAAATCCCTCCTGGCCTGTAAATTGAAGTATACACGCAAACGATGAAACGCAGGTATTTATAAAAAGTATGGTTAAAAAGGTGCGAGAGTATTTAACGGATGTAATTGCTGAAATGAAAAAGGTTTCTTGGGTTAAGCCTAAGGAATTGTGGACAACAACCTTAGTAGTAATTGTTTTCTCATCTATTATCGCATTATTTATTGGGTTTTGGGACTTTATCTTTTCCCATCTTTTGGCTTTGATTTTAAAATAATTTAAGAATAATGATGAAGTATTTTGTAGTGCATACTTATACCGGTCGGGAGAAAAAAGTGAAGGAACTTTTGGAGAAGGCGATTGAAGCAAAAGGGTTAAAAGAGGTTTTTGGTAAAGTGATAGTTCCGGCTGAGAAAGTGGCAAGGGTGCGAAAGTCAAAAATCGTCGCCGAGGAACGACGCTTGTATCCCGGCTATATTGTGGTAGAGATGGAACCAACCGAGGAGACACTGAAACTGGTAACTTCTATTCCCGGGGTTACCCATATCTTGGGAACTGAAAAGGAACCGCTGGCGCTTTCCGAAGAAGAGGTACGAGCGATATGGGAACAGATTGAACGGGGACAGGAGCAGGTCCAACCAGAAGCGCCTTTTGAGAAAGGGGAGACAGTTAAGGTTACTAAGGGGCCTTTTGCTGGTTTTACCGGAACAGTTGAAGAGATTATTCCTGAGCGCCAACGGGTGAAGGTGATGGTGACGATATTTGGTAGACCAACCCCAATTGATTTAGATTTTCTTGAAGTGCAACCGATTTAGGAGAAGAGAGCTATGGCAAAGAAGGTTTTGGCAGTAGTGAAGTTGCAAATTCCTGCGGGACAGGCGACACCGGCGCCACCAGTTGGTCCAGCCTTGGGGCAACATGGAGTGAATATCGGCGAATTTATTAAAGCGTTTAATGAAGCAACCCGCAAAGAGCCACCAGGAATGATTATTCCAGTAATCGTTACTATCTATTCAGACCGGAAGTTCACTTTTGAGACCAAGAGTCCCCCGGCATCGGTTCTTTTAAAACAGGCGGCGGGTCTGGCAAAGGGCTCAGGTGAGCCAAACCGGGTAAAGGTGGGGGTAGTCCCTAAGTCGGCAATTAGAGAAATCGCTCAGCGAAAAATGAAGGACCTTAATACCGAAGATTTGGAGGCGGCAATGCGTATTATTGAAGGAACAGCGCGGTCAATGGGGTTAACTGTTGAAGAGGGATGAGTAAGACGATGGGCGGCGATAATGAGAACGTTATGCATTATGCGTTATCCGCATTACGCCTATGGGAGAGGCGGTGAAATGAAACATAGCAAGCGGTATTTAGCATTAAAAGAGAGGGTTAATCCCAATCAAGTGTACAGCTTAGCGGAAGCGGTTAAAGTGGTGAAGGAAAATGCTAACGCTAAATTTGATGAATCAGTAGAAGTTGCGGTTCGGCTCGGGATTGATCCTAAGAAGACCGACCAGTTAGTTTCTGGGACAGTGGTTTTGCCTCACGGAATCGGGAGAAAGGTTAGAGTCCTGGCTTTTGCTAAAGGGGACAAAGTAGATGAAGCGCTTGCAGCCGGAGCAGATTATGTTGGTTTTGAGGATTTACTTGAAAAGATAAGTGCGGGGTGGACTGATTTTGATGTCGCAGTAGCAACCCCAGATACTATGGCTGGTGTAGGGAGATTGGGGAAGATTCTCGGGCCCAAGGGGCTAATGCCTTCCCCAAAGACCAACACAGTAACTTTTGAAATTGGTGAGGTGATTAAGGCATTAAAGGCGGGAAGGGTGACCTACAGAACCGACAAAACCGGGAATGTACATTTAATAGTAGGAAAGGCATCATTTGCGGAGAAACAGTTGGTTGAGAATGTTCGCGCTTTTATCAGTGAGTTGATGCGAAATAAGCCAGCAACCGCGAAAGGACAGTTTATCCGGAAGGTAGTTATTTCTTCAACCATGGGCGTTGGGGTACGGATTGACATTAAGGAGTTTAGTGAGTCAAGAAAACGGGAAGGGTGAGGAGGATGCCCAAGGATAAAGAACAAAAGTCAAAGGTTGTTGAAGACTTAAAACTCGCTATCACAACTGCCCAGGGAATTTATTTTGTTGATTTTACCAATGTTAGTGCGAATGATTTTAATAACTTCCGGCGGCGGGCAAAAAAGGAAGGGGTCGCGGTTAAGGTGGTGAAGAACCGGTTAGCGTTAAGGGCACTTCGGGAATGCTTGATGCCCGAGAAAGTAGAAGATTTTTTACGTGGACCAACCGCAATCTTCTTTGCTAAGGATGACCCAGTAGCGCCAGCACGGCTATTAAAGGAGGCGGAGTCGCTTTCATTGAATTTTAAAGGGGCTTTTCTTGATAACACTATTTATACTCAAGACCAGTTTGACTTTCTGGTTACTTTACCAAGTAAGACCGAAGCGCGGGCGAATTTGGTAGGTGTTCTCGCCAGTCCGATTTCAAGTTTAGTAACCATTTTGATGGGGGTGATAAGCCAACTGGTCTGGTGTTTGGAGGAGAAAAGTAAAATTGCTGCTTCTAAGCCGTTGGGTAGTGTTTAAAAATTTATATATAGGAGGATTGAAATATGTCTGACGATAAAATCCGAGAACTAATAACAACAATTGAAGGTTTATCGGTAGCTGAGCTGGCAGTATTGGTAAAAGAGCTTAAGGAGAAGTTTGGTATTACTGCACCTGCATTTGTGGCACCCCAGGTAGTTTCGACCACGCAAGGCGGAGAAGGGAAAGCTGAAACCAAAGGTGGAGAAGAGAAGACCGAGTTTGTGGTTACATTGGTTTCCGTAGGCGACAAAAAAATCCAGGTACTGAAAGAACTTCGGGCGCTATTACAGTTGGGGTTGAAGGAAGCTAAGGAGATAATTGACAAAGCACCAAGCGTGGTTAAAGAAAACGCCACCAAAGAGGAGGCAGAACGGCTAAAAACCAAATTGGAAGAGGTTGGTGCTAAAGTGGAGATAAAGTGAATTTCAAAGAGAAAGAAGTAAAGGTAGAGGCAAAAGAATCAAGCATTATGAATTATAAATGTAGAACGATCTCAGCCGATACTTCAATTTACCTAAGGTGATGAGTATAAAACAGAAGAGCTTTGCTAAGAGGGCGACTTTCTTAGAAATCCCCAATCTCATTTCCCTGCAACTGGATTCATTTGCCGAGTTCACTCAGCACACGGTTGAACCCACCCAGAGGAAGCCGGAGGGACTGGAAGGGGTATTTCGTGAAATGTTTCCGATTGAGGATGAACATCGTAACTTTTCTTTGGAATATGTTCGTTACGAATTTGGTGAACCGAGATATTCTCCGGAGGAGGCAATTGCCCGGGGTGTGACTTATGCCCGACCACTTAAAGTTGTCTTCCGGTTAGTAAAGAAAGATTTTAAGAAAGATGGCGCTCGGGTCCGAGATGTGATTGAACAAGAAGTTTTCTTTTGCGAAATGCCTTGGATGACCCAAACCGGTTCTTTTATTATCAATGGTGTTCAACGTGTAGTTGTGAATCAACAGCATCGTTCACCCGGAGTATATTTTTCTCAAGAAAAAGACGAGATTTCAGCGCTCTTGGTCCCGTTGCGAGGCGCCTGGTTTGAGATGGTAGTAGAGAAAAACCGCGTTCTAGTGGTGCTCCTGGACCGGAAAAGACGGGTTTCCGCTGCGACTTTTTTTAAGGCGTTGGGTTTCAGTTACGAGCTGCTCCTCAAATCGCTGTTTGTAGTCCAAAAGATGCCACTGGCAGTCGGTCAGGTGCTTGCACAAGAACTTCACGGAACAGATGGTGAAGTGTATGCCCGAGTTGGTGAAGAGGTTACCGAAGGGTTGATTGATTTCCTATTTAATAAGGGTATCACTGAGGCAGATGTAGTTTTATCTGGACAACCCGGGCTAGACATAATCGTAAACACATTCAAAGAGGACCATTCCGAGTCTCAGGAGGATGCGATTAAGAAAGTTTACGCTCGCCTCCGGGGTATCTCACCTCACTCACTGGACTTGGCTGAGCAGTTAATATCAGGGATACTATTTGACCGCCGCCGGTTTGACTTAGGAAAGGTGGGCAGATTTAAACTTAATCGTCGTTTATTTCTGTCTACGCCACTGTCTCAGACCGCTTTTGAGCGAGAAGAACTGTTAGAAATCACTAAGTTTCTCATCTGCCTTGCCGATGATGTCCCAATGTATTTCATAAATGTCTTAAATACCTCTTTAACGGAAAAGGACAAAATTCTTGCCTCTTTAAAAGCGGCTGGTTTGCATCCATTTCTCTCTATTTCAGAGGGAAGTCCTCTTGGTAGGCAGAGGAAGACGGAAGAAATAACGCTTCGCTTTCGTGACGAATTTGAAGGGAACCGAGCTCAAGAAGTGTTGGAACAGATTGGGTACCAAATCAAGGGAGAGGCGATTCGTTACCGGTTTGATGATGTTGACCATCTTGCCAATCGCCGAGTGCGCCGAGTCGGCGAACTTTTAGAAAATCAATTTCGCGCAGCGCTTCTCCAGCTGACCCAGAATATCCGCGAACGGGCGGCCTTCCTTGATGAAAGCCAGTTGAACCCTCAGGAATTGGTGAACACTAGGGTAGTAGCTAATGCGATTATGCAGTTCTTCACTTCCAGCCAACTTTGCCAATTTATGGAACAAACAAATCCCCTTGCCGAACTGACGCACAAACGTCGGGTTTCAGCGCTGGGACCGGGCGGACTAACTAAAGAAACCGCCGGTTTTGAGGTCCGCGATGTTCACTATTCCCACTATGGCAGAATCTGTCCGATTGAAACACCAGAAGGTCCAAACATTGGGCTCATAACTACCATTTCTACCTACGCCCGAATTGACCCCTATGGGTTCATTACCACACCCTACTGGCGGGTAGAACAGGGTCGGGTTATTATGGGAAGCGGTAAGGAGGTTTATCTCAGTCCCGAGGAAGAAGAGCTCTATACGATTGCTCAACCAACAACCGAATTAACACCCGATGGGAGATTTGTCAGAGAAGAGGTTGTTTGTCGCCGGCGAGGTGATGTTGTTACGGTCCCCAAAGAACAAGTTGATTTTATGGATGTTTCACCCAAACAGCTGTTTGCTCCTTCTACTGTTCTCATTCCGTTCTTGGAGCATGACGATGCTGACCGAGCCTTAATGGGTGCGAATATGCAACGACAGGCGGTTCCGTTGCTTGTCCCAGAAAAGCCCGTTGTCGCTACCGGTGTGGAAGGGAAAATTGCTGCGGAATCCGGAGCGCTACTTATTGCTGATGAGGAAGGAATAGTAACTCATGTTGATGCCCGCACCATTACCATCAGGACTAAGAGTGGTCTCAAGGAGTATCGATTGGTAAAATTTCAAAAGTCAAATCAATACACCTGCTTCTCTCAGAAACCAATTGTTCGAGTAGGTGATAATGTTAAAAAGGGCGACATTTTAGCGGATGGAGCAGCAACTGAAGATGGACAACTGGCATTAGGCAGAAACGTCTTAGTGGCATTTGTCCCCTGGCGGGGTTATAATTACGAAGATGCAATTGTTGTTTCTGAAAACCTTCTAATAGAAGATGCCTTCACCTCTATTCAAATTCTTGAGTTTGAAATCCAGGCACGGGAGACTCGTCTTGGACCAGAGCAAATTACTCGCGACATCCCCGGTGTTACCGAAGAAGAACTAAAAGAATTAGACGAATTTGGTATCATCCGCGTTGGGGCCGAAGTTGGTCCAGGAGATATTCTCGTTGGCAGAATTACCCCAAAGGGTGAAACCGAATTTACTCCTGAAGAGAGATTATTGCGTGCTATCTTTGGAGAAAAAGCAGCAAATGTTAGGGACACTTCCCTCCGGGTGGAACCCGGGGTCTACGGAACAGTAATTGACCGAAGGATACTTTCACGAAAATTGAATGACCCCCTCTCGCGCCGTTTAGAAAAGGAGCGGATTCTGGAAGTGGAGAGAAAAATAGAGCTTAAAAAGCGTTTCTTCTTAGAACGCCGGGACGAGAAGTTAAAAGCCATTTTGCGCGGGCACAAGGCCGCGGCAAACGCCAAGACTACTAAAGGAAAGGTCGTTCACAAAGCGGGTTTTGTAATGGACGAAGAATTTTTCTCTTCAGAAGATTTCAGCAATGTCGTTAACTTTGAGCAGTTACTTTCCAACCCCAAGCTCCAAAACCAGATCCGAGCGGTAATAGATGAATTTCGGACTAAAGTAATTGAGATAGAAAAAGAAAAAAATGAAGAAATAGAACGGGTCAAACGTGGTGATGAGCTTCCGCCAGGTGTTCTTTCCTGGATAACCATTTTCATCGCTCAAAAAAGACGCCTCTCAGTAGGAGACAAGATGGCAGGAAGGCACGGCAACAAAGGAGTGGTAGCAAAGGTATTACCCGTTGAGGATATGCCCTATATCGCCGCTTCGGATAAAGGTGACAGTGGAGATGGACGCACTCAAATTACCGAGATGCGCGGAGTTCCAGTGGATATGGTTTTGAACCCCTTAGGTGTTCCTTCACGGATGAATTTTGGGCAGGTTTTAGAAACTCATTTGGGGTGGGCGGCTAAGGTTTTGGGGTACCAGGCGATATGTCCGGTATTTGAGAGTGCCAGCCCCGAAGAAATTAAAGAGGAGTTGGGAAAGGCGGGTCTGCCTGACGATGGAAAGATAGTGCTTTATGATGGTCGGACTGGCGAACCTTTCCAGAGTAAGGTAACAGTTGGGATAATGTATATGATGAAGTTAGTTCATATGGTTGACGATAAGATTCATGCCCGTTCTACTGGTCGTTATTCGTTGATTACCCAACAGCCATTGGGAGGAAAGGCGCAGTTTGGTGGGCAAAGGTTTGGCGAAATGGAGGTCTGGGCTTTAGAGGCCTATGGGGCGGCGCACGCATTACAAGAGATGTTGACGATCAAATCCGACGATGTTGAGGGGCGGAGTGCACTTTATGAGGCATTGGTTAAAGGAAAGAATCCACCGCGGCCAAAGGCCCCGGCATCGTTTATGGTTTTAGTTAAAGAGCTCCAGGGGTTGGGGCTGGAATTGATTCCTGAGCAGGAGATAGAAAGAAGAGAAGAAACAGAAGAAATCAAAAGCCAAAAGGCAAAAGCCAAAAGCCAAGATGAAAAACGATAAGTCTGTAATCATTAATGTTGTAAAAGCAGCCTTCTGCTTAAAACAAAGGGTAGGACAAAACTTAAAAATGGTAAAAAGTAATTTGAGGTTTGAGACTTACAATTTGGTTTTTGATTTCTTCCGAAAAGCGGAGGGAAATAGGTGGGGATAGAGCGAGATTTTGTTTATGATTTTGACTCTTTGCGTTTGAGGATAGCCTCTCCAGAAACTATTAGAAGTTGGTCTAACGGCGAGGTTATCAAGCCCGAGACCATTAACTATCGGACCCAGAAGCCGGAGCGAGACGGGCTGTTTTGTGAGCGGATTTTCGGTCCAGTGCGGGACTATGAGTGTAATTGTGGGAAGTATAAGAAGTTTCGATATAAAGGGATTGTCTGCGACCGGTGCGGAGTTGAGGTCACCAGTTCCAGTGTCCGGCGGTACCGGATGGGGCATATTGAGCTGGTGGTGCCGGTAGCCCATACCCTTTTTTATCAAGTTCCGCCCTCAAAGATCGGGCTGATTTTGGGGTTGTCCATTAATGAAGTGGAAACGGTGTTGAATTACGAGGTTTATATTGTAATTGAACCTGGTGAGTCTCCGTGGAAGAAGATGGAGTTAATTTCTGAGGATGATTATCGGGATGGGGCTAAACGGTATGACGGTTTTGAAGCGGACACAGGTGCGCCAGCATTGAAGAAGTTATTGGCGAAGATTGAACTTGATGATTTGGCCGCGGAGTTAAGGGCAAGAATTAAGCATGAAACTTCAAGGAGATTTACTCTCTTGAGACAGTTGCGGGTAGTGGAGGCGTTTCGCAGCTCTGGGGCGCGACCCGAGTGGATGATTTTGGATGTTTTGCCCGTTATTCCACCCGATTTGAGACCATTGGTGCCGTTGGAAGGTGGCAGGTATGCAACATCCGATTTGAATGACCTTTATAAAAGGGTTATTGTGCGGAATAATCGGCTTCGGCATTTAATGTCTATCCGTACACCTGAGATAATTCTCAAGAATGAGAAAAGAATGCTTCAAGATGCGGTTGATGCCTTGTTTTCTAATGAAACAAAACCCAGACCGGTAAAAGGGAAAGGCAACCGTGTTTTGAAGTCTTTATGCGAGGCTTTGAGGGGAAAACAAGGAAGGTTTAGACGCAATCTGTTAGGGAAACGGGTTGATTATTCCGGTCGCTCAGTAATTGTGGTTGACCCAACTCTGAAGTTGCATCAGTGTAGTTTACCAAAAGAGATGGCGTTGGAGCTCTTCAAACCAATGATTTTGCGCCGCTTAGAGGAGCGGAGGTTAGCGAGTAGTGAACGTGGAGCAAAGAGTATGTACCGTCAAGAGACACCCGAGGTATGGGAAGTTTTGGAGGAAGTTACGAAAGAGCATCCGATTTTACTAAACCGGGCACCAACATTACATCGTGTTTCAATAGAGGCTTTTTATCCGGTTCTTTCTGAACACCGGGCAATAGGAATTCATCCCTTGGTTTGTCCCCCTTTTAATGCGGACTTTGATGGTGATACAATGTCGGTTCACATTCCAGTTACACCCGAAGGGATCCTTGAGGCGGGTATTTTAATGCTTTCTTCGCACAACATACTTTCACCAGCTCATGGTCGGCCGTTGATGGTTCCATCACAAGATATTGTCGCCGGGATTTATTATCTTACCAAAGAGGGGAGACCACGACCTAAGGAGTTGAAATCGGATGACGGACTCCGATGGTTTGATGACTTCGCCGAAGTTCGGAGCGGTTTTGAATTGAAAGAGTTAGATTTACACCAGTGGATTAGGTTCCGTTATAAGGGTAAGGAGTATATTACTACCGTTGGCAGGGTTCTGTTTAATGCGGTTATTCCCGAACAGTTGCGTTTTGTTAACGAGGTGTATTCAAAGGAGAAGTTGGTGAGTTTAGTTGACCGGTGCGTTCGGACCTTAAGAATGGACGTAACTGCCAAGTTGTTGGATGACCTGAAGGATTTGGGATTTGAGTTTGCTACCCTCTCGGGTTTATCAATTGGGATGGATGATGTGGTTGTGCCGGAAGAAAAAAGTAAAATATTACAAGAAAGTGAGCGAGAAATAAAGAAGGTTCTGCGAGCGTATGAGCAGGGGTTGATGACCGATGCTGAGAAGTATAATAAGATAGTAAACACTTGGACTCTGGCGACCGCTGAGGTGGAAGAGGCATTGATGAATAGGTTGGCAAAGGACCGTAACGGTTTTAATCCGATTTATATTCTGATTGATTCTGGTGCTCGGGGTTCAAGGACTCAGGCGGCGCAGTTGGGAGGAATGCGTGGATTGATGGCAAAACCCCAACGACGAACTGTTGGGGAAGAGGTGATAGAAACGCCGATTAAAAGTTCTTTCCGTGAGGGGCTCTCGGTATGGGAGTATTTTATTTCTACCCATGGCGCGCGGAAAGGGCTGACCGATACCGCATTGAAGACCGCTGAGGCTGGTTATCTTACCCGCCGGTTAGTAGATGTGGCTCAGGATGTGGTGATTACAATGGATGATTGCGGCACAATTGTTGGGCAGGAGGTTACCGCTTTACGCGAGGGAGGGGATGTAATTGAACCGCTGGCTGAGCGGATTGCCGGTAGGTTTGCGTTAGATGATGTTATTAATCCGATTACCCAAGAGGTGATTGTGCGAGCAGGTGAGGAGATTACTGACCAAGCAGCCGAGGAGATTGAGAATTGCGGAATTGAAATGGTTCGGGTGCGTTCAGTGCTTACCTGTGAAGCACCAACGGGACTGTGTGTAAAATGTTATGGAAGAAATATGGCAACCGGGAGGATTGTGGAGATTGGTGAAGCGGTCGGGATTGTTGCGGCTCAGTCAATTGGTGAGCCGGGTACCCAATTAACTCTGAAGACTTTCCATGTCGGGGGGGTCGCGGCCCGGGTTGCCGAGCAGACTAAGGCGGTCGCTCGTTTTCCTGGTAGAATTAAGTATGAGACTTTGGATGTAGTGAAACGTTCCGATGGAGAACTAACGACATTGGAGCAAGGACGGCTTCTATTGGTAGAGGAAGGACGAGCGGTCCCATTTACCGTACCGGCAGGGGCAATCATCCGGGTTGGAGATGGTCAACAGGTAAACGAAGGTGATGTGTTGTTTGAATGGGAGCCTTATTCAATATCCCTTCTTGCTCGAGCAAAAGGAAGAGTGAAATATGTGGATATTGAGGTGGGGAAGACTTTGAGAGAGGATATTGATGAGCGAACCGAGCGAATGCAAAGGATTATTGTTGAGGACCGAGAACGGAAACTTCACCCAAAGTTGGAGATTATGTCAGATAAGGGGAAAGTAGTAGATGCCCATGCTCTCCCAGCAGGTGCTTATCTTGTAGTAGATGATGGTAAAGAAGTCCTACCTGGAGATGTCCTTGCCCGCCTTTTGAGAGAGATGGCAAGAACCCGCGATATTACCGGAGGGCTACCTAAGGTTGCCGAATTGTTTGAAGCGAAGCGAGTAAAATCACCGGCGGTAATATCTGAGATTGATGGAATGGTGGAAGTAGGAGAGCCTAGGGAGGGGAAACGGGTTGTCAAAGTAATCTCGTCAGGTGGGACAAGCAAAGAGTACGAAATACCTTATGGTAAGTTTTTGTTGGTAACTACCGGTGACCAGGTAAAGGCGGGTGATAAGTTGTGCGAAGGCTCAGTTGATCCCCATGATGTGCTCAGGGTAAAGGGGTGGCTGGCGGTCCAGGAGTTTCTCACCAATCAAATTCAAGCGGTATATCGTCTCCAGAAGGTTAAGATTAATGATAAGCACATATCGGTGATTGTGCGGCAGATGCTAAGGAAAGTTCGGATTGAGGATGCCGGTGATTCCAACTTTATTGAAGGGGAAATCGTTGAGCGGCGTCGGGTAATAGAGGAAAATGAGAGGCTTCTTGCCGAGGGGTTACGTCCGGCAACTTACCAGCCAATTCTCTTAGGAATTACTCGTGCGGCGCTTTTGACCGATAGTTTTCTATCCGCTGCTTCTTTTCAGGAGACCACTAGGGTTCTGTCCGAGGCGGCGATCCAGGGACGGGTGGATAAGCTACGGGGACTAAAGGAAAATGTTATTGTCGGAAGACTGATTCCAGCCGGCACCGGTTTCCGGGATTTCAGCCGAATAAGATTAAAAGAAAGTCTGGAAGACAGCTTGCACCACTCTTCCGACGGTGTTGTTTGAAAGGAGGATTATGCCGACGATTAACCAATTGGTTCGTAAACCAAGAAAACAGGCCAGGCGTAAATCTAAGGCGCCCGCTTTAAAAGGAAACCCGTTGCGGCGCGGGGTGTGTACCCGGGTTTATACTACTACACCGAAAAAACCAAATTCCGCATTACGGAAAGTATGTAAGGTTAGACTTACTACCGGGTATGAAGTTACTGCGTATATTCCTGGTGAAGGACACAACCTCCAGGAGCATTCAATTGTCTTAGTACGAGGTGGTCGGGTAAAAGACCTGCCCGGTGTTAGATATCATGTAGTACGGGGGGTATATGACTGTAGTGGTGTGGAGGGTAGACGGCAGGCGCGGAGTCAGTATGGCGTGAAACGACCGAAACCACAGGCTGGTTCTTAGTTCGGGAATATTATTAAAATGAAGAAAAGGAAAAGATATGGCACGAAGGGGTAAAATAAGAGTTAGAGTTCCACCACCAGACCATCGTTACAAATCGGTAATAGTAGCGAAATTTATAAATAAGTTGATGTGGGAGGGCAAAAAGAGCGTTGCCCAGAAAATTTTCTATCGAGCATTAGAATTAGCCCAAAAACGAACCGGGGAGGATGGCTATGCTTTATTCCAGAAGGCGCTTAATAATGTGAAACCGGTTTTAGAAGTCCGTCCGCGGCGAGTTGGTGGAGCTACTTATCAAATCCCGATGGAAGTGCCGCCTCCTCGGCGTGACTCCTTGGCGATGAAATGGATAATTGAAGCGGCGCGCGCCCGGAGTGAGCATACAATGGTTGAACGTCTGGCAAATGAATTGATTGATGCCAGCAAAAAACAGGGTGCCGCGGTCAAGAAACGGGAAGACACCCACAAAATGGCAGAAGCTAACCGTGCCTTTGCCCATTACCGATGGTAACTTAGCGCAGGGAAACCTACACTTGATTCGTTCCAAGGTCTAAGATATTTAATACCATCCGGGCAGTCGTAGAGAAATTAGGTTTTATTGTATAACAAATATCTAAGTGGTCTGGTTTCCCAATCCGAAGGCTCAGGAGGTCCGAACTTCTGTTCCAAGCAATAGCAGGTAAAATCGTATTCTTTGCTTTGACTTTGAAGCGTAAATGTCTTTTTCCTTTACCTACCCGTCGGGGGAATCCAACCACTTCCAGACCAAGGGTAGCAAACACCGGTTCTAAGTTTTCTGGTCCGAAAGGCTCAAACCGAGCGAGGGCGGTAAGAACATTTTTATCAAATTGTGAAAGTTCGGTAATCGCCTCAATTTGAAGGGTAGGTTGAAAAACCTCTTCAGGTAATTTCAGGGCGAACTGATTGATCGCAGCGGTAAAGGGAATGACTTTTTCCGGTTTCAACTTTACTCCCACCGCATAGCGGTGTCCACCAAATATGAGAAGATGTTCTTTGGCGCTTTTAGTTGCCTCATAGAGATTGAACCCAGTAATAGAACGTCCCGAGCCTTTGCCGACATCCCCTTTGAGGGAAATCACAATACTGGGGCGGAAAAACTCTTCTACAATTCGTGCCGCCACTATACCAACAACCCCTTCGTTCCAACCCTCACGGGCAAGCACGATAACCCGTTGGTCAAACAATTTTTCTTTTTCAATTAGGTGAATTGCCTCAGTATAAATAGTTTCTTCTACTGATTGCCGAATCTGATTGAGTTTTTCCAATTCTTGAGCAAGGAGGGTCCCTGATTGCGGACTTTCGGTTAAAAGTAAGTTTAGTGCGGTATGGGCATGCCCGACCCGACCCGCCGCATTTAAGCGCGGCGCAATGATAAAAGCCACATCCCGAGCGGTGAGGTTAGTTCGCGTTAGTCCACTAACAGAAAGTAACGCCCTGATACCCGGTCGGGAACTTTTTTTAAGAGCAACCAGTCCCAATCGGGCAATAATTCTATTTTCTCCAATCAGCGGAACCATATCGGCAATGGTTCCTAACCCAACTAAATCAACAAGGGCAATGAGCTCCTCTTTAGGTCTGCCTAAGGTAGCAAGTAAACTCCAAGCGAGTTTGAATGCTACGCCGACACCTGAAAGTTCCCGAAATGGATAAGCGGAATCTTTTCGTTTGGGGTTAACAAACGCAAGAACCGGAAGCGCTTCCGCATCAACCTCATGATGGTCAGTAACAATCACATCAATTCCAAGCGATTTGGCTATTTTTAAAGCGGAGAAAGAACTTGAACCACAGTCAGTGGTAATGATAAGAGAGACCTGGTTGTTGCGGGCATACTCTACCCCTTCAATAGAAACACCATAGCCTTCGGTTTCTCGATGAGGGATATAATAATGAACCTTGCCTCCCAATTTTTTTAAGACCGAGACAAGCAGAGCGGAGCCACATACCCCATCAACGTCATAGTCACCATAGACCAAGATAGACTCTCTTTTTTCTAAGGCGGCAATAATTCGTTTGGTCGCAAGCGCGATGTCCGGCAAAGTTTCGGGTTTGTTCAACCGAGAGGGCGATGGGTTTAAAAACTCTTCAACCGCCTCGGCGGTGCGACAGCCCCGATGGTAAAGTAGTAAAGCGATAAGGGGTGGAACATTAGCCTCCCGGGCGAGTGTTTCAATATCAATATCCGGCGGCGGCAGTAGTTTCCAGTGATGATTAGGTAGTATGGTCATTAGCCCGAAAATGATGATTTTTAAACATTAAACTGCCCGCGCAAAAAATTTACCCGGTAATTGATGGATTACCCCTTTTATCTCCATCTGAAAAAGGATATCTAAGAGTTCTGCCATTGGTATCCCGACAACTTCAGCAATTTCGTCAATATGGAGGGGTTCGTTGGTGAGCACTTCCAATACGATTTTCTCTTTTCCCGTCACCACTTCGGGTAATTCCCTCTCTTCTACGGGTTTTATTCCTAATCCGGTGAGCAGATCCTCGGTGGCGGTCAAAATTTTCGCCCCATCCCGAATTAAGCGGTTAGTGCCGAGACTCCGTTCCTCACCAATCCGACCTGGAACCGCATATACCACTTTCCCTTGCTCTCTCGCCCAAGCGCAGGTGTTCAAAACGCCCGATTTTTCACCGGCTTCAATTGCAACCACCGCTTTGGACAAACCCGAAATGATACGATTCCGCTTAGGGAAATTAATTGCCAAGGGTTTCATCCCTAAGGGATATTCGGATATTACCGCTCCCTGTTGGGCAATCTCCTCGGATAGATTTCGGTTTTCTGGAGGATAACAAACATCAATTCCACAACCTAATACCGCAATTGTTCGTCCATTAACCGCCAAAGCGCTTTTATGGGCGATTGTGTCCACCCCCCGAGCCAAACCGCTAACGATAGTAACACCAACAGAAGCCAGTTCTCGGGCGATTTTATCAGTAACCTGTTTTCCATAATAAGAGGGGTGCCTGGTTCCAACCAAGGCTACCGCTAATCGGTCCTTTTCAGTAATTTCTCCCCGGATAAATAGCACCGGTGGCATATGGGGGACCCCTTTGAGATTTGTTGGATAATTTTCCTCAAGATAACTTATCACCTGCACCCCTTTCTTTTCAGTTTTTCGGATAGATTCAGCCAATTCCTCACTCCGGCGATAGGAATGGATTCGCTGGGCAAATTCTTGGTCAACTTTGACAATGCTTAAAATCTCCTCTTCCTGAGCGGCAAAAATCGCCTCGGGGGTCCGAAAGTGTTCCAGAAGGTTTTTTAATCGGAATTCGGTCATTCCGGGTATTGCGTAGAGGTCATAGAAAAGGGTTCTATCCATTAACACTGTTAGCTGGAAAGGTTGCTTCAATTAACTTTCGCAGGTCTTGAATGCCAATTCCCAACAGTGCCGATACCCATACAACCGGAATTTCGGTTTTAACCTCGGGAAGATTGTCGGGAATAAGGTCAATCTTATTTATCACGAGAATTGCCGGGCGTTTTAGTGTCTCTGGATTGTAAAGCCTTAACTCCTCTTGGAGTTGATTATAGTCCCGTACCGGATGACCAGTTGAACCATCAACTACATAAAGGAGCATTTTTGTCCTTTCAATGTGGCGTAAAAATCTAAAACCCAGACCTTTTCCTTCGTGGGCGCCACTAATGATTCCCGGCATATCGGCAATTGTAATTCTTAAGTCTTTGCCCTTCCAGACTCCCAAGTTGGGAGTAAGGGTGGTAAAGGGATAATCGGCAATTTTGGGCTTTGCTGAGGTCAATGCCGCGAGGAGGGTGGACTTACCTACATTAGGCAAACCAATAATCCCGATATCGGCTACCAATCGGAGGACCAGTTTAAGGAAGCGTTCCGCACCTTCTTCTCCCGGCTCAAAATAATGTGGTGCCTGATTAGTAGGAGTGGCAAAATGGGTGTTGCCTCTACCACCCTTGCCCCCTTTTGCTACTATAAGTCGCTCCCCGGCTTTAAGAATTTCTCCTAACTTTTCTCCGGTTAGCGCATCATATACATCAGTGCCTATCGGGACTGGTAGGAGAATGTTTTCTCCTTGCCTTCCCTGTCTATTTTTTCCCATTCCATGTTGACCGTTTTTTGCCTGGTAGCGCCGGCGGTAAATGTAATCGGCGAGAGTTTGTAGGTGAGCATCGCCAACGAGAATGACCGAACCACCATCGCCACCATCGCCGCCGTCCGGTCCGCCTTTCGGGACGAATTTCTCCCGGCGGAAAGAAACACAACCCCGTCCCCCTTTTCCTCCTTTCACCCAGATGACCGCTTCGTCAATAAAGCGCATCTAATTTTCGGCGCAGGGCTTTAATTACCACCTTCGGGGTAAAACAGGAAAGCAACGCTTCAAAACTATTCTCAGGCAAAGACCTCCCTGCCCGGGCAAGTTCTCGAACCAGGGAAGAGCTCAGGTAAAAATACTTTTCTGATGGAAGGAAAAAGATTGTTTCGGTTTCTGGTGCTAACTTCCGATTGGTGAGCGCCATTTGAAATTCGTAGTCAAAATCAGCTACCGCGCGCAACCCGCGGATGACCGCATTTGCCCCTTTCCGGCGGACAAAATCAACCAAGAGACCGTCAAACCCTTCAACCATCACCTGGTTCATCTCCTTAGTTGCTTCCTGGGCCAGTTTTATGCGTTCCTCCCAGGTAAAAAAGGGGTTTTTCTCCTCCCGTTTTGCTACCGCCAGGAGAATTCGCTCAAAGAGCCGGCTCGCTCTTTCTAATACATCTAAGTGTCCTAAGGTAATCGGGTCAAAACTTCCAGGATAGACTGCAACTTTCATTTTTGCCTCCGGAAAATTGTTATCATACTTTCACCGTATTTTCTTTGTTTGAAGGTTTCCCAGCCTTCCGGGCAAACCGGTTTTTCTCTCCCATTATGTTCTAACACCAAGAGCCCGCCGGGTTGGACCAAGTTATACTTAATAACCAGGTCAACCGTTTTTTGAACTAACCTTTGCCCATAAGGAGGGTCAGCAAGAACAATATCAAACTCTCTTTTAGTCAGTTTTGGAATTACCCGAAAAACATCCCCTTTTATTATCTCTGCTCCTTGGCAGTTGATTAAATTCTCTTTTAAACACCTCACCGCCTCCCGGTTCATCTCTATAAATACCACCGTAGTTGCACCGCGAGAGAAAGCTTCAATTCCTAATGAACCGCCGCCGGCGAAGAGGTCCAATACCCTTGCCCCGACAATATCTTCGCCCAGGAGATTAAAAATCGCCTGACGGGTAATCTCTTTTGTCGGTCTCAGTCCAAAACGGGGGTAGAAGAGTTTCTGTCCCTTGAGTTTACCCGAGGTAATACGCACGAAAAGGAATATAAACAACCTTTTTTTTGCTGTCAAACAAACGTCACTTCCCCGCCTCAATATCCCTTGCTTTACTGTGAAATCCGTCTGGGTTTGAGAATCGCGACCGGAACAACCATTTCTTCAAGTGAGATGCCACCATGCTGAAGCGTGTGTTTGTAGGTGTTTTCGTACTCTCTTGGTTTGGTCGGATAGATAAAATAATAATCAGATTTGGCGATGGCGAATTTCTCACCGGGGTATTCCACCGGTAGAAAATACCTTTCAGGATTGGAAAGGAGCAATGCGCCTCGTTCTTCAACTCTCAGCGCGCCTCCGTGTTTATAACGGAGATTGGCCGACATCTCCCTCGAGCCATAAATCAGCGTCGGACGGTTCACCCGGATGAACCCATGGTCGGAGGTAATAACCACATAGCAGTTTTTTCTTGCTAATTGTTGGAAGAGGTCAAATAGTAACGAGGAGGCAAACCAGACTCTTGTTGCGCCAACCACGGCGGTATCATCAGGAAGGAGGTCGTCTAACAATCGGTTTGTCCGGACGGAGTGAATTAAGACATCAAGGAAGTTTACCACTAAAACTGTCAACCTAACCCCAGGGTCAAATAGCATTGGCTTGACTCCGGCAAGTTCTTCATCCCGACCGACTTTGATAAACGAATGGCGTGATTTAAATCCCAGTCGGCGCAAAAGTTCACAGAAAAGTTCTGCTTCAAACCGGTTTTGCCCGGTCTCCTCAAAAACCCACCATCTGGGAAATCGGCGGTGGATTTCTAAGGGCAAAAGTCCGCTGAAAATCGCATTGCGAGAATAAGGGGTCGCGGTAGGTAAAATTGAATAATAAATTGTGGTATCAATATCAAATAAGTCCCGTAGTAACGGTATTATCGCCTCCCACTGGTCTTGGCGCATTGCATCCAACACCACAAAATAGGTCGGTTTTTCCTCCCAGAGTGGCTTGACTAACCTTTCAATCAACCGATGACTCATTAGTGGTCCTTGAGTGGTTAACCAATCCAGATAGTTTTCCTCAACAAATTGAGCGAACCGGTTGTTTGCCTCCCGCCGTTGGTCGTAGTAAATCTCCCAAAGCGAGTTTTCGCCGAATCGGGCAAGGAGGTTTTGCCAGTAAACTAAAACCCGATAATACTCTACCCAGGACTGGCAAGTTGCCAATTCCCGGGGTTGATTTATCGTCCTGAGAAAATCTTGGGTAATTCTCCTGGTAACCAGTTGTCTCTTCTCTAACAGCCGTTTTAACACCGCCAAGAGTTGTGCCGGGGTAAACGGTTTGATAATAAAATCGTCGACCAGTTTTCCGATTGCTTCGTTAATTAACACCTCATCATCCGATTTAGTGACCATCGCCACCAGGACATTCTGGTCTAACTCCTTAATGCGGTTAAGCACATCCAGTCCTTGCATCCCGGTCATCATTTGGTCTAAAAGGACCAAGTCAAACCCCTTGGTCGCCAAGAGGGTTAACCCATCGGGTCCGTTGGTAGCGGTTTGGACCTGATAACCTTTTTTCTCTAAGGCATAGATAAACGGGCGCAAAAGGTCAATTTCATCATCAATCCACAAAATTCGCATCACCCCTCCCCTTCTGCTTTGGGCAGATAGATGGCAAATACCGTTTTTCCCCGGCGGGACTCCTTTAAAATCAACTTTCCTTTGTGATACTCCTCCACAATCCTTTTGGTCAGGGTCAGCCCTACTCCCCAACCATAACGCTTGGTGGTAACTCCGGGCTCAAAGAGCCGATCAACTTTCACCCCTTCCCCGGTGTCGCTAACCTCTATTTCCGCAAAGCGCTGGTCCTGGGTTAATCCCAGCCGGACCAGAATCTCCCCAGTCTCAGCGCCAATTGCGTCCACACCATTTTTCAACAGATTCTCTAACGCCCAGGAAAAGAGCACCGGGTCTACTTTAACCGGTGGGGCATCACTCACGATAAAGTTAAATTTGACCCCTTTCGGTGCCCGATGGCTAACAAAATCTATTGAATGTTTTATAAGTTCATCAAGGGAACGGACTTCCAGATTTGGCGGTAAACCAATCCGGCTGAAGCGATTCAGCACCTCTCTCATCCTGGTTAAATCCTCTTCCATTTCCGTAATAATTTCTTTCGCTCCCTTTTCCTTTAACACCTCCAGCCAAGCGGAAAAAGATGATATCGGCGTTGCCAGCTGATGGGCGGCCTCCTTTGCTAATGCGGTCCAGATATGCTCCTGTTCCCGGCGTTTGTAAACCAGGATGCCCCAGACCCCGATGAGAATAAATCCAAAGAAGAGAATTAGTTGAATAAGGGAGAACCACCGCAACTGTTTGACCGAATCGGTAAGATTGTTAGTAATTTTCCGCAGTGTGATAGTAGAAGGGGAGACACCATAATGAATGATGCCAAGGCAAACCAATGAGTCACCCTCTTTTACCATTACCGGTATTGGTTGATGTTCCTGGTCCAGTTCCTTTATCTTTTCTTCCAACCACTTTTCTTCAGGCATCGTCTCTAAGCCATTCAGATTCCGGCAGGTTACCAATCGTCCCTCGGGGTCGGTAATAATAACTGGAAAGTCAATCTTTTGAATCACCTCATCAAAGATGATATCCAGTTCCGGGGAGCTCGTCTCGCCCGGCTCAGTAATCCGGCTCATAAACCGGGCATAGATTCTTGTCCGGAGTTGGGTTTCACCCTCTAACTGAGAAGAGAGGTCTTTCGCATAACTTCGCCATATCCGGGAAAGGTTTAACAGCAAAAACTGGGAATAAAAAAACCAGACTCCCGCCAGCCCAATCAGACCAAGGGCAAAGTAAAACTGGAGTGCCTTCGGACCAAAACTAAACTTAAGACGATTCAAAAACTTTGATTTTCAAGTATAATATAACCGGAATTGTTTAAAAAGTCAAGGAAAATTTCCTTGACTTTTATTTCCGGTTTGTTAAAGATAAAATACATAACAATGGAGGAAAGATGAGTAATGTTATTGCGATAGTTTTGATAATTCTGGGGCAGGTTACCCCTGCCAAGAGTCTTAGGGCACATCACGCCGATGTTAAGTCGCGACCTTCAAACTTCAAGTCTCATTTTTCTGCTACCGTTCGTAAAAATAGATTCAATTTCCGAAATCCTCAATCCATTTTTAATAATAGCAAGAGAGATTTGAATAAAGCCCAACTTAACCGACTCTCCCTTGAGGAGTTCCCTTTTGACACGACTTCTTACTTAGGACCGGCACCGGGTTGGCAGGAGTTACCGGATATAACTTTTGATGGCACAAACTTCTTTGTTGTCTGGGATGACGACCGCGCGGGCGAAGCGTATCAGGTTTATGGGGCAAGGGTAACACCGGATGGGGTTCTCCTTGACTCTTTTTCCATTCCGATTTCTGTTGGTGAAGGCAATAGAGGATGTCCAGCGGTTGCTTTTGATGGCACAAACTTCTTTGTTGTCTGGATGGACGATAGGGATGGGAACGGTGATTTTGAAATTTACGGCACCAGGGTTACAACCGACGGCACGGTCTTGGACCCAGATGGTATCCCTGTTGCCACCGGCACCGGTAGCCGTTTTTACCCGGGTATCGCCTTTGATGGGACGAACTACCTTGTTGTCTGGAGCGACGACCGGGATGGCGACTGGTCTTTTGATATTTCCGGCACCAGGGTGACGCCTGCTGGTCAGGTTCTTGACCCCAGTGGCATTCCCATCTGCACCAATATCTATAACCAGATGTTATTCCGAAGCAGCGCCTTTGACGGCAACAACTACTTTATAATCTGGATGGATGGCAGAGACGAAAACGATGAGTATCCCAACTTATATGGGGCAAGGGTAACCCCAACCGGTGAAGTTCTTGACCCTGATGGTAAACCACTAATCCGAGAACCAAATAACCAGCAGTTGCCCCGAATCGCATTTGATGGCACCAACTACTTTGCGGTCTGGATGGATGACCGGGAAAATGAGGGAGATTTTCGGCTCTTTGGCTCTCGGATTAGCACTGATGGTGTTGTCATTGACTCCGGTGGCAAACCCCTTACCGGTGACTACTCAATATTGCCAACCTTAGCCTTTGATAACAACAATTATCTAATGAGTTATCTCACCGATTATGGCTTTTATGGGATGAGAATCACCCCGGAGGGCGTTGTTATCGACACTGGCGGTTTTGTGATTAATGAAAACTACGGTAGTGACTATCCGCTTTCGGTCTCTTTTGGTCAGGATAACTTCTTTGTCGCTTTTAGTATTTATGAGATGGAAGATTTGGATTTATATGGTGCCCGAGTTACTACTGAGGGCGAGGTTCTTGACCCAGAAGGGATAATTTTGGCCTACGGCTGGCAAGGGGTTGAACAACAAGACCCGGTGACAGGATTTGACGGCACCAATTATTTGATTGTCTGGGAAGACTGGAGGAGTTCTAACCTCAATATCTATGGCACCAGAATGACCCCTTCGGGAGAGATTCTTGACCCCGGCGGGATTAAGATAACCACCTCGGAAATCTGGCAGGAGTCTCCCGCAATCAGTTTTGATGGTAATAACTATTTTGTCGTCTGGACCGATTATCGGGTTGCTGATGGGGATATTTTTGGCTCCCGAGTAACCAAGGATGGTGTTGTTCTGGACTCCGCCGGGATTCAAATCTCCCAGACTGGTGATGAGGACCAGGCGCCCGCAATTGCGTTTGATGGCAATAACTACCTTGTGGTCTGGTACTCTTATGATATGACCAGCGGAGAGTATAAAATCTCCGGCGCCCGGGTTACCCCCACCGGGCAGGTTCTTGACAACATTGAAATCACCGCAAACCAGTTCCGGGCTCGTTACCCTGATATTACTTTTGGCGGGCAAAATTACCTTGTCGTCTGGGAGGATGGCCGAAACTTAAGTGAAGACATTTACTCTGCCCGGGTCTCCAAGGACGGAGAGGTTTTAGACCCTCAGGGCATTCCGGTTGACACCACTGATTATGTTTTCAAAGTAAGCCCGGTGGTAAGTTTTGATGGCACCAACTACTTTATTGTTTATAGCCGGGCTGACTGGGCAAATTGGGATTTTGACATCTATGCCAAAAGGGTAAGCCAGTCAGGCGATGTTCTTGACCCTGCCCCAATTCCAATTTCAATCCCAGAAAGCAACCAGAATTCACCTTCAATCGCCTTTGACGGCACAAAATACCTTGTGGTTTGGGAGGACTACCGGGCAATGAAGGCGGAGATATACGGAGCAAGGGTCTTAACCAACGGCGCGGTCATTGATACCAATGGCATAGAGCTCATCGCCCATGAGTTTGAAAACAGATATCGACCGAAACTTTGTCGCGGTCCGGGAAATCCGCAAATCCAGTATCTTTTAACCTTTTCCGGATATTATCCACCGCTCGGGGTCTATAAAGCGCTGGGCGCCTTCTACTATGGCCTTATTGCCATTGCGGAAACTTCTGTTGGACAAAAATTTCCCTCATTACAAATCTTTCCGAATCCGATTAAAACCAAGGGCTATTTAACCATTTCCCTGCCGGCAGATGCGAAAGTTGACGCCACCCTTTACTCAGTTGATGGCAGGATGGCAAAAAGCCTGTTTAATGGCAGAATCAAAGCGGGTTCCCACTCAATTCCGATTACAACTGAGAACCTGCCAAATGGTATTTACTTTGTGAACATTAAAACCGGAGAGAAGCGAATAGGGGAGAAGTTACTAATTCTGAAAGATTAAAGAGCAAATTTACCTTACCGACCAGTCACAATATTTAATCCTTAATGCGTTATGGAGAGGGCGTAAAGTATCAAAGTAAGGGCAACAGTCAGGGTTGTTATCGGGTGAGCCGGGGGCAAGCCCCATTGACAAGCATTCAAAATTAATAACACATTGAAAAATTGTGTGATATAACTTATTTCCTATAAATTTTATATGTGCATAAATATACACATATTTTCAACCTTGCGTCATTGCAAGGAGCAAAGCGGCAAAGCAATTTCATCCTGGGCACAATATCGGGGCGAGCTCGGTGAAGCAACCCCATTCTGCCCACCTGGAAATGATATCCTTCGCTTTCCTCGGGACGGGGTATTTTCTACCCCTTTAGAGACCAAATTTTTTAAACTACATATAAGAGAGAGCCTGTAATTGAGATTTGTAATAGAGAATCTAATGGGGTGTGAAAAAAGTCCCTTCAAAAGAGTTTCAGAAAGAGCCTCAAATATTTTCTCTGATACCATCCGGGGGAGAGGGGAGGGTTAGGGGAGGAGGGTAAAAAGGAGAGGTTAGGGTTGAATAAGTTAAATGGATAGAGTTGAAAGATATGAGAAATAGGTTATCTAAAGCGATAGGAAGATAAAAACGATGGCAGGTATTATTATTGGAACGAAAGGTTCTGAGGGGTATTGACTGAGGGGAAATGGTGTTTAGAATTTAATACCTTTGACTTCAACCATAGCAAGGTTTATTGAGCATACCCGGCTGAAGCCCGAAACCACCCCGGCTGAGATAGAGAAAGTTTGTGCCGAGGCGGTGGAGTTCGGGTTTGTTACGGTTTGTATTAATTCGGAATTTGTCCCTTTGGCAAGACGCCTGGTTGCCGGCAGTGGTGTTGGCGTCGGCACAGTAATCGGATTTCCTCTGGGCGCCTGTCTCACCGCGGTGAAGGTTACCGAGGCAGAGACCGCATTAGTACTGGGGGCGGATGAACTTGATATGGTGATGAATATTGGCTATTTTAAGGCGGGTGATTATCAACGGGTGTTGGATGATATCAGGGCGGTGGTTAAGACCGCAGGAGGAAAGACGGTTAAGGTAATAATTGAAACCTGCCTTTTGTCCGATGAGGAGAAGCGCCGGGCGACCGAACTGGTAGTAGAGTCGGGTGCTGATTTTGTAAAGACCTCAACCGGTTTTGGTTCGGCTGGGGCTACTGTTGCCGATGTCCGGCTGTTGGCTGAAGTAGCCCAAGGGCGTATCGGTGTTAAGGCGGCTGGTGGGATTCGCACCCTAAAACAGGCAATGGAGTTGCTGACTGCTGGCGCTACCCGGCTGGGAACCAGCGCCGGCGTAGAAATAGTCAAGGAAGAGATAAATAAAAAGGAGGATTGAATGGCATACGGTAAAATTAAAGAGTTTCTTCAAACCGAGTTGACGACAGTCCGAGCGCAGGGGCTGTATAAAGAGGAGAGGTACATATTTGGACCGCAGGGCGCAGAGATAAAAGTTGAATATCCGGCGGGCGCGCCCCAGAAAGAGGTTTTGAACTTCTGCGCCAATAATTATTTGGGTCTTTCCAGCCATCCGGAGACATTAAAGGCAGCAAAGGAGGCGTTGGAAAGGTGGGGTTATGGGATGTCTTCAGTCCGTTTTATCTGTGGAACTCAGGATTTACACCGACAACTGGAAAAGAAAATCGCCGAATTCTTAGGGACCGAAGATGCGATTCTTTACTCATCCTGCTTTGATGCTAATGGCGGTCTGTTTGAGGCGCTGTTAGGACCGGAGGATGCGGTTGTAACCGACCAGTTGAACCACGCCTCAATTATTGACGGAATAAGGTTGTGTAAGGTGCCAAAGGAGCGCCGGCTGATATATAAACATAGCGACATGACCGACCTGGAGGCGAAATTGAAAGAGGCGCGGGATAAAGGCGCCAGATTTGTGATGATTGCCACTGATGGTGTCTTTTCAATGGACGGTGATATTGCCCAACTGGATAAGATTGTCCCGCTGGCGGAAAAGTATGAGGCGCTGGTGATGATTGACGACTCCCATGCGACTGGTTTTATGGGCAAGACCGGCAGAGGAACCCACGAGCACTGCGGGGTGATGGGTAAGATTGACATCATCACCACCACCTTTGGCAAGGCGATGGGTGGCGCCTCTGGTGGGGTTACCGCTGCCCGCAAGGAAATTGTTGAGATTCTGCGTCAGCGTTCACGCCCCTATCTCTTCTCCAACTCACTCTGTCCGGTGGTTGCTGCTGCCACCCTGCGGGTAATTGACCTCCTCTCCGCAACGACCGAACGTCGGGATAAGCTGGAAAAAAACACCCAGTATTTCCGGAAGGCGATGACCGAAGCCGGTTTTGATATTAAACCGGGTGTCCATCCGATTGTACCGATTATGCTTTATAATGCCAAACTATCACAGGACTTTGCCCGGGATTTGTATCAGGAGGGGATTTATGTAATTGGCTTTTTCTATCCGGTTGTGCCTAGGGGGCAGGCACGCATTCGGGTGCAAATTTCTGCTGGTCATGAAAAGGAGCATCTGGACAAGGCGATTGCCGCGTTTGTAAAGGTGGGCAGGAAGTATGACATCTTGGGCAAGACGCGGGAGGAGATTATCGCCCGGTACGGTGAATAAAGCCATTACTTGATATTATCCTATGATAAAATATAATTACCGTTCCGAACGGAAGAGATAATAAAATAAATATAATCAAAGGAGGAAATAAATATGGCAGATGAACCAAAATTTTACGAACCGCCAAAGGAGTTGGTGGAGAACTCCAATATTATGGCGTTTATGAAAAAACACGGTATCACAAATTTAGATGAACTTTTAAATCGCGCCCAAGACCTCAACTGGTTCTGGGGTGAAATGGCAAAGGAACTGGAGTGGTTCAAACCCTGGGAAAAGGTTTTAGACGAGTCTAACGCGCCTTTCTTTAAGTGGTATATTGGTGGCAAACTGAACATCGCCCACAACTGTCTTGACCGCCATATGAAGACAAAAGTAAAAGATAAAGTTGCTTATATTTACCATTCGGAACCAGGCGAGGTGGAAAGGTGGACCTACGCTCAAATGTATCAAGAGGTTAATAAACTGGCAAACGCACTAAAGCGTCTCGGAGTAAAGAAGGGCGACCGGGTAACAATCTTTTTGCCGATGATTCCCCAGTTGCCAATCGCGATGCTCGCTTGCGCTAAAATCGGAGCAATTCATTCAGTGGTGTTTTCCGGATTTTCCTCCGCGTCGCTCCGCGACCGGATTCAGGATGCGGAAGCGAAAGTTCTCATTACCGCTGATGGCGGCTACCGCCGGGGAAAAGTTGTTACCCTAAAGAGCAATGCGGATACCGCGTTGGCAGAGTGCCCAACGATAGAACATTGCATTGTATTCCAGCGGGCAAATAACCCGGTGGAGATGAAGCCGGGGAGAGACCTCTGGTGGCACGAAATTACCGCTCAGGAGTCTATAGAATGTCCAACCGAGGAAGTTGACTCTGAAGACACCCTTTACATCCTCTATACCTCCGGGACCACGGGAAAGCCAAAGGGGATTGTTCATGTTCATGGTGGGTATGCGGTGGGAACCTATACCACGCTTAAGTTTGTTTTTGACATCAAACCTGAGGATATCTGGTGGTGTGCGGCTGATATCGGCTGGGTAACCGGACACTCCTATATTGTCTATGCACCATTGATGCTCGGTGCCACTTCAATCCTTTATGAAGGTGCACCGGACTATCCGGCGCCGGACCGATGGTGGTCAATAATTGAAAAGGAGAAGGTTACTATTCTTTATACTTCGCCGACCGCGATTCGGATGTTTATGCGCTTTGGCGAAGAGTATCCGGCAAAGCACGACCTTTCTTCACTCCGCCTTTTGGGTTCGGTTGGCGAGCCAATCAACCCGGAGGCCTGGCGCTGGTATCGGAAAAATATCGGCAGGGATAAACTTCAGATTATGGACACCTGGTGGCAGACCGAAACCGGCAGTTTTGTGATTTCACCGTTGCCAATCACCCCACTCAAACCCGGCTCAGCCACCCGGCCGCTACCGGGATTTTCGGCGGCGGTGGTAAACCAGGAAGGAAAGCCGATAGAGCCTAAGGAAAACGGCTTTGCAATCATCCTTCGCCCTTGGCCATCAATGCTCCGGACCCTTTATAAAGACCCCGAGCGTTATGTCCAGGTTTACTGGTCGCGTTATCCAGGAAAATATCTCACTGGCGACTCCTGCACCATAGATGAGGATGGTTACTTCTGGTTCCGAGGCAGAGCGGATGAGGTTTTGAATGTTGCCGGTCACCGGCTTGGCACCGCTGAGATTGAATCAGCGCTGGTTGCCCATCCGGCGGTAGCGGAAGCTGCGGTGATTGGTATTCCGGACGAAATCAAAGGCGATGTTCCTAAGGCCTATATAACCCTCAAAGTAGGGTATCAGCCCAGCGCCGCCTTGGCTGAGGAATTGAAAAAGTGGGTGGCGCAAGAGATAGGTCCGATTGCCCGCCCCGAGGCGATTGAGTTCCGGGACAAACTGCCCAAGACCCGTTCCGGGAAAATAATGCGCCGGCTGTTAAAGGCGGAAGCATTGGGCAAGCCGGTGGGCGATATCTCAACTCTGGATGAGTAGTTTTAGCGCCGGGGTGCATAAGATAAAAGCACCCCGGCGAAATATCTTTTCATTTAGGTCGGCGATTCCATAAATTAGGGGGTAAAAATGGGCGAGAAAAGGTCTTTTAACCGTTGGTTGATAGTTCTTGGCGCGATACTTATTCAGCTGTCTCTGGGCGCCATTTACGCCTGGAGCGTGTTCCGTAAACCCTTGGAGGCAGAACTGCACATTACCTCCACCCAGGCATCGCTTCCCTTCTCTTTTGTCCTCATCTTTTTTGCCCTGGCCACTGTTCTTGGTGGTAGGCTTCAGGATAGATTTGGTCCGAGATTTGTAGCTATTCTTGGTGGGGCACTCCTTTCCGCCGGGATGGTTCTCGCCAGTTTTGCTCGAAACATTATTACTCTTGTGCTCGCTTATGGGGTCCTATCCGGGATTGGGATCGGCTTTGCCTATGTCTGTCCAATC
>FWPV01002596.1_pt1 | contig 43801 bp, 38 predicted proteins | sample 2228371 | NCBI WGS metagenome assembly FWPV01 (sample SAMEA103939776, study PRJEB20133) | metagenome
GCAGCCAGGCACTCCCCACGCGGGCGGCCCGATGACGGTCACCCGCGTTTGATTCCGGGGGGTGGGAGGGGGGTTATTTCGGCGACACGAATATCCAACTCCCGCATATATTCTAGTACCTAAGTGCCCCCTTATTGACATCCGTTTAGAGATAGCCTTAAACTGAGCATGGGCCAAGAATCAAAAAGGGGAGCCAAGCATGTCCAAACGTTTCTTGTTCCTGCTTGTAGTCAGTGCAGCCCTTCTTTCAGCTTGCACCGGTACGGCCACGCCAGTTTCCATGGCGCAAGACCCAGTAGAAGGTATTCCAGAATCCAATATCAGCCTGAACGCAGTGGTGCCTACAGGTTCTCCAATCATCCGAGATTTGGGGACAACAGAGGAAACTGTATGGAACTGTGGCCCTGGGACAACAATAACCAAGAACCCATACGCGTCTATTACATCCAATTACGCTGTGGAATGGGAGGTTGGAGGGAAGACGGGCATTGGGCTGATCATAGGTGGGGGGGAATTACCAGTCGAAGTTAATCTGTCTGCTGCACTTGAGGGCCACTACGCTCAAAGCATCTCTGAGGAGGTCACTCACGGCACGGGGTGGAATTTACCGGCAGAGCCTGGCACGATAATTATCTATACCCTTCAGTGGTATGAGATGTGGCAACCAGGCTACATTGACGTGGTGATCAGAGGAGATACCCCGTTTCGTGTGAACGTGTTGTATCGTATCGGTTTTCAGAGCGAAATAATCAACAAAGAATTCCCGGATTGCCCCGATGATATACCACCGGGTCAGCCTAGCCCCGAAAATAACATCCAGCCAGCGGCAACACCCTTGGCACTTTCAACACAGGTCTCTGTCACGCTTGTACCTCAATCCACCCCTTCTCCGGTTTCAATACCGACTTCGGTGCCTCAAGGAACAATTGTTGATGACATTAATCGCCTAGTCGGAGAAGGAAATTGGCACTGTCTGGCGGGTTGGCCTACAGGTATTAGCGTTCGGCAGATTCCCAGCGGTTTCACCGTACAGTCACCATTTATTCAGGTTGACAGCAGAACCGGCGTATACAAGCCCGGACAGACAGTGCCACAGGGGCAACCGGGAACGGGTTGGCTTTCACAAAGGTTACCTAACAATCCCTGCTCTACCGACAGACCCTACATCTCAAGAGACAAACTTAACTCGATGTTGGGTGAAGGTAATTGGACATGCTTGCCAGGATTCCAGAACGGGATCATCGTCTATAGCATGCCACAGAATTTCATTGTTGAGTCTCCGATCATAACGGTCGATATTCAAAGTGGCGTTTACTGGCCTGGTGAAGCTGTCCCTGCTGGCGGCGGTGCGACCGTCTGGTTACAGAGCAACTTCAGCGAATGCCCATGAGCACCAGTTGAACATACTTAGCGCCTGATCGACCTGCTGATTGAGCACGGGATCGGGGTTCAGAAGCGGACGCTGCAATTGATCGAATTCGAGCCCGCCGATCTCGCCCGGGTTGAGGAGGTCGAGGAGGAGGAATAGGCGCCCATATTATTGTGCAGCGGATCACATCGATGACAGCTTACGACCCGCTGAAACACCATCGCCAATCACTCCGCCTGAAAGGATACGATTACTCAACAGGCGGGGCATATCTGGTCACCATCTGCACCCACGGCCGGATTTGCCTGTTCGGTGATGTGACCGACGCGGAGATACATCTTAATGATATCGGCTGTATGGTGGCCTCTGAATGGGAAAGGCTGCCGGGCCGCTTCCCTGCAATTGACCTGGATGCGTTTATTGTGATGCCCAATCACATTCACGGGATCATTGTGATCACAGAGGCGATATCGCCGGGACCCGTGGGCGCTGGCGATCCGGCAGGGGCCCCCCTCGTAGGTGCCCACCAGAGGGCAGGCACACCTGACGCTTTACGCTGGCGGCCGGCCCTTACACTCGGGGACGTGGTGGGGGCGTTCAAGTCGGTTACGACGCTGCACTATGCAGATGGCGTCAGAACACAGGGATGGCCCCCGTTCCACAGGCGGTTATGGCAGCGGAATTATCACGAGCACATCATCCGCAGCGAGGGAGCGCTGAGCCGGATCAGAGCGTACATCCACGATAACCCCGCACGCTGGCACACTGACCGGGAGAATCCGGCAGCATCCCCGCAAACACCAGATGAGCCGTGGTAACTGCTGCAGGAGCACAGCAAAGCACCGATCGTCGACACATCGGCGTGGGACTGTCTTGCGATGCCCTGTCTTTTCCGCGGACATTGTAGGGGCGGCCCTTGTGGCCGCCCTCTCCAGACTCACCGCACAGCCGGGCAGCGGACGCGCAGTTGCGCGTCCCTACGGGGCATCTATGGGCGAGCTATCCCCCTCTACCGGAGATCCGTTTGGGCGGTGGTGTGTTTACTGCCCGCCCAGCGCGGCCAGCTCCTCCTGGATCAGTCGCACCACCAGCGCGTCAAGGTCCTCCACCGTGTAGCTGCCCTCCTGTACGCTCAGATCATCGCGGCCCGGCTCCCCGGACGACTGCGGCTGGCTCTCATAGGTCAGGAAGATGAAGTTGCCCCCCGTGAACAGCGCGATCTGGCGGAAGATGTACTCGGCCTGCGACTGGTAGAACGACTCGCCCAGCTCGGAGGAGATCGGGAAGACCTTGATGCCCAGCGCGGCGGCGTTCACCATCTCCTGCGCGTAGTCGAAATCCTGCGCGTAGTCAAGATGCGGCGGGGCGTCGGCCACCAGGAACATCAGGCTGACCGTATCGTCCACGCGCCAGCTCACATCCCACACCGCGCGGTGCAGCGCCTCGTTGAGCGACTCCGGCGTGTCGCCGCCCCCGGCGGCCTGCACGTTCTGCAGGTCACGCTGGAAGCGCTGCACATCCCCGGTGAAGTCGAAGGTCTGCGTCACGTACATATCGCCGATGTCGCGGTAGGTCACCATACCGAAGCGCACGTCCGGGCGTGTGGGCAGCGCCTCGATCTGCGCCGAGATGCTCAGGATGTTGTTCTTGAGCTGGTCGATCTCGTCGGCCATGCTGCCGGTCGTGTCGATCAGGAACAGCACATCCAGCTTAACGGGCGGCTGGCTGGCGGGCACGTTGAGCGTCACGTCAAACGCGCTGCTCTGGCCGCCGCGCGGCAGCTCAAACTCGGCGACGGCTCCGCCCTTGCTCACCGACACACTGAAGCGGTTCACCCCATCGGCGACCGGGAAGGCGCGCGGGAAGAAGTAGACGGTGCCGGTGGCAGGGGTGCGCAGCGTGGTCACCAGGTTCTGCCCGCCGTAAACCAGCACCTCGGCGCCCAGCACAGGTAGCCCGCCGCGCGTGCGCACGCTGATGATGTAACGCTCGCTCACGTCGCGGTCATGCACTGTGTTCATGCCCACAAAGCGGCCGTAGTCGGTGCGATACTGTAGATATTCCTCAAACTGCTCGTTGTCGTTGATCTCCCCGGCGGTCAGGTCGGCCTGGAACTGCGTGTCGGGCATCTCAACGACCTGGGTGGGCATGGGGGGAATAGCAGCGGGGGCCAGGGCCTCATCGGCGCCGGCGGCGGGGGCAGCGGCGCGCTCCTCCGCCTCAACGGGGGCGGCGGCCAGCCCGGCGTCGACCTCGCCGCCCTCGTAGGCAGGCCCACCGGCGGGCTGCGGCGCGAGGTTGGCACTCTGTGCGGCCAGCCCATCGGCCACATCGCCGACGGCTGCTTCCTCCAGCTCAGGCTCCGCCGCGGTCTCCTTTGCGGCGCAGGCGGCCAGCGCCAGTGCGAGGAAGGCCAGGGCGATCAGGATATAAGTGCGGCTATAACTGCGGTTCATCTTCTTTCCCTCTCCGGTTAAGCAGCGGCTATCTGATCATGAGACGTCCTGATCGGCTGCCCGGTTCCCGGGGAGGGGAGAAGATGATTGCGCTGCGATAGCACACGCACCGGCTGTTTACGGCGGGTGACCTCACCCCCATGCCTCGTTGCACTCGGCGCTTCCCCCTCTCCACACGTGGAGAGGGGGAGACAGACCGCAGGTCCGGTGAACCGCTGATACAATGGGGTGAGGTCTCCTTCAGGCGCAGAGTGATCGCAGAAAAAAAAGTCCCTGGCAGCCGCTAGTCGCCCATCTCCTCCTGAAGGTCCTGCATGGCCAGCGTCCAGGCCTCAAACGCAGCGTTGGCCTGTTCAACGATCGGCCCCGCCGCCTCCGGGCTGCCGGTCTGAAGCAGCACCTCCTGCATCTCGATCGAGGCATCCATCACGGCGAGCTGGGCGGCGCGGGCTTCCTCGGCGCAGGCGGGCAGTGTCAGCCCGGCGGTGGCCTCGCGCACCTCGCGGAGCTGGTCGATGTAGGGCGCGATCTCGCTGTAGGCACTGGCCTCCGACTCCCTGCCGATGGCGATGAAGGCGTTCATCTGCTCGATCAGCCCGGCATAGGACAGGCTGGCCTGGGCAGATGAGCAGGTGGTATCCGGCCCACAGGCCGCCAGCGCCAGCAGCGCCAGGGCCAACGGGATCAGGGCGAGAGTTGGAATACGCATCAAGGCGATCTCCTGTCAGGTCATAGGCGCGGCAAGCAGCGGCTGATTATAGCCGGCGAGAGCCGAGCAGCATAAAAGTGAGGCCGCCCCTGCGCAGCGATCACGGCTTCTCGATGCCCGGCAAGGTGTCGGTCAGCTCAGGATGACGGGCGAAATACTCCTCGCGCAGGATGTCCATCAGCACCGAGTCGAGCAGCTTACCGTCTTTATAGGCCGCCTCGCGCACGCGCCCGCTGATCCGGAACCCTGATTTCTCGGCCACCCTGATGGCACGCGGGTTGCCGCTGTGCGTCCACAGGCGCACCACCCGCAGGCCGACATCCACAAACAGGAAGCGCAGCATCACCTCATTGGCATCATGAGCCACTCCCGTCCCCCAGAACTCGCGGGCCACCATGATACCCAGTGTGGCATCCATGCGCGGCGACATAAAGCTGTAGGCCATATACCCCGCGGGACGCTCACTGGCGCGATGCAGGATGGTGAAGCGCGCCTCGCGGCGGTCGAACGAGAACTCGCGGGCCTCAAAGCGCCGCATGTACATACCCAGTGTGTAGTCAGGCGGCAGGGCGACGTTCCAGGCTTGCGTCTCCAGGTCATTGCGCAGGGCCACAAAAAAGGGCTGATCTTCCGCACGCTCCTCACGCAGGATGACGATCTCACCGACCAGCGGCATGGTACTCACCTCCTCGCTGCTGCTTCCACTCCGGGCGCAGCAGGTCAACGATCACGCCGTCATAGAACGCGCCATCGCGGATGCCCAGCCGGCGCGGCCCGCCGTTCTCGATGAAGCCCAGTGACCGGGCAAAAGAGCGCGCGCCGCTGTTCCAGCTCATGATCCAGGCGCTGACATTGTGCGCGGGCGTGTAGCCGAACAGATAGCGCAGCAGCAGATAAGCAGCCTCGCGCCCAAAGCCGCGCCGCCGCCAGCCGGGCGCAATCACCACCCAGAGCGATGGCGCGTGGGGGTCCCAGCCCCAGTCGGCCCCGGCATAGCCGATCGGGGTGGCCTCGCCATGGAGGGCGATCAGCAGGTGCAGGCCGCGCTCGGCCCTGTTCCATTCCTCGATCAGGGCGTCTATCCGACCGGCGAACAGGGGCCGGTCGTCGGGGAAGGCGTCGGGCAGATAGCGGCAGCCGATCAGATCGGGGTGATTGAGATAGTCAGCCAGTGCGAGGGCATCCGCAGGAGCTGGCGGGCGCAGGGTGAGGTGCTCGCCCCGGAAAAGGGAGGTGCTCATCGGGTCATCTCCTCTGGCAGAGAGCAGACAGCAAGCCCTATTATAACCTGCAACATCCTGCTGCGGGGCCGGGCCGGTGTGAGAAGCATGCGGGCGTAATGGGGGTGGCGGACAAAAAGAGGCCGCAGGTCACCCGACCTGCGGCCGTTCATAGCGGGGAGAGGATTCGAACCTCTGACCTTCGGGTTATGAGCCCGACGAGCTGCCACTGCTCCACCCCGCAGCGCACCCGGAGAATACCCGATTGTGAGGCTTTTGTCAAATGTGGGCCGTATGTGGGCCGTGCCTGTGCCCCCTGGAGCGTGTTATGAACTTCCTTCAGGCACGACGCAGCGTCAGAGTAGTTCGTAACAGCCTCTAGCGACGCCCCGTTGTCCCCTGAATTGACGTCGCCCCCTGAGCCTCGCGCTGCGGGCGGCGCAGCACGCCGGACGAAGCCGGGGGTGAGGTCGATCGGCGCCCCCCTTCTCCGTTTGCCATCTGACCGATCGGGCATAGAATAGTGCCTGTTGGGTGTGTCGTGAACAGCACTCACTGTGGGGGGAAACGCATGGCTGAGGAACACAACCTGCCGCTGTCTGTCGAGGGTGATCACATCGAGGGCGATAAGGTCCTCGGCGATAAGATCGTCGTCGGCGATGTCGATCAGAGCGTGGTCGCCATCGGCGAGGGGGCGCAGATCATCTACCACAACGTCGAGCGCGCGCTCTCCAGCGTGGAGCTGGCCGACCAGGCCGCGCAGCGCGAGCGCCGTCTGCTGGCCGAGAAGATCACTGCCTATGTCCAGCGCCTGCAGCGTCAGGCCGAGGCCGCCCGCGTCGAGGGCACAGCGGCGGGCAGCCCCTATAAGGCGCTGCTTTCCTATGACTTCGGCGACGCGCCGCTGTTCTACGGGCGCACCGCCGAGATCGCCGGGGTGCTCGACCGGCTGGGGCGCGGCCCCCTGACCGTGTTGCACGCGGGCAGCGGCACCGGTAAGACCAGCCTGCTCAAGGCGGGCATCATGCCGCGTCTGCTGGCCAACGGCGACGTGCCGCTCTACGTGCGCCCCTACCAGACCCCGGCGCATTACGCCATCAAGCGCGGGCTGCTGACCCAGCTTGAGGAGACCCCCGACCTGGCGGTGACGGCCCTGCACGACTTCCTGCGCATGGTCACCGACCTGCTGGGCGGCGGTCGGCTGGTGGTGATCATCGACCAGGCCGAGGAGCTGTTCACGGTGCAAAGCGCCCAGATGCGCGCCGACTTCGTCAGCGAGCTGGCCCCCTGCCTGGCTGACACACTGCTGCCGGTGCGCTGGCTGCTGGCGCTGCGCGGCGAGTGGTTCACCCAGCTTGGCACGTTCCGCCCGCAAGTGCCCGATCCTTTCGCCAACGAATACCTGCTCGGCCCGCTGACGCCCGATCAGGCCCGCGAGGTGATCGTGCAGCCCGCTGCCCATTACGGCGTGACCTATGAGGCCGGGCTGGTCGATAAGCTGGTGAGCGATCTGGGCGAGCGCGAGATCGCGCCGCCGCAGCTCCAGCTCGTCTGCTCGGCACTGTTCGACAACCTGGCGGGCGAGAAGATCATCACCGCCGCGCTGTATGACTCGCTGGGCGGCACCAGCGGCATCCTGCGCAGCCACCTGGAGCGCGTGCTGCGCCGCAACGTGCCCGCCGACCAGCGAACCGCGGCGCGCCATTTGCTGGAGGCACTGATCACCTCCGAGGGCCGGCGGGCGCTGCGCACCGGCGAGGACCTGGCCGCCGAGCTGGCCGTGCTGGGCGTGGACCGCGCCACCTTCAGCGCGGTACTGCAGGTGCTGGTCGACAGCCGCCTGCTGCGCGTGGAGGAGGTGGACATCAACGACAGCCCGGCGGTTGTCTACGAGCTGGCTCACGATTACCTGCTGGCCGAGATCGAGCTGGACCCGGCCACGCAGGCCCGCAAGGCCGCTCAGGAGCTGCTCTTCCGCGAGGTGGAGTCCTATCGCCAGTACGGCACGCTGCTGGATGAGGACGAGATGGCCATCATCGCGCCGCACCTGGGCCAGCTCCCGCTGGACGACGATACACGTGCCCTGCTCGACGCCAGCCGGTCGCGGCTGGAGCAGATGCGTGAGGAGGAAGAGCGCCGCCGCAAGGCCGAGCTGATGCGCCTGCGCATCTATATCGGCGTGCTGGCCGTGCTGGGGATCATCGCCGCGTTCTTTGGGGCGCTGGCCACGCGCAGCGCGCGCAGCGCGAACCTGAGCGCCACGCAGGTGGCCAGCGAGCGCGACCGGGCGCAGTTAGCTGAGTCGACCGCCGAGGCCGCCCGTATCAGCGCGGAGGAGGCCGAGCAGCGCGCACTCGAACAGGCCGCCTTCAGCAAGTCGCTGGCGCTGGCGGCGCAGGCCGAGCTGGAGCTGGCCGGGCTGTCGCCGGAGCGAGGTGTGCTGCTGGCCCTGGAGGCACTGGAGCGCTACGCTTACAGCCCGCAGGCCGAGCGTGTGCTGGCCCGCGCCGTGCAGACGCTGCGCCTGCGCGACACCGAAACTATTGACCGGGTGGTGGTGGCCGAGTATAGCCCGGACGGGTCGGCGGTGCTGGTGGCGGGGGGCGACGGCACGGCCCGGCTGCTCGACGCCGTCTCACACGAGGTGCTGCGCGTCTACAGCGGGCACACCGGTGCGGTGAATGACGCGGCCTTCAGCCCGGGCGGCGAGCGCATCGCCACCGCCGGGGCCGATCAGACGGCGAAGGTGTGGGAGACGGACACCGGCGTGATCCTGCTATCGCTCGATCACGGCGTGGCGGTGACGCGCGTGGCTTTCAGCCCCGATGGCCAGTTCCTCGTCACGGCGGGGAATGACAATGTGGCTCGCGTGTGGAACGCCGCGACGGGCACACTGCTGCTGCGCCTGGAAGGCCACACCGAGCCGGTGCTCAACGCAGCCTACAGCCCCGATGGCACGCGCATCATCACCACCTCCGCCGATGACACGGCGATCATCTGGGACGCCGTCAGCGGCGAGCTGCTGCAAACCCTGATCGGGCACGGTGGCGACGTATACAGCGCGGCCTTCAGCCCGGACGGCACACGCGTAGTGACCTCAGGACAGGGCGGCACAGTGTATCTGTGGGACCCGGCGACCGGGGTGCAGCTCTCGACGGTGGCCCGGCACGGCGAGGCGGTGTATCACGTGGCCTACCGGCCCGACGGCCAGGCGGTCGTCACCGCCAGCAGCGATGGCACCGCCCGCGTGTGGAACGTGTTCACCGGCCAGCAGATACTCTCCTTCATCGGCCATGTGGATGTGGTGTACACGGCGGCCTACAGCCCCGACGGCATGCAGGTGGCGACCGCCGGGCTGGATAACACGGTGCGCTTCTGGGATGCCGACCCCGGCGCCGAGCTGCTCGACATCCCCGGCAGCACTACCAGCGGCCTGACCGCCGACTACAGCCCGGACGGGGCGCGCATCGCCTCGGCCAATATGATGAACGCGGTGGTGATCTGGGACCTGGCAACCGGCACGCAGGCACTGACGCTGGAGGGGCACCTCAGCGGCCTGACCGCCGTCACCTACAGCCCGGATGGGACGCGCATCGCCACCGCCAGCCGCGACGGCACGCTGCGTGTATGGGACGCGCAGTCCGGCGCCGAGCTGCTGAGCATCCCGTTCGAGGGGCCGTGGAACGTGGCCTTCAGCCCCGACGGGACGCGGCTGGTGGCGACGGCGGTGTTCAGCCCCACGGCACGGGTCTTCGATGCCGCTACCGGCGAGGCGCTGCTGACCATCGGCCCGCTGACCGACTGGCTGCGCATGGCGGTCTACAGCCCGGATGGGACACGCATCGCCGGGGCAAGCTGGGATAACACCGCCCGTGTGTGGGACGCTGCGACCGGCCAGGAACTGCTGACGCTGGTGGGCCATGTGAGCGATGTGTATGACGTGGGCTTTAGCCCCGACAGTTCACGCCTGATCACTGCCAGCCGCGACGGCACCGTGCGGATATGGGATGCATCAAGCGGGGCCGAGCTGCTTAGCCTGGTGGGGCATACCAGCGTGGTGTACAGCGCCGAGTACAGCCTCGACGGTCGGCGCATTGTGACGGCCAGCCGCGACGGGCTGACCAAGGTGTGGGATGCCGCCACCGGCCAGGAACTGCTGACAATCACCTCAGGGGCGGGCTGGGCCTACGGTGCGATCTACCACCCTGCCGGGTCGCAGGTGGCGACGATCTATGCCAACGGCACGGTAAAGGGCTGGCGGGTGTGGCCCACCACACAGAGCCTGATCGACTATGCGCGGCAGTGCTGCGTGTTCCGCGAGCTGACCGACCGCGAGCGGGTGCAGTTCGGGCTGCCGCTGGTGGGGGGCGCGCAGAACTGAGCAGGCGGCGGTGCTACGGCTCCGGTGTCAGCTCAAAGAAACCCAGCGCGAGCAGCGGCTCGATGTAATCACGGTGGTGCTCGTGCATCTCGATCTGCACCAGCGTGGTGTTATCTGACAGGCTGCGCTGGCCGGAGGTATCGAAGCGTACAACGGTTGCGCCATTCTCGTCGGCAAAGCGGCTAACGCTGCTCAGCACGCCGGGACGCCAGCGCAGCGTCGATCCCTCATGCAGCACCGCCCGCCCCTTCTCAACCTTAAGCGTGATCAGGCGCCCCTCCACCCCGGCCTCATGCACGCGTAGACGGGGGCGGTCGGCGCTGCCGCGGCGCTCGATGGTGAAGCGCCGCGTCCCGATCCAGGCCACGGCATACAGCGGCGCACGGGTGGCCCAGACGATCACCCCCAGCAGCGGGCCGCCCCCCCGCGGCTGCAACACATAGCGCGGGCGGTCGTCTGGCGGGGCCGGATCGGCCCGCCACTCCAGGTCGTGATCCAGGTAGTCAAACACAGAGCCGGTCACGCCAGGCGGGGGGAATGCGTCAAGCCCATGGCGCTGATCCTCTGGCACGCGCGGGGTGTCTCGCCCCCCGATAAGGACCGCAGCTCCCGCCAGATGCGCGTCGTCACGGTCTTCCTCCGGGGGCATCTCCGCACGGCGGATCAGGATGACAAACAGGACAACCAGCCCGGCCAGCGCCAGCAGGCCCAGGCCGATGCCCCCATAGGTCAGCACGCCAGCAGACATCAGATAGTCTCTCTCTGGCAGCGCAGGGGGTGGCTACCATATGGTGTGCTAATGGTGTTCACGCTCACTCCTCCCCTCAGCGGGGGCCGTACCGCTTCCAGTATAGCAGGCTTCTATTAAGTACAGTTTAAGCAAAGATGACCATCCCCACCCCCCGCTTCCAGCGCCCGGCAGCCAGGCACCCGTTCCCCTTGCAAGAAGGGCAAACAGAGTGCATCGGCGCGGAGCCGAGGGATGGCCTGCCGGGGGCGCTCGGATCACATACGCGCCAATCACCCCCTGAAACAGGGGGAGGGCCGACGCCGGCCAGAAGGGACGGCCTGCTGGTAGCTTGCGCAGCATCTCCTCACGTGCCATGATCTGGATACGATCGGTAAAGTTTTCAGGGGGCTGGCAGTGGAACAACGGATGGCCCGCTTTATCACAGGGCTGCGCGCCTCCGGGGTGCGCGTGTCAATGGCCGAGAGCCAGGACGCCTGGCGCGCTGTCGATCTGCTGGGGGTGATCGACCGTGACGCCTTCAGGCTGGCGCTGCGCGCCACACTGATCAAGGAGGCGGTGGACATCCCCACCTTCGAGGAGCTGTTCCCGCTTTACTTCGGCACCGGCGTGCCGCCGCTGATGAACCCGCAGGCCGAGCTGAGCCCCGATCAGCAGAACCTGCTGCAACAGGCGCTCGATCAATTCGCCGAGGAGCTGGCTGAGCTGCTCAACTGGCTGTTCAGCGGGCAGGGGCCAACCGAGGAAGAGCTGCGCGACCTGGCCGATCAGGCCGGCATCCGGGCCGCCGACAGCCCGTATCAGGCCCGCTGGTACGCCCGCCGGATGCAGCGCCTGCTCAACTGGGACCGGCTGCAGCAGGTGCTGGATATGATCTTCGAGTTCCTGGCCGAGCAGGGCATGGACCCGCGCCAGATCGAGGAGCTGCGCCAGCAGGTGGGCGAGAACATGACGGCGCTGCAGGCCCAGCTTGAGCAGCAGGCCGGGCAGCGCATCCAGGAGAACATGGCCGAGCAGTGGCGTGAGCGCCGCGACACGGTGCATGACCTGATGGAGCGCTCCTTCGGCTCGCTGAGCGAGACCGAGATGGACGTGCTGCGTGATCAGGTGCGGCGGCTGGCGGCCCGTCTGCGCAGCCGCGCGGCACTCCGGCAGAAGCGCGGCAAACGCGGCAAACTCGATGTGAAGGGCACGCTGCGCGCCAACCAGCGCTACGGCGGCGTGCCGCTGGAATTGAAGATGCGCCGCCGCCGCCTCAAGCCGAAGCTGGCTGTGATCCTCGACGTGAGCACCTCCATGCGCCCGGTGGCCGAGTTCTTCCTGCGGCTGCTCTACGAGCTGCAGGACACCGTGCAGAAAACGCGCAGCTTCGCCTTCATCGACCACATGGAAGAGGTGACACCCGACATGAAGTCGATGGGCATCGAGGCCGCGGTGGAGGCGGTGCTGACCCGGCTGCCGCCCGGTTACTACAGCACCGACCTGGGCAAGAGCCTGCGCCAGTTCCAGAAGCAGTTCATGGACGCGATCGACGGGCGCACCACGGTGATCGTGCTGGGCGACGGGCGCAACAACTTCAACGACCCGGCGCTGGACGTGCTGGAGGAGATCGCCCGGCGCGCGCGCCGCACGATCTGGATGAACCCGGAGTTCCCCGCCCAGTGGGGCACCGGTGACAGCGACATGCTGCGTTATGCCCCGCTGTGCAGCGAGGTTTACCAGGTGCGCAACCTCAAACAGCTCACCGAGGCGGTGGATAAGATGCTGGGCGGGTAGGTGGAAGCAAACGGGCGGGGATGGCCCCCGCCCGCGCTGTTTATCTCACTCGATGCTGCAAACGGCTGAGGGCTACTTACCGTTCCCCCTGCCGTTCCCCTGGCTGAACGGCACCGTCACGGTGACGCTGGCCAGCGTGGTGTTGCCGCACGAGTCGACGGCCTGATAGGTGATGGTGTAGACACGACCGGTGCCCGTGCCCGAACGCTCGGCGCGGAGCTGGAAGGTGAAGTCATCCACGATCACGATATCGTTCGGCGTGTCGCCGTCGCCCAGGCCCTCATCCGGCTCGTTTGAGGTGACCGACACCAGCGACACCACCACGTTCGGATCGAAGTTATCCGAGACCAGTACCTCGACCGTCACATCCACATACTTATGGTTGGGCGGCGTCAGCGTGTCGGGCGTGGCGGTCAGCAGGTCGAAAGTTGGCCCCACTGCGTCGCACACGCCGATCAGCACCGGGTCATGGTCGGATGAGCGATAGGCATCCGGGCTGTACAGGCCGGGCGGGTTGAACTCGGTGTTGTAGTCGAGGATGCGCGGCTCGTCGGCGTTGATGTGCCAGATATCCGCCCCCGTCACCCGCGCTGCCATATCGAGCGTGGTGAAGGCGTGGTCAAGCTGCCCCACCTCGCCGTTAAAGGCATAGGAGTAGGCATCGAACGGGTTCATGAAGGCCGCAATCGGGTTGAACAGCGCGCCGTTCAGCACGTCGATCGGGTCCTCCAGCGCGTAGCTGTTCAGGTCGCCCACCACGATCACATCCGGGTCGCCAGAGCTGATTTTCAGCTCCTCGATGAAGGTCAGCAGCGCCTGGGCCTGCAGCGTGCGGCGGTAGTTGTAGCAGCTCTGCCCATCGCCCTGATCCAGGTCGAGGCCGACAGCACCATCGCAGCCCTTCGACTTGAAGTGGTTGCTCACCACGGTGAAGATCTCGCCGCGTGCGTTGAACGTCTGCGCCACGGGCGGGCGGTCCTCAGCGTAGATCGGGTCAAGGCTGGCGAGCGGGTCACCCACCGTGCTCACCCGGTCGGCGCGGTAGATGATGCCCACCTTGATCGGGTTGGCGCTCTGCAGGCCGCCGGGATAGTACGGCTCCGGCACGTAGGCCCACACGTTTGAGCCCAGCGCCCCGTTGAGCGCCGCCACCAGGTCGGCGATGGCCACGTCACCGTTGGCCTCCAGCTCCTGCAGGCCGATGATGTCGGCGTCCAGCCCCAGGATGGCAGCCACGAGCTTGGCCTGCTGGCGCTGGAACTCCTCGGCGGTGTTCGCGCCACGCCCGCCCAGTGTCGTCCAGTAGTTGAGCGTGTTCAGGCTGGCGATCTTGATCGTGCCGCCAACCGCGTCGGGCGCAGCCGGGCGGGGGTTGGCCCGCACAAAATTGACCGGCGCGGTGGGCTGCAGGCGGTAGTAGTCGAAACCGTAGCTGAGCACACCCGTCAGCCCGGTGACCGTATCGCCCAGGCGCAGCGTGTTATCGGCGGCCAGGTAGGGCACCACTGCCGGGTTCTGGATATTGCTGGCGTCGTCGATCAGCAGGCGGCGCGCGGCGTTGCCCTCTGCCGTGACCCCCGGCGTGTTGGTGGGGATGTACAGGCGACCATCCGCCGAGACGTGCACCTCACCATAGCGGCCCAGGTTGTAGTGCTCGGTGGCGGTCATCGTCTCCGGGATGGTGATCAGCATGCCCTCATACGCTTCGAGGTCACTCACCGCCGTCACCGGCAGGTCGACCACTGTTGGGGTGATGGCCCCCGTGCCGCAGGTCAGGAGCTGGGTCACACCGGTGATCTCGGTCAGGCCGAAGTACTCATCGACCGTGCCCTTGACGCGCACCTGATCGCCCACCGCCACATCGGCCACGGCGGTGCTGGCGTAGACGAAGATACCGTCTGATGTCAGGGGATTGGCGTCACCCGCCGGGTCCTGGATAAAGAAGCCGCCCAGCTCGCTGCCAAGCTGGAAGTCGGCGGTGACCACACCCTCGGTCGAGACGACCGAGCCGTCCAGCGCGCTGTCCATGCCGCTGCCCTGGATGGTGTAGGTCGGGGTGAATGGATCGCCGCAAACCTCAACCGGAGGCGGGGGCGGGGCGCAGCCGTTGGCCACGCCGGGGGTATCTTTGGTCAGATCGGAGAAGCTACCGATGCGCCAGTCTGCGCCGCAACGATAGACAACGCCTGGCACGAATGAGCCACTCGGCCCGACGATGGTGCTGCTGTACATCTTGTCGCCACCGGTCAGCGATTGCGCCAGTGACACCGAGTCGACGATCGCGGCCCAGGGAGTCGCGTCCAGCACCCCGTCGTCGTTCGTGTCGAGGTCCTGGTTGTTCGCCCCGCTGAAACCCCGCACCAGCAGATGCGTGACGTTGTCGTCATTCTCGAAGTTCAGGTTGGCCACCAGGTTGGGCGTGCCCAGCGTGAAGGTGCTCTCGGCGGCCAGAAAGTAGCCGGAGGCCGGGATCGTCTGACCGTTCAGGCTCACCACCGCCTCGATCACCCCGCTGCCGCCCGACCCATCGCCGATGACCAGATAGGTGAGGCCATCCAGTGAGCTGCCGGGGGCGCCCTGCAGCTCGAAGAACTCGTCGTTATCCGTGCCTGGCTGGTCGATGCGGATCTCGCTGAGCAGGATCGGGCAGCCGTTAGCCGCGCCGGGGGTGTCATTGGTCAGATCGGAGAAGCTGCCAATGCGCCAGTCTGCGCCGCAGCGATAGACAACGCCTGGCACGAATGAGCCACTCGGCCCGACGATGGTGCTGCTGTACATCTTGTCGCCACCGGTCAGCGATTGCGCCAGTGACACCGAGTCGACGATCGCGGCCCAGGGAGTCGCGTCCAGCACCCCGTCGTCGTTCGTGTCGAGGTCCTGGTTGTTCGCCCCGCTGAAACCCCGCACCAGCAGATGCGTGACGTTGTCGTCATTCTCGAAGTTCAGGTTGGCCACCAGGTTGGGCGTGCCCAGCGTGAAGGTGCTCTCGGCGGCCAGAAAGTAGCCGGAGGCCGGGATCGTCTGACCGTTCAGGCTCACCACCGCCTCGATCACCCCGCTGCCGCCCGACCCATCGCCGATGACCAGATAGGTGAGGCCATCCAGTGAGCTGCCGGGGGCGCCCTGCAGCTCGAAGAACTCGTCGTTATCCGTGCCTGGCTGGTCGATGCGGATCTCGTTGATCACGGGGTCGGCGGCGCTGAACGCGGGCGTCACCGCCAGAGCCATGGTCAGCAGAAGCGCGACCAGCGGCAGAGCTTTCCAACTGCGTATCGTCATGGGCAGTCTCCCTTTGTGCTGCTTATAAAGATGGACTATCTGTTCTTGCCTCAGAAAGGCCGCCGGGCGGGGTTCGTGCGCGGGCACGACGGCGGCTGTCGGGCATCTCCCCGTGTGCGAGACACCCAATGCCATTATAGCACAACGCAGACGATACGAGGTTAAAAAAACGCAAAGGCGGCGTTAAGACATCGGCCTCGCCGCGCAGCGGGGCAGCCGACGCGCAGTTGCGCGTCCCTGCGGGTTGGCTGTGTGTCTGATCACCCCCTGTACACGCGCCAGAGCGTGTTATGAACTTCCTTCAGGTTAATCCATGCCTGAAGAGACCTCACCCCCACACCTCGCTGCGCCCGGCGCCGGACCGCAGGGCCGGTGAACCGCTGGTTCAATAGGGTGAGGTATCCGTCAGGCACAATGCAGCGTCAGAGTAGGTCATAACAGCCTCTAAGGCGCGCCCTCTTCATCCTCCGGGGGTGCCCAGCCGCCTGCCGCCAGCGTGCGGCGCATCTGGTCGATATGCGCCTCGCCGTGGCCGCTGTAGATACGCAGGATGGTCTCCAGCGTGATCTCGCCCGCCTCCGGGTGATGGCCCGCCCGCGTCCAGTCCTCCGGGCGCAGGCTGTCCATCCAGGTGGTCCAGCGGGCATGCAGCCCCTCGATCAGCAGCAGCGAGACCTCCACCGGCATGGCCACCGCGTCGATCTGCCCGGCCCACACGTCCTGATCGTAGGCCACCAGCGTAGGGTGATCCTGCGTGGCGATCAGCTTCATGCGGATGTAGGCGTGCATGTGCGTGTCGGCCAGGTGGTGGATGTTCTGCGCCACCGTCCACTCGCCCTCGATGAAGGGCGTGTGGAGCTGGTGATCGGTCAGGCCGCTGATCAGCGCCTCAAGCTGGGCGGGCAGCAGCCGGATCTGCTCGATCATGAAGTAGCGGTCGTCATCGGTGAGCATGTGTATGTCTCCTGTCTACGTGTGCATCCTTAACGGTGCAGCGGGCGGCCCGCGGCTCTCACCCTGGCAGCCGGAGGCTGCCGGACGCGCAGTTGCGCGTCCCTACAGGTTGGCTGCGCGGCTGATCACCCCCTCTACCCGACCAGCGGGCGGCCCCTGTCCCTGCAGCCGCCCTCGCCTCATCTCCCCAGCCAGTCGAGCAGCAGGGCGTTGACGCGCTCCGGCGCGTCGTGCTGCACCCAGTGGGTCGCCTCATCGATCAGGTGCAGGTCGCCCTCGTCGCACAGATCGACGCTGGCCTGCGCCATGCGGTGGCTGAGCGCCACATCGTGCCGCCCCCAGATCACGCGGGTGGGCACCCGCACGCGCGTGCCGCCCTCCAGCGTGTGCGCCGGGATGCGCGCGGCGGCGCGGTACCAGTTGATCATCGCTGTGATGGCGCCCGGCTGCGCCCAGGCCGTGCGGTAGCGCTCCAGGTCCTCGGCGGTGAAGGTGTCGGGCCGCGCCGAGCCGGTCAGCGCGCGCAGCCCGCCCGCCCATCCCCCGGCGCGGAAAAGGGCCTCCGGCAGCAGCGGGAGCTGGAAGAAGAACACATACCAGCTCCGGCGCACCTGCTCGGCGTCCAGCGAGCGCAGGTAGCGGCTCATCACGGCGGGGTGCGGCACGTTGAGGATCGCCAGGCGGTGCAGGCGCTGCGGGTGGCGCAGTGCCACCCACCACGCGACCAGCGCGCCCCAGTCGTGGCCCACCAGCCGCACGCGCTCCGCGCCGATATGGTCGATCAGCCCGATCACGTCGGCGGCCAGCGTGGGCAGTGTGTAGGCGCCCACCCCGCGCGGCTTCTCGCTGAGGTTGTAGCCGCGCTGGTCGGGCGCATAGACGCGCCAGCCCGCCGCCGCCAGCGCCGGGATCTGGCGCCGCCAGCCGTACCAGAACTCCGGGAAACCGTGCAGCAGGATCACCGGCTCGCCGTCGGGCGGCCCCGCGATGACCGTGTGCAGGCGCACGCCGTTGGTGGGGATGGTGACATGGATCAGGTCGGTGTTCATGCGAGCGCTCCCTGTATTTGATGGCTCTGATTGTAGCACGAACTCGCGGCGGAAGCAGAGGCGCAATACTCCTGTATCTCCCCGTGTGCGATCCGTTTGCCGGGCCGAAAGCCCCCAGCCGCAGCCCCTCGCAGAGCGGACACGCCATGGCGTGTCCTTTACGTGCCGGAGAACTGATCCACCCGCACACCTGCACAATCGGGGGCAGCCGTCACTGGCTGCCCTCTCTCTATTGCGCCGATTCGCAGTTCACCTATACTGATCGCAGTCCTGATCTTCGTCAGTGTGAGGAGGCAACCATGCCCGCCGATCGCCGCTTCCCCGTTCTGATCACCCTGGCCGTGCTGACCCTCGCGGCCATCGCCTGCGCCACCTCCGGCACAGGTGAGGTCACCCGCCTGGAGGATGTTGTAGGTGAGCCCGGCGGGGCGGCCATCGCCCCGCCGCCCGAGCAGGCCGAAGCGGAGCCGACCCCGCCCCCGCCTGCCCTGCCGGACGCCCCCGATCAGCCGCAAGACCAGCCTATCCCGCGCGCCCAGACCGGCTACGTGATCGACGACGATTTCTCTGACCCCACCACCGGCTGGCCCACCGGTATACACGAAACGGCCTCCTACGGCTACGAGCAGGGCGGCTACCGCATCCACGTGGTGGTTGAGGATTATTTCTTCTGGGTGCCTCCCGAATTTGACCTGGACATCGCCGATGCCATCATCGATGTGGACGCCATCCGCCCGGGCGGCACCGACCTGGAGATGGGCGCCGCCGTGATGTGCCGCGCCGATCCCGACACCGTCAGCTTCTATATGTTCGAGGTGGCGTTCGATGGCTGGTACCTGATCAGCAAGTACGTCAACGATGAGTGGGTCGATATCGGTGAGGACTGGCAGCCCAGCGACGCGATCAACCCCGACTTCAACCGCATCGGCGTGGAATGCCTGGGGAACCGGCTCTCGTTGTACGTCAACAACGTGCCCCTGCGCACGATCGTGGACGATGAGCTGATCTCCGGCACCATCGCGCTCTCCGCCACCAGCTTTGAGGGCAAGCCGGACAGCGACGTGCTGTTCGACAACCTGACCGTGTACGTGCCGGAGGGCTGACCCACCCCGCCCGGATCATGCTGCGAGCGGGGATGTGATACACCCCCGCTCGCGCTCTTTTTCACTATGTTGACAAAAATAACCTTATTTACATAGAATGATCGCAGGCAACTGGCTCCTGTTCTGCGGCGAGGGATGGTTCTGGCCTGGGAGGTCCCTCGCAAATGTGCCGGGGAGCAGCTTGATCCTATATTGTTGAAACAACCATATAGCCATACCGGCCCTGCGGCCGGCCCGTGCACTGTGCCATCAGCAACGTTTTCTGCACGTTTGTATCCGTTCCAGGCTGGAGTCTGCTGCCATGTTTGGGAGAAGACTGCAATCAGTTTTCACACACAAAGGAGAGCGGACCATGGTTTCCAGACGCAGCTTTCTGAAGCTCGGTGCGGCGGCGGGCGCAGGCCTGTTCGCCGCGGGCAGAGGCGCCACCCGCAGCGCGCTAGCGCAGGCCCCCCTGCTGCTCGATCCCCTCACGCAGCCGAAGTTCGTGAACCCGCTACCGAACCCCCTTGATCCCGGCTTCATCTTCCAGCCCACCACCCCGGGCGGCACCCATTATGAGATCGGTATGTACCAGTTCCAGCAGCCGCTTGGCCTGGTCGACCCCCTCACCAACACCCCCCTGATGACCACCGTGTGGGGCTATGGCAGCGCCACCCAGGCCCCCACCTACCCGGGCCGCACCTTCATCGCGCAGAGCGGCCAGCAGATGACCGTCCGCTGGACCAACAACCTGGTTGACGGCGGCGGTAGCCCCCTGCCCCATCTGCTGCCCGTCGATACGTCGCTGCACATGGCGAAACCCGCAGCGGGTGTGCCGGTGGTTTCGCATGTACACGGCGGCCACACCGAGTCCGACAGCGATGGCCTGCCCGAATACTGGTTCACCCCCGGCTTCGCCGAGGTGGGGCCGCGCTGGGTCAAAGAGACCTACGTGTACGACAACGACCAGGAGGCCGGCACGGTCTGGTATCACGACCACGCGCTGGGCATCACCCGGCTGAACGTGTATGCCGGGCTGGCGGGCTTCTTCCTGATCCGCGACGACAACGAGGCCGCCGTGGGCCTGCCGCAGTTCCCCTACGAAGTGCCGATCGTGATCCAGGATCGCATGTTCACGGCTGACGGGCAGCTTTTCTACCCCTCGGCGCCGGTGGTTCTGGGCAGCCCCGACCCCAGCGTGCTGCCTGAGTTCTTCGGCGATCACATCCTGGTCAACGGCCAGGCCTGGCCCGTGCTCGACGTCGAGCCGCGCTGGTACCGCCTGCGTTTCCTCAACGGCTCGGACTCACGCTTCTACAACCTGTTCCTGAGCAGCGGGCAGGTCTTCTTCCAGATCGGCACCGACACCGGCCTGCTCAACACCCCCATCCCGGTGCAGCAGCTCACCATCGGCCCCGGCGAGCGCGCCGATGTGATGGTCGATTTCTCCGCCTTTGCGGGCCAGACGATCATCCTGCGCAACAACGCCAAGTCGCCCTTCCCCAAGGGCGTGACCGCCGACCCGCAGACCACCGGCCAGATCATGGCCTTCCGCGTGGGCGCTACCGTCACCGATGCGACCAACAACGCGCTGCCCGCCAACCTGCGGCCCCTGCACGGCGGCATCCAGCCGCTGGCCACCGCTGGCCCGGTCACCCGTGTGCGTCAGCTCATCCTGTTCGAGGGACTGGATATGTATGGGCGTCTGCAGCCCATGCTTGGCACAGTCGCTGATGGCACCCTGCTGTGGGATGAGGATTACACCGAAACCCCCAGCGTGGGTGACATCGAGATCTGGGAGGTGTATAACGCGACGATGGACGCGCACCCCATCCATCTGCACCTGGTCTCCTTCCAGATTTTGAGCCGCCAGAAGTACAGTGCCACCATCACGCCCAAGCCAATGATGCACGGCTCGACCGGCGGATTCCTGACTAACATCAAGCTCAAGGGGCGACCCAAAGGCCCGGCGGCCAACGAGGCTGGCTGGAAGGACACCGCACAAATGTTCCCCGGCGAGGTGACACGCGTCATCGCCCGCTTTGACCGACCGGGGCGCTATGTGTGGCACTGCCACATCCTCTCGCATGAAGATCACGAGATGATGCGACCCTATTTCGTGAATCCGTAAACCGGATCGGCGCGGCCCCGGCCACGCGCGCCATCCGGCCCGTGAAACAGACAGGCCCCGTCGCAGTTGCGACGGGGCCTGGGGTGCTGATGCCATTTTCTCTCACGTGCGCGGGCACGCCCCGCCGCTGGCCGCCTTCTCCGGCGCGGCGCTCACAGCCTGCCGGGCGGGCGGCCCGGCCTCCTGCGGGCGGTTGAGCAGCGCGGCGCGCATCACAGCGTCGTGCGTCATCATCAGGTTGGTCAGCTCGTGGATCGACTCGTTCAGCTCGTCCAGGTGACCGGCCAGCAGCATGTCGCGGCGCTCGATGAACGCCCGCCACTCGCGGTCGCGCGCGTTGAGATACGTCAGGATGCGCAGCACCACATACACGATCGCCAGCACGAACGGCGCCTGCACCAGCGCCGAGATCATCCCCTCAGACATCGGTTATCCTTCCCTCATAAAGCCTGTCATGACCGATCAGCCGTGCCCCCTCACCCTGGCAGCCGGAGGCTGCCTGTCCCTCTCCCACACGGGGGCGAGGGACGGGAACGCGCGCAGCACCCGAAGGCCGGTTAGCGGCATCGGGGGTGGTGCGCGGTGGGTAGCCGGGCAGCCACAAGGGCTGCCCCTGCAGGGTCGCGTGGGGGATTTGGAGGGCCGCCCGTCCCCACCCCCCGATCAGGCCTCTCCCGCTGCCGCAGGCGTCACCGGCTCGGCGGGCGGGCGCTTGCCCAGCCCGGCACGCAGCGCCGCGTCCTCGCGGGCCGCGCCGTCCGCCTCTGCCGCCGGGATGGCCGCCCGCACCGTCAGGCCATCATCGTCCAGCACCTCGAACACCGCCAGCAGCCGGGCCGGGTCGCTCCCGTCCGTGCCCTGCGCGTCATAGTGCGAGAACCGCTTCTTCATCGCTACACCCCCTGTGTCGGCGTGAACGCCGGGGCGAGCCAGATCTGCTCGGTGACCATCTGGTAGCCGGAGCTGCTGGCGTTCTTGCCGTTGACGGTGATCACCAGCAGATGCCGGCCGCTGCCCGTCACCGTCACGCCGCTGATCACCTTCTTGACATTGGTGACGGTGCTTGAGCTGTACCAGTCCTGCCCGGTGGCGATCGACACCCCATCGAGCGTGTAGTCGACTTTGCCTCCGGCGGCCCAGGTCTGCCCGATGGTATGGATGCTGTACGTGCCCGCCGCCAGCACAAACGACAGGGTCAGCGTCACCCCGTCGGAGCCGGTGGCCCAGTAGTGGCGCGTGCCGCCAATGTAGGATGTGCCGACTGTCACCGTTGCGCCCACGTCGCTGGACTGGCCCAGCGCCGGGTTGATCGTCTGGCCCTCCGGCAGGTTGTCATACAGATACTGCGGGTTGTCCACCGCGTCCTGGTTCCAGATCGCGGCGGTGATCAGGTCGCCCGTCTCACGGGTGACAGGGTCCACCCAGGTCATCGTCTGCCCTTACCTCCTGTGCTGCCGGGTGAATAATCCATGTGGATGCGCGACCGGAGACCTCACCCCCGTCGAACCTCCGGTTCGCCACCCCCTCTCCACGCGTGGAGAGGGGGAGAAGCCGAGCGCAGCGAGGCCTGGGGGTGAGGTCAGCCGCATCGCCCCGCCGACTCTACGCGCCGCCGCCGCGCTTGGCCTGCCCGTCCTCGTAGGCGATCGACGCCACCAGCAGCGACCCCACCAGCGTGAAGACCGTCAGCAGCTCGCCCTGCGCCGACTCCAGCTCCGGCACCAGCACGACGATCACATCGACGATCAGCGTGACCAGCGCGACCAGCACCTTGCGGCTGCGCAGCAGCGCGCCCAGCGGGCCGCCCGGCACAGCGCCCGGCAGGTCCTCCAGCGCCTCATCGAAGTGCCACTCACCGATTGGTTTCTGCACGATTCACTCCCTCCTGTCTGCTCCCGGCAGACTCAGCTCAACGAACACACATCCCCTGCGTACAGCGTCCCCGCGCCCCCTCACCCCGGCAGCCGGAGGCCGACCGGAGGTCGGGCAGAGGGGGTGATCACGCCCCCTCAGTACCCCGCCCGCGTGCTCACCCCCAGCGCCGCATACCCGGCCTGGCCCAGCAGCCACCACGCCTCGCGATCCGCCGGGCTGGTGCGCCATGTGACCCGATGCCGCGCCCCGCCCCGGTCGATCACATGCCGCACCCCATCGATGAAGCATGCCGCCGCGTCCAGCCCCGTCTCATCATCGGTCAGATGCAGGCGGTCGCCCACATCACGGGCCAGCATGTGCGCCAGCAGATCGCCGCCTGCCGCCCCCTCGAGGTGCACCGCCAGCCACGGCAGGGGTGACGACCGCGCCGCCAGCAGCCCGCGCGCCATATCCGCCGCCACCGCCGGGTCATCCTGCAGCGGCATGTCCACGCGCAGCACGCGCTCCCCATAAGCGAAGCGCGCCGCGTCGTCCTCCACCGCCGCCGTCACCGGGCGGAAGGCGCGCAGCGGCACGCCGCGCACCTGCATCCCATGCACGTAGATCGTCTGCGCGCCCTCCCAGCCGTTGACCAGCGTCAGCCGCGCCCCCGCTGCGCCGATGGCCGCCGTGACCGTCACAAAGGCCGTCACGTCGATCGCGTCAGGGTGCGTCGGGTCGAGCTTCGTGCTGGCGGTGTAGTCCGTGCCCGGCTGCGGCGCGACCACGTCCTGCGCGCCCACGACCAGCGCCTCCTGCTCCGGGTCACGGAACGTCACGGCGATCTCGCGCGTCTGCCCCGGCCTCAGCCGCAGCGCCGTCCCCGCCGACCACAGCACCGCGCTGCCCGTGCCGACCTCGCGCGGGTAGGCCGTCACCTCCACGCGGCTGGCGGCGCGCGGCTCCAGCCACTCCAGCCGCAGCCCGGAGAGCCGGGCCGAGAGCGCGGCGTCCGGCTCCACGCGGCGGGGCCGGGCGTGGCGGTCATCGAAGACCGGTGAGCCGTCGGCCCGCAGGTAGAAGAACCCGCCCTCGCTGGCGCACACGTCACGCAGCGCGTCGATCAGCGGCGTGCCGGGCGGCCAGGTGTCGCCCGCCCAGGGGAAGACGCTCTGCCCGGCGTCGTAGTCGGTCCCCGCGCCCGCCCCGGCCAGCGACGTGCCATCGCCCAGCGTCCCGGCGGCGGGATGCGCCAGCCGCCAGAACCCGTGCGCCCCCGGCGGCGTGATGGCCCCGGCCACCAGGTCGGCGATCAGCGCGCCGGGCGTCACCGCATAGCGCAGCGCGAAGGGCCTCAGCCGCGCCCGCTCCAGCGCCGCGATCTCGTCGCGCACGGTCAGCATCGCCACCGGCTCGCCGCCCGGCCCGCGCGGGATGATGCCCGCCAGCCTGCCATAGAACAGGGTGTGCGTCTGCCCATCGTAGACGGCCCGCAGCCGCACCCCGCTGCCCACCCCGAAGCCTGCCGTCGCGTTGGGGTGGCCGGGCGTGTAGCGCCCATCCGGGTTGTACAGGCCCAGCGTCATGCGGCCCACCCCGGCCACGCGCTCGCCCGGCTCCAGCCCGCGCTCGATCACCAGCGGCGTCGGCGCGTGCCAGTCGGCGCTGAGATCCGTGTAGGTGTTGTAGGCCAGCTCAAACTCCAGCAGATACCCCGCTCGCGCCATCAGCGCCCCTCCCGCATCCGATACTTTTCACCTATTTTCTGATCAAAAACTTCTTGACAAGTAAGAAAACCTCGGGTACGATTGTTATCAGAGGGTGTTTCCCCTATGAAAATGAAACCGCCATTACTACTAAGAGACCAAACTGACGCTCCCTTGAGCGGCGATCTGCAGCGCATTGCAAATCGCCGCTTTTTTGTCTTCTGCGGCGTATCGTTATCAACAACGTTAGGAGGGTCTATGAGTTCACCACTTGTTCGGGTCATGTGTTTTATCGATGTCGCCAACCTGTACAACGGTCTGACCACCGACTTCGGTGGGCACCGCATCAACTTCGGGCGGCTGTTTACCGGCATCGCCGCTGGCCGCCTGCTGGTTCAGGCCCATTTTTACGCCGTGCCCAACGCCCACAACCAGGGCTTCCTCGCCGCCCTCAGCCAGAACCCCCTCATGATCATCCGCCCCGGCCAGCAGGGGGTGGATGGGAAGGAGAAGCTGGTCGATACCCGCCTCTCCAACGACATGGTACGGCTGGCCTACGCCAACACCTATGATGTCGCCGCCCTGTTCTCCGGCGATCGCGATTACCTGGATGCCGTCTGCTGGACGCGCATGTTCGGCAAGGAGGTGGAGGGCTACGGGTTTCGTTCCAACACCTCGCAGGCGCTGTGCCAGGTCTGCGACCGCTACACCATCATGGATGCCGAGTTCCTGGAGCCGTACTGGCTCTAGGGGCTGTTATGAACTACCCTGGCGCTGCGTCGTGCCTGACGGATACCTCACCCCATTGAACCAGCGGTTCACCGGACCTGCGGGGCCGGGCGCAGCGAGGCGTGGGGGTGAGGTCTCTTCAGGCATGGATTAACCTGAAGGAAGTTCATAACACGCTCTAGGCCGGGCCGGGGGCCGGGGCGGGGGGTTCTCCGCCCCGGTCTTTTCTCCCCCTTACCTGTCACACCCTGATTGTGAAAATTTATACTTCCCAAGTCGAGCCAAATCCCTTACAATGATGATCGAGGTTCAGCAGTGCGCCCGCTGTGTAGTGAAAGGAACGAAAGAGATGCTCACTCTCCTGGCCCTGATGCCCACCTCGATCGTTGTGTTCAAGGTCGTATTCTTCGGCGCGATCTTCATCATCAGCCTGGTGCTGGCCCTGTGCCTGCTGGGCTACTGCCGCCGCATCTTCAGCCGCAGCTAGCCCCTACGCCGATCCCGCTTCGATCACCCGCACCCAGCGCTGCCGGAAGCGCACGCCGAGGTAGCTGATCCCTGCATGTGTCAGCAGGCCCGGCTGCACCCGGGTGATCGTCAGCGGCTCGCTCAGCGCACCGCCCAGCGTGCCATCGGCCCCCAGCGCCGACAGGTAAGCGTCCAGCGCGTCGACCAGCTCCGGCAGCGCCTCGTTGAGCGCCGCCCCGGCCCCGGCAGGTCGCCAGAACAGCAGGTGATCCACCAGCAGCGCCGCCTTCCATACATCGCCGTCATAGGTCAGCGTGGCGAATTCCTCACCCCGCTCCCCGAAGCGGCTCGCCTCCACCGGGAACGATGGCAGCAGCGCGGGCAGGTCGGCGCTGGCCAGCGATCCCGGCACCTCGTCCAGATCATAGCTGGTCGTCACCCCCGTCACAGCGATCCCTGCCAGCGCGCTGAACGCATCCCGCCATGTCATCGCATCCCCCTCCCCCGCAGTGTGTCATCCACGCCAGATCACCGCCTTGCAGCCGACGCCCTCACCCCCGCCCCGGTTCAGCAGCCTCGCCGGGCCACCCCCCCTCTCCACAGGTGGAGAGGGGGAAAAGCCGAGCGCAGCGAGGCCAGGGGGTGAGGTATCCCTGAGAACAGTTCATACCGGCCTCTAGATCACTGCCTTGATGCGCAGCCGGATATACGGCCCCAGCAGCGCGCGCACGTCGGCGGGCAGCGTGTCTGCTCCTTCCGCGCCATTGTCGCGCTGCCGGTAGAGCCAGGCGGTCAGCCGCACCGCCGCCTGGGTCACCGGCTCCGGGACCGCCGGGCTATAGCCCCAGGTGCCCGTCACCCGGATCGCCTCCTCCGGATCGGCGCTGTACGTCCAGGCCAGCCCGCTCGACCGCCTGAGCGAGATGCCGAAGTACGGCGGCCAGTTCGGCGGGCGCAGCACGTAGGCGCTCTCCGGGATCACCGTCCCGTCGCCGTTCACCAGCTCGCTGACGCTCAGCAGGTCGGCGTCCAGCAGCAGCAGCGGCCCGGAGATATGCTGCCCGACCGCATCGTAGAGCCGCGTCGCGGGGCGCGCCTCGAACCAGCGCCCGCAGTGATCCTCGATCAGGCGGCTGGCGCGGCTCACCAGCACCGCGAGCAGGGCATCATCCCCGCTCCCGCCGATGCGCAGGTAGGCCTTCACGTCGCTGACGGTGGTGTAGTCTCCCATCGATGATGCCCTGCCCTTTCGTTTCAGGTTTCAGCCAGGCTGTTCAGAGCTGCTCCACCCCCTGATGACTCTGCCGGGCCATCTGCCCCTCTTACCAGCGGGGGGTGGCCGCCCTCCGCCCCCCTCCACAAAGATGGAGAAGCGGCGGGGGGTGAGGGTTCGCTACGCCCGCACGCCCTTCAGCACCTCGAAGCTGGCGGCGTGCCGCACGTTGCAGTCCACGCGCATGATGGCGCGGATGAACACCTGGTCGTACTCGAAGGCGCTGCCCGCCGCGTCGCTGACGCGCAGCTCCAGCGTCTTGCGCTGCCCGATCACCAGCTCCGGCCAGCAGCCCAGGTACACCGTCGAGCAGTCAGTGCTGCTGCCGCGCGTCTGCGCGATCGAGATGGCCGTGGTGGTGTAGACCGGATACCCCCATAGCCGCGGCGGATCGCCCGGCGCAGCGGGGTCGGCCCACACATAGGCCGAGCTGCCGCTCTCACGCTTGATCTTGCGCAGCGTGTTGAGAGTGCGCGGATGCATGATCCAGGCGCGGCCCTCCGCCGGGACATTGTCCGCATCCAGGCGGTACACCAGGTCGGCCAGGTCGTCGAAATCCGGCGTGCCGCCGTCGGCGCCCAGCGTCGAGGTGTCGACGTTCACCCCGCTGATGTGCTCCAGCCCGGTGGGGGCGCTGCCCGTGCCGTCGCCGGTCAGATACTTGCTGTCCTCCTCCAGCGCCAGCACGCGGGCCAGGTCGGCCAGCACCAGCGCCTCCACGCCGGGGTCGGAGTCCTCGAACAGCTCCGACGACAGCTTGGTCAGCGCGGCCAGCTTGCGGGCCTGCAGCGCCACCTGCCCCCACGTCTGGTCGCTGGCGGTGATGGCGCTGTTCTCGGCCACCCAGTAGGCGGTCGCGCCGCCTGTCTGCGACGGGATGTTCAGCGTGTCGCCCGCCATCGGCACCACCGTGGCGCCCGCCATGCGCACCGCCGTGCGCGCGCGCAGCATCTCGACCACGCGGCCCCCGTGCTCCACCGGCACCAGATACCCGCCCGCCGAGTCGGTCCCTTCGGCCAGCGCCTTCCCGGCAAGCTGAAAGCGCACCACGTCATAGCGGCCCTGGCGCAGCGCCTTGATCGCATCGACCAGCGGCGTGTTGTTGGCCGTCAGCGGGCGCTCGCCGCGCTCGCGGATCACGGCGGGGGCGCGGCGGCCCTCGCGCGGCTCGCGTGTCAGCACCAGCGGTGCGGCGATATCCCCGTCACCCGCCGTCAGATCGGCCAGCGCGGCCCCCAGCTCCTCGCGCAGCATGGCGCGGATCGTCTGCTCATCCATTGGCTCTATCTGCTCCCTGTTGTGCTCCTGATGCGGCTGCCCCGCATCGCCGTCATGCCGATCAAACGCGGCGGCACCGCCCAGCCCGGCGGCCTCGAAGGTCGCCTTGACGTGCGGCAGCGCCACCGCATACGGGTTGGCGGGCCGGTGTTCGCGCGCATCCAGCAGCGAGATCTCCCCGACCGGCCACAGCAGAATGCGGCCATCCGCTGCCACGCGAACCAGGTGCGCCAGCGCCCCCGATGACGCGCGTGCTTTGCCCTGTTGAGCGGCCTCCCACACGCGCCGCGCCAGCGCCTTCCCCCGATCCAGCGCCACGCGGAACCACACCCCGTCCGCGCGGCGATCCCAGCCCAGCTCCTCCCCGATCACCTGCGGGCTGCTCTCCCCCTCGGCCAGCCCGTGATAGTACACCACCGGCCGCCGCGGGATGCGCTCCAGCCACAGCTCCGTCTCCGGCGTGAAGTATTCCCCCTGAGCGTCCTTCCCCCCGAACGGCCCGCCGTAGGGCACGCCCAGCACGTCGAGCACCCACTCCCCGCCGTCGTCAGCCAGCGCCTTAACCTGCCAGGTCATCCTGCCCTCCGCCCCGCGCCAGCGCCTCCAGCGCCTCCCCGAAGATCACATGCACGTCCTCGCGCGTCTCGGCTCGCACCAGCTCGCTGGCGATGCGCGTGTACAGCCCCGGCGGGATGGCCTGCGCCTCGAACGGGCGCAGCACGCGGCCCGGCCTCACCCGCCGCGCGGCAAAGCGCTCCCAGCGGGCCAGCTCCGCGCGCACAGCCTCCCGCGTGGGCCGGATGCCCGCCGCTTTCAGCGCCGGACTGCCCGCCACCACCGCGCCATCCCCGGCCCCTTCCGGCGCGGGCGGCGTCTCGACGGCAGGCAGGGGCGGCAGCCCCAGCTCGGCACGCGCCTCGTTGGGCGTCAGCAGCCCGGCCCCGCATAGCATCGCCAGCCGCCTGGCCCGGTCGCTGGCCGTCTCGCGCAGCGCGGCGATGCTGTCCGTGTCCCACACCAGCCGCGCCCCGCGCCCCTGCAGGTCCGGGTAGTGCGGCAGCAGTGACCAGTTCAGCACCTCCGCATAGTAGCTGAGCTGCGGCAGGATCGAGTCCTCATAGAAGCTGGCCTTCTGCTCACGCGCGGTCGCATAGGTCGCCGACTCCCACGCCCCGGCCAGCCCCGGCGGCACGCCGAACACCGCGCAGATCGCCCGGCGGTCCTCGGCGCGCAGCTCCGGCAGCGCCAGCTCGTTGGGGGGGAAGGTGATGCGTGTCCACTTCAGCCCGCCCCCCACGATGCCCGTGCGCCACTTGTTGCCCGCCCCGCGGAACAGCCGCGACCACCACGCCTGTGCCCGTTCCAGGTCGGCCTCGTGCAGAGGTTGGTCGGTGGTCAGCAGCCCCGCCGGGCGCGCGTCGTTGGCGAAGAACGCCGCCACAAAGCGCGCCGCGTTCAGCTCAGCGTTGATCTCACTCAGCGCCACCGAGAGCGGGCTGAGGCCGCCCAGGTCGTCCAGCGGGTCGAAGTTGCGGAACACGATCACGTCCTCCGCGGGGTGCTCGCGGGCCGCCACGCCGATCGTCTGGCGGTAGGCCCGCACCCCGCCCGCCTCGATCACCGGCTCCACCGTCTGCGGGTTCAGCCAGTATAGCGCCCGCACGCGCCGCCCGTGTCCGTTGTACGTCTTCAGCCAGTAGGCCGCACCCCAGATGTTGTAGGCCGCCTCGGTGGCCCGCAGCAGATCGCCCAGGTTCATGGTGTAGGGGTTCACATCGCGCAGCAGGTCCAGCAGCGGATGCGCCTCGATGCGCGCCCCGGAGCGATCCACCAGGCGCAGCGGCACCCCGGCCACCGCATCGGCGCGCAGCTTGATGCAGCGGTAGGCCCACACGGCCAGCGTGTAGGCGCGCGCCAGGTCGGCACGGCTGTCGCCCAGCTCGCCCGGCTCCTGCCGCCGGATGCCGTGAAACCACTCATACAGCGGCCCGCCCTTGAGCCGTGCGGCTCGCTGGCCACCGTCAGGGTCCACCCACACTGCGTCCGGCTGGTAGCTCTCCATTCGCCCTCCTTTCGCCGATCAATGCGCCTCGCCCCGGATGCCCCCATGCAGCATCACCCGGAGCGAGGCGCCAACCTCTCGCAGTGCCCCGCCAGTGATGCGGGGCGGCTGAGTCCCGGATACAGAACTTATGTTCTATACACCGTACAGCATACACCATCCGGGGGCGGCCTGTCAAGCCCGCCCCCGCGATCATGTGATCTAGTCAGCGTTAGAATGCTCAAACCGGCAGGGCCGCCGGCAGGGCGCAGCCCCGGTGGCCTCAGCCACCCGGCCCGGCATGCCGCCGGATGCACTCATCGAGCATGGCCAGCAGCCGCGCGGCGGCCTCCTCACGCGAGATGCCCAGCGCGACCGCCATCTCGTCTGCCAAAATATCGCGGGCGCGCTCCATTAGCTTGCAGTCACGCACGGTGAGGTGTCCGGTATGCTGCCGCCAGGCCAGGTCGCGCAGGGCGCAGGCCACCCTCAGCGGATCGCCGCCCTGTATCTGCCCCATGATCACCACCTGGCGTGCCCGGTGATCGTCCTCCAGCATGCGGGGGGGCTGCTCAAACGCCTCGCGGATCGCCCCCCGGCTGTCGGTCACCAGGCGCAGCCCCACCTCGTCGGCCTGATCGACCGGCACCAGCAGCGTGCCGTTCCCGCTGATCAGCTCGATGCTGTAGTAGCGGGTGCGGCTGCCGTTCATCTCCAGGCTGACGATGCGCTCGATCGTCCCCGCGCCGCGCTCCGGATGGGCAACCGGGCTGCCCACTGCGAAGCCGGGCGGCTGCGGCAGGGCATTTACAGATTGTGTCGTCATGGCGGCTGTCCCTTCTCTGCTCAGGCAAGCGCGCCAACGGGCCGAGAAAACAGCCCATTGACGTATAAAACCCACGTGCTGCGGGCAGGGGAGTGCATATGAGGAGGCGCTGGTGCACGAGGCCAGAATCGGTTGTATGATACAAATAATTATAGCGCAGCGGGGCGATCTCTGCCACCGGAGGGGTCCGGCATGGGCAGCGCAGCGGGCGCATCCGGAAGGGACAGCATGAACCTTAAGGGCGTGATCTTCGATCTCAACGGCGTGCTGTGGTGGGATGGCCACCTGCAGGAGGCCGCCTGGCAGCAGACCGCCGCCGTCATCAGAGGGCGCCCGTTCTCGCCCGACGAGATGGCCGTACACGTGCACGGGCGCACCAGCCGCGACACGCTCGAATACCTGGCAGGCCGCCCGTTGAGCGAGGCCGAGATCGCCGCCCTGACCGATCAGAAGGAGCGCATCTACCGCCAGATGTGCCTTGACCAGGGCGAGGCCTTCCGCCTGTCGCCGGGCGCCGCTGAGCTGCTCGACACCCTGGCCGCGCGGCGCGTCCCGCGCACCATCGCCACCGCCGCAGGGTGGGAGAACCTGGCTTTTTTCATCGAGCATCTGGAGCTGGCGCGCTGGTTCGCGCCGGGACAGATCGTCTACGATGACGGCACACGGCCCGGCAAGCCCGCGCCGGATGTCTACCTGCAGGCGGCGCACACCCTGCGCCTGCCCCCCGCCGCCTGCGCGGTCGTCGAGGACGCGCGCTCCGGCATCGAAGCGGCGCGCGCGGCGGGCATCGGCTGCATCATCGCGCTGGGGCCGTCGTCACAGCATGATCGGCTCGCCGCCCTGCCGGGGGTCAGCCGCGTGATCGAGAGCCTGGCGCACTTCCCGCGAGACCTGCTGCCCGAAACCTGAGCGTCACCCGGCCCAAGGGGTGAGCCTGCCGATGGCCAGCAGCCCGGCGCAGCCTGACGCCGTGCGATCCCCCTCACACCCGCTCAAGGATCGTCGCGGTGGCCTGCCCGTGCCCGATGCACATCACCTGCAGGCCGTAACGCACCTGGCGGCGCTCCATCTCGTGCAGCAGCGTGGTCATCAGCTTGGCCCCTGTCGCACCCAGCGGATGCCCGTTGGCGATCGCCCCGCCGTTCACGTTGACACGCTCCATGTCGGGGTCGATCTCGCGCTGCCAGGCCAGCACCACCGAGGCGAACGCCTCGTTGATCTCAAACAGGTCGATGTCGGCCACCGTCATCCCGGCCCGTTCCAGCACCCGCCGCGTGGCCGGGATGGGCGCCGTGAGCATGATCACCGGATCATCGGCGGCCACAGCGCGGGCCATAATGCGCGCGCGCGGCGTGAGGCCGTGCTGCCGGATGGCATCCTCTGAGGCGATGATCAGCGCCGCTGCCCCGTCCGAGATCTGCGACGAGTTGCCCGCCGTGATCACCCCGTCCTCGCGGAACACCGGGCGCAGCTCGGCCATCCGGTGCCGGTCTGGCTCCATGCGGATGCCCTCATCGCGCATCACCATCACATCTTCGCCGTCAAGCAGCACACTCAGCGGCAGTATCTCGCGCTCGAAATACCCCTCGCGCGTGGCATGGGCCGCCCGCAGATGCGACCGGTAGCTGTAATCGTCCAGCTCCTCCCGCGTCAGCCCCCAGCGCGCCGCGACCATCTCCGCCGACTGCCCCTGATGCACCCACTCATACGGCCAGCCGGGGATGCCGCCGGTCGGCCAGTCCGAGGCAATGGGCACGCGCGTCATGTGCTCGATGCCGCCCGCCAGCACGATGTCCATATCCCCGGCAATGATGGTCTGCGCCGCGAAGTGCACCGCCTGCTGGCTGGAGCCGCACATGCGGTTGATCTGCACGCCCGGCACCTCCACCGGGAACCCGGCGTGCAGCAGCGCCGTACGGGCGATATTAGCTCCCTGCTCCTCGATCGGCGTCACGCATCCCATGATCACATCCTCCACCAGCGCCGGATCCACCCCGGCGCGGCGCGTCACTTCACGCAGCACCGCCGCTGCCAGATGCACCGGGTGGGTGTCTCTGTAAACCCCGTTCTGCCTGCCGGTGGCCGTACGAACAGCCCCCACGATAAACGCGTCACGCATAGCTGTTTCCCCTCATTGCAAGAAACCCGGCAAACCAGGTGTAAATCCCCGGGGCCGCCAGAAAGCTGATGACGGTTCACATGCCGCGGGATTTGCTTTAGTATAGTGTGACCTGTGCGCGCCTGTAAAGTGGGATGCGGGGCGGCCATCAGGGGGCCTCAGCGGGTGGCTGGGATTGCCCCTCCTCCATCCCGCGCCACCTTGACAGCGCGCGCACAGCCAGTGCCGTCGGGATCATCATCGCCGCCAGCCCAATCAGCCGCGCGGGCAGCGGCGTGATGGCGAACACCAGCGGCAGTGCCATCACCGCATAGCCGATTACCGGGATAGCCGCGACCCCTGGCGTGATCGGCCCTGCCGGGCGCGGCCTGAAACGGCGCTCCACCAGCCCGTAGATCACGTAGATGGTGAAGGTGGTCAGCAGCCACCCCACGAAGTTGTGCAGCGGCACGCCGAAGAACAGCCCGCCGCGCTCCCACACCCAGGCCTGCATCGGCGGGCGCGACATCAGCGGATCGATACCCACATCCCAGGCGGTTGTCACCAGCGCGCCCACTGTCGCCAGCGGGGGCAGGCCGACATCACGCCCCGGGGCGTTATCCGCCCGGCCCGTCAGGATCAGCCGGGCGATCACATAGCCGGGATAGATCATCATGAACCATGCCAGCGGGATCGCCAGCGGCACATGGCCCAGCCGCGGCCCGAACAGATCAGTATAGTGATACGGGCCGTACACCAGCCCCGTTGCCACTCCTGTCTGCTCGAACCCCCACGAGATCATCGCGCTGAGGCCGAAAAAGGCCAGCGCATGCCGCCAGCCGATCAGATAGATGGCGTGTAGCAGGCTGAACAACAGGAAGTAAAACGTGGTGACATGGTCGCCGCCGGGCAGCGAAGGCAGGGCGAGCGCCCCGGCCAGCATGTGGCGCAGGATGGCCTGATAGGCATACAACCCCAGGAAGAGCAGAGCGGCGGTGAGCAGCGGGCGGCCTGCCTTCATGTGGTATGCGATCATAGGAGCGCTCCTGTGCGCTGTGCATGAAAAGGTCAGGGCGCTGACGCGGTGGTCAGACAGATTCTATTGTAGTCCCGGCGGGGCCACCCCCCAAATCGTCGCAAGCTCCGATTTTGCCCCCTTGTCAAAGGGGGCGGCTGGCGTCTGACAGCCGCTGGCTGTCAGCGGCATCGGGGGGTGGTGCGGGGCGGACGCCCGGTGGCGCGTCCGTCCGATCCCTCATCCCTGCCGATTGTGTAGAGCAGCCCTCGTGGCTGCCCTCCTAAGCCCCCTCGCCCTGAGGGAGAGGGGGAGCGACCCGCAGGGTCGCCGGGGTGAGGGCCTGAGGCTGCCAGGGTCAGGGGGAGAAACCTCGCCGGAGAATCAACAGGGGCAGGTACCCGGCCTGCCCCTTCAACACTGCTTCTGCTGCGCTTCCAGTAACCGCCCTACCCCTCCAGCGGCTTTTGCAGCGCCACGGTGATGCGCACCACCTCGAAGCCCACGCTCTGGTAAAGCTGGAAGGCCCCGTTGGGGTTGCCTGTGTGAACGCCCAGCGCGGCCCCGGTCATGCCGCGCTCCTTCATCAGACGCAGGCTCTGGCACAGCAGGGCGCGCGCCACGCCGCGCCGTCGCCACGGGCGGCGCACCGAGATGCGCTCCGTCCAGCCGCGCTTACGGCCCAGCGCCTCGTTTTCCTTCTCGTCGATGAACCCGCGCACCATCCCCACCACCTGATCGCCCTCCCAGGCGATGCACCACACGGTCGGGTCGAACACGGGGTCCTCCAGAAAGTAGTGCTCGTAGTCACCCTCCTGTGGGGGCACATAGCCCCAGTGATCGCGGAAGGCCTCCTGCTCGGCATCCCAGATGGCACGGTAGTGCTCCGGCAGCGCCGGGCGCACCTCGATGCCCTCCGGCAGCGGCGCGTCGGGGATGTCCTCCAGGTGGGGCCGCCCCATCACGGCATGGTACGCCTCGGGGGTGTAGCCCGCCGCCTCCAGCGCCGCCAGATGGGTGGCCTGGGCCTGCAGGCACTCGCTGGCAAGCTGCTTCGGCCCCTGCAGATGCGCCGCGGCCACCTCACGCAGCCGCTGCTCCTGCCAGCCGATCAGCGCGGTCTCGATGCCGCGGCCCCGCCATTCCGGGCGGATGTGGCGAAAGTGATAGTAAACCCGCGTGCCTTCGAGCCGCTCCCACCAGTCGCAGCGGCCGTAGGCCGCGGGCACGCCGTCCACCTCGGCCACGATCAGATCGGTGTACGGGTCGCAGTGCGGCATGTGCGAGTAGTTGCGCCGGATATCCTCGATGGTGGGCCGCCAGTCGACGCCGTCGGCCACGTTGGCGGCCAGCAGCAGCGCGTGCAGCACCGGGAAGTCCCCATCGCCGCGGAAGCCGCGGAAGGTCAGGCCGGGGATCTCCGGCGCGTCCGGCACCTCGATCCGGGTTAGCGTTTGTTGCTGTGCACACATGATGGTCTGTCCATCCCTCCCGGGTAAGCGGCGGGGCAGCATGAGCAGCCCCGCCGGTTGGTGTCGATCACTCCACGGCCTGCGTTGAGATATCCTCTCCGTCACGCAGGACCAGCTCGTAGTTCAGGTGCAGCCGGATGACGCGCATCCCGGCCTTCTCATACAGCCGGGTGGCCCCCGTCAGGCTGGAGGCGTCGACGCCCAGCGCCACACGGCGCTGGCCGCGATCCCACAGCTCGCGGAAGCTGTGCACCAGCAGCGCATGGCCCAGGCCGCGCTTGCGCCAGGGACGGCGCACGCCCAGCGTGCCCACCCATCCCAGGCCGCGGTCCTCGGCGATGTGCGGCCAGCACAGCGACATGCCCGCGATCTGATCCCCGTCCATCGCCAGGAAGAACAGGTCCGGGTCGAAGTCCTTCGCTCCGTCGATGTAGTACTTCCAGCGGGCGAAGGCCTCTTCAAAAGGCCGCTCGACATACCCCCAGTGATCGCGGAAGGCGTCATCCACCGCCGCGAAAGTGGCGCGCATGTCGGCGTCATTGTGGCGCATGGCCCGCACAGTGATACCCTCCGGCCACTGCGGGGCGGCGGGCTTCTCTGCCATGTCGATCCCCATGCGGTAGAAGCGGCGCACTTCGCGGAAGCCCAGCATCTTCAGCAGGCGCTGTTTAGCCACGTCGGGGCTGTGCGCATAGGTGAACAGCACCACACGCGCGCCCGGAGGGGCCATCTCGACCAGCTCACGGCCCCGCGCCAGCATCCAATCGGTCAGCGGGCGGATCAGCTCGTGGTCGTCCTCATAGTCGGGATGCACCACGAACCAGGCCAGGTTGCGCACATAGGGCGCGTTGGTGGGCCACACCTCGAACTCGGCCAGCATCTCGCCCTCCGGCGTCAGCATCACCCGCGTGTCACGCGCCAGGTCAAAGCCCAGCGCGCTCAGGTCATGGCGCAGTTCGTCCTCGTCGGTTTCCTCAACGCCCAGCACATGCATCGATGCCGTGTTGCACAGCCGTGCCAGGGCCCCGAACTCATCCGGCTCAAGCGCGCGGATCACCACATCGGTCGTCTTTATGTCTGCCATGTCGATCTCTCTCCCTCGTCATCTGTTTGTCTTCACCGTTTGACACACGCCCCGCTCACGCGCAGGGCTGGCCCAGTTCGTCGAAACATCCCCCGTCGGCGTAGATCACGACGTCGCCGTCACCGGCAGCCGAGCGATCGTCCGCCGGGGTATCGCTCAGGTCGTCGCTGTCCAGCGAGGTGGACCAGTTATGGCTGGCATCACCCGGCTGACGCTCCGGCTGCGGCTGGCGCTTCGGCTGCGCCTTGGGTTTGCTCTGTGGACTGGGCGGCGGGCTGTTCGCCGATCCGCGCTTGATCTCTATCCGGTACAACATGGCCAATCTCCACCCACTGCTAACAACAAAAACCGGCACGATTGGATGTTCGTGCCGGAGCGCGCCTGTGGCCTGGTTTCTATCCCTGGGATTGCACCGGGCAACCGGAAAAGAAAACGGCCACGGGGTTGTGCACCCGTGGCCGTCAGCGGTCAGTAAGAGGGACCTTAACGGTTAGCAGGCGCACTCCGAGCAGGCATGGCAGCACCACCGCCGATCGAGGCGGTACGCACGCTGCAAAAAGCCGGGATGATGGTGTAAACCATGGAAGTGCGCTCTCCTTTCTTCAGAATACGCCCATTGTATAGGATGATTAGATATTTGTCAATATGTGTTTTTCTAAAAGTGTGTTACCGTTCAGTGACATCGTCCGCTTAGAGCGTGTTATGAACTTCCTTCAGGCTACTCCATGCCTGAAGAGACCTCACCCCTACGCCTCGCTGCGCCCGGCGCTTCCCCCTCTCCACGCGTAAACGTAAAGCGGGAGTCGGTGCGGACGGTGCGCAGCACCGAACGACACCGGCGGGTGAGGTATCCGCCCTGGCGGTGCAACTCCAGGAAAAGGCCATAACGCACTGCCGCACGTTTCCCTGCTACCGGGGCGAAAACTGCCCCTTGACAACTACTGCGATGACGATAGAATTATTTCGTTGATCATCTAATCAGTTTGACGGAGGTGTGACATGACGGAACAGTCTCAACATGAGGAGCTGCTGGAGTTCTTCAAGGCCCTGGCCGACGCCAGCCGGCTGCGCATCGTCGGCCTGCTGGCTAACCAACCGTACAGTGTGGAGCAGCTCGCGGCGCTGCTCGACCTGCGCTCATCGACGGTGTCCAATCACCTGTCGTACCTGGCGCACGTGGGGCTGGTGTGCGCGCGCGGCGAGAGCTACTACAAAGTCTACGAGCTGGACACCGAGGCGCTGCAGGAGAAGGCGCGGCGGCTGCTGAGCATGGAGACGATCAGTGCGGCGGCTGCCGATGTGGACCTGGACGCCTACGACCGCAAGGTGCTGGAGGCCTACACCCGCCCGGATGGCAGCCTGAAGCAGATCCCCTCGCAGCGTAAAAAGCTGGAGGTAGTGCTGCGCTACATCCTGAAGGATTTCGAGCCGGGGCGTGACTACAGCGAGGCCGAGGTCAACGCGATCATCGGGCGCTACCACCCGGATATCTCCGGGCTGCGCCGCGACCTGATCGACATGCGGATGCTGACGCGCGACAGCCGCGGGACGCGCTACCGGCGCGCGGAGTAATGACGCGCATGCCGGGCACATAGCCCCCCCACCCCGAGCAAGCCTGCACGGGGTGGGGGTGTTTGTTCCGCTAGTTGTCAAACCAGAACACGATGCGCACGTCAGGCGGGGGGCCGTAGCGCAGCAGCCGCGGGATCACCTCGGCCCAGAACTCGCCCGCCAGCCGGTAATACGGCTGCTGCCACTGGGCGCGGCAAAACACATGCCCCAGCTTCTCGCGGATGGCGTCGCGCTGCCCCTGCCAGTCCTCGATCCCGGCGGTGGCTTCAGCGATGCGCCGATCCATCTCCTTCTCTAAGACGATCTCAGCATCGGCCATGAAGACCATACTCGCCCAGCTTTGCGGCGATTCCCCCCTGCCCCGCGCGTAACGCGCCCACTCCACATACGTCTCCGCGTTAACGATGCCGCGCCGCGTGCAGACCTGCGTCCAGTCATAGGCCAGCAGCTCGGCCAGGGTCAGCCAGCTGTGCGAGTGCCCGTCGGCATCCCACAGTGCGGCCTGTGCGGCCACCTCCGGCGACACGTCGGCGGGCAGGCCGCGTGGCAGGTCGATGGGATTGAGCGGATCGCCGGTATCAACCCCGGCAAACCCGTATCCGTTGCGCACGTTGGCGAGCATAGCGAACAGCCAGTAGTTGCGGCTAACGTCCAGGGCATCCTCATCGTCCAGTGTAACCCCCTCTACATCGCCCCATGTCACCCGATGCCAGCGCCCCGCCGCCGCCCAGCGGCCCTCACGCCGGTATTCGGCAAACAGATGAATGTCAGTGCCCATCGCTCATTCCCTCCTTCATTCCATCCGATAACGACCACATCTCAATAGTGACCATACTCCTCCACCGCCGCGAAGAACGCCTCGATGTTGGCCCAGGGGATGCCGTCCTGCGGCTCCAGGTCATAGGCCGGGCTGATGATCAGTCCCCCGCCACGCCCCACCGTCTCGATGCGCTCGCGCACCTCGGCGCGGATGTCGTGGGGCGTGCCCCAGGCCCAGCGCTGCGGCGTGCCCACCGTGCCGAAGAACGCCAGCCGGTCGCCGTACTCTCGCTTGAGCTTCGCCGGGTCCATCACGTCGGGCTGCACGGGGTTGAGGATGTTCACGCCAACCTCGATCAGGTCAGGGATGATCGGCTCGATGTAGCCGTCGCTGTGCCAGAAGATCGCCACCTCCGGATTGGCCTGCCGGCACGTCTCGATGATGGCCTGCACGCGCGGTTTGAAGTAGCGCCGCCACATCTCCGGGCTGATGATCATGCGGGTTGGCTCGCCCACGTCGTCGTCCAGCGCCAGGATGTCGATCCCGGCCCGCACCAGCGCCAGCGACACGGCCAGGTGCATCGCCGTGAGCTGGTCGAGCAGATAGTCGACCAGCGGCGGGTTCTCGACCAGGTCGACCATGAACTGCTGGAAGCCGCGCAGCCGGTAGGCCGTCTCGAACAGCTCGCCGCCCAGGTGCGGGGGCGCGGCCATCACCGCGTAGCCCGCCGCGTGGTGACGCTCGACAGCGGCGTGCAGCCGGTCAGGGCGCACCTGCGCCATGAAGTCGGGCAGCGGCGCGGCGGCGATCTCGGCCAGCGTGCGGGCATCGCCCAGCGGGGCGTCGGGCGGGATCTCCGGGTGGTAGCCCCAGTCGTGATAGGTCTTGAGGATGCGAGCCGAGCCAATATAGACATCACGCGGCAGCGCCTTGAGATAGCGCAGAAAGCTGCGCTGCGGCTCCGGTTCGGCGATCTCCACAAAGCGGATGTCGCAGTCAAAGACCTCACCGGCCTCGCGGCCCGGATAGCGTTCAAATTCGGTGGGGTAGAAGTTCACCATGCGGGGGACGCGGTCGGGCTGCTCGCCGCGCAGCACGGCCTGGATGCGCTGGCGGGCGTTCATGGGGTGCCCCCTGCGCGCGCCTGTGGCCCGTCACCATAGACCATCACCGGCCCTCCCTTGTGCTGAGAAATGGGGGGTATCTGCCACTATTATAGCATGAGGTGGGGGCGCCTCACCCCCGCCCCTTTGCAAGGACTTGTGACGATTGGCGACCACAGGTCGCCCCCCACTTTCGTGCTGGCGGGTGAAGCAGGGGCGCTTTCGGGCGCGGCATTGACATGTTACACTTGAAGGTGGTGGAGAGACGGCCATGGGGCCCATGAAACAGGATCGGCACAACAGACAGCGGAGGACGGCGCCATCAGCGGCACTGACCGGCGCGCTGCTGGCGCTTATCATGGTGAGTTGCACTCTGCAGGTCAGTGTGCTGCCGCCCGGCGCGGAAAGCCCCGGCCCAGCTCAGACCGATCTGAGCGACGCTGTGGCAACCGCTGTTCAAGGCACGCTGGAGGCCGCCCTGCTGGAGTCCAGCGCGGCTGCCCAGCCCTCCGCCACACCCCCTACACTGCTGCCCAATGGCGAACAGCTCATCATCGGGTTTGAGGCCAACCCGGTCGAGATCGAGCCGGGCCAGACGGTGACGCTGAGCTGGTCACACCGCGGTGACCTGGGGCGCATTTGCGCCTTCAACCCGGCAGGCGAGGCCGAGGACTGCTTCGACGTCCCGACCACCGGCGCGCGGGCGGTGGTCACCAGCCCACGGGCACGCAACGAGATCACCTATGTGCTGACCGCCTACCGGGGCGCGCTCGTCGAGGAGGCCAGCGTCAGTATCATGCTGCGTTGCCCTGACACATGGTTCTTCCTCAATGCGCCTGCTCGCTGCCCTATCTCCGCGCCGATCACTACCTATGCCCTCTCGCAGCGCTTTGAGCGTGGCCTGATGATCGGCCTGCTGGATGGGATCTATATCCTGTTTGACACACCCGGTGTGGAGGGCGGCCAATTCGTGCAGGTGCCGGACCCCTGGGCGCCCGGCCTGCCGACGATCGACACGGAGATCCCATCCGGCTACTACGAGCCGGTGTTCGGCTTTGGCATCCTGTGGCGTGGTGAGCTGGACCCGGTAATCTACGGTAGCCTGACGGGCACGATCCGATCTCGTATCGGCTGGGCGGTGGAGCCGGTGTATGGCTACACCACCCTGTTCCAGTGCGACTCAACGGCCATTGAGGAGTTCCGGGTGTGCTACCTGCTGGGGCCGGATGAGACAATCTACGCGCTCAGCCTGGGCTTCTGGGAACCCTGGACAGGCGTGGAGGAATAGCCAGGGGGCAAAAAGCACCCCGGCCCCGGTTTCTTCCGGGGCCGGGCACACGAGGGACAGGGAGGGGGAGAGTCTCGCCTGTCGCGGTTATTTGCCGGGGCCGCCGCCGGCGGGCGGGCCGCCCGGGGTCTCATCCGGCGGGCCGTACTGATGCTGATCGCCCTGCGGCACGCAGCCGGTGCCATCCTCCTGGCAGCTCCCATCCCGAAGCTGATCCTGCTGCTGGTCGCGGAGCTGATCCTGGATCGGCTCGCAGTCCGCATCGCCCTCCGCACAGCTCCCGTCCCGGAGCTGATCGCGGGTCTGGTCGGGGTCGCCATCGCCCGGCGTGGCGTCATCGTCCACCTCATCGACGTCGCCTTCATCGACAACGCCATCGTCCTCCGGGTCCTCGACCGGCTCATCGTCGGCCCAGCCTGCACCCTGCCGATGCCGGTAGGTGAAGCCCGCCGGGTCGTCGATGCCGAGCTGCGCCTGCTCGCGGGCCTGCGTCATCAGCGCCGCGCCGTCGGCCAGCCCGGCGCCCTGCATGGCGTCGCCCTTGAGCTGCGCCATATCGCGGAAGCGGGCCAGAAGCTGCACCATCTGCTGCGTCTGGAGCTGCGTGGCACTCTGCAGGCAGGTCTGGAGCTGCGTCTGCAGGCGGGCCAGCACCGCGCTGTCTGGTGGTGTCCCCCTGGCCGCCATCGCCACGATCTCATCGGCGCGCTCCTCCAGCAGCCGGAGCTGCAGCTCGGCGCGCGTCTGAGCGCGGGTGGTCAGGGCAAGCTGCACCTGCTCAACGGCCAGGTCAACCGGATACAGCACGCCATCAGGCAGGCTGGCATCGGCGGCTGCGGCGGTGCCTGTCGCCGTCGCCGAGAGGATCAACAGGATCGCAAGGGCTTTCGCTACTGGTGTCATGGTCCATCGCTCCTTTAAGGGTAACAGTCCGGCCACCCGGCCCCACAACGGGTGAGCGTCACGGGCGGCGGCCTTCATCTGGCGCAGCCGCCGGGCCTCGGCCAGAAAGGCGCGGCGGGCGGCCATCTGGCGGGCGGGGTCAGGGGCAGGGATCTCATTCATCGCTTCAAACGCCTTCTCAACATCCTCAGGGACGCGCGTCTCATGGCTCATCGGTCGCTTCCTTCTGTCGCACCGGCTGCCACACCGGTAGCCAGTCGGCGGCGCAGGGTGTCCAGCCCGCGGTGCTGGAGCGCCTTGACGGCCCCCACGCTCAGGCCCAGGCAGCGGGCCACTTCCTCGTTCTCCAGGCCCATCAGATACTTCAGGCTGACAGCGGCTCGTTGCCGCGGGGCCAGGTCCATCAGCGCCCGGCGGGCGCGCTCGGCCAGTATGGACTGCTGGGCCTGTTCCTCCGGTGCGGCGGCGGCATCGGGCAGGCGCTCATCCAGCGGGGCGTGGTCTCGATGCCCCTGGCGGCGCATCTCGTCGATGATGACGTTGTGCGCCACGCGGTAGAGCCAGCCCTTCAGGTGATGGCGCGGGCCGCGCCCCGCGTGCAGCTTCTCCAGCAGGCGCTGGAACACGCGGGCGGTCAGGTCTTCGGCGGTCTGCACGTGCCCCACATGGTGGTAGATGTACCGGTACAGCGGCACGTAGTAGGTGTCGAAGATCTCGGCCAGCGCCCCCTCGTCGAGATCGCGCGCCAGCTTGAGCAGCGTCTTCTCGTCTCGCCTGTCCTGATCGTCCTGCAACATCACACTCCCGATGTCGACCGTCATCACTAACTAAGACGCATGACTCGCCCGATCGATACGAAATTGGCCACAACCTCGCCGGTGGGCTGATTTGCAGAGACCTCACCCCTCGGCTGCGCCCACCACTCCCTGTGCCCGTAGGCCCTCACCCCGTAGGGACGCGCAACTGCGCGTCCGCTGCCCCTCGCGGGCAACGAGGGTGATCAGCCATACAGCCACCCTGTAGGGACGCGCAACTGCGCGTCCGGAGGGCGGCCACAAGGGCCGCCCCCCTACAGCCGCCCTCTCCCACTCGCCCCCTGAAAGGGGGAGAGGGCCGACGCCGAGCGACCGTCAGGTCGCCGCGTCGGGCAGAGGGGGTGATCACCCCCCCGCCG
>FWPV01002597.1_pt1 | contig 43792 bp, 39 predicted proteins | sample 2228371 | NCBI WGS metagenome assembly FWPV01 (sample SAMEA103939776, study PRJEB20133) | metagenome
TGAACGGTGCGAGCCCGCTCACCGTCTTCCAGACCGAGTATCCATTCCACGCTGCGGGAATGGGTGTGCTAACCTTATGAAGCAGTACATCTAAAATCTAAAATGGTATAAGGGTCTCCCCGGGCTTCCACTTCCGCATGCGCTCGCATGTTCTGTCCGCCCCTGAACCTCCCGCGCGCGGCAGGGCGCCCGCCAGGCCCTACAGGTCGTTGCCCTCCCGCCGGATCGTGACCACGCGCACGTTGACATCGCCGGCCAGCAGGCTCAGCACCGTGGTGACGAACGAGATCACCAGGCCGCCCCAGAAGGCGTCCCAGAAGCTGTCAATGTGAAAGGCGATGTTGAGCTGATCGGCCAGGGCCGAGGTGAGAATCAGTAGAATCGCGTTGATGACCAGCCCGAAGAGACCCAGGGTGAGGATCACCAGCGGGCAGGTCAGCAGATAGAGCAGCGGGCGCAACAGGGCGTTCAGCAATCCGAAGAGCAGGGCAATCACGCCGATGTGCCAGCCGGGGCCGCTGAAGCGGATCCCCGGCACGATCCAGATGGCTACGAAGATCGCCAGTGAGCTGATGAGCCAGCGGAGAAGCAGTCGCTGCCATTCCGGCCGCGCTGGCGCCGGGATCTGCTGGTAGGTCATGGGGTGCACTCCTGGGACGCCGCAGCGCCCTGGTATGGCGAGGTGGGGCGCATGCGCTCCATCGTCTGCTCTTATGATACTATACGCTCCGCTGTGCGGACGTTTCGATGTTACCGTCGCTCGACATCTCCACAGCCCTACACCCCCACACAACCGGCTTGGAGCGCTGTCGAGGCGTGGAGATGAAGGCCGGATTGTCAAGAACCACGCCTCAGGATCAATGACTACCGACCTCCTCTCATACCAATTTCACTTGAATACTCCGCAAGCGGGGTTCCGTCAAAGCGCATCAGAACGCCCTGCGGGATAATCTGCAATCCAAAATCTAAAATCTAAAATGACATCAACCCCCCTGTTCAACCAGGTGCAGCGAAGCGCCGAAGCCGATGGCAAGGCCGCCTACTTCCGCCTGCACCGCCACCGCTTCGCGGCGATGCTGCGCGCTATGGGCGATGTTGCCGGCCTGGAAGTGCTGGAAGTTGGCGTCACCCCCGGCCATTTTACCGAGTTGCTCGTGGGCGCGGGCTGTCGCGTCCACGGCGTCGATCTCGATCCCGAGCGGCGACAGGCGCTCTGGCAACGTCTTGGCGTCGAGGTGCGCCGCGCCAACCTTGAGCGCGAGCGGCTGCCCTTCGCTGACGAGTCCTTCGATTGGGTGATCTTCTCGGAAGTGATCGAGCATCTGCTCTACTCGCCGCTGCCGGTGCTGCGCGAGTTCCGGCGCGTGCTGCGTCCCGGCGGACGGCTGTTGATCACCACGCCGAATGAACTGTACCTCAAGAGTCGCCTGCGCACCATCCTCCGCGCGGCCCTGTGGATGAGTCTGAGCACCCGCGCCGAGTTCCGCCATCAGATGCTGCTGGAGGGTGAGGCGCGTTACACCACCCACGCCCGCACCTACACCATGGGCGAGCTGAGCTGGCTGGTGCACCGGGCCGGCTTCCGGGTGATCCAGCGCCGCTTCGAGGCGCCCTGGGAGCGGGTCGGGCTGGAAGCGGCGCGCCTGCGCACGGCCCCCCTGCGCGTGCTCGTCAAGGGCTGCTTTGCCGCCGCTACTGCCCTGGTGCCGCCTACCCGTTCGATGTTGCTGGTGGTCGGGCAGAAACCCTGAGGTGAAAATAGGCGGCCCGCGGGAGGGTTTGGGCGTAGAGGCGCGGCGGCGCCGCGCCTCTACGCCCTCCCAGGAAACAACCCGCCCGCGGGGAGGGTTTGGGAGGGCTACGCCCTCCCGAACATAATTATCTTCATTCCGGCGTTGTGCGGCGCAGCCGCATGGGAGTCTAATGTGAACAGAGCCCGCCCGCGGGAGGGTTTGGGAGGGCGCAGCCCTTCAACGGGTTTCACCTGCTCTGGAAAGGGCTTTCTGGGACGCAGAGGGGAAATGGGCCAACGAATGGGAAACGAATAAACGAATGCGAGCGGCGTGGCTGACTCTGAGGTGAACATACGGGGAAACCAGGTTTCCCCAATCCCCTCCCTGCGAGGAGGCGCCCGGTTCCCTCCCCCAGCGGGGGAGGGCCAGGGAGGGGGCGGCCCTCCCAGAGATACCCCATGTTCATCGCGGCGTTGTGCGCCCCGCGAATGGCGCCTGAGGTGAAAATAGGGGGAAACCGGGTTTCCCCATCCCCCTGCCGTGGGGGCGGCAAGCCCTCCCCACCGGGAGGATTTGGGAGGGCGCAGCCCTCCCAAGAACAATAATATTTTCATTCTGGGGTTGTGCGCCATGCGCATGACCGTCTAGCGTGAACATAGCCCGCCCGCGGGAGGGTTTGGGAGGGTGAAACCCTTCAAAGGGTCTCACCTGTTCTGGAATGGGCTTCCTGGGACGCGGGGGGGAAATGGGCCAACGAATGGGAAACGAATAAACGAATGCGCAAGGTGTGCCTGACTCTGAGGTGAACATAGCCCGCCCGCGGGAGGGTTTGGGAGGGCGCAGCCCTTCCAAGAACAATAATATTTTCATTCTGAGGTGAACATAGCCCGCCCGCGGGAGGGTTTGGGAGGGTGCAGCCCTCCCAAGAAAAACTCATTTGCATCTTGTCGTTGTGCGGCGCAGCCGCATGGATGACTGATGTGAAAATACAGGGAACCCGGGGTTCCCCAACCGCCTGTCTGAGGGGGCGCCGGTCGCTCCCACCAGCAGTTGGGAGATGGGGAACCCGGGGTTCCCCAACCGCCTGCCAGTGGGGAGGGTTTGGGCGTAGAGGCGCGGCGCCGCCGCGCCTCTGCGCCCTCCCAAAGATACCCCTGTTTTCATTGCGGCGTTGTGCTCCCTGCGCATAGCGCCTATAATGCAGGATTATGCCCACTCCACAACCTCAGCGCGACTACCTGCGGCCCCACCTGCTGACCTTGCCCATCCACCGGGCTATGATCCGCTCGGTCGAGGCGCGGTTGTTTGCCGAACTGGCGCCCGATTTGCCGGAGCCGATCCTCGACATCGGTAGCGGTGACGGCACCTTCGTCGAGATCGCCCTGCCCGGCAAACGCATCTTCGGCATCGATCCGCTGCTGGCCGACACGCGCGAAGCCCGGGCGCGGGGCGTCTACGCCGGGCTGAGCGTTGCCAGCGGCGCTGCCCTTCCCTTCCCCGACGCCAGCTTTGCCAGCGCCATTTCAAACTGCGTGCTGGAGCACATCGTGCCCCTCGACGCGACCCTGGCTGAGACGGCGCGGGTATTGCGCCCCGGCGGGCGCTTCGTGGCTTCGGTGGTAGGCAACCGCTTCCCCGATGATCTGCTCGGCACCTGGTTGCTGAACCGGCTGGGTCTGGATGGGTCGCGCTACGGGCGCTGGTTCAACCGCATCTCCTACCATTTTAATACGCTAAGCGCAGCCGAGTGGAGCGCCCGCTTCCAGCGAGCGGGCTTCGAGGTGCTGACCTGCCGGCCCTACCTGAGCAGCGCCGCTCTGAAGCTCTTCGACCTCAGTCACTACTATGGCGCCCCCGCCCTGCTCACCCGCCGACTCACCGGGCGCTGGCTGCTGGCCCCGCCCTGCACCCCGAACCTGCTCTGGGAGCCCCTGCTCCGGCGCATCTACGAGGCCCCGCCTGGCGAGGACGGGCCGTACTACTTCTTTGTGCTGCGCAGGTGATCTGGAAACTACTGCGCTCATCGTGTTGCTGTGCGGCGCAGCCGCACGGGCGCCCCATAGCAGATCCGGGTGAGGTGTTGCGAAGCGGACCGGCCCTGCGCCGTGGCGTGACACGGACTGCGTCGCTCGTCACTCATCATTCATCGCTGGTATGGTACCTGCTTGCTCTCACCTCTGGTTCCGGTACCGGTTACACCCTGGTTCGCCGGATGCGTATACTCACCCTGGTGGGTTCCTGGTGACGCCATTCACGAAAATTTTCCTACGGAGGCCCCGTTATGCCCTTCACGACGCCACCCGCGCCAGTGTGCGCCCCGCCTCTGCGCGTGCTGATCGTGGACGACCACGAGCTGGCCCGGGCGGGACTGCGCGCGCTGCTCGCTGCCGAGCCGGGGATCGCCATTGTGGGCGAGGCAGGTGATGGTGAGCAGGCCCTGGAATTGTGCCGCTTCGAGCGGCCCGATCTTGTCTTGCTCGATGTGTGCATGCCCGGGATGGATGGCCTGGCCACGGCCCGCGCCCTGAAACTGGCCCATCCCGCTATCCAGGTGCTGATCGTGACGCTGCACGCGCATCCCGGATACCTGATCGAGGCGGTGCGGGCCGGCGCCGCAGGCTATGTGCTGAAGCACGCCTCACGGGAGGATCTGCTGACTGCCATCCACCGGGTAGGCCGTGGTGAGACACTGCTGGCCCAGACGGTGATCGCGCAGGCCTTCCAGCAGTTGAGGGCCGCGCCCGTGTCGGCGCCCGCGAGCGCCCCGGGCAGTCTGACACCGCGTGAGCGGGAAGTCCTGCGTTTGCTGGCCCAGGGGCGCACCAACCGACAGATCGGCCAGTGCCTGGGGATTAGCCCCGGCACCGCCAAGAACCACGTCGAGCACATTCTCGCCAAGCTCGGGGTAAGCGATCGCACCCAGGCCGCGGCCCGCGCCGTCGAATTGGGGTTACTCTCTTAAGCCGGGGAAACCGGGTTTCCCCACCCCCCTGCCCCGGCGGGGGAGGATTTGGGCGGGCGCAGCCCTTTCAGGAGCATCGCTGTTCATTCCCAGGGTGCGGCGCAGCCGCATGGGTGTCTGTTATAATGATCTCAGGAGGGACATTATGACAGATATGACCGAAATAACCGACGACGTGACCGCGCTGATTGCTGAGGGCAACGCGGCACTGATCGCCGGAGATACCTATACCGCGCGCCAGCGCTTTCGCGCAGCTCTGGAGCGCGATCCACGCCGGGTGGACGCGCTGATCGGCATGGCCGGCAGTGTGCGCCCCTACCGCGAGAAGCGCGAGCACCTTCTGCGCGCGCTGGAGATCGACCCTGATAACGAACGTGCCCGCGCTGTGCTGGAGCATGTCGAAGCGCGCCTCGCCGCTGGCGAGGTGCTGGCCCCCGGCGGGGTGCAGGCGCCCGAGCCACAGCCCGCCCCGGCACCTGAGCCGTCTGCTGCGCTGCCGCCCGACGCCCCCGCCGCTCCGGCCACGCTGGCCGCCCAGGTGTGCTACCTGCACCCCGACCGCGAGACTGGCCTGCGTTGTACCAGTTGCGATCGGCCCATCTGCGCCGATTGTGTCCGTCCCGCTGCCGTAGGTCAACTCTGCCCCGAGTGCGCCAGGGCGCGTCGCCCGGTCAATTACCAGGTCTCCGCCGTCGAGAGCGCGATCGCTGGCGCCACTACTATGGTGTACAGCATTCTGGTCTCGACCTTCGCGTTCCTGATCCTGGGCAACATCGGCTTCTTCGGCCTGCTGGTCGCCTTTCTGCTCGGACCGGTGGCCGGCGATCTGCTGGTGCGCCTGACCGACCGCTTCACCCGCGGTAAGCGTGGCCAACTGATGCAGTTGACGGTGGGCATCGGCTATGTTGCGGGCTTCCTGTTCATGTTGAGCGGTCTGGCCGTGGTGCTGACGGGCGCGCTGTCGCTGGGGGTCGTCGGGGCGCTGTTCTTCAGCATGCCGCTGGGCCTGCACCTGTTTAACGTGGTTGCGATTGTGGCTGCGGTGGTGCGCTTGCGCTAGGAAATGGAAGGCGACTTTCCTGATGTGAACATAGCCCGCGCGCGGGAGGGTCTGGGAGGGCTGCGCCCTCCCAGGAACAATTATTTAATTTTCATTATCCCCGCTTCCACCTCCAGGCTACAGCGCCGTACGCCCGGCGTGCTACAATCGTGGCGGAGAAAATCCGGGGTAGCGCCAGGAACCCTGGCGTCCCGCCACCCAATCAAAGAGGCTCTATGACAGACAAACACCGGGGTATGACGCGAGCGGTGCGGGGCCACGCAAACCCGCTGGATGTGGTAGAGCGCCGCTTGCGCGACCAGATCTTTGGTCAGGAACGAGCGATTGAGAGCGTGATCCGCGTCCTGAACCGGGCGCGTTTTGGCTTTTCGGCGGGGAACACCCGTCGCCCGCGCGCCACGCTCCTGTTCCTCGGTCCCACCGGTGTGGGCAAGACGGCTACGGCGCGTGCCCTGGCGCAACTGCTGCGCCCCGACGGCGAGGCGTTCTTGAAGATTGACTGTTCACTCTTCAGCCAGGGCCACGAGGTGAGCGCCCTCGTCGGCGCCCCGCCCAGCTACGTCGGGCGTGACCAGAAGCCGTTGCTCAACCCGGAGATCATCGAACAGGAAAACAGCGTGGTCCTTTTCGACGAAATCGAGAAGGGGCAGCCAGAGTTGTGGAACCTGCTGCTCCAGGTGATGGAGGACGGCGAGATTCTCCTGCTCAACGGCGGCCGCCGCGTGAGCTTTCATAACAGTATCGTCGTTTTTACCACCAACGTTGGCGCCAAGGAGATGGTGGATTATCTCGATCGTCGCACGATTGGCTTTCGCACGCCCCACGGCGATGTCGAGGCCACGGGTCAGCAGATCTATCAGATTGGCTTCGAGGCGCTGCAAAAGGTCTTTCAGCCGGAGTGGATCAACCGCCTTGATGAGATCATCGCCTTCCGGCCGCTTTCAAGTGATGTGCTGCGCCAGGTGCTCGACCGGATGCTGCGCGAATGCAATGAGCAGTACCTGCGCCAGGGCGTCCAGGTGAGCGTTACCACCGAGGCGCGCGAGTATTTGTTGAACAAGGGCTTTGACTCGCGCTTCGGCGCCCGCCCGCTGCGCCAGCAACTGCTCAAATTGATTGACGCCCCTCTGGCCGATTTGATTGCCTCTGGCGGCATCCCCGGCGGCAGCCATGTTGTGGTTGACTATACGGGTGTGGACCGGCACGGCGAGGCGCTGGAGTTTTTCTATGAGCCGGCGCCGGATCTGCTGCGACAGGCCGAAGAACTGCGTATGCAGGAGGTAGGGCGACTCCAGATCGGCCCGAGTGATGGCCCGCAACCACCCAGCATCAGCCTGGCCAGCGAAAAGGCGAATACCGCCGAGGGCGGCGCCGGTCCGCTCGGCGTCCGTGGCCCTCGCGTTCATCCCCGGCGTAACGAGGGCCGCTCGTAGGAGTGACGGCTCTGGAACGGGACGGATGCAACCCCCGCTTCGGGCAGTAGGTGCAGGGCGGCTATGCCGCTCCACGAGGGGTTGGGGCTTGCCCCAACCCCTTTGCATCAGCTCCGGGGCCTGGGAGGACCGGGCCCTCCCGGGCTACAGCGTTACAACCTGTGGCCCGCTCCCCGCTTCGGGTGGCTGCAACGGCTGCGTCGGCTGGCCCTCCGACTGCGCCGCCTGCTCGTGCCGGACGACCGAGAGGTCCGGTTCAGCGCTCCCCTCCAGGGGCCGCTTGAAGATCAGGTAGACCCGACCCGGCATTGTGTGCTGCACGCCGCTCAGTTCCCACCCGTCGGCGCCAAGAGTGTTCAGAAAGCGCCGCCCGAATGCGCTCCGACGCTCGCCCTTCTCCGGGCGCGTCTCGTGTCCCTCCACCGACACCCGCTCCCACTGCTCGACAAACGCGACTTTGTATTCCCATTTGGTCCTCACTGGATACCTCCTCAAGCTACGTGTACGTTCACCTCAGCCATCCATGCGGCTGCGCCGCATAACGACACGATGAAAATGGGTTTTTCTTGGGAGGGGGTTGGGGAACCCCGGTTTCCCTGGTTTCACCTCAGCCGTCCATGCGGCTGCGCCGCACAACACCGGAATGAAAAGAGATTCTCCTGGGAGGGCGAAGCCCTCCCTGACCCTCCCTGTGCCCGGCGGCAGGGCCGCGGCAACCGGCCCTGCCGCTGTGGCGTCGCTGTGGGCGTCACGGGGTGAGTGTAGCACGGGGCGTCGGGTGGATTCACGGGTCATTTGACCGGGTTGGGCGGCACAGAGTACCTGCCTGTTCTTCCGGGTTTTACCACGCCCCTCCCTGTGGGGAGGGTTTGGAGCGTTTCGCCCCCCTCCCAGGAAAAAAGCTATCTGCATCCTGTCAGTGTGCGGCGCAGCCCTCGGGGAATAAACCAAGTATTTTCCTTTTTTATTGACAAAACCCGCAAACGCTGGTAGACTATACCCTAGTAGTTCGGAGGATTGCGACTATGCTTGTGATCGGCTACTCCGCCAGCAGCGCAGCAGGGCAGATACTGCAACATCTCCAGCGAGTCGGTGAAGCCACGGTTAAGGATCTGGCAACCCTCCTCGGCGTCAGCACAACTGCCGCGCGTGATCATTTGATCCATCTCCAGGCGGAGGGTCTGGTGTCGGTGCGCGCCGAGCGTCACGGCCCGGGCCGCCCGCGGCTGGTCTACACGCTCAGCGACGAGGCGCGCAGCCGCTTCCCCAAGCAGTATGATCGTTTGATCACCGGTCTGCTCCGCGAGTTGATCGCCCTGGAGGGGGCCGATAAGGTCGAGCTGTTGCTCGAACGGGTCAGCCGGCGCCTCGCCGATGAATATGCCGATCGCATGGCCGGCACCGACGTGAGCGAGCGCCTCAATGAGCTGCGGCGTCTGCTCGAACAGCGCGGCGTGCCTGCCGAAGTGGCTGAAGGCGGCGATGGCATCCGCCTCTTTGCCTGCCCGTTCTACGACGTGGCCCAGGATCACCCGCAAGTCTGCTCGATGGAGCGGCAGATGATCGAGTATGCGCTGGGCGAAAAGCTGGCCCTGGAGAGCACCATTCGCGAGGGCGCCCATACCTGCCGCTTCGTGCTGAAGAGCGGAGACATTGCCCTCACCCCTGCGCGTCCCTCCGAGCCTGCCGGCGCAGGGGCGCGCGAGGAGCGGTGACCCCTGAGAGCCTGTGCAGGTAACTCCTTCGGGAGGATCTGGGAGGGCGAAGCCCTCCCGGAACGTAATCACATAACCTGGTTACCCGGACAAGCTCTCTCGGAAATCCTCTTTTCTGACTATGCGTGTAACGGAAGCTGTCGGATACACCGCTAAGAGCCTATCCGAATAACGCAAGATACCGAAAAACCGCCCCTTCGATGCGCGCTGCGCGCTACTCAGGATGCGGTTTTTCGGATAGGCGCTAAGCATTACCAGCAACAACAGAGGAGCACATGAGCAACGACCTGGTCATCAAGGATTTGCGCGCGCAGATCGGCGACAAGGAGATCCTTAAAGGTGTCAACCTGACCGTTCAGGGCGGCGCCATCCACGCGATCATGGGGCCTAATGGCAGTGGCAAGAGCACCCTGGCCAGTGTGATCGCCGGCCACCCGGGCTACGAGGTGACCGGCGGCGAGATCTGGTACAGGGGTCAGAACATTCTTGAATTGGAGCCTGACGAGCGCAGCAAGCTCGGGCTGTTTCTGGCCTTCCAGTATCCGGTGTCGGTGCCGGGGGTGACGGTTGCTAACTTTCTGCGCGCCGCGATCAATGCCCATCGCGCTGAGGAAGGTAAGGACCCGAAGGAGACTGCCATTCCCGTGGCCGAGTTCCGCAAGCAACTGCGCGAAGGCATGAAGCTCCTTGAAATGGACGAGAGCTTTGCCCGGCGCTACCTGAATGAGGGCTTCAGCGGCGGTGAGAAGAAGCGCCTGGAAATCCTCCAGATGACCATGCTCAAGCCGAGTATGGCGGTGATGGATGAAACCGACTCGGGCCTCGATATTGATGCGCTGCGCATTGTCGCCGAGGGCGTCAACCGCCTCGCCGGTCCGAACATGGGCGTCCTGGTCATTACCCACTACCAGCGGCTGCTCAACTATATCAAGCCCCAGTTCGTCTCGGTGATGATGGATGGGCGGATCGTGCGCGAAGGCGGCCCCGAACTGGCTCTGGAACTCGAAGAGAAGGGTTACGACTGGCTGCGCGAGGAACTGGCGGGAACGGCGTGATAGATTGAAGGACCAGAGCTTGCATATGACAGCACTTACTCTGAAAGAACTGAGCGCCGAGTCGATTGCCGCCACCTCGCGGCAGCTCGGCGAGCCGGGCTGGCTCACCGAGCGCCGCCGTGAGGCCTGGAGCTTCTTTGCCCAGGCCGGTCCGCCCGAGTGGCGCCGCACTGACCTGAGCGGCCTGCGGCCGGAGGAACTGGCGCCCACGACCCGGGCTGCGGTGACCCTGGATTGGAACGAAGGTCTCGCCGGCCAGGGTGTGGTGCTCAAGCCCCTGGGCGCGGCCCTCGCCAGCCACGAGGAGTTGATCAAGGCGCGCATGGATACGGCAGTGGCTCCGCTGGAGCATAAGTTCAGCGCCCTGCGCGCTGCCCTGTGGCAGGATGGCGTGTTTCTCTACGCGCCGAAGAACGTGGCCGCCGAGACGCCCATCCGGGTGCGCTACAGCCTGCCCGACGGCAGCCGCACCACCTTCCCCCGCACGCTGGTGGTTGTCGAAGACAATGCCCAGGTGACGCTGATCGAGGAGTTTATCTCGGAGGATCAGCCTGCGACCGCCCTGGCCGCGCCGGTCACCGAGATCTTCGCCGGCCCCGGTAGCCGGGTGCGCTTTGTGAGCATCCAGCGATGGGGCGACGGGGTGTACCACATCGGCGGGCAGAAGGTCCTCCTCGATCGCGACGCCGCCCTGGAGTGGACCAGCGTGGCCATTGGCGCGAAGGTTCAGCACATCGAGGCCGAGACGACACTGAAGGGCGATGGCTCGCAGGTGAACTGGCTCGGGGCTACCTTTGCCGGTGATGCGCAAAAGTTGCTCACCGCGCCCTGGCTCCGCCACGTTGGCCACCACGCCGAGAGCTACATGGAGTTCCGCACGGTGGTCAATGATACTGGCTATTCGGTCTTCGATGGTATGATCAAGATCGAGCGCGAGTCGACCGGTACCAGCACGCGGCTGGAGGAGCACGCCCTCCACCTCAACCCCGGCGCCCGCAACGACTCGATCCCCGGCCTCAAGATCGACACCAACAGTGTGCTCAAAGGCGGCCACGCCTCGACCAGCGGTGATGTGGACGAGGAGCAGCTCTTCTACATGCAGTCCCGCGGTATCAGCAAGACTGAGGCCAAGCGCATGATCGTTATGGGCTTCTTCGGCCCGGCCCTCGATACCATCCCGGTCGAGGCGCTGCGCGCGGAGTTGGAGGCGGCGATTGAGGCGAAAATCTGAGATGAACGCGGGAGGACTCGGGGAGGGTGAACCCCTTCCGCGAACCTCCCTCTGACCCCCGGCCCCTGCGCCGACCATGGATGCTCTCGGCGCAAGATCCGGCCCGTACCGGCTAGCAGGTTGGCTATGTCTACACTCTCCCAGTTTGATGTGCTCGCCCTCCGGCGCGAGTTTCCCATCCTCCAGCAGGAGGTCAACGGCAAGTTCGTCGCCTTCCTCGACAGCGCGGCTTCGTCGCAAAAGCCCCGCCAGGTGCTTGACTGCCTCGAAGATTACTACCGGCGCTACAACGCCAACGTGCACCGGGGCGTCTACAAGTTCAGCGAAGAGGCTACCTTTGCCTACGAGCGCGCTCGTGGCAAAGTGGCACGCTTCATCGGCGCCGCCTCGCCGCGCGAACTGGTCTTTACCCGCAACGCGACCGAGGCGGTGAACCTGGTGGCCCGCGCCTGGGGCGATGCCAACCTGCGCCCCGGTGACCGCATTCTGCTCACGCTTATGGAGCACCACTCCAATATCGTTCCCTGGCAGATGCTCGCTGCGCGTGTGGGTGCGGGTCTTGATTACCTGAGCCTCGATGGCGAGGGCCGGCTGGTGCTGGAGGAACTGGATACGAAGCTCACCGAGCGCACTCGCCTGCTGGCAGTGACACACCAGTCAAACGTGCTGGGCACGATCAACCCGGTGTCCTACCTGGCTGAACGGGCTCACGCTGTTGGCGCGAAGGTGCTGGTTGATGGGGCGCAAAGCGTGCCCCACATGCCGGTGAATGTGCAGGAACTGGGGTGCGACTTCCTGGTCTTCAGCGGCCATAAGATGTGCGGGCCAACCGGGATCGGCGGACTGTGGGCGCGGCGCGAGATCCTCGAAGCTATGCCGCCCTTCCTCGGCGGCGGCTCGATGATCAAGGTCGTTGAACTCGACCACAGCACCTACGCTGATGTGCCGGCGCGCTTCGAGGCCGGAACGCCGGCAATTGCCGAGGCGATCGCCCTGGGTGAAGCGGTGGATTTCCTCAACCGCGTGGGGATGAGCGCCATCCGCTGGCACGAGTTTGAGTTGCTGAGCTACGCCCTGGAGCGCCTGGCCGAGGTCACGGGGTTGACGATCCATGGGCCGCACGGCACCGAGCAGCGCGGCGGGGTGATCAGCTTTACCCTGGCCGGCGTCCATCCCCACGATGTGGCGGCGGTGCTCGACAGCGAGGGTGTGGCGGTGCGCGCAGGCCATCACTGCACCCAGCCGCTCCATCGGCACCTCGATGTGCCCGCCACCACCAGGGCCAGTTTCTACATCTATAACACGGCGGAAGAGATCGACCGGCTGGTTGCGGGCCTGGAGAAGGCAAAGCGCCTGTTCGCCTGAGGGGTGGGTATGGATGATATCTATCGCGAACAGATCCTGGAGCATGCCCGCTACCCGCATAACTACGGCACGCTCGAACACGCGACGATCAGCCACGAGGAGTACAACCCGCTCTGCGGCGACCGTGTGCGTATCGATCTGCTGATCGAGAACGGCGTCATCGCCGATGTGCGCTTCAGTGGCAGGGGTTGCGCCATCAGTCAGGCGTCGGCCTCGATGCTCACCGATGAGATCAAGGGCATGGCCGTTGAAACGGCAAAAACCTTCAGCAAAGACGATTTGCTCGCGCTGATCGGCATCCCGCTCAGCAAGAACCCCACTCGCCTGAAGTGCGCCCTGCTCTCGCTCAAGGCGCTCAAGGCAGGGCTGTACGGAGTTGGATCGGTTGACGCTGACGATGAACTCTAGGAGCTGGCTCCTCCGGTTGGATGGATTTTTCCTGGGAGGGCGTAGCCCTCACAAACCCCAACCGCCGTTGGCGGTGCCTGGTATCCCGGTGAACAGGAACGGTGGAAATCCCGGGCTCCCTATTTTCACATCAGAAAACACCTACGAGGAGGACGTGCATGGTCGCTGAGGCAGTCAATCTCCAGTTTGACTATAGCAAGTATGGGTTCCGCAACGAAGAGAACTACCTCTACAAGGCCCCGAAGGGTCTGAACGAGAAGATTGTGCGCGAGCTTTCGGGTATGAAGGGCGAGCCGGAGTGGATGCTCAAGCGCCGGCTGAAGGCGCTCGAGATCTTTAACCAGAAGCCGACCCCGCTCAGTGGCATGTGGGCCAACCCGGAGCTGGCGGAATTGAACTACGACGAGATCCACTACTACGTGCGCGCTGGCGAGCGCCCGCAGACCGACTGGGACGCTGTGCCCCAGGAAATCAAGAATACCTTCGAGCGCCTGGGCATTCCCGAGGCTGAGCGCAAGTTCCTCGCTGGCGTGGGGGCGCAGTATGAGTCGGAGGTGGTCTACCACTCGTTGCGCGAGGAGTGGTCGAAACTGGGGGTAGTCTTCCTCGATACCGATACGGCCCTCAAGGAGTATCCGGAACTGTTCAAGCAGTACTTCGGCACGATTGTGCCGGCTGCCGATAACAAGTACGCCGCGCTCAACACTGCGGTCTGGTCGGGCGGATCGTTTGTCTATGTGCCCGCCGGCGTCAAAGTGGATATTCCGCTCCAGGCCTACTTCCGTATCAATGCGGAAAACATGGGCCAGTTCGAGCGCACGCTGATCATCATCGAAGAGGGCGCCGAGGCTCACTACATCGAGGGTTGCACCGCGCCGATCTACTCCACCAACTCGCTGCACTCGGCGGTGGTGGAGGTGATCGTGAAGAAGGGCGGTAAGTTCCGCTACACGACCATCCAGAACTGGGCCAACAACATCTTCAACCTGGTGACCAAGCGCGCCGTGGCTTATGAAGAGGCCAGTATGGAGTGGGTGGACGGCAACATCGGCTCGAAGCTGACGATGAAGTACCCCTCGGTCTACCTGATGGGGCGCAAGGCTCGCGGCGAAGTGCTGAGCGTGGCCTACGCCGGCAAGGGCCAGCACCAGGACGCCGGGGCGAAGATGGTCCACGTCGCCCCCGAAACCACCAGCCGTATCACCAATAAGTCGGTGAGCAAAGATGGCGGGAAGACTACCTACCGTGGCCTGGCCAGGGTGGCGCCCGGCGCCTACGGTGCGAAGATCAATGTGAACTGCGACGCGCTGATCCTCGATGAGCGTTCGGCCTCCGATACCATCCCCTTCATCGAGATCGAGGAGGACCGCTGCACCCTGGCCCACGAGGCCACGGTGGGCCGCATCGGCGAGGAGCAGCTCTTCTACCTGATGAGCCGTGGTCTGCCCGAGGCCGATGCGCTCTCGATGATCGTGCTCGGCTTTATGGAGCCGTTTACCCGCGAATTGCCCATGGAGTACGCGGTTGAACTCAACCGGCTCATCCAGATGGAGATGGAGGGATCGGTCGGGTAAGTTGCGGGGATGAATACTGATCAGGTGGCGATGGCGGGGAGGGCTTGCCCTCCCCGATGTTCGTCGCAGGGAAACATGCTCTCCCGGTGTTCACCTCAGGCCCCTGCCCGGGGGGCCCAGCGCCGCGATGAGCATGGGGCATCTCTGGGAGGGCTGCCCCATCCCTGGCCCTCCCCCGCTGGGGGGAGGGAACCGGGCTTCTCCCACCAGGGAGGGGGTTGGGGAAATCCGGTTTCCCCATCCTCCAACCGCGGTTGGGGGCGCCTGACACACCCACAGGCAGGGGCGCGGGGAAACCCGGGTTCCCTCCCCCAGCGGGTGAGGGAACCGGGCTTCTCCCACCAGGGAGGGGGTTGGGGAAACCCGGGTTCCCCATCCTCCAACCGCGGTTTGGACCGGCTGGCACCCCCACAGGGAGGGGCCTGGGGAAACCCGGTTTCCCCACCCCCCAACCGCCGTTGGGGGCGCCTGGCGCTCCAGCATGCAGGGATACGGGGAAACCCGGGTTCCCCGATTTTCACCTCAGTGACATTGTCAGACGCACTACAAACAGATACCATGCCAACCATCAACATCGGAACCCTGGCCGACCTTCCTGATGGAACGGGACGGGCCTTTGAGATCAACGGGCGGCGGATCGCCGTGTTTCGTGTCGCCGATGAGGTGTACGCCATCGATGACACCTGCTCCCACGCCGAGGCCTCCCTCAGCGCCGGCGAGTTCGATCCCGACGAGGTGTGCGTCGAGTGTCCGCTGCACGGCTCACTGTTCGATGTGCGCACCGGTGTGCCCCGCACCTTCCCCGCTTTTGAACCCGTCGCTTCCTACCGCGCCTTCATCGAGGGTGACAGGGTTTTTGTTGAGTATCCAGCGTAACAACTTGACTAAACCGGGCGCCAGGACTACAATGGGAACGTGCCGATAACAGCTTCGAGTGCAAAGGAGCGTGTGATGAGCGGCTACGCCCATTCCGAGGTGCTGGTTGATACGGCCTGGGTCGCCGACCATCTGAATGACCCGAACGTGCGGATCGTCGAGAGCGACGAGGATGTGCTGCTCTACGAGACTGGCCATATTCCCGGTGCAGTCAAGATCGACTGGGTGACCGATCTGAACGACCCGGTGGTGCGCGATTATCTTGACTCGGAGCGCTTTGCCGAGCTTCTGGCCAGCAAGGGTATCTCCAACGATACGACGGTGGTGTTCTACGGCGATAAGCACAACTGGTGGGCGACATACGCCTTCTGGGTGTTCAAGCTCTTTGGCCACAAGGACGCGCGTATCCTTAATGGCGGACGGGCAAAGTGGATCGCTGAAGGTCGCGAGTTGACGCGGGAGGTCCCCACCTACCCCCGCGGCGTCTACGTCGCCCCGCCGCGCGATGACGCCACCATTCGCGCCTTCCGCGACCAGGTGCTCGCGCACATCAAGCAATCTGCCGGCGCCGCGCTGGTGGACGTGCGCAGCCCCCAGGAGTTCAGTGGCGAGCGTACCCACATGCCTGAGTACCCCCAGGAAGGCGCCCTGCGCGGTGGACACATCCCCACCGCCGTCAATATCCCCTGGGCCCAGGCCGTGCGTGACGATAGCACCTTCAAGAGCGCCGAGGAGTTGCGCGCGCTGTATGAGAGTAAGGGTATTACGCCCGATAAGGACGTGATAGCCTATTGCCGTATCGGTGAGCGGTCCAGCCATACCTGGTTCGTGCTCACCTACCTGCTCGGCTATCCCAGGGTGCGTAACTACGATGGGAGTTGGACCGAGTGGGGCAACAGTGTCGGGTTGCCGATAGAGAAAGGGTAGCGCTACGGGTTGCCGCAGGCCCGGCCCGAACCGGGTTGCGCCAGGCCCCGCCCGCGCATCGCAGCTATGGACCGCCAGGCGATTATCGAGCGGTTGCTCGACCACTACGAACATCCTCGCTACCACGGCCCTCTGGCCGACGCCGATGTGGTCGTGCCTGGCGGCATTCCCGATTGTGGCGACCAGGTGACGATCTATCTCAAGGTTGATCCCGCGCATGAGCAGGTGGCGGCACTGCGCTTCGAGGGCCAGGGTTGCAGCGTGAGCCAGGCCGCCGCTTCCATCCTGGCCGAGGCCCTGCAGGGCGCCCCACTGGCGACTATCGAGACACTTGACGATGCCGCGGCGCTGGATCTGGTCGGCTACGAAGTCGTCCGCGCCCGGCCGCGCTGCGCCACCCTGGCCCTGCACACCCTCCAGGCCGCCGTACAGGCCTACCGGCGCCGGCAGCGCCAGGCGCCTTACCAGGAGACGCGATGACCACGGCCCTTGATCTGATCGGCGAGACCCCGCTCGTCCGGCTCACCCGTCTGGGTGCGGATCTGGCGCCCGGCGTGGAACTCTACGCCAAGGCGGAGTGGTGCAACCTCGGCGGCTCGGTGAAGGATCGTCCGGCGCTGTGGATGATTCGCGATGGCGAGCGCAGGGGCTTGTTGCGCCCCGGGATGCGCATCGCCGATGCCACCAGCGGCAATACCGGCATCGCCTACGCCACAATCGGTGCGGCCCTGGGCTACGGCGTGACCCTGGCCCTCCCCGCCAATGCCAGTCCCGAGCGCCGGCGCACCCTGCGCGCCCTTGGCGCCAGCCTGATCCTCACCGACCCCGCCGAGGGGATGGACCTGGCGATTGCCACCATTCGTCAGCTTGTCGCCCGTGAGCCTGAACGGTACTTCTACCCCGACCAGTACAGCAACCCCGCCAATCCCCAGGCTCACTATGAGACTACCGGGCCGGAGATCTGGCGTCAGACGGGGGGCCGGGTGACGCACTTCGTCGCCGCCCTGGGCACCAGCGGCACCTTCATGGGGGTGACGCGGCGCCTGCGGGAACTGAACCCCGCCGTGCGGGCTATCGCCGTGCAACCCGATAGCCCCTACCATGCCCTGGAGGGCGTCAAGCACATAGCCTCGACCCGTCTCGTTCCGCCGATCTATGACCCGGCGGCGCCCGACGCCATCCTGGAGGTAAGCAGCGAAGCTGCCTTTGCCACAGCCCGGCGCCTGGCCCGCGAAGAGGGGTTGCTGGTCGGCATCTCGGCGGCTGCCAATGTCACCGCCGCGCTTCAGGTGGCGCGCGATCTGCACGCCGGGGTGGTGGTGACCATCCTCTGCGATAGTGCCAATCGCTACCTCAGCGAACGCTTCTGGGAGGAGCCGGGCTTCGAGCAGGGCAGCGGGATTTGATGGCGCAAACGCCGCTCAAGCGCCCCGATAGGCAGGGGCGTGGGGAAAGGCGGTTTCTCCATCCTCCCACCAGCAGGGGCGGGTAGAAAGCCAGTTTCCCCATCCTCCCACCGGCAGGGGCGGGGGGGAAACCCGGTTTCCCCATCCTTCCACCGGCAGGGGCGGGGGGGAAACCCGGTTTCCCCATATGTTCACATCAGGAAATGAGAATGAAGCGCGCTTCCCTTACGCTTGCGCCCTCTGCCGCGGCGGCGATCGCGGCTCACGCTGAGGCCACCTACCCTGACGAGTGCGTCGGCCTGCTCCTGGGGCGGTTGGAGGGCGCCCGGAAACTGGTTCTGGAAACGTTTCCGGTGGAAAACCGCTGGAACGGTCAGGTCCAGCTCAGCCCGAGCGATGATCCAACCTCGCGGCGCGATCGCTTCTACCTCGACCCGCGCGACTATCTGCGTGCCGACCGCGCGGCGATGGCGCGAGGCCTGGAGATCGTCGGCTGCTATCACTCGCATCCCGATGCGCCCGCCACACCCTCCGAGCGCGATCGGGTCGGCGCCCAGGCTATCGGTGGGTCGGCTTTCGCCTTCGTCATTCAGGCTGTGCGTCAGGGCCGTGCCGCCGAAGTGACGAGCTGGCTGCTGGTCGACTCCGGTGCGCGCTTTGAGGCAGAGGTCGTTGCTATTGCCGATGATCAGAACGAATCCGGGCCGGGCTGATCCGCTGTCCAGACCTTGCTGTCGCTGGGATTGGCTTCACGGTATGCTAACTGAGGTGAAAATAGGCGGCCCGCGGGGAGGGTTTGGGCGTAGAGGCGCGGCGCCGCCGCGCCTCTACGCCCTCCCAAGAACACATATGTTCATTCTGGTGTTGTGCGGCGCAGCCGCATGGACGACTGGTATGGTAATGAGAAGGAGCAATCCTATGGCCGTAACTATAACCATCCCCACCGCGCTGCGCGAGTACGCTGGCGGCAACGCCCAGGTGCACCTGGAAGCCGATACGGTCGGCGCGCTGCTGCGCGGTCTGGTCGAACTCTACCCCGCCCTTGGCCGGCACCTCTTTGCCGAGGATGGCCGGTTGCGCAGCTTCGTGAATCTCTATGTCGGCGATGAGGACATTCGCTTCTTGCAGGGTGAAGACACCCCCCTCAGCGCCGGTGATACCGTGTCGATTATTCCTGCCATCGCCGGAGGGCGCCGATGAGCAAAGTGTCACTTTCGAATGAAGAGATCGCCCGTTACAGCCGTCACCTGATTATGCCCGAGGTGGGCATGGAAGGCCAGCGGCGCCTGAAGCAGGGCAGTGTGCTGCTGATCGGCAGCGGTGGTCTGGGTTCGCCGCTGGCCCTCTACCTCGCCGCCGCAGGTGTGGGCCACATTGGCCTGGTTGACTTCGACGTGGTCGACGCCAGCAACCTGCAGCGGCAGATTGTCCACGGCACCAGCACGGTGGGCATGCCCAAGACCGAGTCGGCCCGCCGACGCCTGCGCGATCTCAATCCCCATATCGAGATTACCGTCTACGAGACGCAGATCACTTCGGCGAACGCCTTTGAGTTGATGCGTGGCTACGATGTGATCGTGGACGGCACCGATAACTTCCCCACCCGCTACCTGACCAACGACGCCTCGGTGCTGCTGGGGAAGCCCAACGTCTACGGCAGCATTTTCCGTTTCGAGGGCCAGGCGACGGTGTTCGCGCCGCAACAGGGTGGGCCGTGCTATCGCTGCCTCTACCCCGAGCCGCCGCCTCCAGGCCTGGTGCCCTCGTGCGCCGAGGGTGGCGTGCTGGGAGTGTTACCGGGAGTGATCGGCACTATTCAGGCCACCGAAACGATCAAGTTGCTCACCGGCATCGGCGAGCCGCTGATTGGCCGGCTGATGCTCTACGATGCTCTGGGCATGCGCTTCCGCGAGCTGAAGCTGCGTCGCAACCCCAACTGCCCGGTCTGTGGCGAGAATCCGTCGGTCACCACCCTGATTGACTATGAGCAGTTCTGCGGCATCGCTCCCGAAGCCCCTGCCATAGGCGGCCAGTATGTGATTACGCCGCTTGAGCTGGCCGACTGGCTCCAGCGCGACGATCGGCCCTTCCTCCTCGATGTGCGCAATCCCTACGAGGTGGCCATCGCCAGCATCCCCGGCACCGACAAGCTCATTCCTATTGACCAGTTGCCCGAGCGCATCCACGAACTCGACAGCGCCCGCGAGATGGTGGTCTACTGCCGGAGTGGCGTGCGCAGCGGGCGGGCCGTCGAATTGCTCAAGCAGGCTGGATTCCGCAAGGTCAAGAATCTGGAGGGCGGCGTGCTCCGCTGGAGCGATGATGTTGATCCCACGGTAGCGAAGTATTAGGCGCGCAGCTTCGCCGCACACTGCCGGGATAAACAAGGGGTTCGTTGGGGGGGTGCCTCCTCCCTGGCCTTCTCCTGGTGGGGTTTAAGGGCGGGGGAGATGGGGCGGTGGCGAGGGCCTCCGGGGCGTCCCTACGCCCTGGAGGCCCTCATCCCCGACCTCTGGTTATCAACGCAGCCAGATCACCAGCGCCTGGGCCAGAATGATCTTGGCGATGGTCGCCAGCGGATAGACAGTCGCGTAGCCGATATTGGGCATATCGTTGCGGGTCTGTTCGGCGGCAAAGGCCAGCACCGCCGGTTGGGTCTGCATCCCGGCCAGCAAGCCAATGCACAGACCCATCGGGATCTTCAGCAGCCGGTGGCCCACAACGAGCAGTGCCAGGGCGGCTGCGGCGGTGACGAGGGCGCCGGCAATGAAGATGGCCAGCCCTCCGCCTTCGACCAGGGTGCGCACGAAGCTGTAGCCTGAGCGTAGTCCCACCCCCGCCAGGAAGAGTGTCAACCCGACCTGCCGCAGGGTCAGGTTGGCGCTGTAGGGCAGGCTCCAGACAATCGACCCGCTGCGCTCCAGCCAGCCGAGGATCAACGCGACGATCAGCGGCCCGCCGGCAGAGCCCAGGGTGAACGTGCCGCCGCCGGGCAGCGGAAAGGGGATCATCCCCACCAGCAGGCCCATCGTCATCCCCAGACCCAGCGAGACCACGTCGATCTCGGAAAGGCGGCGGTATGAGTCGCCGAAGTACTTGCTTATATTGTCCAGGTTTTCGCGTCGCGTTACCACGCGCACCCGGTCGCCCAGTTCGAGCATCGTGTCGCCATGGGGCAAAATATCTACATCACCCCGTCGCACGCGGGTGATAATTGCCCCCTGCGTATGTGGCAGGTCGAGATCGCGCAATCGCTTCCCGACTACCTCGGGGTTTGATACGAAGACGCGTCGAAAGTCAAGCGTATGGCGGTCCAGTTCCAGCGGCTCGGGGGCCGGTTCGCCCAGGCTCGCCACCACCCGCTCGACCTCCTCGGGCGCGCCAATAACGTTCACCAGATCGTTGAGCCGGAGATAGGCGTCGCTGGTCGCGATAGTGACATGTCCCTCGTGCTGCAAACGGCTGAAGACCACATCCCAGCGATTGGTCCGCATCAGCTCACCCAGGTTGCGTCCATCCATTTCTGGCCGGGTGACACGCACCGTGCGACTGACCAGGTTCTCGACCCCCAGGCTCAGCTCGGGCGAGGAGCGCGCCTCGGCGGCGTAATCAACCCGCCAGAGACGCTGGAGCAGATAGATCGCCAGGATCATACCCAGCACGCCCATAGGGTAAGTGACCGAGTACCCGACTACCGGCTCGGCGAGGAGCGCGTCGCTCGGCCCATCGCCGGCGCTGCGCTTGAGTTGCTCGATAATGCTCGCCAGGGCCGGCGTGTTGGTCAGACTGCCGGCAAACATCCCGGCGGTGATCGGCGCGCTCGTACCGATCGCCGCATGCGCCGCGACGGTTAGCGCCGTGGCGAAGAGCAATACTCCCAGCACGAGCAGGTTGTCGCGCAGCCCCTTGCGCTGCAGCGAGGCAAAAAAGCCCGGACCACTGCTCAGCCCGATGGTGTAGACAAACAGCACCAGGCCGAGCAGGTAAACAATGTCGGGGAGCTTCAGGTTCGGGTCGAGGGCGCCGAAGGCCAGGCCCACAAAGAGTACCGCGGCAACGCCGAGGCTTACGCCCCCGATCTGCACACGCCCCAGCAGATAGCCGATGGCCGCTACCAGGAAGAGCAGTAGGAGCGGATTGTTGATCAGCAAACTTATCATGGTTCAATTCGAGGAATGAAAATACGTGTTCCTGGGAGGGCTACGCCCTCCCAAACCCTCCCCTCAGAGGGGGGTTGGGAGCGGCTGGCACCCCCACAGGCAGGGGTGCGGTTCGACAGGCTCACCGCAGGTGGGGGAACCCGGTTTCCCCGTATTTTCACCTCAGCTATGGTATCATACTAACGCGTGCGGATTGCGCGATGCGATACACTGTAACCCGACGGCGCGGAACCGGTCAGATACCCCATGCGGCTGCGCCGCGCAATGCCAGGATGAACACGATGGTCACTGAAGAGATGGTGCGAGCGGCACTCAAAAATGTCGTCGATCCCGAGATCGGGCTGGATATCGTCAACCTGGGGCTGGTGTACCGTATTGACGTGCTGGAAGAGGGGCGCGTGGTTGATATTGACATGACCCTGACCACACCGGCCTGTCCGGCCGGGCCGCAGATCCTCGACCAGGCCCGGCGCGAGGTTCTGGCGCTCCAGGAGGTTTTCAAGAATCTCGAGGACGTGCGGATCAACCTGGTGTGGACGCCCTTCTGGAACCCCAGCCTGATGAGCGAGGAGGCTCGCGAGGAGCTGGGCTTTTTTTAGCGCAGTTCCAGGCAGCCTGACGGTGTATTAGCGTGACCTCGATCCGGGTGCGGGCATACCGCGCCCGATATTCGCCCGGTGGCGCTCGGTGAGGAACTCGCCGCACCCCTCCCTGAGGTGAACATACGGGGAACCCGGGTTTCCCCGTCCCCCTACCTGTGGGGCGCTAGCCGCTCCCAACAGCGGTTGGGACATGGGGAACCCGGGTTTCCCCAACCCCCTGCCTGTGGGGGCGCCAGCCGCTCCCAACAGCGGTTGGGACATGGGGAACCCGGGTTTCCCCAACCCCCTGCCTGTGGGGGTGCCAGCCGCTCCCAACAGCGGCTGGGAAATGGAGAAACCAGGTTTCCCCAACCCCCTCCCTGAGGGGAGGGTTTGGGAGGGCTGCGCCCTCCCAGGAAGCAACCCGCTGGCGGGGAGGGTTCAGGTGTAGAGGTGCGGCGGCGCCGCGCCTCTACGTGTTTCACCCCGGTGTCACACCCCCTCCCGATCCAGGGCAATCTTCCAGAGCGCCAACCCGATCAGGGTGGGATCATGACGAATGGTATCCTGCTTGTTCCAGAGCGTGCGCTTCCCCTCACTGGTCTCGGCCAGATTACGCACCAGCGGGCGCACACCGAGCTTTGCAATCTGTTCCAGCTCGTTCTCGTTCGGTTCGAGCACGTGCAACCCCTCGGCGGCATACTCAGCGATGACACGCGCGTCGATCTGGTCGCTCCGGTTGAGCAAAGCGATATCGAGCACACCCGGGCCGAGAAGGTTGACCAGGTGACGCACGTGGTCAGCTACGGTAAACCCATCGGTCTGGCCGGGTTGAGTAGTCGTATTGCAGATGAAGACCACCGTAGCGCGCGTCTCACGCAGGGCCTCGCTGACGTGATCGAAGAGCAGGGTCGCCAGCACTGAGGTGAAGAAGCTGCCGGGGCCAATCGTCACCACGTCAGCCTGGAGGATAGCCTGGATGACGGCAGGATTGGCAGGGGCACGGGGCGTACTGAGGTAGATCCGGCTGATGGGCGCCTTGTTGAGGGCCCGCACGGCCAGTTCGTTCTCAGCCGTACTGCCATCTTCGAGCTCGGCGCAGAGGTGGGTATTGACGGTGGAGATTGGTAGGATCCGGGCAGTGCAATCCAGCATCAGACTGGCCGCCTCGACCGCCTCGGCGAAGTCTCCGGTCATCTGAGTGAGGGCGGCAATCAGCAGGTTGCCGAAGGCCATCCCATCGAGTACGGGCACCGCGGGTGAGCGCAGGCGGTGTTGCATCAGGCGGGCGAGCAGCGAGTCGGGATCGCGCGCAAGGGCCGCAAGGGTGTTACGGACATCGCCGGGAGCAGGCATGTCGGCAATTGCGCGGGCGGTACCGGTGCTGCGCCCGGTATCGGTCACGGCGATTGCCGCCGTAAGGGCGCCGAAGTAGGGCCGCGCCCCCAGGAGTACCTGGCTGACGCCTCCCCCACCACCAATGGCGACGAGTCTGAGCGTGGAAGCGGGTGAGTCGCTAAGGTTCATAGTCCCCCCATAGGAGCGACATAATCGGAGCAATGCAGGCAAGTTCTCCGGTATGGTAGCGATGGTGCTGCCTGGTGTCAATCCGCCCCTGATTTGAACACCGGGGAAAACGGGTTTCCCCATCCCCCTACCTGTGGGGGCGGCAAGCCCTCCCCACCGGGAGGGCTTGGGAGGGCTTCGCCCTCCCAAAGATAAACCTATTTTCGTCTTGTTCTTATGCGGCGCAAGCGCATGGGCTTCTGACGTAAACGTAGCCCGCGCAGGCCGGTCTGGGCATAGAGGCGAGGTGCCGCTACATTTTTGCGTTGTAGGGCGTAGCCGCACGGGCATCTATTGTTCAATTGCCTGGCCCCTCGAGGCGCTTCTGGCGTGGGTGGCGCGTGCTGCCAGCAGCTCCTGGTACAACGCGAGCGTCTGACGGGCAACCACCGGCCAGGCAAAGGTCGAGCGAACAATGCGCGCGCCCTCCTCGCCCCATGCGGGCCAGTGCGCGCGCGCGTGGAGGGCCAGACGCAACTTCGCCGCCAGATCCTCCACATCGCCGGGGCGCACCAGGTAGCCATTGCGCCCATCGAACACCTTGTCGGGAATGCCGCCGCTGGCCGAGGCTACCAGCGGCTTGCGGTGGATCATCGCCTCCAACGTTACCAGGCTTGAACCCTCGTACAGTGTTGGGTGAATGACCAGATCCACCTCTTCGTAGAGACTGTGCAACTCGGTATCGTCGAGGCGTCCAACAAAGACGATATGCCCGGCGATCCCGGCCTGCCGCGCCTGGCTCTCCAGCGCTGCGCGCTCCTTCCCGTCGCCGACCAGCAACCAGCGCCAGCGCGGCGGCAGTTCGGCCCGCAGGCGGCCAAGCGCCGCGATCAGCACGTGAAATCCTTTGTTCTGCTCCAGGCGCCCCACGCTGAGCAGGATCACATCCGCAGCATCGAGATTCAAACGCTCGCGCAGGCGTGCCCGCACATCCGCATTGACATACCCCAGACACTCATCCACATCAATCGCCGAGGGAATCACCGCGACGCGGCCCGGATCGACGCCCAGGTAGCGCGGCAGATCGTCGCGGGTGCAGGCATCAGTGGCGATGGCCCGGTCGGCCTGGCGATGACCGTAGGCGTAGAGGGCGCGGAAGGGCGCGTAGGCGAGCCATTTGCGCCGGTCAGGCGTGCGAAACTCCTCCATGCCATGAGGGTTGGCGACGAAGGGCAGGGCGCGCAGCAGCGGGTCGCGGGCGCGGATAAAGCCGTAGCCGGTCGCGCACAGTCCCTGGCTGTGGACCACATCGTAGGCCCCGCTGCGGGCAGCGCGGGCGGCGATGCACCCCAGTTGCCAGGAATACCAGGGGTAGTTGAGCTGGCGCCCGGCAACGCCATTGGGCGCCAACCACGGTGAGGTGTAGTCGTAGCGTATCTGGATCAGGCCGTGCAACCCATGCATCACCGCGCGCGTGGCCTCGTCGTCAGCAGTCTGCCGGCGCGGGTCAGCCGGCTGCACATACAACGTTACCACGGCGCCGAGGCGTGTCAGGTGGGTCACCAGGTGAAAGACGTGGCGCTCGATCCCGCCGTAGCCGTGCAGTGGAAAGACCACGCGGGCAAGCATTGCGACGCGGATTGGCTGGGCCTGAAACGAGGACGCGACGTTCATAGTGTGTATGATAGCACAGATACAGTGGACACAGGAGCGGGGCTGTGGGGGTGTGGGGGTGTGGGGCTGTGGAGGTGTGTATGATAGCACAGATACAGTGGACACAGGAGCAACCGGCCTTACCCGGGGAGAGTTTGGGCGGGCGTAGCCCTCCCGCGAGGATCTCTTTTCGTTGCTGTGGGATGCTGCGTATCCGCATGAGAGCCTGACGCGCCTGCGCTGCATCAGGCCCCGGGCATTTTCGCGCCTCCCTTCGAGGGCAGGAGACGGTTGCTGGTTGCTCCTTCGCCCTGGCCACAGGGGCCAGCAGGCATCGCAGCGTGCGTCGTGGCCCTGCAGTGCGCTGTAGTAGATGTGTTACAATCAGCGGCATCCGGCGTAGCAGGAAAGGAGCGGTACCTATGAGCAACACCGGCGTTTCGAGCCCGGGCACCCTCGCGCAGCGACTGGTGCCCGCCCGGGGTGCGCTGCAACGGCCCTTCGTTCGCGATGGTCTGCTGGTCCTGGCAGGTTCCCTGCTCATGGCGCTAACAGCGCAGATCAGCATCCCCCTCCCGTTCACCCCGGTACCGATTACCGGGCAGACCTTCGGCGTGTTGCTGATCGGGGCGTTGCTGGGCCCGCGCCTCGGCGCGCTGACCATGCTGCTCTATCTGGCCCAGGGCCTGATGGGATTGCCGGTTTTTGCTGGAGGGCGCAGCGCCTGGACGCCAAGCAGTATTCCTGGTATTCCGGTTATCATTGGCCCGACGGCGGGCTACCTGTTCTCCTTCCCGATTGCCGCGGCAGTGGTGGGCGCCCTGGCCCATCGCGGCTGGGATCGCCGGGTACGCACGGCACTTCCGGCGATGATCCTGGGGAATATTATCATCCTCGCCCTCGGCTTTCTCTGGCTGGCTGGCGCCACTGCGCTGTTCCGGGGCAGTGTTGACATCCTGGTACTCTTGAATGCGGCGGTACTGCCGTTCCTTCCGGGCGACGCCATCAAGATCCTGCTGGCGGCGCTGGCGCTGCCAGGGGGGTGGCGGTTGCTGGGCATGCTCGATCAGCGCTAGCCAGAGCAGGCATCATCACGGCAGGCGCGGCTGTTTACACAACAGCCGCGCTTCGTATCTGGTATTCTGAGGTGAACATAGCACGCGCGCGGGAGGGTTTGTGAGGGCGAAGCCCTCCCAGGAACAATAATATGTTCATTCTGGCGTTGTGCGGCGCAGCCGCATAGACGGCTGAACAGAAGGTTCCGGGAGGGTGAAGCCGAAGCCCCCCGGGATAGCTGTTCACACCCGGGGTTATGCGCGCCCCGGGAGCGCGGTGCCCGCAATGGCCTGGATGCGGGCAAGCCGCCCGCGATCCCGAAAGAAGGTGAACACGTACGCCCGGAACCTCGCTGCCGTTTCAAGCCCTCACCCTCAGGCGGCAGCGCCGATTGTCAGGGCAATCAGGTTGGCGTCATTCTGGGAAACGACCCCGGATCGGATGATCTCGTGCGCCATAGCCAGCGCCGCGATGCCGTCTTCACCACTGACAACGGGCGGACGTCCGTGACGTACCGCTTCGCTAAAGGCGCGCAGTTCCTCGAAGAGCGGTTCGCGACGCTGGACCTTCTGACGAATCATGCGCCCCTCACTTACCCCCATCGTTGCCAGCGCGGGCCAGTGCTTGCCCACGCATTCGTCGTTCTCGTAGAAGGTCAGATCCTGGGTCAGATAGTTGGCCACAAACATCCCGCGCTCGCCGATAATGCTGAGTTCGCGGATCTTCGTCGGCGTGAGCCAGTTGATGTCGAGAATACCGATAACGCCATTTTCGAAGCGCAGTACGGCCGATAGCATGTCTTCATGCGAGCGATGCAGGTGACGGTGCAATTCGACATGGATGCGGCTGATCTTCGATCCGAGGAGATAGTTGAGGATGTCCATCTCGTGTGTAGCCAGGTCAATCGCCACACCGACATCCATGATCCGCGCCGGGAAGGGGCCAACCCGCCGCGCCGTAATCTGAAAGATCTGGCCGAGTTCATGCTCGTCGAGTTGCTGCTTGAGCGCAATGATTGCTGGATTAAAGCGCTCGATATGGCCAACGGTAAGCAACACGCCCTTACGTCGGGCTGCTTCCACCAGTGCGTATCCGTCAATCACCGTCGCAGCGATCGGTTTCTCGATCAGCAGGGCCACACCATGCTCGATAACCTCCCGCGCAACCTCAAAGTGGTGTTTGGTCGGTACTACGATTGAAACCAGATCGAGGCGCTCTTCTTCCAGCATCTCCCGATAGTTCGTATAAGCCCGGCAGCGGTACATATCACCCACCCGCGTTGCAGTGGTTGGATCGGTATCGCTGACAGCGGCAAGTTCGACCCCGTCCATGCTGGCGTAAACCCGGGCGTGATTACGTCCCATACTGCCGACGCCGATAACACCGGCGCGAAGTGGCGCACGCATAAGAACCTCCAGACACGATGCAGTGGTTTCACGATCCGTCATTGTGGGCATCGTGTAACCCTAGCTTTAATACGCTCCGTGACCCGATATGACCACGGCAATGGTGCGATAGATAATGTAGAGATCGAGCCAGATCGAGTAGTTGCGAATGTAGTGCATATCCAGGCGCACCCGCTCTTCGTAGCCGAGGTTGCTACGCCCGCTGATCTGCCACAATCCGGTCAGACCGGGTCGCACGGTTACCAGATTGTGGCGCCAGCGTCCGAAGTGCCGCAGTTCGTCAGTGGTGATCATTCGTGGGCCGACCAGGCTCATCTGGCCAAGCAGCACATTGACCAGTTGGGGCAGCTCGTCGATGCTCGTGCGCCGCAGGAAGCGTCCGATACGGGTAATCCGAGGATCGTGTTGCAGCTTGCCGGTCTCGCTCAGTTCCTTCCGCTGTTCGGGTGTCAGTAACTTGTCGCCGTCTACTTGCATCGTGCGGAACTTGAAGGCATCGAAGGTCTGATTGCCTACTCCCACGACCCGGCGGCGGTAGATAATCGGCCCCGGGCTGTCAAGGCGCACGAGCAGGGCAACCAGCGCCAGCAGCGGGCTGAGGAGTATCAGGGCCACCAGAGCGCCGCCCCGATCGATAACTGCCTTCCCAATAGCATGCAAACCAGTAATGCGCGTCTTGTTAAGGCTGAGCAAGGGCACGGAACCCCGCTCCCGCACCTGCACTCCGACAGTGAGCAGTTCAAAGATCCCCGGCGCAAGCGAGACATCGAGGCGGTGCAGGGCCTCCATCGCGCCGCACACAGCGGGTAACCGCTCGCGTACCATTTCGGTGTCGGCGATGATCGCGCTATCTACATCCGTGTGCGTAACGATAGCCTCAAAAGCCGTGACTGGCCCCAGCACGGGCACGCCCGGCAAGACCTCCGTGCCTGGCGCCAGGCGATCATCAACAAAGCCGATCACTTGCACGCCGGCTCTGATTGAGGCGTTGAGTTGCTCGGCAACGGCACGCCCTTCAGCGTTGGCGCCCAGAACCACCGAACGCTGGATCAGGTAGCCGCGTTCGCGCAGTGAGTAAACCAGGCGCCGGGCAGCGAAGCGCCAGCCGATCGCCAGCGCCGAGACCGATGCCCAGGCGAGCAACAGCCAGCCCCGCGCAATCACGAAATCCGGCTGGAGGAAGGTGAGTACAATAATCACCAGCAGGCCAACGGTGCAGGCGTTGAAAATGCGCGCGTATTCGGTTGTGCCTCCAAAGATGATCTGAGGATTGTATAGACCGTAGAGCGTAAAGAGTGCAATCCAGGAGGGAACGAGTAAGGCGATCAAAGTCGCGTAGAAGCCAATCCGCGCATCCCCGGGGTAGAAGATCGCCCAATCGGTAAAGAAGCGCAGCAGGTAGGCGAGAATGAACCCTCCGGCCACGCAGAGCGCGTCACCCAGCCCGATTCCTACGAGCAACCATCGCCATTCGCTGCGCCGCGCTTCTCTGGCTGGGAAGAGCTGTCCGGTAAAGATGTCAAGCAACTGATTGTTCATAGCTATCCCCAACTCGCATCAAGTGCATCAGGCGCCGATAAGGGCAGGCGAGACAGGCGCAGCATGCCCGGCCAGGTCAGCAATGATCTCACCTGCTGTCCGGCGGGCAAATGCGCACACTGACTCGCCGTTCGTTAACTGTGGGTAGATCTGGCTGGTGTTGGCCAGGTAAAGCCCGTTCACCTCGCTGCGCACCGGCGGGATGAGGTCGGTCATCCCGACGGGATGTAACGGTTCGACATACCGCTCACGGCCGATGCGCACCGCCGCGATCTCCTCATCGCGCAGGTCGGGAAACATCTGGCGCAGGTAGCCCAGGAAGGTTGCGCGGAGATCGTCATCGGCCATTGTGGCGAAGCGGCTGCCCGGAGCCACATACTTGGGAAGGTAGACCAGGTGATACCCGCCCACGCAGGCCGGATCGATCAGATTTGTCGTCTCAATCACTCCAGTAAAGGGGATCCGCTCGTCAGTGATGTTCAGGGTGTAGTACGGCGTCAGGCTCCGACGCAGCACGAGCAGCACGCAGACAATGCCCAGGAAGCCTTCCAGGCGGCTCCAGCGTTCACTAACGGCCGCAGCTTCGGGCGGGAGCAGCCGGCGGGCGATGGGCGTCTGGGCAGTAATGATCACGTTGTCGGTGCTTTGCTCGGCGCCGTTGATACTCAGCCCCACAACCCGCCCATTAGCCACCTGTACCTGGTCAACGGCAGTGCCGGTGGTAATCGTCCCCCCTCGGGCGCGCACCGCTGCCGCCAGTGCGTCGATCAGTTCCTGGTAGCCATTGGGCAGGTAGCACATCAATTCCTGACTTCCACCTCTGGTGCGCGTATCGGTGGTGCGTACCAGCCGTGACCAGATGTAGGTGGCGGGTACCTGGGAGAAATCCCCATCGAACTTGGCCCGTAACAGCGGCTCCCAAATGTGGCGGGTCGTTTTCTCACCACTCAGTCCCCGCAGCCACTCGGCTACTGGTATCTGCTCCAGGGCGCGCCAGTCTTTGATCTGGCGGCATGCCAGGATGGTGTACGCCAGCCGCATCCGGTCGATCATGTTGAGCGGCGGAAAGCGCAGAAACTCCAGAGGCGTGGTCATGGGATAGCAGCGCCCATCATGGTAGAAGCCCATTCTGGTTGAAACCATGCGCAGTCGGTTTCGCAGGCCCAGCTCGTTCATCAGGCTCATCAGGGTCTGATCGCTGCTCAGAATAGCGTGGTAGTAGCGATCGCAGCTCATGCCACCCAGTTCCTCAAAGGTGGTGCGCCCCATCAGGCCGCCCAGGGTAGAGGCTCGTTCCCAGATCCTGACAGGCTTGCCCCATTTCAACAACTCATGGGCCAGAGTGAGCCCCAGAATGCCACCGCCAATGATGTCAATCATTCGTTTCTTTCCTGCCTTTGGCGGCGCATCCGGCAAGTTCTGCGTTACCCTGAGCGAAGCGAAGAGTCTTGGACGAAATGCTTCCCCTTCGACTGCGCTCAGGGCGGCGGCTTCGCTCAACATAACGCATGACGTGTCGGACGCGCGATGTAGTTCTCAATCCCAGTCCTACAACGAGTCTCTCCTTGCGGGGAAGTGCAGAGGGGCTTTGCCCTTCTGCTAACCCCCCCTTTCCGGTGCGGCGCGGCTTTTCCGAGCCGCACCAGAAAGGGTTGTTTTTCGAGAGCCTGCGACTCCCGAGACCACCGCTGGTTCACCCTGAGCTACTCAGCACCTCAGTGGTTTCAAGTGACAGCGCATTGAGCGCACCGCTGATGCAGGCCAGATCCTCGTCAGTCAGGCCCGGATGGACCGGCAGCGATAGCACCTGGCCACTCAGCCGTTCGGCAACCGGCAGCGACTGGTTGTAGCCCAGCGCGCGATACATGGGCTGGTGCGGGATGGGCAGGGGGTAGAACACCGCCGTGTCCACACCCGCGGCGCGTAGCTGGCGCATCGCTTCGTCACGATCGCCCAGAATGCGCACAGTGTACTGGTGGTAGACGTGGCGCACACCGGGGCGCGCGAGCGGTTTGAGCACCTGGGGATGCGCGATCGTCTGGTCGAAGTAGGCGGCATTGGCAATCCGGCGCTCCGTGAAGCGCTCGAGCTTGGCGAGTTGGGCGTTGCCGATTGCTGCCTGGAGATCGGTCATCCGAAAGTTATAACCCAGGAAATCGTGGTAGTACCGCACCCGGCTGCCGTGGCTCCGCAAGAGCCGGAGCCGGTCGGCGATCTGCGGATCGTTGGTGGTGATCATGCCACCTTCACCCGACATAATGTTCTTGGTGGCGTAGAGTGAAAAACAGCCGGTACCGAAGCTACCCACCGGGCGCCCCTGGTCGTGCGCCCCGATGGCCTGCGCGGCATCCTCGATGATCACCAGCCCGTGGCGCTCGGCAATTGCGCAGAGCGCGTCCATTGCAGCCGGTTGGCCATAAAGATGGACGGGCATAATCGCCCGCGTCGCGGGGGTGATGGCCGCCTCGACCTGATCCGGATCGAGATTGAACGTTTGTTCATCAATATCTACAAATACCGGACGGGCGCCGGCCATCAGGATACTGTTGCCGGTGGCGATGAAGCTAAACGGTGTGGTGATCACCTCGTCCCCGGGTCCAATGTCGTGGGCGCGCAGCGCCAGAAAGAGCGCCGCTGTGCCGTTGCTCACGGCAACGGCATGCGTCACGCCGCACACCGCAGCGAAGGCTGCTTCGAGCCGTGCGACCTCGGGGCCCTGGGCCAGCATGCCCGAACGCAGCACGGCGAGTACTGCCTCCTCTTCCTCGGGGCCGATCTGGGGGCGAGCGACGGAGATCATAGCCGGCCTCCTCCCAGGGTGCGTGCAACCAGGGCGTAGTGCGGTTCAGGCTTTACCTCGTTCACCTCCAGGAGGCTCTCCTCGATACGCAGGCCCATCGTCACTGCCAGTGAGTGGCAGATGGCGCTGTGCACATCTTCCACCGCTGGCATGTGATAGGTCGCGCTGTGCAGGCTGATCTGGGCGAGCCGCGCCAACTTGCCGCCGTCGAAGCCGGTCAGTCCGACCGTGATCGCCCCCTGGGCATTGGCCCAACTGACCGCCTCCAGCACGTTCGGCGAGTTGCCGCTTCCCGAGATTGCGAACAACAGATCGCCGGGCCGGTAGTGGGTCATCAACTGCTCGACGAAGATGTCGGCATAGCCCTGATCGTTGGAAAAGGCGGTCATCATCGGGACGTTGTCGGTCAGGGCCAGCGCTCGCACGCGCCGCGCGCCGGGCTTGATCGTCCATTTGGCCAGATCACAGGCGAAGTGAGAGGCCGTTGCGGCGCTGCCACCATTGCCGCAGACAATAATCGTGCCATCGCGTTCGTAGGTGTGCCAGAGTGCATCGGCAATTGCCTGGAGCGGTTCGTGCGGCAGTTGTTGCAGGCTCTGCGACACCAGGTCGAGATAACGACTGAGTGGAGTAATCATAGGTGTAAGGACTCTCTACCAGGGGCCAGGCCGCATGGCCTTAGCTCCAGGGCGACGCGGCTGATCGTAGATTGGCAATACATCAGGGCCGAAGAATACGTTCGTGTTCAACAGGCCTTCGGCACGAGAGTGCTACGATCTGGCCACCAGGATCATGCCGATGCAGATAACGGCGACCCCGGCCGCTCGCAGGGGATTGACACTCTCACGCAGAATGAGCCAGCCGATCAAGAAGAGGAGCACGTGGTTCAAACTCACGAATGGATAGGCGACGCTCAGATCGATCCGTGAAAGCGTCACCAACCAGAAGAACGTGCCAAATCCGTAGATGAGCAAGCCGCCAATGACGTATGGTGAGCGCACGATCTGCCAGATGATCCCCGGTACCGTTTCCGCGCTCAGGCCCAGCGGACCCATCTGGTTCATCCCGTGTTTCAACATCGTCTGGCCGACAATTCCCATAACGGTCGCGATCAGGATCAGCATCCAGGTGCTCATGAACAGCTCTCTGATTCGTCGTGGCGTTGCCTTGCCTGAGGCTGAGACGCGCACGGGGGCGGTTACTTCATCGATATGCTGCATTTCCTGGCTCTCCTGCAGGCCTCTGACGGGCGGTTATTCACTGGGGGCGCGGCGAATGCTCTGCGCCGTGTTCCAACTGTGTTGACTGGCAGGGCGTCGCCCGAGCAGGCCGGCCATGTAGCGCAGGTGGGTGCGGGTAATCCGCAGCACTTTCGCCTTGGATTGCCCATAGCGGCGCACGCGCAGGGTGGTTGGGTACTCTGCGATGCGGTAACCGGCCAGCCGGGCTTCGACCAGCAGTTCGGTGACCATCAGGAAACCATCGGCGTGGGTGACGATCCGTTCAATCACCTCGCGGCGGCAGGCTCGGAAAAGCGCGGTGTAGGTGTGGATGTTCCAGTCAATCAGGAGACGGTAACAGAGCGATGCGCTCTTGCTGATGACGACCCGATACGCCGGCACGTTCTCGATCCCGCCGGCGGGATGGTATGGTGAGGCAGTGACAATGTCTACATCAGGCGTGAGCCGGTCGAGCAGCGCCGGGATCTCGCCGAAGGGGTATGTCCCATCACTATCACAGGTGACAATGACGGCGCCCCGACTGTGCGCGAAGCCGGTGCGCAGGGCGGCCCCGAGGCCGCGGTTGCGCTCGTGGCTGACAATTCGCGCCTCGGGCACGTCACGAAAGGCGTCGGCAAGCAGTTCGCCGGTGTTGTCGCGGCTGCCATCATCAACCAGAATGAGTTCAACGCTCCCGCGCTGGCGCAATACGGGGAGCACTTGCCCGATCCGATCGCGCATCGCGGGAATGCCTTCTGCCTCGTTGTAGCAGGGAATGACAATGGATAGGTCAAATGTCTGCATTGGTTGGTTTCTCCTGGCTTGACCCTGGTATCCGCCGACGCCTCTCCAACGCGCGAGGGTGGTTCCGCCCGTTACGGCTCTTAGTATGCCGGAAGCTTCTAACGATTAACTAAATCCCTCCAATCCAGCGTCTGACACTTCGTTTAGAATCAGGGCCTGGCTCGAGGGGGGAACGCGGGGCCACCAGGTTTCCCTGGTATCAGCGGCTGTGTCGCACAATCACGAGAGGAAAATAGACTTTTTCCTGGGATGGCGCAGCCGTCCCAAACCCTCCCCTCAGGGAGGGGAATGGGGAACCCCGGGTTCCCTATTTTTACATCAGGAATTGCCTTTCCCGAGCGACGGAAGGGTGGTTTGCAGTGCGGCGTGGTAAGCCAGTTCCAGGGTTGCAGCGCTAGCGTGCCAGGTGTGGTGGCGCTCAATGTAGGCGCGCCCGGCCTGGCCCAGCCGCGCGCGCATGGTCGCATCCTTGAGCAGCGTAACAATCGCGTCAGCGAAAGCGGTGACACTTTCCACAGCCAGCAGTTCAACCCCTGCCCGCGCCTGGAGCGCAACTGTGGCCTGACGCGCGGCGACCACGGGGGTGGCGCATGCCAGGGCTTCCAGCACCTTGTTCTGAATGCCGACGCCGTAGGTGAGCGGCGCGACGGCAAGAGTGGCGCGTTGCAGATAGGCGCGTAACTCTGGCACGTAGCCGGTTATCTCGATGCGCCGATCACGCTCCAGAGCGCGCAGACGTGGCCCGGGGTTCGCGCCGGCGATGACCACCCGCGCGTCAGGGCGCTGCTGCCAGACCAGGGGCATGATCTCGCGTACCAGGTGGAGCGCAGCAGCCTCGTTGGCGTGGTAGCTCATTTTGCCGCTGAAGAGGATGGTGGCCGGCTCGCGCTCTGTCTGTGGTGGCTGGAAGTACTCGCAATCAACCCCGTTCGGCACAACCCGGATCGGCGCGCCGGAGGGCTGATTGAACTGCCTGCGTAGCGTGTCGAGCGCCCAGCGGTCTTCCGGCGAGGTGATCACTACCTGGGCAAAGGCTTGCCCGTAGCCCGCCTCATAGCGCCGTGTGCGGGCCAGGTCGAGCAGCGCCATGGCGCGTGTGCCCGGAGCAGGGTTGTGCCGCAGCGTCCGCTCGAAGAGCAGGCTGATGCTGTCTACCGCATCCAGTACCAGCGGCGGAGCGTTGGCGAGCCCCGCTGCAGCGACCCGCGCTACCTCGGCGCCGCGCAGATGTTCGATGTGTACCACGTCAAATCTGCCACTGGCCATGGCCTTTCGCACCGCCTGAACCAGCGCCGGGCTCAGGCAGTGGGCCGCTTGGAGCGGCAGTGGGCCGGGAACGGCACGCAGATACGCCTCCAGAATGGCCCGGCGCCCGTGCGGTACCGCCACGGTCGGGCAGAGACTGTGGAGGGTCTCGAGCGCCCGGCGGTCGTCGGGGCCGCTGATGGGGCAAACCAGCGTAACCGCGTGACCACGCGCTACAAGCTGGCGCAAGAATTGGAACGGTCGCACGCGGATCGGCGAGGGCGCATAGGGCGCGACGAAGAGGATCCGCAACTGTCGCGCATCCACTCCGTCGCTACTCACCCGATCAGGTGGGGTGGATAACAGGCTCATAGGTTCACCGGGGATGCCGCAGGGCCGCGCGCCTCTGCGCGGGCCAGAGCCGCGGCATAAGCCTCTTCCACGCGCGGGTTGACCACGCGCCAGTCATAGCGCTCCTCGGCTACCCGGCGCCCGGCAGCCGCCAGACGCTGCCCCAGGCTCGGGTCGCGCAGAATGCGCACCAGGGCCGCAGCGAAGTCGTTGGGAGTGTCACCCACCAGCAGGTGTTCGCCCGGCGTAAGGTCAATCCCCTCGTAGCCGATGGTGGTTGAGACAATCGGGAGACCGCGGGCCAGGGCTTCGAGGATCTTGACCCGCATGCCGCCCCCGGCCCGTACCGGCACGATCAGGGCAGCGGTCTGCTCCAGATACGGTCGAGGGTCTTCAACGTAGCCGGTCACGGCGATGCTCGGGTCGTCCTCGCTTAGCCGGCGCACCGCTGCCGGCGGTCGCGCCCCGACTACGGCGAAGTTTACGTCCGGCACATCCCGTTTGACCAGCGGATACACTTCGTGGGCGAACCACAGCACGCCGTCAACGTTCGGCGGCCAGAACATGGTAGCCATACTGAGGATGGTTCGCGGCGCCGCGATCCGCTGTACCGGCGCTTCGCCACGCGCATCCACGGCGATGGGAACCACCGCCGTCGGCGGCAAACTGGTTCCGGCCTCGGCAGCGGCCAGTTCGAGGAAACGTAGATCCGGCTCGCTGACGGCCAGCAGAGCGTCAAAACGGGCGCAGATAGATGCCTCGTAGCGGCGTAGCCGCCGCGCCTCAAGTTCGAGAAAGAGCCGCTTCGGCAACGGCCCGCCGTGACGGGCCATGCGGGCGACAATCGTCCAGACCGCGTTGTGCTCGTCCAGCACCCGCGCTCCCGGCAGATTGACCGCAAAGCGGGCCATGTTCAGTTGATCGGCGTGAATGATGTCGAAGGTCTCCCGGCGCACCAGGTCGCGCAGCAGGGCCTCCAGTTCGGGCGAGGCGTCACGACGCATAATGAACGACTCACCCGTGACCGCGCTCCTCAAAAGGTGCTGTACATCGCGCAGGCGCGAGCGCTGGAAAGGTACCGTGTAGACGGCCTTGCACAGACCGCGCAGGCTCTCGGCATGGGCCCGTTCCTGCTCAGAACGTACCAGCGAAACGAGCGTAACCTCGTGGTGCCGTCCGAGGTACTGGAGCAGGTTGTAGGTCTTCACCTTGGGGCCACTGTCGGGCGGGTATGGCGCTACCAGGGTTAGCACAAGAATGCGCATAGCGGTCTCACGTTTATAGCGTCGGTTTCGTCGTGGCAGCCGGTCATGCGGCTGCGCCCCACAACACCAGAATGAAACGTGTAACCTGGAGAGACGCAGCGCCGCTGTGTCTCTACACCCAAACCCTCGCGTCAGGGCGGGGTGTGGGGAAACCAGGTTTCCCCATTTTTACATCAGGCCCCATGCGCGGGGCGCACAACGCCGCGATGAGCATGGGGTGTCTTTGGGATGGCGCAGCCCTCCCAAACCCTCCCACCAGGGAGGGGAATGGGGAAACCCGGTTTCCCCATTCCCAACCGCTGGTGGGAGCGGCTGGTGCCCCACAGGCAGGGGTATGGGGAAACCCGGTTTCCCCGTATTTTCACCTCAGGGCCAGCTCGATTCGAAACGCCGCATCTAGATCTGGTTCATTCCTCGTTTTGCAGGGCGGCCCTGACGCCGACCGTTGCCGCAGGCTGCGATTGATGGTTTCTCGGTGGGATCACTATCAGAGCTGCCAGCATAAGGGTTGTCAGCAGCAGTGGGGTCAGGCTCAGCGGTCCGGCAAGCCCGAGGGCCATCCCCAGATTGCGGGCAATGTCCCCCATGGCCCAGGCCGGCAGCACGTACCCGGTCCAGGTATTACGAATGGCGTCGCTGGGAAAGAGTTGTCCCGCAACGCTTTCGATCCAGACCAGAGCAACCGAGGCGATAACCAGCGTAACCACTGCCGCGCGACCCTCCGGTCGCGTCCAGAGTCGGGCGGCAAGCCAGGTAGCGCTCAGGGCCAGGAAGGGGATAATCGGCACGATGTAGCGCGGGCCGGCAGCAAAACCGCCCCACCACATCACCGATGAGCCGTAGAACAGGATCAGGGCGAGGGGCGCCAGAAGCAGGAGCCACCACTCGGCGCGGCGCGTGCCTCCACGCCACCAGACGATCGCTGCCGGCAGCGCAAGCAGTAGCCACGGTGCGCGAACGAAGAGCCCGCGGAAGGCGCCAAAGGTCAGGCCCCAGAGGGCCTCGGCCCGGGGCGTGGTGATGCTCATAAAACCGGTATGGTGCTGCTCCTGCCAGAGGGCCGAGTGGGCGTAGCCGATTGGCAGTGGCGTGCCAAAGGCCACCAGGTCATAGGTGATTAGAAGCGCCACTGGTATGACGCCCCCAATCGCCAGTGGGCCAACCCAGCGCCAGCCGCGCCGCGCCAGGGCGTAGAGGCCGATCAGCGCGGCAGGCAGCGCAACCGGATACTCACTGATAACGGCCCATCCCAGCAGCAACCCGCAGAGCAAGCCGCGAACATAGGCGGGCCGGCCCTCCTCATCGTTGCGGGGCCAGGCTACGAAGAAGGCTCCAAACAGGAGCGCGGCGGCTACCTGGTGGCTGTAGAAGTTGCCTGCGTAGGGCGCGGCGCTGGTGCCCAGGCCGTAGGCCAGGGCGCCCAGAGCTGCCAGAGATGGAGCTATGCCCAGGCGCACCAGGGCCAGGTAGAATACCACCCCCAGGGCCGCCGCGGTGGTGGCGACGACCACCAGGGTCAACGCATACTGAACCAGGGCGAAGCGAACTTTGTCGGCCTGCAGGCCGCTACCATCCTCGCGCAGAGTGGACTGAAAGGCTGCCCCGCTGCCGATCGCTTCCAGACGCTCGCGTACCGGCGGGATACTCAACGCGGGGCTGAGGGCCATATACACAGGCAGCGCCAGGAACGAAAGCCCCGGAGGCTTGTCGGTGTAGGCGCGCCCCTGGTAGATGGCGTAATCGCCGGTATTGGCAACATAGCGGTCGATGCTCACCGTGCCGTCGTCAACCAGAGCCAGCACCAGGTTCAGCCGCGAGTTCTGGTTCCAATCCGACCAGCGGGGCAGCACGTAGGCGTAACAGGTGAAGAGCAGGATGAAGATGAGAAGTGAGCGCCGCATTGCTCCTGCCTCCATTTTACGGCGCGCTGCGTTGCAGCAGCGTGTAGGGCCCGGCAGTGTAGAGGACCTGGTAGTCTTGCGCCAGTACGTCGGGCGGGTAGATCCTGGTGTAACCGCTGAACGGGCCGAGCAGCACATAGGGCGGACGGGCTTCCAGCCCATCGTACTCTACCGGCGCGCCGCCGAGCCATACGTGGCGCACGGCCGGATCGAGCAGTTCTGTCGGCACGTAGTGATAGTTGTGGTCGGTGAGCACACCCATCTCCGGCTCCCAGGTCTCGATGATCGCGCTGGTGGGTACGTTGCGGTCGAGATACGCCGCCATCTCGTGGGCGGCGTAGCGCGGGCTGAGTACGACCCGGGCCGTCAGCGCAAGCGGCGCCAGAATGACCAGCGCCAGATAGGCTGCGCCGAGCCATACCAGGACCGTGCGCCGACGGTTCCGCAGGGCCTGGAAGAGATCATGGGCCAGCAGGGCTGCCGGTAGGGCCCCGAGGACAACGGCGGGGAAGGCGTAGCGCGGCCAGCCCAGCGAGATCAGAAACCAGGCGAGCCACAGCACTGCCATCAGGGTTGGCGCCAGGTGCGCCAGCGCCCACGGGCTGCGCGCGCGAGCGCGCCACAGGCCGTAGACCAGACCGGGGATCAGCAAGCCGCCATAGACCTGGATCAGGTAACGCGCGGCGCGCAGACTCGCCTGCGGGTCAAATACAAAGATCGCGCCGCCCGCGGCCTGGCGCGTCTTCGCCAGGTTCGCCGCAAAACCGTCGGGACCAAAAAAGGTGAGCATGACCACGGTCCAGATCCCGAAGCACGTCACGGCGATAGCCGGCGGGGCCAGGCGCACCCACCAGGTACTTGCCCGGTAGTAAACCAGGTCGAGCAGGGCCAGCAGCGCCAGCGAGGGCACGACGATTAGCACAAACTGGTTCTTGGTAACCAGAGCCAGCCCGAAGGCCAGCCCGGCGAGCAGGCTGAAGCCTCGCGCCCTCGCCGGCACAAGGATGGCGGCGCTGTACGCGAGCAGACCAAGCAGAAGGAAACCTATGCCCGGCACCTCGCCCAGGACCTGACGGCCGTACTCCACCAGCCCGTCGAAGCGCAGGGTGCGTGAGGCCAGTGCCAGGAGCAAAGCCAGCGCGGCCACTGGCCAACCGTAGAGTCGGCGCGCCAGGACGTACAGGGCAACGAGGGCGAGGGCCATATAGGCCACAATCACCAGGCGCGCCTGGGTCAGGCCAACCCCGCCGAGCTTGAACGCAGCGGCCACGGGCAGCATCACCGTCGGCCCGACGCCGATCGTCGGCCCGAAGTAGCGAAAGCCCTCACTGCTAATGTCGGCGTACACCCCGTAGCGCACCAGTGTCTTGGGCACGTGCAGGTGCGAACCCTCATCGAACCAGGTAGGTGGCGCGAAGGGCAGGTTGACTAGCGCGAGGAGGGTGGCCAGGATAGCGAGGGCCAGAGCGATGGTCCGTTCCCAGCTTCGCCGCGCGGCGGCTGATTGATGTGCAAGAGGTCCGTGCCCGACTGAGAGTTGTTCTGACATCGCCAGGTGCCCCGGTCGAACGTGAGGGGAGGCCGGCACCTCCCCTCGCGTTCGACGACGTATAGGAGAAGGACGGCCCTCAGTCACCCGAACCAGCCAGGCGCTGCATTCCCTTGCCCTGCAGGCTGCCGCCCATCCACTTGAGATGGTTGACGCCGATGGTCCAGAGCTGGCCGAGCGTGTCGGGATTGGTCGCGCCCTTGAGGAAGGTCTTGATCGGCCCGGGCCGCAGCGACCACTCACGGGCGGCGCGCTTGGCCCAGTACTCCAGGTCTTTCGAGGAGAGGTGCGGATAGTTCAGCACCGTGTGGGAGTACATATCGTAATCCTCCCACTGGTTCATCTGGATCCAGCCGTTCTCGACCGCCTCGTAGTAGAAGGGCGTGCCCGGGTAGGGTGTAGCGATGTGGAACAGCGCGATGTCCACCGGGATACGCTTGGAGAGCGCGATGGTCTGCTGGATGGTCTCGACCGTCTCACCAGGCAGACCGATGATGAAGTAGCCCCAGTTCATGATCCCGGCGCGGTGGCTGGCGGCAATCGTCTCTTCGATACGCTTGACGGTCGTGCCTTTGCGCGCCCGCTTGAGCACCGCTTCACTGCCGCTCTCCAGGCCCCAGGCGATCATGAAGCAGCCCGCCCGCCGCATCAATTGCAACTCATCCTCGTCAACGAAGTCCACGCGGCTGTTGCAGCTCCAGCGCAACTGCAGGCCTTCTTTGATGATCGTGTTGCAGAGGTCGTAGACGAACTCCTTCTTCACCGTGAAGAGATCGGCCTCGAAGTGGATATGGTGCATGCCCATTTCCTTGAGCATGATCATCTCCTGGAGCACGTGTTCGGGGCTGCGATGGCGCACGCTCGACTGGTAGGTCACGTGCTTGATGCAGTAGCGGCAACCGGCCGGGCAGCCGCGGCTGGTGAGCACGAAGGTGTAGGGGCCGCCGACGATCGGCACCTTGTACTTGCGCCAGGGCAGTTGATCGTGCAGGGGGATGGGCAGGCTGTCGAGGTTCTCGATGAAGGGCCGGTCAGGGTTGATGCGAACTTCGCCGTGCTCGTCGCGGTAGGCGATGCCGAGGGTCTCGCGCAGGGCGCGGGCAATGACCTGTGGGTAGACGCCGAGGAAGCGCCCTCGCGTGGTCAGGTACGAAGCGTCAGGGAAAGGCAGTTTGCGCCAGGGGGCCGTCAGGTCGGGATTGCCGACCGGGACGGTTTCGGTTGCCTTCTCCAGTTCCACCTGCCGATCGATAGTCTTGATCACGTCAACGATGGTCAATTCAGGCTCGCCACGCACGACAATATCGAGCGTCGGGTAGGCCTCCAGCGTCTCACGGCTCATCGGCGTGACATGGGTGCCGATCGCCATAGTGACGGTGCCGACAGCCTTGCCGATGAAAGTGGTGCGCATATCGTTCGTCAGCGTGGGCGCCGTGGCGTGGATAATCATGTAGCGCGGCTTTTTCTCCCACATGTACTTCTCGAACGACTTCCAGTCCATCATCAGGCCGATGGCGTCAACCACCTCAACACTGTAGCCGGCCTCTTTGACCACGGCGCCGATCTGAGCCAGGGCCGTCTGGGGCCAGATGATCCCGTCGCGGGTGCGCCGCCCGACACGCGCGATGTCGCGCAAGAACAGGTCACCGTCGGGCGAGGGCGGGTTCAGCACCAGCACATCAAGGCGTTTCGGGCGCTCGCGCGGCATCTCCACAAAGCGGATCTCGCCGGCCCGCTCGTCGGCTCGGGCCGGGGCGACCAGTTTGATGCCGCTGGTCTTGTCGCCCGGGGCCAGGCGCTTCTCGGCGCCGTTGTCGCCAGGTGTGGGAGTAGTGTCGTGGACGTGCTCGCTCATCTGCAAGTTCTCCTCGATTGCGCGCGTCGGGCGCGATAATTGTCTGGTTGATCCTATGAACTTTCAGTCGGAACTGAACTGTGGATGATCCTATCACGCTTCCTGGCGCTTCGCGCGTACAGGGAAAGCCTGACCGACTGAGCCAGCATTCCCAGGAAGCTGAGTTGCAAGATGATTATAGCCGCCGGTCCGACCAGAAAGTGCAATCCTCGGTTCAAACGGGCAATTTCTAATCCGAACAGAAAGTCTATCGCTGTGTGTAATTCGACCGCTATGTGTTTGGCGTACTCATAGAGCAGACCGAGCAGCAAAGCGGTTAGCAACCAGCTCACGGTCAGCCGGCTCGGTTGCACGTAGGCCCGGTATCCGAACCAGACGCAGAGTGCCACTGCGAGCATAATTGGCCAGTTGTGAGCAACCAGAACGATGCTGTACCCGAGGACGTAGTGCCACTGCCCGAGGTTAGCATAGCTCCACTGCTCGAGCGCCTCTACCAGACTACGTAGCGCATCCATCAGATCGCCGCCTCACCCCGCAATGCCGGCGCAGGGGTATAGCTCCAGTTCAGGTCGGCCTCGGCTTCCACCTCGCGGCGGCTCAGTTCGGCCAGTACGCGCGCCAGACTCCAGGCGCTCACCAGTTGCACGCCGGTAAGCACCAGCAGCGCACTGACCACGGGCGCGAACCACGAGGCCGCCAGGGCCGGGTTGGTCAGGTCAAACAGGACGGCGGCGATGTAGGTGATAAAGCCGCCTGCAATCGCCAGCAGCCCCAGCCACCAGTAGTGCTTCTCGATGCGGCGGCCATTACCCCGACGCCCGAAGAGCCCCTGGCGGATTGGCCGACGGTGAAAGAGGGCCACCACATAACTGAACGTCGTGCCCGTGGTGTACAGCGTCACTCCGGCCACGGCCAGCACGAGGGCGCCAAAGAGCATCGGGAACGACCATTCAGCCTGACCGTTGGCAACGTGCAGGGCAATGTGGCCGCTGACGATCAGCAGGGCCATCAGGAGCAACGCCAGCCCCAGACCTCCAAAGATCCGCACCGGGTTGTAGGTCAGCGCAGTCCAGACGATCGATTTGGTAAACCGCAGCCCATCGCGCACGACGCTCAGCTTGCTGCGGCCGGAGCGCTCTTTGTAGGGGATGGGCAT
>FWPV01000457.1_pt1 | contig 43787 bp, 35 predicted proteins | sample 2228371 | NCBI WGS metagenome assembly FWPV01 (sample SAMEA103939776, study PRJEB20133) | metagenome
AGAGTTTAATTTCGCAGTCAAAGAGCAGAGCAATTACTATGCCAAAGAAAATTTTTGACGGTGAAGCCGCATTAAGTCACGGCCCTTGCAAGCGACGTGAAATTACTATACGCCATTATCGCGCCATATAGACGTTAAACACGCCACAATCACGACAAATCGCGCCGAAGCGATGGGAAAGCCTGGCAACGCAAGAACTCTTCAGCGGGGATAGCCATCAACTCATGAGGCGGCGCCGGCAGATCTTCTCCGGCGGGCAGTCTGGCGCGGCGCACGCCGTTGTGATTTGCCGCGACGCGGTGTCAATCAAATGGGGTCAGGCTCTCAACTCCGTCTTCGGTCACCACAACGGTTTGTTCAAATTGCGCAGACAGAGAGCCATCCCTGGTCACCGCCGTCCACCCGTCATCCAGAATCAACAGTTCCTTGCCTCCAAGGTTGATCATGGGTTCAATGGTGAAGACCATTCCCGGCGCCAGCCGCACGCCTTCCCCTCTCCTTCCATAGTGGGGAACCTGGGGAGGCTCGTGAAAGTCAAACCCTACTCCGTGGCCCAGTCATTCTCTCACCACCGAACACCCCTGCCCCTCGGCATAACGTTGAATCGCCCAGCCGATATCTCCAATGGTGTTTCCGGGGCGCACCATTGAAATTCCCACCTTGAGGCTCTCATGGGCCACACTGACGATTTTCCGAGCGTCCGGATTGGGGCTTCCCAAGATGAAGGTCTTGTTAGCGTCGGCATAGTAGCCATTAAGGATCGAGGTCACATCTACATTGACGATGTCACCCTCGCGCAAAATCCTTTCCCCCGGAATGCCGTGACAAATGACCTCATTGACCGACACACAGACACTTTTGGGAAATCCCCGGTAGTTCAGGGGTGCCGGTATGGCGCCGTGCTTGATGGTGTATTCGTGCACCAGCGTATTGATTTGATCCGTGGAAATTCCCGGCTTGATCGCCTGCTCCACGTAGTCAAGGGTATCCGTGACGAGTTTGCCCGTCAGACGAATGGCGTCGATATCCGATTTTTGTTTGAGTCGAATCTTGTATCTTTGGTAATAGGAATCCTTCATGACGTTCGCTGTTTTTCCTCTTATCGGCCCACTCTCGGTGAGGCAACATTTCTTATATTTGAGGCCGCTGCCACAAGGGCAGGGATCATTTCGGCCGAGTTTCAAGTTGCTTGATTTCAATACCATCCTCAAAAACCTGTCTTTCGAATTTGATCAGTCCACAGCAGGATGTTCCGTTGTCCGCTGGAATCGGCAGGGTATCCATCCCCTTCAAGCATAAATCCTCTGTCGGCAATACTCAAGCGCGCCAGAGCAGGGTGACATGGTTGTGATACTGTGTGGCCGGCAACCATGTGTGTGATACTTCGTGACATCCCATGTTTCCGCACGATGCTGGTGCACTGCACAGACTGCCTGCTTGTATCGCGAGACTTCAAGCCGGCTCCGCTTTTGGCAAGACCACCATGCATTTTGTTCCTCTGCCGGGGACCGGTTCGATGGTGACCGTGCCAAGATTTTTGCGGGCAATCATTCTTGCAATGGGGAGGCCGAAACCTGTCCCCGTAGGTTTGGATGAGTAAAAGGGGGTATATAAGTTGTCGAGCTGGTCTTTGTCTGGGGGAATACCGGTGTTGAAGATCTCGACATGTACGAATCGTTCACTGGAATCGCCTCCCGAAGAGACTCTCAGATAAGGATCATTCAAGTCCATCGCCTCAAAGCTGTTTTCAACGAGATATCGAAACATCACTTGCAGGTCCCGGGTATCGGCTTTGACCAGGGTAAACCCGGGGTGAAAGATCAGTTCAACGACCGCGTTGTTGATTCCCTTTGCCTCTTTGACCTGCGCGATCGTGCTGGACAGGATTTGCTGCAGCGAATTCACGGTGAATTGCGGATCTTCCCGAAAAATCTCATTGTACACCCCGATGTCCGTAACCATCCTCTCGAGCCGTCTGGTTTGCGATATGATCGATTCGAGCATTTGGCTGTCTTTGCCGCTCGATTCAATTTTTCTCTGGAGCCGCAAGATATTGCCGCCTATAACCGTGATGGGATTTCTCACCTGGTGTGCGACCCCTTTTATCACTTCCAAATCGCACCGTGTGGTGGCCGTCACATAGGCATCGGTTGCCACCAACACGCAGAGATCGAGCATTTTATCAACGGTCGAAGTGACCTGCGGTCGCGCAGCGGAGGGCACCTGGGACTGGATAATTCGGTGGCAGAATTGTCGCGTCGCAGCGTAGCCAAGATTGACATATCTCTGATCGACATTGACATCCACGTGTCTTATGCCGCTCTTCCAAAGGAAGCTCAAAAATTCTTTATTCAACCGCTCCTTGAACAACGACTCGAACCAGTTGGACAAGGTTTTGGCAAGTCGTCTCGCAGGCTTGTCGTGATCTATGATAATCCGGGTGCGCGGGATAGCGTAAAAATAGTCATAGAAATATCGGCCAAATTCGTCCCCGTGGCTGACAAATGTGTCACGATAGGGAGCCAGAAAGTCGAGTTCTTCATCGCTTATGCCGAGCTCTGCCAGGAAAAAAGCCAGACGATCATGTGGCACCGGGATATTCAACATGCTGCTGCACCTCATTGTCCGATTTGCACTCAGACACGAATAATAACATCAAAAACCCGAATTACAATGGATCAAGTGTCTGCAGAAGCGTCCTCAGAAATACCGCATTATTATTGACAACTCACTAAATCTTATCAAGAATTGCCGGGCGATACTGCGCGCGACCGCCACACAAACCTGGTTCAGCCATTGCGTTGTAAAGGAGACTCAGATGATTCGAGCGACCATTCGCGGCATCGGATCCTATGTGCCGCCGAAAGTAGTCACCAACGATGACCTCGCCAAATTGTTCACCACCAGCAACGAATGGATTCAAACCCGCACAGGCATTGAAGAACGGCGCTTTGCGGATGAGGGGACGCTGTGTTCGGACCTCGCACTGGAAGCATCCAGGAGAGCTCTCGAAGATGCTGCAATGAGTGCTTCCGATGTCGATTTCATTATTTTTGCCACCCTCAGTCCGGATCATCATTTTCCCGGGACCGGGTGTTACCTGCAAAAAAAACTGGGGGTGCGGCACATAGGCTGCATGGATGTGCGCAACCAATGCACCGGTTTTCTGTATTCCATGACGGTAGCCGACGCACTCATTCGAGCCGGCACTTATAAAAACATCCTGGTGGTGGGCTCGGAAATCCATTCGAGCGCGCTCGACTTCTCGGATCGGGGGCGCGATGTGGCGGTGCTTTTCGGCGACGCTGCGGGTGCAGCGGTTTTTACCGCATGCGAGACACAAGATCAGGGGGTTTTGTACACGGAGCTTCATGCCGATGGTGAATTCGCTAAAGCGTTGCACATGGACGTATGGGACATATCCCGCAAGCCCTACCTGAGTCAGGAAAGCATCGGCGGGAAAGAGATCTGGCCGCACATGGACGGCAGGACGGTCTTCAAGCACGCCGTCACAAGACTCGTGGAACTGGTTCACCATACCCTGAAAAAAAACGGTCTAAGACCCGATGAAATCAAATACGTCATTCCCCACCAAGCCAACCTGAGGATCAACCAGATGGTCGCCGAAAAATCGAACATCCCCCCTGAGAGGTTTCTCAACAACATTCAAAAATATGGAAACACAACGGCTGCATCGATTCCGCTGCTGCTTGATGAGAACTACCGCTCCGGCAAATTACAAAGGGGCGATCTGATCCTGCTGATCGCCTTTGGCTCGGGTTTTACCTGGGGCTCGGCGTTAGTGAGATGGTAGCAGGCCTGGCCGTTCCCGAGGCAAAGCCACGTAATAGAACTCCTTCATGGAAGCAATGCGCTGCCGTTTTTGGGAGCTGTTCAACAATGCGAGCATGTCTTTTAAGTGCCATCTCCTGTATTCATAGCCGCACTGCTGCACCTGGTACCCGTAACCGATTAATTCTTCTCTGTAATTTTCGGAAACAATGAGGGCGGGGTACTGCTCCAATTGCCTTTTGCCAGGCAGATCGAGGAGCTCCGCAACCCACACGGCCCCATCCGAAAACAGTGTCAGTTGGTGTTGATATTCATGGGGTAGGCCGATGGATGCCACCCTGACGGGCTTTGACATGCTGACGGGGGCAAGACACTGTGCCAGAGAAGTGACTGGAGATACGGAAAAAACCGGTTTGAGAAAGGTGAAAAAAGTTGCATAGAGCAGAACCAAAAATACACCGGTGACGGCAAATCCTCCCATATTGCTGTGCTTGAACAGCAGCAGGTAGGGAACCAAAGTAAACACAAATAACAGGCTGCCTCCTGCCGACCATCTAAAGTCCACCCTGGCACCGGCCAAGGCAATCAGAACCGCCGCGGCGAGGCCGGAGAGGACCAGGGTGTTCTCAACTTTTCTAATGAGTTGAGAGCATTTTGCGTACTCGGTGGCCTTGATCAATAGAGCCGCAAACAGTACGGCAAGCAGCGGATAAGCAGGAAGCAGGTAGCGGCTGCGGGTCAGATTGCCCAGGATGAAGATCCCATACAGGGTTGCAAACCAAGCCCCGGTGAAGAGGCATACGTATCGGTTTTCCTTAATAAAGTCGATTATTGAGCCGGCTTTTTGTAAAAATGCCAAAACGAGCAACAGTGACCACGGGAAAAAATGGCGCAGAACCGCAATGAGGTATTCCATCGCGTTTTTCAGGATATACACCTTGCTGCCATCGAGACGTTCCGTCACCTGGTCGCCCAAAAAGCCACCGATGGCGAAACCGCCGTGTTCCGCAAGGATCAGGGCGTACCAAAAGAGGGCAACCACAGCAGCAGACGCCATAACCGGCAGGTCGATCAGGTTTCTCGGCCTGGTCAGCTCTTTGGGGGCGATAACACTGAATGCGAAGGCGTACACGACAGGAACCATGCCCAACAGCCCTTTGGTGGCCACTGTGAGGGCCGCTCCAAGGTAGGCGCAGCCATAGTCGAGCCGCGCCTTGGATCGGTTGAAAAGAATATTGGCGAAACCATAGAGGCTGACCGACAGGAAAAGGGTCTGCAAAATATCAGGGGTCGAGCGTGTGGAAATGACGAAGAACTGTTCGTTGGAGAAAAAGAGTGTAGCAGCCAGCAGAGCTTCTTGTTCGCGTTTGAGTAGAGCCAGCGAGGTCTTGTGAGTGAACCAGATCACCAGGCACCCGGCAAGCAGGAAAGGGATGCGCGATGCGAACAGGCTGATGCCGAAAATCTTATAGCTTGCCGCGATCACCCAGTAGGTGGCTATGGGTTTGCGAAACCTGAGGGCTCCGCTGGAATAGTAGGGGGTGAGGTAGTCTCCTGTTTGGATCATGCGCACGGCGCCGTCGGTGTAAAATCTTTCATCCCCGTGATAGATGACCGGGCTGAACAGGCTCGGGAATTGTACCAGGAAATACAGGACGATGAGCATCCAGTGGGCATTCTGCCGGAACCCTCTGTGCCCGGGCAATTTGCGATGGATTTCCGGCGAAGAATCCGGCATGGTCATGATAGGTTCTTTCGATGGTGTTGAATTGGCTCTCATGTCTCGCGCGCTCGATCCCATTCGCGTCGCATCATAAGTCTTATGGACAGAATGTTAAACTCAAAACTGCCGCCCTTAAGGACTCGTGACATCAATCCGATTTCTTCGCGCAGGGTTTTTCAGTTATACTGGGTTGGAACAGACTTTTGCCAACAATGACGTTTACTCCAGGTGCCAGCATGCCGGAATTGCCCGAGGTAGAGACCATACGTCGCTGTATCGCCCCTGAAATTACGGGTCAGACGGTCACCCGCGTCATTGTAAGGAATGCCGCGCTGAGGTGGCCGGTGCCGGTGGAGCTGGCCCGCTCCCTGCCCGGACAACGGGTCATTGCGGTAGAGCGGCGGGCCAAGTACCTGTTGATCCAAACCGAAGGGGGTACGCTCATCATGCATCTGGGGATGTCCGGCACTCTTCTGGTCCGTCGCAACCAACAGCCTGCCGATAAACATGACCATCTCGACCTGGTATTCGGGAACGGGAAAATATTGCGCTTCAACGATCCCCGTCGCTTCGGGTGTGCTCTCTGGACCACGGAGCCACCCGATCAACACCCACTCCTGGCTGCCCTTGGCAAAGAGCCGCTGGAAGATGGTTTGACGGCACAATATCTGTATGAGCAGTCACGCGGGAGGGCACTGAAAATCAAAGAATTTCTCATGAACAGCCGCATTGTTTCAGGGATTGGTAATATCTATGCCAATGAATCACTCTTCGCAGCGGGAATTCATCCCAATCGGGCCGCCGGACGTATCTCGCTGAAGCGTTATGAGCGGCTCACGAACGCCATCAAAAAGGTTCTGGTGAACGCTCTGCAACAGGGCGGAACGACATTGCGGGATTTTTGCGATGCGTCCGGAAAACCGGGGTATTTTCAGCTGCAGCTCATGGTGTACGACCGAGCCGGTGCACCGTGCCGGATATGCGGTTCCGCCATCCGGCGAATTCGTTCCGGGCAGCGCTCCACTTACTTCTGCAGAATGTGCCAGCGGTGATTGCACTGCCAGCGGTTGCGCAGGGACAATTTGCTCCAATGGAATCTACAGGGGGAATAGTGAATGAGTAAGTTTATTGAAATCGAAATCAAGCTCATACCGATTTATGGTTCGGCAGGCCTTGCCGGTCGATTTCCAAATCTGGCGAATTTCCTCAAAGAATGGGGTTACGAACGGGTGTTGGAGGAACAGCCGAATGTGTATCAGCTGGTGGAGGTCTTGACCCGACTGAGAAATGATCCTGCGATTCCGGACACCGCCAAAAAACCCATTCATCGTTTTCATGACAAAATTCAAAAAGTGCGTGATGAGGCGCGAGAACATCTGCTGTCACGCCACCTGAACGAGCTCGATCAGACGCTCTACCGGCTGGAGGATTTATACGAGGATTTGGAAAAAGAAATGAGCTGGTGAGGCAGACCTGGGCCAGGTTCACGATCTTGGCCCGGGCACGGCAAACAGGGTTAACTTTTTGCGCCGGCCTTTTCGGGTAGCAGGAAGGCGGGCTTTTCCTCTGATCCGTTTCGGGTCAATTCGGTGCGGAATTTGGGCAGGCTTTCCGGATAGTTTTTCTGGATGAAAAGGATCAGTTCTTCTCGTACCTGGCAGCGAAGATTCCACGCTGCTGAAGCATTTGCCGCGCTCACCATGGCGCGCAATTCAATGGTGTGCTCCCTGGCGTCGGTAACCTGTAGTGCCCAAGCCTTGCCGTCCCAGAGATCGGATTCTTGCAGGATTCTGTGTAGTTCCTGGCGAACTGCGTCGACCGGGATCGAGTAATCGGCATAGATGAACACCGTGCCGATGAGATCCGCAGAAGTTCTGGTCCAGTTCTCAAACGGTTTTTCAGTGAAATAGGTGATCGGCAGGATCAGCCGTCGCAGGTCCCAGATGCGCACGACGACATAGGTGGAAGTGATCTCTTCGATCTGGCCCCATTCGTTCTCAACGATGACCACATCGTCCACCCGGATTGGCTGAGTAATGGCGACCTGGATGCCAACCAGAAGGTTTGCTATGGAACGCTGTACCGCCAAACCTGCAACGATCCCCACGACGCCTGCAGAAGCCAGAATACTCGCGCCAAATTGTCGTACTTTGGGAAAAACCATCAACATCGAGGCAGCCGCGATGACCAGCACCACCGTCACAATGACTCGTTTCAAGAACCGAATCTGGGTGTGAATCTTTCGTGCTTCCAAATTGTCTGCAACATCAATGCGGTAGCGGGATAAAACCAGGTCTTCCAGGATGTCGGTGGTGCGGATGATCAACCAGGCCATGGTGCCGATGAGAGCCATGGCGAAGCCATGATTCACCAGAGCAATCCATAGCTTTGGTCCACCCGCTATGGAGACGACCAACCTCACCCACACGATGAGAAACAGGGTCTTCAACGGGCGCCGCCAACTGCTCATGAGTGTCGATAAAATCCGATCCGTCGCGCTGCCCGATCTTTTCGCTCTGCTCTCGAGGGCATCGTCCAACAGCCCGATAAAACCGAATATGGCCCAGAAAGGCACGACGCTGCCGGCAATATGAGTCGCCTGATGGGCCAGCCCCTGCACCACATTGGTGCCGTCCGGTTGGCGGAAGTATTGGAAAAAAGGGCTAAAGGCCGCAAACAGCCCATAGGTCCATAGGAGCAGAGACAGGGGCCTGGCCAATGCGGCAAGGATGAGCTCCAGCAGGTTGAACGGTTTCTCTTCCCCACTCATTCTGCGCATCAATCTGCGGTTCAGAGCACGCAGCAAACGTTCTATGATCAGTACCAAAACAACGAGGGATCCGCAGGCGATAAACGTCAGCCATGATATGCCGAAGGGGGCTGTAGAATTCACCCAGTTGCCCAGATACGAGGTGATTTTTTCGTCCATGAAGGCGGCTATTTCATTGCCTATCCCGTCGATTTGATGATTCAATTTTGTTCCGATCAAATCGATTTCCTGCGCTTCGTCCGGGGTCGACGCCACGGCCTGTCCGCTCGACCTGCTGCTTTCCCCCCCTGTGGCATTTGTTCCCGCCTGCGGAGCATCTGCCAGGGGCGTAAGAGTGCCCAGGGCGAAAAATATGACCATTGGGAGGAGCTTGAAAAAGCTGGAATATGTCATGCTATCCGGGGTCCGATGTGGTATTCGCTGTCATGCAATGTATCGCTGACGCGCTGGGTTTTGGTTGAATTTTAGGAGCAACTGCCGGCTGAACTCTTGTCACCATGCCTACATTCTACCGAACATAAATGTATTTGCAACCTTAGAGCGAAAACTATAGGAAATGCCCAATGTTAATTGGGCTTCACAGCGAGGAGCTGTTATCATTGTTAAATGAGGCAACGGAATGAATTTTTGGATATATCGATTGCAGCGCACAATCTTATTCGGGCAAACAGTGGGGCATGCATACAACATGATTCCCACCACACACCTGCTGCCGGGCGCTCACCAAATGCCGGGTGTGGGGACTTTGCTTTGCAATCAATTATTGAGAGGTGCATTTTAGCGCATGGCGTGTGTGCTTTTGGTAGAAGATGATGAGGCCCTGAGGATCACTCAGAGTCTCTATCTGGAGCAGGAAGGGTTGGACGTGATTGCCGTGGCCAGCCGCACTGATGCTCGTCAGGCGCTCGAGCGTCATCGCTTCGAGGTAGTGGTCACCGATTTGCGTCTGGGCGAAGAAAACGGTTTGGATGTCATGCGGGATGTGCGACAACTCCAGGCCGCTGCCGAAATTCTGGTCATTACCGGGTACGGGTCCGTCGCTACGGCTGTGGCGGCGATGAAAGAAGGGGCCTACGATTATCTCACCAAACCGGTTGATCCCGAGTACCTGGTGCGCGCCATCAATAAAGCGCGTGAGTGCCGGGGGCTGCGTCAGCAGGTTGAACACCTGCAGGAGCGATTTGCCGGGGCACTGGGACTCGATAGAATTGTCGCACAAAGCCCCTCCATGCAACAGGTCATTGAGACCATCCATGACGTGGCGAAAACAGAAGCCACGGTGCTTATCGAAGGAGAAAGCGGCACCGGCAAGGAATTGATGGCCCATCTGATCCATGAGCGCAGTAAGCGTTCGCAAGGACCTTTTCTGGCGGTCAATTGCGGCGCCATGCCGGAAGACTTGCTGGAAAGCGAACTGTTCGGTCACATGCGAGGCTCCTTCACCGGTGCTCATAGAAACCAAAAAGGGCTGTTTGAAGCGGCGGATGGAGGAACGCTGTTTCTCGATGAGATCGCCGAGACTTCTCAAAACTTCCAGGTCAAGCTCCTGCGCACTCTGCAGGAACGCAGCATCCGGCGTGTGGGAGACCCCCGCGAAGTGCCCGTGGACGTCCGGGTGATTGCCGCGACCAATCAGGACCTTACCCGGTTGGTCCGGGAAGGTCGCTTTCGCCGGGACCTGTTCTTCCGGGTCAAGGTGATCCCCATCTACATTCCTCCTCTGCGGGAACGTCGGGAAGATGTATTAGCCCTGGCGGAGCACTTTTTGGTGCGTCTCAGCAACCGGATGGGCAGGCGGCGCCCTCCCCGCTTGACGGAGACGGCCCAAAAAAGATTGACCGAGCACACATGGCCGGGCAATGTGCGCGAGCTGGAAAATAGTCTGGAGCGCGCCCTCATCATCAATAAAGGCGATGAGATCGACATTCAAGATCTGTTTCTCGAGGATTGCCTCCCTCTGCAAAGTCGTGATGCAAACCCAACCGAGTCACTGCAGCTGTCCCTGGCCGAAATGGAAAAACGTCACATTCTCAATGTCTTGTCCCAATGCCGGCAGAATAAGACCAAGGCGGCGGAAATTTTGGGAATCGGCTACAATACGTTGTGGCGCAAATTGAAAAAGTATGGCGTCGAACATAATAAGGATGCACTTGGACAAGATGGCCAAACGCGCTAGACTCACCAAGCAACCTCCGGTTGAAAGGGAAAGCGATTATCTCAAGCGCATTCTCAACAGCATGGAAGACGGCATCTACATTGTCGGACGAGATTACCGCATCGAATTCATGAACTCTGCGATGCAAGCCATGTGCGGCAATGGGGAGGGGCACCTTTGTTATGAGTTTTTCGGACGTCATCCGGCAAATTGCGAACATTGCCAACACCAGATGGGATCGTTCGGCCCCGAGCTCCGCCACGAATGGCACTGGCAAGAAACGGGAAAAAACTATGAAATAATCGTTTCACCCATCCAATCACCCGACGGTAAGGTATCAAGACTGCACATCCTGCGAGATATCACCCAGAGGAAACAGCTGGAAACGCAGCTCAAGCAGTATTCGCGCAGATTGGAAAGCAGAGTCGCCGAGCAGGCGGAGGCACTGATTCACAAGGAGCGGCTTGCCCTGCTGGGAGAAATTTCGGCCGGTCTGGCCCATGAAATCAGGACGCCGCTGGGTGCTATCATCACCGGAATCAAACTGCTGGAAAAGAAGTCTGTGGGCAGTCACGATGCGGACATGATTTTTTCTCTGGTGAAACGAGAAATCATGCGCTTGAACCGCAAAGTGGATGAATTCCTGAGCTATGCAAAACCTCGCCTGCCGCAGCTGCGTGCCACCCCCATTGCCCGCTTGTTCGCTGAGGTCAAAGATATTCTCTCAACCGATCAGGGGCTCATTGGCGATGTGTCCGTCATCACCGAAGTTCAACCTTCCCAGTTGACGTGGTTCCTGGACGCAGATCGCATGAAAGAGGCTCTCTTGAACATTTGCGTCAATGCTTTGCAGGCGCTGCACGGCAAAGGTACCCTGCGACTGGAAGCCAGAAGCTATTACGAGGGAATCCTGGAAATGAAGATTCGCGATAACGGCCCGGGCATACCTGCAGGCGCTTTACCCCACATCTTCAAGCCATTTTTCAGCAGACGTTCTGAGGGCACCGGACTGGGCCTTTCCATCAGCAGGGACATCATCGAGTGTCACCGCGGGCACATCACAGTGACCAGTATTCCGAACCTGCACACCACTTTCCGGATAACCTTGCGCGAGCCGCCCCGGTGAGGGCCACCGTTGCGGCACACTTGTGCGGCTCAGCTCCAATTTTGTTGAGCAGGCAAGTCTTTTTGAGTAAGATCCCGAAGACTCGTCCGCAGGAGCCAAGTGCACCAGGCACGGATGGTGGGCATTGTGGAGTCCGGCAAGCACGGAATCTGAGTGTGCGAGACAAGTATAGAGAGGCGACATGGCAGAAGAGAGAGTAACGCAGATCAGGTTGGGGGATTCTCTGGATAGACGCATTGACGAAGCCCTGGATCTATTCAATAAGAGGAATCCTGAAATTTCCTGGGACAGGGAACAGCTCATCCGGTTGGCTGTCGGATACGGTCTCAACCAGCTGTTTCGGCAGTATGTCCGCAAGGAAACGAATATGCCGGGAGTCTATCAAAAGCTCACCCCTGAAGGAATCGTGGGCAATGAAATCAACGTTGAAAACCTTTCCCTCGGTGGCATTGGCTTCACTACTCGCGACAGTGCCTTCATGCGCGAAGGCGAAATAATCGATTTGGAATTCATATTGGACAATGCGGAACGCTCTGTTATTTCCAAGACGGCGGTGATACGAAAAGTGGCCGGGGACTATGTGGGCGCGGAGTTCATCGAGGCGGCGGATGCCTCGGACAGGGACCCAGAATTTGAGGCCTACCTGCAGGAAAGTTGACCGCCAAATCATGCTGAAGAGTTTCACTCACCCTATGCAGATAATCGGCATTATCCCTTGCAGATACCATTCCAGCCGGTTCCCCGGTAAGCCTTTGGTTGACATCCGTGGAAAGCCGATGATTCGCCACGTTTATGAGCGGGCCGGCCGCTGTCGACGGCTTGACAAGCTGCTGGTGGCAACGGATGATGAGCGCATCAAGCAGGCGGTCGCCGCATTCGGCGGAACCTGTGTACTCACCAGAAGCGACCATGCGAGTGGTACGGACCGGATTTTTGAAGCAGCGGAAGCGCTCGGCCTGAAGGACTCCGATATTGTCGTCAATATTCAGGGCGATGAACCCCTGTTGATGCCGGAGATGATAGACCAGCTGACAGGAGTTCTGGATGGCTTTCCCGAGCGTATCATGGCAACCCTCGCATTCATCAGCCGTGACCCGCAAGAATATCGTGATCCCAATGTGGTGAAAGTCGTGCGGGACTCAGGCGGTCGGGCCCTTTATTTTTCCCGGTCTCCGCTGCCTCATTTCAGAGATGGCCAGGACAGCCCGACATTCTTAAAGCACCTCGGATTTTATGCCTATCGCCACTGGTTTTTGCGTGAGTTTACCCGACTGCCTCAAGGTCGGCTGGAAGAAGCGGAAAAGCTCGAGCAATTGAGAGCCATGGAATACGGCTATGCCATCCATGTCGCATTGTCCTCCACGGATACTCGTGGGGTGGATACGCCTGAGGATCTGGAAAAGATGCTGCAATCACACAGGTAGGTCGGTGAAGGGCTGCCGGCAGGCAGAGTCGACCACCCCCTGAATTTGCGCAAGCATAATGCTTCCCTGGTGATGGTATTTTCACTATAATTTTAGGTTGGCTCTGACGGCGGATCACGATTGGTTCATGCACTACGCGGGGCGCGCGGCGGTGCAGCCGCATTCACAAAAATATAGGCTGTTTATGAGGATTATCTATGGCGTCACCCTGGAAAAAAGACAAAGCACTGCTGGTGCTCGAAGATGGGACTGTTTTTTACGGATATACATTCGCCGGGCACGGCCGTGCCCTGGGTGAGGTGGTGTTCAACACCAGCATGACCGGCTACCAGGAAGTCCTGACGGACCCTTCCTACAAAGGCCAGATCGTGGCCATGACCTATCCCCTCACCGGAACTTACGGAATTAACGATGAAGACATGGAATCCGCGGCCATCCAGGTGGAAGCGTTTATCGTCAAGGAGTACCAGGATTTTGCCAGCAACTGGCGAAGCACTCGAACTCTGGCCGACTTTCTGAACGAGTATGGGAAAGTCGGCATAGAGGGCATCGACACGCGAGCGCTCACGCGGCATATCCGGTTGGCCGGGGCCATGCGGGGGATCATCGCGACCGATAGCGACAATGTTTCCCGGCTGCTGCGGCAGGTGCGGGATTATCCCGGCCTGACCGGCATAGACCTGGTGCAGCATGTGACCAGCCCGGAGCCTTACCGCTGGCAGGCAGGATTAAAGCCGGCAAGCTCGGGGACGGAGTGGCTGGACGGTCATACCGGCTTTCGTGTGGCTGCCTTGGACTGCGGGGTAAAATACAACATCCTGCGCAAGCTTGAACAGGAGGGTTGCCAGGTGATGGTCTTTCCCGCCCACACGCCGGCAGGCGATATTCTTTCGATGAATCCGGATGGCATTTTTCTCTCCAATGGCCCGGGCGATCCGGCCGCTCTGGACTATGTCGTTCACACCGTCACTCAACTGCTGCACAACAAGCCGGTATTCGGCATATGCCTGGGGCACCAGGTGATGGGTTTGGCTTTGGGGGGCCGCACCTTCAAGCTTAAGTTCGGCCACCGGGGCGCCAATCAGCCGGTTAAGGATTTGACCACGGGAAAGGTGGAAATCACTTCGCAAAATCACGGCTTTTGTGTAGACCCGGAATCCATGCGGAACAAGCCGGTGCGCCGGACTCATATCAACCTCAACGACAAGACCCTGGAAGGAATGGAGCATCTCGAATTGCCGGCTTTCAGCGTCCAGTATCACCCGGAAGCTTCCCCCGGCCCGCATGATGCTTCCTACCTTTTTCAACGCTTCACCAGGCTCATGCAGAAAGTTCACGGCAAACAACCGGAACGGCAAATTGGCTAGGCAGCCATGATGAGTATCGCACTCGTGCATTCTCGAGCAGACTTAAGAAACTGAAAGGAACCACAGTTCATGCCGAAACGAACAGACATTGGGAAAATCCTCATCATCGGTTCGGGTCCGATCATCATCAGCCAGGCGTGCGAATTTGACTACTCGGGTACCCAGGCATGCAAAGCGCTTCGCGAAGAAGGTTATGAGATCATTCTCATCAACAGCAACCCCGCCACCATTATGACCGATCCGGAAACCGCACACCGCACCTATATCGAACCGATCACACCGGAAGCCGTGGCCAAGGTGATCGAAAGGGACCGCCCCGATGCACTGTTGCCGACTCTGGGCGGTCAGACAGCCCTGAACGTGGCGGTCAAGGTTGCCGAAATGGGCATCCTGGAAAAGTACGGAGTCGAGATGATCGGGGCGCGTGTCGATGTCATCAAGAAGGCCGAAGACCGCGAATTGTTCAGGGAGGCGATGAAACAAATCGGAATGCGCGTTCCGGCAAGCGGTATAGCCCGCAGCATGAGTGATGTGGAAGCCATAGCGCGGGGAATCGGCTTTCCCATTATCGTCAGGCCCTCCTTCACGTTGGGAGGCACGGGTGGGGGGGTGGCCTTCAATCGCGAAGAGTTGCTGGAGCTCGCCCAGAGTGGACTGGATGCCAGTCTGATTCATGCGGTGATGCTGGAAGAATCGGTACTCGGCTGGAAAGAATTCGAGCTCGAGGTGATGCGCGACTTGATGGACAATGTGGTCATCATCTGCTCCATTGAGAATGTGGATCCCATGGGAATCCATACGGGCGATTCCATCACCGTGGCGCCGGCGCAGACACTCACTGACCAGGAATATCAACAGATGCGAGACGCTTCCATAGCCATTCTGAGGGAAATCGGAGTGGAAACGGGGGGCTCCAATGTGCAATTTGCCATCAACCCGGAAAACGGGGAGATGGTGGTCATTGAGATGAATCCGCGCGTTTCCCGTTCTTCGGCTTTGGCGTCCAAGGCAACCGGATTCCCCATCGCTAAAATTGCCGCCAAACTGGCGGTCGGCTATACGCTGGACGAAATCGCCAATGACATAACCCGTGAAACCAAAGCTTCCTTCGAACCGACCATCGACTATTGCGTGGTCAAAGTGCCGCGCTTCACTTTTGAAAAGTTCCCCAAGACCGAAGACCTGCTCAGCACGGCGATGAAATCGGTGGGTGAAACGATGGCCATTGGTAGAACGTTTAAGGAAGCTTTGCACAAAGCCATCCGTTCTTTGGAGATCGACCGCTGTGGGTTCTTGGATCCGCCCGAGGCGGCGAACGGGGAGTACCTCGAGGCGCTGAAACAAAAACTGCGGCGTCCAAGCTCTCAGCGTCTTTTTGAGATCGGGACAGCCCTGGGGTTAGGAGTAAGCATCGAGGAAATTTATCGTCTGACTCACATCGATCCATGGTTCCTGCATCACATCGGGCAAATCCTGCAAATGGAGGATGCCATCAGACAGGCAGCCGCTACGCAGAGCATTCTGGACGACCGCGAGCTGCTTTTTCAGGCCAAGTCCTGGGGATTTTCCGACATGCGGCTGGCTCAACTGGTTGGAACGGACGAGGAAACCGTTCGCAACAAACGCCTGCAACACTCCATCAAGCCCGTCTATAAGCTGGTTGACACCTGCGCGGCAGAGTTTGAGGCTTATACCCCCTATTACTATTCGACTTACGAAACGGAAAACGAAGCCAAGTCCTCGGATAGATCCAAAGTCATCATCCTTGGCGGCGGGCCCAACCGCATAGGGCAGGGGATCGAGTTCGACTACTGTTGTGTGCATGCCTCTTTTGCGCTGAAGGAGATTGGCCATGAAGCGATCATGGTCAATTCCAACCCGGAAACCGTCTCCACAGATTATGATACTTCCGATAAGCTCTATTTTGAGCCTCTGACACGTGAAGATGTACTGCATATCCTGGAAACGGAAGAACCTGAGGGCATGATCGTACAATTCGGAGGCCAGACGCCGCTGAATCTGGCTGTTCCCCTGGAAAGGGCCGGAGCGAGGATTTTGGGAACCTCCCCGGATGCCATCGATTTGGCTGAAGATCGGGAACGTTTTCAGCAGTTACTCCATAGATTGGGTTTGAAGCAACCCCGGAACGCCATAGCCTTGACCGCCGACGAAGCTCTGCAGGCCGCCGGGGAAATCGGGTATCCGGTGGTGGTCCGACCTTCCTACGTATTGGGCGGCCGTGCAATGGAAATCGTATACGACGAAACCATGCTCTGCCAGTTTATGGAGACCGCAGTACACGTCTCACCGGGTCATCCCATCCTGATCGACGACTTTCTGGAGGATGCCGCCGAGTTGGACGTGGATGCCATCAGTGACGGCAACATCACCGTGATCGGCGGCATCATGGAACATATCGAGGAGGCCGGTATCCATTCCGGCGACAGTTCCTGCGTGTTGCCTCCCATTGGCATTTCCAAAGAGCTGCAGGAAGAAATCAAGCGGCAGACCAGGCTGCTGGCGCGAGAGCTCGGTGTTGTGGGCCTGATGAATGTGCAGTTCGCGCTGCAAAGGGGCGACATTTACATCCTCGAAGTCAACCCGAGGGCCTCGCGCACGATTCCTTTTGTGAGCAAAGCCATCGGCGTGCCCTTGGCAAAACTGGCCACCAAAGTTATGTTGGGGATGTCCTTGCAGGAATTAGGGTTTGTGAATGAAATAGAGCCGCGTCATGTGTCCGTGAAGGAATCGGTTTTTCCGTTCTCCAGGTTCCCCGGGGTGGATATTCTTTTGGGGCCCGAGATGAAGTCTACGGGTGAGGTGATGGGCATCGGCAGTAATTTTGGAATCGCTTTTGCCAAGGCCCAAGCGGCCGCCGGCTACGCTCTGCCCACCCAGGGAACCGTGTTCATCAGTGTGCACGACCGGGACAAACCGGCAGTGTTGCCCGTGGCCATGAAGCTGCAAGGTTTGGGCTTTGCCTTGATCGCCACCAGCGGCACCGCCGGGTTCCTCAGGGATCACGGCATCGAAGCCCGCAGCGTTTTCAAACTCAGGGAAGGTCGGCCCCACGTCCTGGATCATATAAAGAACAACGAAATTCAGCTGGTGATCAATACCAGCCTGGGCAAGAAAACGTTTTCCGATTCTTATGAGATACGTCGAGCGACGCTGCTTTACAACATCACCTATACGACGACGATTGCCGGAGCCAAGGCCATGGCTGAAGCGGTGGAAGAATTGCAGAAGGGCGATTGGGATGTGAAGACCATTCAGGAATATCATGCCGGTCGATCGTTGCGCCAAAGGATTTGAAATTGAATTCGATACCCACGGATTTTGGACCGTTTATCCCGAGCAAGCGCGAAGAGTGCGGCATCTTCGGAGTATTTGGCAATTCTGATGCAGCCAAGCTGACCTACTTCGGCCTTTATGCTCTCCAGCATCGTGGCCAGGAAAGTGCCGGGATAGCCGTATCCGACGGCAACAAGCTGAGAGAGTCCAGGCACATGGGGCTGGTGTATGAGGTTTTCAGCGAAGAGACCCTGAAGGAGCTCAAAGGGCATCTGGCTATCGGACATGTTCGCTATTCCACTACCGGATCTTCTCTGCTGGCCAATGCGCAACCCTTCGTGGTGGTTCATGGAAACGAATATTACAGCATTGCGCATAACGGCAACTTGGTCAACGCCATCCAATTGCGCAGCGACTTGGAAACCCAGGGAGCCATTTTTCAGTCGACCATGGACACCGAAGTGATCATGCACCTCATGGCCAGAAACTTAAAACATGGTCTCGAGGAAGCTTTGATTGAAGCGCTCAGGCAGATCAAAGGCGCCTATTCTCTGGTCATGTGTACGCGCGACAAGTTGATCGGAATTCGTGATCCCAAAGGATTTCGGCCCCTCTGCCTGGGTGAGCTGAATGGCAGCTATGTTCTTGCTTCCGAGACCTGCGCGCTGGACCTCATTGATGCCACCTACCTGCGCGATGTGGAGCCGGGTGAAATTGTCATCATCGATCATAACGGCCTGCGCTCGTTGCATCCCTTTCCCAAAGTTGCTTCGGCCTACTGTATTTTTGAATTCGTCTATTTTGCCCGCCCTGACAGCAACATCTTTGGTCAGAATGTGTACCTGTGCCGGAAGCGTCTGGGACACATCATGAAACACGAAAACGAATCGATAACCGCCGACTTCATCATGCCTTTCCCGGATTCAGGCAATTACGCGGCACTCGGCTTCGCGGAAGCCTCCAAGATTCCGCTGGAAATGGGCGTCATTCGCAACCATTACGTGGGACGCACTTTCATCCAGCCAAGTCAAGCCATGCGCGATTTTGGAGTTCGGGTCAAATTGAATCCGGTGCGCGAATTGCTGTACGGCAAGAAGGTGCTGCTGGTAGAAGATTCGATCATTCGAGGCACCACCACACGAACGCGCATAAAGGCTTTACGCCATGCCGGGGCCAAAGAGGTGCACATGGTGGTGAGCTGTCCTCCACACCGCTACCCTTGCCCCTATGGCATTGACTTCTCGACCAAAGGAGAGCTCATTGCGGCGTCGCACAGCGTAGATCAGATCAGGGATTTTATCGGGCTGGATTCCCTCAATTACCTGAGTCTGGAAGGGCTGCTCGCAGGCGCCAACGCCACCGCGAACGATCACCCCTACTGTGTGGCCTGCTTCAATGGTCATTATGCGGTGGAATGTGAAGAACAGGTACGCAAGGATTGTTTTGAGACCCATCGTGCCGTGGCCGGCAAAGTATGAATTTCATCGGTCATGGGAAAAGGAAGGTTGAGTGAGCATAGAAAGCCGGTCGCCCCTCACAACAGACGTTTTGCCTGAAACTGCAGCCGACGGCGGCGAGTCCGCTGCTGCGGCCACCCCCTCTGTGCGCGATCTGCCGTGCACGGGTGCAAAATTCGTCCGCATCAATACAAACAGTCGCCAGCTCCTGGAGATCGCCAGAGAGGTGCTGAAAATCGAAGCCGACGGGATTTTGCACCTGCTGGATCACCTCGATGAATCATTTTCCACGGCGGTGCAGTGGATCTATCAGGCCAGCGGCAGAATCATCGTATCCGGAATAGGCAAATCCGGCATAGTGGGACGAAAAATTGTCGCCACTTTGAGCAGCACCGGAACACCCGCTCTGTTTATGCACCCCGTCGAAGCCATGCATGGTGATCTCGGCATGGTCCGCAGGGAGGACCTGGTGCTTGCCCTTTCCAACAGCGGTGAAACAGAAGAGCTCAATATCATATTTCCCAGTCTGCGCAACATTGGAACCCGCACCATTGCGTTGACCGGGAATCTCCATTCGACCCTCGCCAAATTCAGCGATTTGGCTATCTACACCGGCGTGCCGCGCGAGGCGTGCCCTTTCGGTCTGGCGCCGACCGCCAGCACCACCGCAATGCTCGCGGTGGGAGACGCCCTGGCCGTGGCTCTCATCAAAATGCGCAACTTTCAGGCGCACGATTTCCGCCGCTATCATCCCGGAGGACGTTTGGGAGAACGGCTGCAGGTTCCCATTCGTGAGGTGATGCGCCGAGATGCGGCCATCCCGATGGTCAGCGAGGATACACCCATTCACGACGCGCTGGAGGAAATGAATTGCAAGGGGATGGGAGCAACGCTCATCACAGGCCACAACAAACGGCTGCTGGGAATATTTACAGACGGGGACCTGAGGCGCGCCATGAAAAAATTCGCTACCCTTTCCACCAAGACAATCGCTGCAGTAATGACTCCCAACCCATGCACGATCCAATCAAGTTGCTCTGTTGCAGAAGCTTTGGAGATTATGGAACAGCATTTGATTACGGTGCTGCCCGTGGTCGACGAGCAGGGTGGGTTAGCGGGCATCCTGCACCTCCACGACCTGTTGGGAAAGGGAAGGATTCAATTCACGCGCTGATGACGAAATTGCAGTCGCGACTTCAAGCCGTCTCATGTACAGTCAACTGATCTACCTGCTCATCGTCCTGCTGCTGTTCACTCTGCAGCAGCCGGGCGCTCAGCCCTTATTCCCACTGCCGGCTACATTGCTGCTCACTGTAACGGGTCTGCTGTTGTTTGCTCTGGTCTGTCGCCTGACCATGCAGCGTTTGGCTCGCTCTCTGCCACATACCCCCCAGTCTGCTCTCACCCGGCAATATCATCGTGCCCAAAACCGCCTGACTATTCTGGCGGTGGCCTTTGTTGCCGCCGATGTTTACCTCCTGAATATCAAATTTTACCTCATGGCTGTTCCCGGCTTTGAAAGGTCTCTCACCGTTTCGGGACTGATCGGTATCGGCCTGTTTTTGCTCCATGTCTTCATGATTTGGCTCTGCAGCCACCCGGTTTATAGAAGTATTTATCATTCGCACGCAACCCTGCTTGCTTTCCTCAAGAACCAAATCGCATTTATTTCCGCGATCCTCATACCCTGGCTGCTCATTTCGCTTGCCAGTGATCTTCTGCAGTGGATGCCGCTTCCCGCATTTCTCGCCGGTGAAGTCGGCCAGTTGCTGCTCCTTGGCGTTCTCCTGCTGCTCCTCATTTTGGTTGCACCCTGGCTGATAGTTCGCTTGTGGGGCTGTAAACCTCTTCCCGAGGGGCGGATAAAGGATGAACTGGAAGCATTTTGCAGTGAGCACGATTTTCGCCTGGGCGGGTTCATGTCGTGGCCGCTCCTTGGGGAAGAGATGCTTACCGCCGGTATCATCGGGATCCTTCCCAAGTGGCGCTATATTCTCATAACCAAAGGGCTCATGATGCTACTTGGCGGCGCCGAGTTGAGAGCGGTGGTCGCTCATGAAATGGGACACGTGCGGCGCCTCCATATTCTGGTCTATGTCATTTTTTTTATTGGCTATTCCGTACTTGCCTATGCATTCCATGATGTCATTTTTCTGTTTATTCTGAAAAACGATCTGTTTCTGCACTGGGCAATGGCGCAGGATTCCTTAAGTCTCACACTGTTTTCCGTTGTCTATGCTGTGCCCATCCTGGTCCTGCTCATCGTCTATTTTCGTTACATATTCGGGTTTTTCATGCGCAACAGCGAACGCCAGGCGGATCTGTACGCCTTGCGTCTGATAGGCCATCCACACCCCCTGATATCGTCCCTGCAGAAAATTGCCTTCTACAGCGGTCGTATCGAGGATTTGCCGAGTTGGCATCATTTCAGCATACGCCAACGCATCAATTTTCTCATTGAGTGCTATCGAGACCCTGCCCTGATGCGCAAACACGACTGCAAGCTGTACGGATCGATGGCGCTTTTCCTGGTGCTGCTCAGCGGCTTAAGCTGGTCGGGCTACCAGTTGCAGGAAAGCAGCGCCATACAGCGCTGGCGGGCGCAGGTTCAGACACAGGTCATACACAAACAAATCCAGGAAAAAGCTGACGGCGGCGGCTCCGAGCTCTTGGCGGCCTACGGAGGATTGATGCTGGATTCGGGGCGCTATGAAACTGCTCTGTCATTCCTGCAAAAAGCACTGCAACTGGACCCTGACAACCCCATTATTCTGAACAATCTTGCCTGGCTCTATGCCACTTCACCGCCACCGTACTTCCGCCCTGCAGAAGCCCTCAAGATGGCTCTCAAGGCGGCGTCCGGCCTCTCTGAACCTCATATCCTGGACACCCTGGCCGAGGCCTATTACGCAAACGGCCGATACCGCAAGGCGTTGGAGACCATCAAGCAGGCGCTGGCGAAAAGACCGGACAACAGGGATTATTATTTGAAGCAACTGGCGAAATTTGAAAAGGCCGTCACACGTCAAGAACCATCGGGAGAAGCTCAATCGCGGCCTTGATAGAGGGGATTATCGGGGAAAGCTGCAAGCGGATGGATGCTCAGCCTTCCCCGGGTCTTATGAAGCTATAATTGACTGAGAATGACCAGCAGGTGCGCCACCTCACTCAACGGTGCGTTCAGGTTGGCCCGGTGATTGGCAAGAAAGCTGTTGGGGCCGGCATTGAGCACCAGCCAGGGGTCCATCTGTTCAGCCCGATAGAGTTCATGCAGCACCTCATCCATTATCGCCACCGCATCCAAAGTCAAGGCCAGCTGGCTTTCGAAGCCTACCCTTACCACTTTCAAGATCTCAAAGTAGACATGCGCCACCCCCTTGGCGTAGTAGAAGTAGTCGTCACTTTCAAACCAGCCGACATTTTCTCGGATCAAATTCCTGTTCACATTGCCCATCAGGTCTCGGTAGGTGGAGATCAGCAGCTGAAGATTGTCGCTGCGGTAGTAGAAATGGCGCTGACCTTTTTCCAGCTTCACCAAAAATTGCTTCAAATGGTCTACGGCTTCACCATAGGAATTCTCTGCGGATGGAAACCAGAAGAGTGTTGCCCGGTTCATCAATAGATTGAGAGCCGCTTCCAAATCGGGATCGTAGGCGTCGGCATCTCCCATTCGGGTGAGGCTGTCTTTGAGACGCAGAGTAGTGAATCTGAGGGCTTCCAAAACGCCCAACTGAAAGCTGTTTATGTTATCGGTGAGCCGGCCGAGGATAATATCGTTGGGACGCCAGCCAAGGGTTCGGCCGCTCAGTTCATGCTCCATCAGACTGATCATGGTTTCAACAAAACTGACTCCGGGGGTCGGTGAGATCTTTGGCAGCACGACTCCGTGCTCGACATGCGCATCCTCTTCCTCATCATGTTCCGGAAGTCCTTCGGGTGGGGCAATGGCAGTATGATCGCCTTCCGCCATGGGCAGTGATGGTTTGCTGATATGTTCCTCGCCGGAGGGTGTTTGGCTGGTTGCTGCCGGCGAAGATAAAGAGGGGGTCGATGTTTGCTGTGAACCGGGTGGGGGGGGATGTTCGCTTGGGGCAGAGAGTTGGCTTGCGACGGGCGCAGTTGCCCCTGCTGTAGGTGAAGGAGTCTGGGAGTGTGCCGTGGAACGGCCGGCCACACTGGTTGCACTATCCTCGGTCGTTGCTTGCCCCGGCGTCAACTCATGCCGTTGCAGTGCCCAGCCGGAGTTGCCGTAGGCCGTTATAAGAACAGCCGAAAAAAACACACAAAGGCACTTAAGGCTACTCATTACAAACGAATTCCTCCGCAAGCTCTCCGCCCTCACGCTACGCAATTTCATTGTTCTCACTCCTTTTCAGGCCCGGTTGGTTTCCGCCCGGAAGCCATCATCATACATAAAGGTGGCGCACGCATCATTGGATTCCCAGGCGGTCACCCTGTGCACCCATAGATTGTTGCCCGCGATCTTTTCCGCCAAACGCTCAAACAGAAAGCGGGCGATATTTTCCGAAGATGGATTGTGATCCTTAAAAAAAGGCAAATCGTTCAGGTAACTGTGATCCAGTTCGGCAAGCAGGTCGCGAGTGGTCTGTTTCACTTCGGCAAAATCTACCAGAATGCCGCTCTCGTTAAGGCGTCGTCCACGCAGCACCACTTCGATGGTCCAGTTGTGGCCGTGCAGGTTTTCACATTTGCCGCGGAAGTTTCGTAAATTGTGAGCGGCGGCAAAATCACTGATAATCATGACTTCATACAATGGCTGATTGGTCAAAGCGATTTCTCCTCAGGACAATATCGTGTTGCCGGGTTGTTGTTTCCGGTTGATCACATGTGGGTATAAACGAATTTGGTTTCCACGCCAGCATTTCCAGGGTTTGTCTAACCACCTCAAAAAACAGAAAAAATTCTCTCAGCGGTCAACAACATTTAACTGAAACACTGTTTTTTGTCAATTGCAATCCCGGACTGGGGGAGCGTACGGCGGATTCCGTCCCCCCTGAGTTGTTTGGACGGCAGTGAGAGAGGACCAATCTTGCACCTTTTGGGTTGACTATGAAGAAGTTTTACTATAGATTTCCCTGTGCTTTTGGCGGTGTAGCTCAGTAGGTCAGAGCATGCGGCTCATATCCGCAGTGTCCGGGGTTCAAGTCCCTGCACCGCCACCATTAAGATTTAGTGAGGGGTTCCTTATTCGCTTGGAGCCCCTATTTTTTTGTTGAAAAACAGTAAATTATCCTTTAATTAGGCTATAAGGTCGATGTCACTCCAACAATTGGCCGGTGACAGGTCGCCTGACTTTCGCCTCTGGGTAATGCCGACAAAAAGGAGAGCTTGCATGACTTTGACGAAGGCGCATATTGTAGAGAATCTGTTTGCCAAAAACATCTTCACCAAGACCGAGTCTGCCCATATCATCGAGACACTTTTTGAGATAGTCAAACAATCCCTGGAGCAGGGTGAAGACGTTTTGATCAGTGGATTTGGTAAATTCAGTGTTAAAGACAAGAATCAAAGACGCGGTCGTAATCCGCAAACGGGCGACCCGATCATGCTCTCCCCGCGCAAGGTGATCACCTTCAAATGTTCTGGTGTGCTGCGCGAAAAGATCAATCAGGAATAGCCTGGATGGAGGGTTTTACCGTTAAGTTGATTGGGCTCGGAGCCCGGTAAAGGGCGAGATGGGTGAAGGATTCTGTGCTGCTGACCGAAACAATCCATGTGAACGATTCTTTATCGGCTGGAAAGACAGCTGGTTTCCAGACGGCGACTGAGATATTCCACTTGACGCTTTAGTTTGCTGTTTTTCTCGACCATTTCCTTATTCAATCCGTTGACCGCATATACTACCGAACTGTGGCTTCGTTTAAACGACTTGCCGATAGTCGCCAGGGATTCTGAGGTGTATTGGCGGCACAGATACATGGCCACCTTGCGTGCCAGGGCCAGCTGTTTTCTGCGGGAAGCCGACTGCAGGTCGGCAACGGAGACCTGGTAGCTTTCGCACACCACCTTTTGCACGTGATCAATGGTAATTTTGGGCAGCCGATCCAACAGGGTTTGCGTGATGTCCCGGGCAACGTTGAGGGATATCGGCACTCCCATGATATTGGTCTTGGCGACCAACCCCACAAGGCAGCTTTCCAGCTGCCGAACGTCGCTGGTGATCCTGTCCGCCAGAAACTCGACAACATCCATGGGAACCTTGACATTTTCGATTTGCGCTTTGCGTTTGATAATCTCCATGCGCGTCTGGAAGTCAGGACGCTCGATGGGAGCCAGCATCAAGCCCCCCAGTCGAGATTTCAATTCACTGTTGATCTTGGGAATGTCTTTGGGATAGGAGCTGCCTGTGCACAATACTTTCTTGCCCCGGTCCAGAAGCTCATCCAAAGTATAAATCAATTCATTCTGAATCTTTTCCTTCCCGCTCAGGAATTCAATGCGCTCCAGAAGTAAGATGTCGCATCCGGAACGAAATTTATTCTTGAAGGCGTCAATTTTGTCATTCCTGAGGGCATAGATCATTTCATTGGCAAATTGCTCGGTCGTTAAATACTGCACGCGTAGATCCGGCTTTTGACTGAGCAAGTGGTTGCCGATGGCGTGCGATAGATGACTCTTCCCAAGCCCGGTCTCGGAAAGCAGGTAGACCGACTGATCAAAAAACTGCTGTCCATTGGCCATGGCCATGGAGGCGGCATAGGCAAACTGGTTGCATTGCCCGACGACAAACTGATCAAAGGTAAATTTCGGATTAAATTTTGGCCCCGGGCGACGGATCAGATCACTGAAGCTCATCTGAAGTGGAACATCGAGCTCTTGATTCTCCACTGTGACTTTCAGATCATCGGCCGATGCAATTTGGTATTCCAGTTTCTTGACCTGCGGAAAATATTGGCGGGAAACGCTCAGCAACCTGGGTTGGAGCTTTTCGCGCAGCCACTCGATGTGAAATCGATTGCGGCAGGCCAAAATGAGACGGTCCTCCTTCTGGTCGATAAAATCCACTGTGGATACCCAAAGATCGTACTGCCCTTTCGAAAGGCTCTTCTTTAACTCACTTTTAATGTGCTGCCATTCTTCACACATAGCACGACCCCTCCCGCAAATTCAAACGCGGCCAGCTCATAAGACCCTTACCTCTGCCAACCCACACCCAACGGATCAGCGATTAGCGCCAGCAGGAGCCCCATACCATCAATAGCAATGACCAAAGGAACTCGAACTTACTGATTTAAAAAAGAAAAAGATTGACATTGAGGTGATTTGAACATCTTTCAGCCCCCTTGTTGGTGGGCACATTTCTAATTCACTGCTCCCCAAACCGTCAAAACTGATCTGCCGTAGTTTGAGCGAGAAAGGCCCATTCCATTACGATCTGGAAATCTATCAGCATGAATTGATGTTAGCATCTGAGCAAAGGTAACATATTGACAACAAAGTGATTATGCAGAATAGATTGTTTCTCTAATATTTCAATGAGTTGCTCATTATCAAGTGAGTGCTTCTCTGAAGTGAGCCAGGTCGATCTCTGTTTATCTCGACTTTTCATAAAAATTCACTCTTGACCAGACCATTAAGACGATCGGCCCCATCAACCGTGTCCGATGGAACCTCCCATGTGGCTGCAAACAGGACTGATAGATTTCCCCGTCAGCCAAATCCCGGCGTACGCCGTATCTCTCCGATGAATCCGCGGGTGACCAAGACACAACCAGGCTTACAAATTTCTCTAAAATGATATATTAGGAAAACACCGACATTCACCTCAAAGGATTCGCTCAGATTATGGCCATTCCGACACGCAGCGAGTGTTTCAGATTGATGAGGAAAACGCAGATGCCGCCACACATCCAAAGACACAGTCTGTTGGTGGCGGAAATTGCCCTCTACTTGGCAGAGCTCCTGAAGCAAAACGGCGCGAGATTGAACTCTGCATTGGTAGAGGCCGGTGCCCTCTTGCACGATATTGCAAAGTCTCGCAGCTTGTCCACCGGGGTGCGGCATGAAAGCATGGGCGCACAGCTGCTCCACGAATGGGGTTACTTAGCGCTTGCGGCAATCGTTCAAGATCATGTAAATCTTGATCTCATTAGGCTGAACGGACCGATTACCGAATCTTTACTGGTCAATTATGCAGATAAGCGCGTGAAGCATGATCAGGTGGTTTCCCTGGAAGAGCGTTTTTATGATCTTATCGACCGCTACGCAAAGACTTCTCGACAGGAGCAACGGTTGCTGCAAAAGCTGCAACTGTATGCCATTCTGGAACGTAAAATCTTTGGACGATTGACCATAGAACCGTATGACCTGGAACGTCTGCAGCTTCACTCACAGCAAAGGGTACTCTGAGGAGGAGGGAGAACAGCATGCACTCGAGTAAACTAAAGGTTGCCTTGCTCGCCGGTGGCAAGTCTGCCGAACGGGAAGTATCATTGAAGAGCGGGGAGCAGGTCTATCTGGCGTTGGACAAGGAACGCTATGAGGTTCTGCGCTATGATCCCAGGGACGACCTGGCGCGACTGGCCCGTGAGGCCGACCGGATTGACGTGGCCTTGATCATTCTCCACGGACGTCTGGGTGAGGATGGCACCGTGCAGGGATTTCTGGATCTGCTCGGCATACCTTATCAGGGCAGTGGAGTTCTTGGAAGCGCGGTGGCCATGAACAAAATTCTCAGCAAGCAGCTCTATGTGCAGGCGGGGCTGCCGGTTGCCCCCTTCGCCGTCATGGATCGACGTGGTTCTCGAGACAGCCGCGCCGTTGTGAAAGAGTTGGGGTTGCCGCTGGTGGTCAAGCCGGAACATGAGGGTTCCAGCATTGGTCTCAGCATCGTGCACGATGCGGCGGACCTGGCCCAGGCCCTTGAAGTTGCCTGGCAATACGATCGCCTGTGCCTCCTGGAAAAGTATCTGGATGGTGTGGAAATTACCGGTGCCGTGCTGGGCAATGATGCGTTGGCGGCCCTGCCATTGATTGAAATCGTTCCCGGTAAAGAGTACGAATTCTTTGACTACAAAGCGAAATATCTGCCTGGGGCTACCCAGGAGATTTGTCCCGCCCGCATCACACCCGAGCTCGCGGCAAAAGCGCAGGCATACGCCAAGCAAGCACATCAGACTTTATATTGCCGCGGCTACAGTCGCACTGATATGATCGTTTCAGGCAATGACATTTTCGTACTGGAAACCAACACAATCCCCGGCATGACTGAGACCAGCCTTTTTCCACAAGCGGCCGCCGCTGCCGGTATTTCGTTTTCCAGTTTGTTGGACCGCCTGATTGAATTGGCTCTGGAAAAATGATCTCGGGCCAAGCCAGGTGTTATGTTTAACAGAATGACATCCAGTTTAGGAGCTATCACATGGCAGATACCGTTTCCAAGATATCCGGTGTAGGTCGGATGTCCAATGGCATTCAGCGGGCATTGAGAGCGAATGGTTTATATTCCGAGATCTGTGCGGAGAACGGCTTGAAGGTTGTCGCCTGGTACACATTTGAAGCGTGGAAGGAATACGTTGACGGAAAAATCGATGAATCGCAACTCAACAGCAAGGCCAAGGTGGAGCTCGAGGAACTCTCAAGAACCTTTGGAAAGTATGTGGTCGCAGACAAAGACGACGAGCAGAAAAACCTGCGGGAAAAGAAAGAAAAACTCGATCGAGCCAGGCAGGCCAATCGAATTTACCGCAAGGTGTGTGCCGAAGCAGGGGTGCAAGTCTCTTTTTTCCAGGATTTCAGCAGCTGGAGTGATTTTGTGGAGGGCAAAATCAGCGAAGCCGATTTTTATCAAAGGGCACGCAAGGAAGTAGAAAAGGTGCTGGCCAAGAATAAAAGGGAATGCGAATCAGCCCACCGTCCCTCTATGGCTTGACCACGCGGCCGGGCGGAACCTAGCCGGCACGGACCTCGATCGATGGCAACCTTTCAGTGGGGTGCTGACATCGGGTGGCGGGATTCCACTAATGCCCGATGTCAGCACCCTTTTACGAAAAAATAGAAATAGGTGAAAACCCTCTGAAACTATAAAGCCATGCGAGCCGAACTTTTTCAATCCGTAAAACTACGCATTTTCATATAGGCAAAAGTACCTATACAGTCGGCAGCATGCGCCGGGTATCACTTGTACACCAACTCCGGCTTCTTCGACAGCACCCGAGTGTCCGGCGGGACCGATGCGGTAATCCAGACATTGCCGCCGATGACGGAACGGGCGCCAATAACCGTATCGCCTCCCAGGACTGTAGCCCCGGAATAGATGATCACATCATCTTCAATGGTGGGATGACGTCTCTTGTGCCTCAGGCGTTCGCCGGCATCCCTGGGAAGGGACAGTGCGCCGAGTGTCACTCCCTGGTAGATCCTCACCCGGTTGCCGATGCGCGTGGTCTCGCCGATCACTACGCCGGTGCCGTGATCGATAAAAAAACTGTCCCCTATTTGCGCTCCGGGATGGATGTCGATGCCGGTCGAACTGTGGGCGAACTCGGACATGATCCGTGGAAGAAGAGGGACACTGCGGATGTGCAGTTGGTGAGCAATACGGTAAACGGTTATGGCAAAGAGGCCGGGATAGCTGAAAATAATTTCATCGTAGCTCTTGGCTGCCGGATCGCCTTCAAAGCCGGCCCGCACATCTTTGGCCAGAGCCGCGCGCATTGCCGGTAATTCCTGCAGGAATTCGATGGCCAGCGCCTGGCCGCGTTCTTCGCATTGAACGCAAGGCTGGTTGTGTCTCATGCAATCATGCCGGATGGCCAGGGTGATCTGTTCGGACAGGGTTTCGAACAGAGACGTCACTTCCTGACCGAGGTAAAAGCTCAGGTTCACCTGATCCAGGCGGTTGCGGATGAAATAGCCCGGATACAAAATGAGGCAGACTCTGTGGATGACGTCTATGACGAACTCGCGCGAGGGGATCGGTTCCGGACCTACGTGGTCAAAACACTGCCCATCACCGCAGGATCGAACCAGTTGATCAACGATCCGGGGAAGCTCTTCGCGGTACTTGCGTCGAGTGGTCATTTCCGTCTTGCATTGGTCCCGCTGAGATGTTGCATTCATAATCATAAATCCTCACGAGCAGACCATTTTGTCTACATTCCAGTAGGGTGAAAGCCCGCGCAGCTTTTCGATTACACCGGGCACCTTATCCAGCACAAAATCGATTTCATCCTCCGTATTGTAGATGCTCAAGCTGAATCGGATGGAACCGTGCGCCATGGTAAAGGGCACGCCCATGGCCCGCAAAACATGCGACGGCTGAAGAGAACCCGAGGTGCAGGCCGAACCCGAAGAGGCACAGATGTGAAACTCATCGAGCAGCAACAATATGGCCTCTCCTTCCACAAATTCAAAGCTGATACTGGTGGTGTTGGGAAGTCTCCAGCTGCGGTCTCCATTCACCCGGCTGTTGGGTATGCTTTTTAACAATCCGTTCTCCAGCTTATCACGCAGCTGTTTGACTTTGGTATTCTCCGGCTGCATGTTTTGCGCGGCAAGTTCGCACGCCTTGCCCAGTCCGACGATCCCGGACGTGTTTTCCGTACCGCCGCGCCTTCCCTTTTCCTGGTGACCGCCAATCAAGAACGGCGAAAATTTTGTTCCTTTTCGGACATACAGGGCGCCCACCCCTTTGGCGGCATGCAGCTTGTGTCCTGAAAGGGAGAGCATGTCTATGGAGGTCTTGCCCATGTTGATGGGAATCTTGCCAACCGCCTGGACCGCGTCGGTGTGAAAGAGAATTCCCCTATTCTCGGCGATTTCAGCCGCCTCCTCGACGGGAAAGAGCACCCCGGTCTCGTTATTCGCCCACATGAGACTGACAATGGCGGTATCCGGAGTCAGGCTCACACGATATCGGTCCATATCCAAGCGTCCCAAATTGTCAACCGGAATCTCAGTTACCCGATAACCCTGGACTGCCAAATGGGATACCAGGGATCTCACCGCCGGGTGTTCCACCCTGCTGGTCACAATATGACGCTTGTCGGGGTAGGCATGCAGTGCGGACCGAATGGCCGCGTTATCGCTCTCCGTTCCGCAACTGGTAAAAATGATCTCATCTGCCGACGCCCCGATGAGGGCGGCCACCTGTTCTCGTGCCTGCCGCAGGGAGCGGCCCACCTGACCGCCAAATGAGTGCATGCTGGAAGGGTTGCCGTAAAGCTGTGAAAAGTATGGCAACATGGCTTCAAGCACCGGGGGAGCGACCTGGGTCGTGGCGTTGTTGTCCAAATATATGGTTTTCACTGGGCCACCTCCTCAACCACCAGTTCGGGCGTCACTAATTCCCTGAGTTTCATTTCCACGAAATTCTTGATGGTCTGCTGGGATGCCTGGCACGTGGCGCAAGCGCCGCGTGTGGCAACCAACACTCGATTGCCCTCCACATCGATCAATTCGATGTCTCCCCCGTCCTGCCTGAGTGAAGGTCTGATCTCCCGTTCGAGGGTTTCTTCAATCATCCTGATTTTCTGGATATTGGTCAATCTCCCTTTGGCGGTGGGTTTGATTTCCGACTTGCTGCGGATCTGGTCGATGATCTGCTGGATGGCATCGTGGCAGTTGCCGCAGCCACCGCCCGCCTTGGTGAAATTGGTGACTTCTTCAATGCTGCTGAGATTGTTTTCTCTGACTGCCTTTTCAATCTCCTTCTCGGTGACCCCAAAACACTCGCAAACAATCTTCCCTTCAACCGCTTCCCCGGATACACCTCGGTAGTTTGCAATAGCCCGGTCAAGAGCCTGCCTGCCCATAACCGAGCAGTGCATCTTTTCCGGCGGGAGCCCGCCAAGGTAGTCGACAATGTCCTGATTGGTGATCTTTTCGGCTTCCTCGAGCGACTTGCCCTTGAGCATTTCCGTCAGAGCCGAGGCGGTGGCAATGGCACTGGCGCAACCAAACGTTTTGAATTTGGCTTCCTTGATCCGCCCGTTTTCGTCCAATTTAAAAGCCAATTTGAGTGCATCGCCACAGGCGATCGACCCCTCTTCGCCCACACCGTCGGCATCGTCAATTTCTCCTACATTCCTTGGATTGAGAAAATGATCTTTCAGTTTTTCTGTATATTCCCACATCTGATTCCACTCCTTACGCCTATATTCGCCGAAATCTCGCGCGCTTTGCTCACGCGTCATCTCATTGCAGTGCCTATAATTTAATACATCTCCCGGCAAATACTACAGCCTGCCTGAATTTGCTCCGATCCAGCTGCACCTCATTGACCTCGCCCGCCTGGCCGTAATAATATCGATTTTGCGTTTGCATTTGGCTGGTGATCTGTCGATTCTAGTGCGGCCGCGCACGTTACAGCTAGGAGCGGGTTGAGACGAGCACATCCTTTGTTTTTCTTATCAGGTTTCCACTTCTTACGCGGGGTTTCCGAAGTGAAAATGAAAAACCGCACAGCTCCACGCCTTTCCTGGATGAGGACCTCCCAAATAACCAGGAGAAATCGTTAGATGAAACTCAGGACCATAGTCTTTGTTCTCACTTTGCTTTCCTTTCTCTCGTTGGCCTCGGCAGCATACTTTCATTACTCCGCCATTTACCGATCTTTGCAGCTGGATGCCCTCAAGGATGTCGAATCCCAGGCCAACAGCCTGAAACGCCTGGTTGCGGCGTTCTTGACCAGGCACCAGAGAGCGGTGGAAGCTCTTTCCCGTATAGAGCAATCCCGCGTGCTCCTGGAACATGCCGATGCAAACGCTCTGGAAAGGGCCAACCGAGCCTTGGATGAATTTCAAACCTCGTTCCAGGTGAGCGTCTGTTACCTGATGGATATTCATGGAATTACAATCGCTTCTTCCAACCGGCACGATGCTGACAGCTTTGTGGGGCAAAGCTATGCTTTCCGCCCTTACTTTCAGGATGCCATAGTTGGTTTTCCATCCATTTACATGGCTCTGGGAGTCACTTCAAAACGGCGTGGTATTTATTACAGCCATCCCGTCTATACAAACAGAGGTGACAACCTCATCGGTGCGGCTGTCATCAAAGCTTCCATAGAGTCACTCGAAGAACAGTTCAGCGAGATCCATAAAGGCATCGTGCTGCTGACCAGCCACCACGGATTGATCTTCGCGTCAAGTCGCAAGGACTGGCTCTATCACAGGCTTTGGAATGTAACCGTTGAGGATGCCGCGGCCGCCGTTGAAGCGCGACAATTTGGCGAGGGACCCCACCAGTGGGTTGGTTTTCGACGGACGGGAGATGCCGGTGCGGCAGACAGTTCGGGAAAAGAATACCTCCTCTATGAAATGGACATCGCCGGTTATCCGGGCTGGAAGGTTGTCTATCTGCTCAACGTTGACGCCCTTTCAAGCAGCGCTCTGCAAGCGTTTAAGAATAGCAGCGTTGCTCTCATAGCGATTTTGTGCGCCTTGGTTTCAGCGGCCGTTTTTTACTTTTACCGGTTGGCAAGCCGAGATATTCATCGGCGCAAGACTGCCGAAGATGCCTTGCGTGAGAGTGAAAGCAGGCTGAGATCCATAGTCGAACACAGCAGTAACCTGTTCTATGCGTACACAACCGATCATGTGCTGACCTACGTGAGCCCACAAACGCGAGCGTTCCTTGACTGCGAGCCGGAAGAGGCGCTGGTCGGTTGGAACAAGTTGCTAACGAATCATCCCGTCAACGCCGAAGGCTATAGAATCAGTCAGAAATCCATCGCCACGGGAGAACGTCAGCCTCCCTATCCGCTGCAGTTGATCGGCAAGAAGGGACGTATCATCTGGGTCGAAGTGAATGAGAGCCCCATAGTGGAAAACGGACGGACTCTTGCCGTAGTCGGTGCTTTGAGCGACATAACCGAACGTAAATCGGCACTGGACGCTCTTCAGGAAAGTGAGGAAAGGTTCCGCAACATGGTGGAGCTCTCTCCCTTTCCCATCGCCATCCTGGAACCCGATGGGCGCTATAGTTTCTTGAACAAGAAATTCATTGAAGTGTTTGGATACACGTTGAACGATATTCCCACCGGTCGGGATTGGATGCGAAAAGCGTTTCCGGACTCCGCCTACCGCAGGGAGATAATCGGCCTCTGGCTGTCGGACCTGTATAAATTCGACAAGTTTCGGGTGCGGCGGCGGGAGGCAACGGTGCGATGCAAGGATGGCTCCCTGCGCGACATCGTGTTCCGACCTGTAACCATCGCCGATGGCAAACAGTTCATTACCTATGAGGACGTGACTGATCGCAACAAAGCCGCCAGAGAACAGCTGAAAATGGATAAATTGGAGTCGCTGGGTATTCTCGCAGGTGGAATTGCTCATGATTTTAACAATTTTTTAACAGGCATCGTGGGTAACATTTCGCTCGCCAAAGAGATCGCTATAGACCATCATCAAGTCGCCACCAAGCTGAAACAGGCGGAAAAGGCGGCCTTGAGAGCGAAGGAACTCACTCAGCAATTACTCACCTTTTCCAGAGGTGGCGCGCCCATCAAGCAGAAAACTTCCCTGAAAGAGCTCATCATCGATTCATGCGAATTCATTTTGCGAGGTTCCAAATCGTTGTGCAATTTTGATATCGCTGACGATTTATGGTCGGTCGAGATAGACAGCGGTCAAATCAGCCAGGCCATCAGTAATATCGTCATCAATGCGGATCAGGCCATGAAGGATGGTGGTGTCATCGAGGTGAGAGCGGAAAATTGCAGGGTGAAGGCCGACAGTGGACTAACCGTTGAGCCGGGTCGTTACGTCAAGATCACCATCCGTGATCAGGGCATCGGAATCAGTAGCGAGCATTTGCCGAAGATCTTTGATCCTTACTTTTCGACCAAGGAAAAAGGCAATGGCCTGGGGTTGACCACCGTTCATTCAATTGTCGCCAAGCACGGTGGCTGTGTTTGTGCCGAATCGGCTCCGGCAGTCGGTACTACCCTGGCGGTTTTTCTACCGGCTCTGCCTGAGGTGAGCGTCGCGGCGCAAGATTCATGCGGGCCGGAGCCATTCATGGGCGAGGGGAAAATTCTTCTGATGGATGACGAGGAAACCATCAGAATGGTTGCCGGAGAAATGCTCACCTACCTGGGATATGAAGTGGAATACGCAACAAAGGGGGAGGAAGCAATTGCCATGTACCAGCAATCGCGAGATGCCGGACAAGTGTATGATGCGGTAATCATGGATTTGACCATCCCGGGAGGCATGGGCGGCAAAGAAACCATGCGGGTGCTGCGGACAATAGATCCTGCGGTTAAGGGGATAGCCTCGAGCGGCTATTCAAATGATCCGGTAATGGCCAATTTCCGCGACTACGGCTTCCTGGCAGTGTTGACCAAGCCTTATCGGACCGAAGAGATGCGCAAGGCCCTGCAAAGTTTGGCCAGGTCCTGATCTGAGCAACCCGCCGGAAAGCAACCGCTCGGTTTTTTCCCAATGTTCCCGCCATGCCATTTGCATCCCTTTCCCCTGTCTAACTTTTTTCACATGCATGGACTGAAACGCAGGCATGTGCAAGAATGGTAACCATTGTGCAAAAAATGTTCAGTGAGAGTCTCGTGCAGTGGTTGCCGGAGCCCATCAATGGAGCGCTCATTGCGCACCCTGCGATTGGCACGATTGTCGCTAACGAAATACTTGTTCTGCTGTCTATCTGCGATGGGTGGGCATCTGGTCTATGGGAGCACGAAGGTCTGCTGCAGTGCTGCGGGCATTTTCGCTATGATGGTTTTTCCTGATTCCCCGGAATGAGTGCGTAAACGAATCAAAATGAATAGATATCGGCGGTTGCTCAAATACACCTTTCAGCAGTGGCCTTTGTTGTTGATCATTCTTGTTCTGAGCATCTGTGCATCAGCCATTGCTGCACTGCAGCCCTGGCCCATGAAAATTCTGGTGGACTATGCTCTGGATGGCGCCGCCTTGCCGGAGACTTTGCAATCACTCCTCGAAGCCCTGACGCTCCAGACCAGCCCGGCTCTATTGGTTTTGTCGGCCGCGTTGGGCAGCTTGGGCTTTTATGCCTTAAACAGCCTGGTCGATGTCGCCCTGAGCTGGGCGTGGACGGCGGCCGGGCAGAATATGGTTTACGGCCTGGCTGCGGATCTTTTCCGACATTTGCAGAGGCTCTCTCTGCTGTTCCACACGCGGCACGGAGTGGGAGATTCCCTGAGTCGACTGAGTGGCGATACGTGGTGCATCTATACGGCCACCAACCAGCTGCTGGTATCGCCCATGAAAAATGTTCTGACGCTGGTTGTGGTGACGGCGGTGGCCTGGCATCTCGACCGGCAGCTGGCACTGCTTTCCCTGGCGATGGCTCCACTGCTGGGCTGGTCGGCGTTATTCTTTGGGCGCCGGCTGAAAATCCGCACACGCAACAACAGGGAAGCGGAATCACGGCTTCTTTCCTTTGTTCACCAGACCATGTCGGCCATACCCGTAGTTCAGGCATTCACAGCGGAACGACGCAACGGCCGCCGGTTCCGGGAACTTGCCACAAGTGCGGTAGGACTTTCACAGCGGGGCATCCTGGTGAAAAATTCCTTCGAATTTGCCAATGAATTCATTTTGACCGTGGGAACCGCCATTGTGCTCTTTGCGGCAGGAAAACGGGTGTTGTCCGGTGCGCTGACCCTGGGGAGTCTGCTCATTTTTCTCGCTTATTTGCGTTCTTTGCAGGGTGCGTGTCGAGGCTTGCTCGGCATCTACGGGGGGGTGCGATCTGTGAGCGCCAACATCGACCGGGTTTTGGAGATTCTGGAGACACAGGAGGGTGTGTGGGATTTGCCGGGTGCGCGTGCGGTGGTGTGGCCCGGGCGGGGAGTGGCGGTAGCGTTCGACGGGGTGACGTTTGGGTATGAAGCGGGGCGTCCCATTTTGCAGGAGATCACGCTGGCTGTGCGGCCGGGTGAGACGGTGGCTCTGGTGGGTGCGACAGGGGCGGGGAAAAGCACTCTGGTTTCCCTGATTCCACGCTTTTTTGATCCGTGGGAGGGGAGGATTTTATTCAACGGGTTGGACATTCGCGAGGTCACGCTTTCGAGCCTGCGCAGCCAGGTGTCGTTGGTGTTGCAGGAGCCGTTTCTATTGCCGCTGAGCATAGCGGAAAACATTGCCTATGGACGTCCCGGGGCGAGCCGGGAGGAGATGGTGGCGGCGGCACGGGCAGCCAATGCGGAAGAATTCATTGGGCGTTTGCCGCAGGGCTACGAGACGGTTTTGGGGGAGCGGGGGGCGAGTCTATCGGGGGGGGAGAGGCAGCGGTTGTCGATAGCGCGGGCCCTGTTAAAGGATGCGCCGGTAGTGCTCTTGGACGAACCGACGTCGTCTTTGGATGCGGGGACGGAGGCGCTGCTTTTGGAGGCGCTGGAGCGGTTGATGGAGGGGCGCACGACGTTTATCATCGCGCATCGGCTGTCGACCATTCGCGGAGCCGACCGGATCTTGGTGATGGACCGTGGGCGCATCGTGGAGAGCGGCACCCATGAAGAGCTGCTGGCTGCGCGCGGCGCTTATTGTCGCTTATACACCATACAGGCAGGTGGGTTACCAGGAGCGGGCCTGACTGCAAATGCTTAAGAGAAACTTGATGGGAGAGAATGTGAAGCGGAATTTAATCTGTCTGAGCATTGCTTTGCTGTTGCACAGCTTGCTGCCAGACGGCGGTTGGGGAGCTCAAGTCGCTTCCTTAGCGTCACGACAATGGTCGCTGGTCAAAAAGAATGGAGTTTACTGGTTTCAAACCCCCGCGGGGAATCGGTTTTATTCTAAAGGAATCAATACGTTCTATGGGGGAATGGAGAATGAAAAGAGCCGGCGCAAAGAGGCCTTCCACTGGAAAAATCATTTTGCACGCATCGATCAGTGGCGCCAAAACGGGCTCGAAAGGCTCATTCAATGGGGTTTCAATACGCGCGGAGCGTGGTCCGATACCTCGTCCGATCTGAAGTTGCCCCTAATGGTTGAACTGGATCTGGGACGGCATGCCAAACTGCACTGGTTCGATCCCTTCGACCCGGCAAGCGAGCGCAAGACCCTGGAGAGTGCCTTGACACTGACGGCTCCCTATCGCAACGACCCGCACCTGGTTGGCTATTTCACGGACAATGAAGTGGGCTGGTGGAATGCACCGCTGTTCCGCTGGTATCTGGAACAGGGTTGGGATAACTATACCAAGCGGGTACTTTGGCAGTTGATCTGCGATCACTATGCGGGCAGTTGGGAGTGCTTCCTCAAGGACTGGGTTGTGCAGGATTCAGTGAGCAATTTTGAAGATCTGAAGCAGGCCGGCAGAAGGCTGAAATTGCGACCGGGCGGCGAGGGCATTCATCTGATCGATCGATTCACCTATCTGTGTGCCCGTCGTTACTATGAGCTGGTCAACAAGGCGATACGCAAGGCGCACCCGGGAGCCCTGGTTCTGGGGGATCGTTTGCCGCTCTATTACCATCAGGACGCGGTCTTGGCCATGGTCGATCAGGTCGACGTCATATCCACCAACTACAATGTCGATGTTGCGGACGGATGGGTTGCTCCCTACTACTTCAACGGCTTGCGTCAACTGGCGGACAAACCGGTGCTGGTGACCGAATTTTTTTTTGCCGCCGATGAAAATAGAAGCGGCAACCTGAATCCAGGTCACCTCATGAACGTAACAACTCAAACCGAACGAGCCGACGGGACGGCTAATGCCATCCGCAATTTTGCCGCATTCCCCAACGTGGTGGGGGCTCACTGGTTTCAGTATGCAGATGAACCCAGGGGGGGAAGGGAAGACGGTGAAAACTATAATATGGGTTTGATCGATCACTTCAATGAGCCCTACGCAAAGGTCACCTCCGTTTTCAGCCGGGTGAATCCGGAGCTTGATGATGTGCACCGCTGTTCACAAGGTTTCAGTGTGGTGCCGGTTTCCGATGGGTCAAGTGAAGTGATCCCGATCGAAGAGAAATCCGGGAAGATCAGTGTGACCGATAACTCGCTGATGGATTGGGACAAGGCAGCCACGCGGCTGGAAGGATTTCGTGCCCGAGAACCTTATGTGCCTTTCGCCGACGTGCATCTGACCTGGGCTCCCGAGGGGCTCTATCTTGCCAGCCTCGCCAGCAACTATGTGGATTGGGGGCTGCTGGATTACCAGGGAGCGTTTCCTCTCAGCGAAACCTTCCAGTTGCATATTCTCGTCGGGGACAAGGAGAGCACATTGCGGCATTACGCCATTCATTTATTGCCCGAACGCAGCAAGCGTTTCCCCGACCGTTTGGAAATTCAGCCGCGGCTCTATCGCTATGCCCATGGAGACGCACTGCAAAAGTTGCCGCCGCAAGGGCACCTGCAAAAGCTCAGTAAACCTTTGCCGCATATTGCTTTCGAGGCTTTTTTCCCGGCCGAGTGGTTTGGGTTTGCACGCTTTCAGGCAGGCGATCAGCTGGCAATGAACATTTTTCTGGTGAACTATTACCGGGAGCTCACCATGACGTGGTCTGCCGCCGGTACCCTCAAGCAGGAAGACCTGCCCGGTGCCATGCGCACGGTCGTCTTGCAGGGCGGCGATCAACGCATTTCCGGGAGCGGTAACGGTCTCTATCTGGTTTCCGGCGGGAAGCCTCCTCTCCCCTGAAGGCTAAGCATTGCGCGCTTATGGCTCTGTATGAAATACACGGCGACACGGAAAACCATGGCAGGTTGGATTGCAGGAGGCACTGTTTAAGTTGAAAAATACCGGTAGGAAATCAGATCGCTTGCGCATCATCATGCTGGGTTACATGGTCAGAGGCCCGTTGGGCGGCATGACCTGGGCCAATCTACATTATCTGATGGGGCTGCATAGTCTCGGGCACCAGGTGTATTTCCTGGAGGACAGTGACAGTTACGCTTCCTGCTACGATCCTGAACGAAACGTCATGGATATCGACCCGAGCTACGGCTTGAAATATGCGGGAGCCGTTCTCGAGAGGGTGGGATTGGGGGATCGTTGGGCCTATTACGACGAACATACGTCGCAATGGTTCGGCCCATGTGCCGAACGAATTGACCATATTTGCGCTCAAGCCGATCTGCTGTTGAATCGTGCCGGAGTCAATCCGCTGCGACCATGGCTTGCACAAATTCCCGTTCGCGCACTGATCGATGTGGATCCTGTTTTCACACAAATTCGTCATTTGAAGTATGCCGCCTCGATGACTTATGCCAGGCAGCACACGGCCTTTTTTTCGCTGGCGGAAAACATAGGCTCCAGCCGATCTACCATACCCGATGACGGCCTGCCATGGCAGCCGACCCGGCATCCGATTTTTCTGGATGCGTGGCCGGTAACTCCCTCTGCCGGCACGGGAAGCTGGACGACGGTCATGCAATGGAAAAGCTACCCTGCGGAGAGTTATGGGGGTGTCAGCTATGGGATGAAATCGGAATCCCTCACGCCCTACTTGAACATTCCGGAACACAGTGGTGAAACGTTTGAGCTGGTCATTGCCGGTGCCAATTCGCCCCGCCGCATGTTGACCAAGAGGGGGTGGCTGATCAAGAGCTCCCGTGAGATGAGCGGCGACCCGTGGGTGTATCGGCGCTACATCCAGGGATCCAAAGGGGAATTCAGCGTGGCCAAGCAGGGCTATGTCACGACTCGAAGCGGCTGGTTCAGTGAACGCACTGCCGCCTACCTGGCCAGCGGTCGTCCGGTTGTTACGCAGGAGGCCGGTTTCAGCGATGTGCTTCCGGTTGGAGCCGGGTTGCTCGCCTTTACCAGCCCGGATGAAGCGCTTGCGGCGCTCGCCGAGGTACAGGCTCACTATGCTCGTCATTGCCGCGCTGCCCGGGCTCTGGCCCAAGAATATTTTGACGCGCGTAAAATCCTGCCCGGTTTAATTGAAAAGGCCATGCAGGGTATCGAGTGAGCCGTTGATGACAGTCAAGAAGCTACGCATCGCAGTGACAGGCCTTGCTGCAACCTACCCATTTGGCGGCGTCTTCTGGGATTATCTCCAGTATGTTCTGGGATTGCACCGGTTGGGCCACCAGGTGCTCTACATCGAAGATACCGGCAAGTGGTGCTATAATCCGACGACCTACACCTTTGTCGAGGACGGCACCCGCAACGCTGCCCTGCTGGCCAAGAATATCGAGCGGATGGAGCGCGAGCTGCGCGATCGTTGGTTCTATCGCGATGCAACCGGAAAAACCTACGGTCGCGATTGGGATTCGGTCAAAGCATTCTGCCGGGAAGCGGATTTGTTTCTACATATCTCGGCCTCCTGTTGGATGCGCGAGGAATATTTCGCCGCCGCCAGGGTAGCATTCATCGACAGCGACCCCATGTATACCCAGTCGTCGGTACCGGATTATCTGACCGGGCAAATTTCCAAAGAGGCCCGCAGTCGTGTGGAAAAGCTCTTACAGCACGACGTTTTCTTTACCTTTGCGGAAAACATCGGCAATGCTGACTGCCTCATCCCAACGGGTCTGTTCAACTGGATTCCCACGCGTCAGCCGGTGGTGCTCGATTGCTTCAAAGACTTTATAGTGCCGGTGAGCGGGCGGCGCCCGGTGCTGACCACGGTTGCCTCGTGGGAACCCAGTGAAAAGGGACCTCGAGTCGGAGACGTCCAGTATTACGGCAAGAGCACTGAATTCGAGCGTTATATGGAGCTTCCCGCAGTCTGCACGCTGCCCATCGAGCTTGCCATAAGCGGTAAGGCTCCGTTGAGCCGCCTGCACCAAAACGGCTGGGCGACCATTGATGCTTATCAGGTTTCCTTCGACCCCTGGGTTTACCGCCATTACCTGGCACATTCATTCGGGGAATGGAGCGTTGCGAAAAATGCTTATGCCGCCAGCCGCAGTGGCTGGTTTTCCTGCCGCAGCGCCTGCTACCTTTCTCTGGGTGTGCCGGTCATCGTACAGGATACCGGTTTTGGCAGGGTTATCCCGGCCGGAGACGGCATTCTCACTTTCAATGATATGGAGCAGGCAAGGGATGCCATCGAGCGATTGCGCAATGAGCCGGAAAAGCACGCAACGGCGGCCCTTGCCATGGCACGCGAATACTTCGATGCAAATAAGGTCTTGGCAAAATTGATCGAACGTGCACTCGATCGTTAGCGCAGCGCTACCCCAATGAGTGTCCGGCCCGCAGGGTGCCCGCGCAGGCGGCCGTCCAGACGGTCATAATGGATGCCTGCCGGAAGCATGGGGAGATGACCTCCAGGGGAAACGGACACGTTATTCGCTGAAGTTGTACTTCGGTTACCGTCGTTTTCAGGTGGATTGAATTGAATGGACTGTTTGTTCACACAATAGGAGACTCTCGCCGCAGTGTCCGGTTCGCTGCAACGAGCCAGATTGCCGCGGGAGACTCACAATGGAAAGGAACTCTCATGCATCTCAGAAAGCGCACCGTGGTAACAGGCGGCGCCGGATTTCTCGGCTCTCACCTGTGTGACCGACTCCTCCAGGAAAACTTCGACGTGTTGTGTATCGACAACTTCTACACCGGAAGCAAGCGCAACATCGTGCATCTATTTGGCAACCCCTATTTTGAAATGTATCGGCATGACATTACCTATCCTCTCTACGTGGAAGTGGATGAGGTCTATAATTTGGCCTGTCCGGCATCTCCGGTGCATTATCAGAATGATCCGGTTCAGACCACCAAAGTCAATGTGCATGGTTCCATAAACATGCTCGGCTTGGCCAAGAGGCTCAAGGCAAAGATCCTGCAAGCATCCACTTCCGAGGTCTATGGTGACCCGAAAGTTCACCCTCAGACGGAAAATTACTGGGGCCACGTCAATCCCATCGGCCGCCGCTCCTGCTATGATGAAGGCAAGCGTTGCGCGGAAACCCTGTTTTTTGACTACCATCGACAGCATGGTCTGAAGATAAAGGTGGCGCGCATTTTCAATACCTACGGCCCGCGCATGCATCCCAATGACGGGCGCGTGGTCTCCAACTTTATCATGCAGGCGCTCAAGGGAGACCCCATCACCATTTACGGAGACGGCAAACAGACCCGTTCTTTCTGCTATGTGGACGATCTCGTCGACGGCCTCTACCGGCTCATGGGAACTGCAGACGACTTCACGGGACCGGTGAACATAGGCAATCCGGCAGAATTTACCATTATGGAACTTGCCGAGAAAATCCTGCAGATAACAGGGTCTCGCTCAGAATTGGTGTTTAGACCTCTGCCTTCGGATGACCCGGTACAGCGGCAGCCGAACATTGAACTGGCCGGGGAAAAACTTGGCTGGGAACCGAAAGTGCCCTTAGATACAGGATTGCGCAAGACCATTGACTATTTTGACGATCTGCTGCGCTCCGGTAACGCCAGGGAATAAATGCAATAGAGCGAACGGCGGAGAAAGAGGCCCTTTCATGTTTTTGGGTCGTGCCACTCTCCATGCGCTGGTGTACGGTCCCAAAGGCAGCGGGCTGTTTGTTGCCAGGAAAAGTGGAGTGATGGAAAACATTCCGGCAAACAAGCCTTGACATGCCCGATGGGATATTTTATACAACTACGCTTCCGATTTGATATTTTTCTAATGTTTGGAGAGCTTTCGATGAAAACAGTAAGCGCGAAGTTTGAAGCGGATCGGCGCAAGTGGATTGTGGTGGATGCCGAAGATCAGGTATTGGGGCGACTGGCCAGCCAAGTAGCCATGCGTTTGAGAGGGAAACACCTGCCGCAGTTTACTCCGCACGTCGAT